>ODAK010004836.1_pt1 | contig 13753 bp, 14 predicted proteins | sample 1539591 | NCBI WGS metagenome assembly ODAK01 (sample SAMEA3539303, study PRJEB22396) | soil metagenome | biome: tundra; feature: field; material: soil | place: USA | collected 2010-05 | depth 0.15 m | reverse complement strand
AACTTCCGCGTCATCGACCCGAAGGATTTTCGGATTCTCGCGTGAGCGGGGTATAGTGCAAGAGGATACAGCTCTAATAACGGATAGCGGAACCCCTTGGGTGGGCAATAACTGGACACAGGCGGAAACACGTATGGCCGATTATCGTGGTCGGTTAGAAATACTGGCAGGCATTGCAGAAAGGCTGAAATAGATCAGATTCATGGCCACCGAACTGAAACACCACTTTGTCGCGTTCCTTGATATCCTTGGTTTCTCCAAAATGGTTGAGACAGATATGAGGAGCGACGAACAGGTCTTTCTTCCAAGACTATTCCGGTGCCATAATAGCGCATCTCAAATATTTCGTGACGACCTGAATTGCTCTGTAACACAATTCTCTGACTCAATTGTAGTGGCAACCCCATTTAATAGGGAGACGTTTAAATGGTTCGCCACTCACGTCGCTGAATACCAGCGACTGCTTCTGGATGAAGGTCTCCTTCTCCAGGGTGGAATAGCGGTAAACAAACATTTTTCAAATGGTTCGTTTACTTTCAGCGCCGGCGTGATTGCCGCGTACCACGTTGAGAGCCAGAGTGCCCGTTACCCAAGAGTTGTGGTTTCCCCAGATTTGCTTCAGTTGGTTTTTCCAGATTCGAAGACACCGCCATCTTATCTGGTTCAAGAGGACGACGGCCTCATGTTCATAGACTATATAGGTTTGTCCGCAAGGAGGAAACGGGACTCGCTAAAGAGGACAATCACGGAAATCGTTGGAAGACTGCTCAAAAATCCAAGCGCTTCCGTACGTGGAAAAGGGCTTTGGCTCGCATCATACTCGGACGCTGTTCTTGGTACTTCGCTAGCTCCACCAAGATTTCTCGGTAGTTCGATTCATGATAAGACCATACCATCGAGAAAGAAATAATAGCCATGGACCCTGAATATGCTTTCATACGATTGTCGCTGCTCATCGTGATTAAATAGACTCTCCCTTCCGCTTATCCTAAATTCTGTCATCCCTGCCTTCGGCGCTTAAGCGCTACCCTTGCCTCCCCCGGTCTCCCGGCCCTTAATCCCCCAGCCAACTCAGGAGGATTCCCCATGTCCCTCGCCCTCTCCGGCGTCCGCGTCCTCGAACTCGCCCGTTACCAGGCCGGCCCGCGCGGCGGCATGATCCTTTCCGACCTCGGAGCCGAGGTCATCAAAATCGAGCGCCTCGGCGGCGAGGAAACCCGCAAGAACCCGCCCGTCGTGCGCGGCCAGAGCATTTACTTCACCGTCTACAACCGCGGCAAGAAAAGCATTTGTCTTGACATGCGCAGCGCGGAAGGCAAGCAGATCTTCACCGACCTCGTCAAAAAATCCGACATCGTGCTGGAGAATTTCCGGCCCGGAACCATGGCCGCCATGGGCTTCGCCTATGAGCAACTGAAAGCCATCAACCCCGGCATCATCCTCATCTCCGTCTCGGGCTTCGGCCAATATGGTCCGTACACGGATCGACCCGCCTTCGATCCGCTCGGCCAGGCCATGAGCGGCCTCATGTCCCTCACCGGCAAGCCCGTTGGCCAGCCACTGGGCGTCGCCTCAAGTGTCGTCGATCGCTACACTGCGCTGCACGCCACGATCGGCGCGCTCGCCGCGCTCCGCCACCGCGACCGCACCGGCGAGGGTCAGGTCGTCGATGTCCGCCTGCTCGACTCCGCCCTGACCATGGTCGAAATCCCCGCCGCCTATTACCTCGCCACCGGCGAGGAAGGCGGCGAGGGTGGCCGTCCCCCGTACAAAACCAAAGACGGCCACGTCGTGATCTCCGCCACCAGCCGAGACATGGCCACCCGCCTGATGACCCTCGTCACCGGCTCCGCCGGCGACGTGTCACCGATCAATTCCTCCACTGCCGACGACCGCCGCCGCTTGCTGGAGGAATGGTGCGCGACCCGCGCAACGGACGATATATGCGCAGCTTTACTAAAAGAAGGCGTCCCCGTCGCCCCCGTGAAAACCATTCCGCAGGTGGTAAAAGACCCCCACATGTGGGAGCGCGAGATGATGGTCAAAATGGACGATCCCGTCGCCGGCGAGATCTACGCCCCCGGCGTCACCATCAAAATGTCCGCCACTCCTGGGCGCGTCGGTCCGGTTCCGACTCCCGGCCAGCACACGGACGAGGTGCTCGGCGGAATTCTGAACCTGGACACGGCAAAACTCGCATCATTGCGCCAGGCGAAGGTCATTGCCTGATGCGCCCAATGTGCGGCCTGATTGGCATCGTGGCGTCTGAAACTACGTAAGCTTTACCACAGAGACACTAAGACACAGAGAATAAGTGAAATTCTTCTTAGTGCCTTAGTGTCTCAGTGGTAAAGATTTCTCGCAGAATCAAACCAACAGCCGGCCTCGAAATTTTATAACTCGCCGCCACTCACCCCAGTTTCACCAACTTCTGCATGCAGCGTACATGTTGTTCCGGTGGCACAACCACACCCTTGTTACGCATCGACGTGCGCGACACCTCGCCCACGTAGATGTCACCGCGTGAGTCCACAGCCACCCCATGTGGTGCCATGAACTGACTCGCCGTCTCCCGCGTCGCATCGCCGACCGACGCGATATGCTCACCGCCCAGGGTCCACAGACTGACACGAGGCCCGATCCCCGGCACCTTCGCGTTGACTGCGAGCCCCGGCCCGCTCTCACCGATATAGGCGATGGGGTTGGCGCCGCGCGTCATGCACAGCCCGCACGGACGATGCATGTTGTTCCACTGCGTTTCGAACCGGCCGCGCCCGTCGAACACCTGGATGCGGTGGTTCTCACGGTCGGCGATATAGACCCAGCCGGCCTCGTCGCAGCAGACCTGGTGCACGATGTTGAACTGACCAGGCTTCGTGCCGGGCCCGCCCCAGGAGAACAACAACTTGCCGTCCGGGCTGTATTTGTGCACCCGCGCGTTGCCGTAGCCGTCGCTCACGTACAGATCGCCCTCCGGTGACAGCGCGGTATGCGTGCACCGATTGAACGGGTCGCCGCTCATATACGGCGCTGGTTCGCCGGGCACGCCAATCTGCGACAACATCCGACCGTCTTGCGTCATGTGCCGCACCGTGTGGTCGCCGTCATCGGTGCACCACAGCGTGTCGTCCGGCGCGACATCGATGCCATGCGCGCGCACGAACAAGCCCTCGCCCCAGGAGCGCAGGAACCGCCCCTCGCGGTCGAACACCATCATCGGGTGCGCGCCGCGGTTAAAGACAAAAACGTTGTCGCGGCTGTCGACCCCGACCGCGGCGACCTCGCCATAGGACCAGCCAGGGGGCAGGGTGCCCCAGTCCTCGATCACCTCATACCGGTGCGCGCCGTCGCCGATTACTTTCGCCATGACCGAACCCTCCCTGGATACAAACCCTCCCTTGATACAACACCTGCCTTGATACAACCATTGCACCGCGTTCCGATCCGTGCTTCAAGCCGCCCCTTCCCTGCCGGGGGCGAAGGCATCGACCCCGGCTATGCCCACCCTCCATCCCGGAGCGCGGCCCGATCCAGGCCATGGGCTGACACAAGCCAGAGGGAGACGCATATGCCATTGTATGAAACCGTGCTCATCGCACGGAACGACGTCACGCAACAGCAGGTCGAGCAGATCGCCGACGACATCGCCACCGACCTCACGACCGAGGGTGGCGAGATCAAGAAGCGCGAGTACTGGGGCCTGCGCGGCCTCGCCTACCGGATCAAGAAGAACCGGAAGGGCCACTACATGCTGCTCAGCATGGACGCGAAGCCGGCTTTCATCACGGAAATGGAACGCAAGCTCGGCCTGAATGAGGACGTGCTGCGCTACATGACCATCCGCATCGAGGCGATCGATGAGGCCCCGTCGGCCATCCTGTCGCGCAAGTCGGATGAGCGGGAACGCACCTTCCGCGGTCCGAAGCCGGCCGGCCGGTTCGATAGCGGACGGCGCCGCGGCTACGACGACCGTGAGGAATTCCGCGCCCGTGACGAATTCGCCCCGGCCTTTGGTGGCATCGGGGAGGAGGAATAAGCATGTCCGAGACCGAAGTATCCCCCGCCGGCCGCCGCGCCGCGGTTGGTGCGCGCCGGCCGTTCTATCGCCGCCGCAAATCCTGCCCGTTCTCCGGTGCCAATGCCCCGAAGATCGACTACAAGGACGTGCGGCTGGTGTCCCGCTTCCTGTCCGAGCGCGGCAAGATCGTGCCCAGTCGAATCACGGCCGTTTCGGCCAAGAAGCAGCGGGAGCTCGCGGTCGCCATCAAGCGCGCGCGGTTCCTCGCGTTGCTTCCCTACATCGTCGTTTAAGGAGACGGGACCTCATGGCCGCCGTTGAACTGATCCTGCTGCAGCGGGTCGAAAAGCTCGGGCAGATGGGCGACATCGTGAAGGTGAAGCCTGGTTTCGCGCGCAACTTTCTGTTGCCGCAAAAGAAAGCCCTGCGCGCGACGACCGAGAACCGCTCGTATTTCGATAACCAGAAGGCACAGCTCGAGGCGCAGAACCTGCGCCGCAAGGAAGAGGCTGAACGGGTCGCCGAGCGGGTGGCCGGTCTCTCCGTGGTCGTCATCCGCCAGGCGGGCGAGTCGGGCAGCCTGTACGGCTCCGTGTCCAACCGCGACATCGCAGAGGCCTGTACGGCGAGCGGCCTGACCGTCGACCGTTCGCAGGTTGTGCTGAACCACCCGATCAAGACGCTTGGCCTGTCCCAGGTGCGGGTCGTGCTGCATCCGGAGGTGACGCTCGCGGTGACGGTGAACGTCGCGCGTAGCGCCGAGGAAGCCGAGCGGCAGACCCGCGGCGAGTCGGTGGGTGCCGCGGCCGAACGGGAAGAGGCGCCGACCGCTGAGGCCCTGTTCGATCCCGGTGCCGGCGATCAGCCCGACGTTCCCTGACGTCACGTCCTGGCCCGGCTCATCCGGGTCAGGACCGGTCGCCCACACATGCTCGGCTATAATTCCAGCTCCCATTCCTCGCCGACCATCGGCGGGCCGAAATCGCCGTGCGGGGCGCTGCTCACGAGGTCGAACCCGGCGGCGCGATAGATGGCCCGCGCCGCCACCAGAATGTCGTTTGTCCACAGCGTCATACGGCGATACCCGGCGTGACGCGCGAACCCGATGCAGTCTTCCACGAGCCGTTTGCCAATTCCCAGACCGCGTGCCGACGGCTCCACGAGCAACAGACGCAGCTTGCCGATCTCGTCCGTCTCGCGCATCAGGAACACCGAGCCCACGCGCACCCCATCACGTTCGGCGATCCAGCCCCGCTCCCGCGCCGGATCGTGTTCATCCAGGAACGCCCCCGCAACCTGGGCGACCAACGCCTCGAACTTGTGATTGAAGCCGTATTCTTCGGCGTACAGCGCGCCGTGCCGTTCGATGACCCAGCCGATATCGCCGGGCGCCGGTTCCCGGGCGATCCACTCGGACGAGGGGCTGTCCGACAAGAGCCGGGCGATGGTTCGCATGCCCCCGAGCACAGCCTCCTGCGCGGGCTCCGGCAGGGCGGTGAGCATCGCACTGATTTCTTGCCGCGACCGTTGGTCCAACGGCGCGAAGGCGGCGCGTCCGGCATCGGTCAGCGTCAGCAGGTTGTGGCGCCGGTCGGTGTTGGACGGGTCTCGTGCCAGCAGTCCTTCCCGCTCAAACCGGCGCAGCATGCGGCTGAGGTAACCCGCGTCCAGATCCAGGGACGTGCCGATCTGGGTCGCGGTGAGACCGTCGTTGTGGGCGAGTTCGTACAGCACCCGCGCCTCGGTCAGCGAGAAGCGGCTTTGCAGATAGCCGTCGCGCACGACGCCGATCCGGCGCGTGTAGAAGCGGTTGAAGGCACGCACCGCGGCGACACGGCGGTCGAGCGCGGGATGCGGCAGGTCATCGAGCATGGGCCGACGATCGCCGATAAATTTGACTGAGTCAACTAATGTGAGCGAGGCGAGCGCCGGGGTTTCAGGGCAGAGCCCTGACGCTTACCTCGCTCAGACCTGCAACTCCACGCACACCGGCACGTGATCGGAGCCTTTCGTCCAATCCCTCGCATGGGTCAGGATTGTATGTTGACGCAGCGCGCCTTGAAGATCAGGCGTCACCCAGATGTGATCCAGCCGCCGCCCGCGGTTGGCGACCTTCCAGTCCCGGTTACGGTATGACCACCACGTGTAGACTTTCTCGGTCTCCGGAACGAAGTGCCGCACCGCGTCGACGAAGCCGGTATTCATCCAGTCCAGCAGCCCCTCGGTCTCCGGCGGCGTGTGGCTGACCACATCCAGCAATTGCTTGTGGCTCCAGACGTCGTGTTCGAGCGGCGCGATGTTGAGGTCGCCGACCAGGATCGTACGTCGAAACCCGGAGCGTGCCGCGAACCAGGCCCGCGTCTCGGTGATGAAATCCAGCTTGTGGCCGTATTTCGGGTTCGCCTCCCGGTCCGGCACATCGCCACCAGCGGGCACATAAAAGTCATGCAATTCGACCGGACCGGATTTCATTGCCAGTTCGACCGCGACATGCCGGCAATCACCCTTGGCGCACCAGTCCGGCGCGGTGTCGACCCGAGTGATCGGCACCCGCGACATGACCGCGACGCCGTTGTAGCCCTTCATCCCGCGGAACACGACATGCGGATAACCCAGAGCCTCTGGGCCATCTCCCGGAAACAACTCGTCCGGAACCTTGGTTTCCTGCAGGCAGATCACGTCCGGATTGAGCGTGGCGACCAGGTCACTCAACAAGCCAATGCGCAACCGGAGCGAATTGATGTTCCAGGTCACGACCCGCAGCGTTTCCGACGGCATCAGACGATGCGGGTCCGTATCGTACCGACGCCCTCGACCACACCCTCGAGCAGATCGCCGCGCTGCACGGCGGCGACGTTCTCCGGCGTTCCGGTGTAGATCAGATCACCCGGTGCCAGCCGCACCAGGCGGGACAAATACGCGATCGTCTCCGGAATGTTCCAGATCATCTTCGACAGGTCGGACGTCTGGCGTACCTTGCCGTTGACCTTCAACTCGATCAGTCCGGTGGCGGGGTGACCGACCTTGGACGCCGGAACCATCAGGCCGATCGGCGCCGAATAATCGAAGCCTTTGCCCATATCCCAGGGCTTGCCCTCCTTCTTGGCGGCGTTCTGCAAATCGCGGCGGGTCATGTCGAGGCCAGCGGCATAACCCCAGACATGGCGCAACGCGTCGGCTTCCTGGATGTCGCTGCCGCCTTCGCTCAGCGCCACGACCAGCTCCATCTCATGATGCAGGTCCTTGCATTGCGGCGGATACGGCATGTCGGCGTCGTTCAGCAGCAGAGCATCGGCCGGTTTCATGAAAAAGAACGGCGGCTCCCGATCCGGATCGCTGCCCATCTCGCGCGCGTGTGCGGCGTAGTTGCGGCCGACGCAGAACACGCGGCGGACGGGGAAGGCGCCACCACCAGTGACGGGGACAGCGGTGACGGCGGGCGCGGGGATCACGAAATCGGCCATGCTTGAGGGTCCTGGTTGGGGGTCGAGGTCGGGTAGCGTCAGGTGTTCATCGCATCGAAGAATTCGTTGTTGGTCTTGCTGTATTTCAGCTTATCCAACAGGAACTCCATCGCATCAACGGTGCCCATCGGATTGAGGATGCGGCGCAGCACCCACATCTTGGACAGCACGCCCTTTTCGACCAGCAACTCCTCCTTCCGGGTGCCGGACTTGGTGATGTCGATCGCCGGGAACGTGCGTTTGTCGGACAATTTGCGGTCGAGGATGATCTCCGAATTACCGGTGCCCTTGAACTCCTCGAAGATCACTTCGTCCATGCGGCTGCCGGTATCGATCAGGGCGGTGGCGATGATGGTCAGCGAGCCGCCTTCCTCGATATTGCGCGCCGCGCCGAAGAAGCGTTTCGGGCGCTGCAACGCGTTGGCGTCCACGCCGCCGGTCAGCACCTTGCCGGATGACGGCACGACAGTGTTGTAGGCGCGAGCGAGCCGCGTGATGCTGTCCAGCAAAATGACCACGTCGCGCTTGTGCTCGACCAGCCGTTTGGCCTTTTCCAGCACCATCTCGGTGACCTGCACGTGCCGTGTCGCGGGCTCGTCGAAGGTCGAGGCCACGACCTCACCTTTGACCGAGCGCGCCATATCGGTGACTTCTTCCGGCCGTTCGTCGATCAGCAGCACCAGCAGGAACACTTCCGGATGGTTGGCGGCGATCGCGGCGGCGATGTTTTGCAGCATCACCGTTTTACCGGTGCGCGGCGGCGCGACGATCAAGGCGCGCTGGCCCATGCCGATCGGCGAGATCAGATCGATCACCCGCGGCGTGTTGTCCTTCTGCGGCCCCTTGGCGACCGACTGGAAATTCTCCATTTCCATTTTCAGCCGGCGATCGGGATACAGCGGCGTCAGGTTGTCGAAATTGATGCGATGGCGCACCGCGTCGGGCGGCTCGAAATTGACCTGTTCGACTTTCGCCAAGGCGAAGTAACGTTCGCCATCCTTCGGCGCGCGGATCTGGCCTTCGACGGTGTCGCCGGTGCGCAGCGCGTAACGCCGCACAAGGTTCGGGCTGACGTAAATATCGTCGGGGCCAGGCAGGTAATTGGCTTCCGGGCTGCGCAAATAGCCAAAGCCGTCGGACAGAATTTCAAGCGTGCCCTCACCCAGGATGATCTGGTCGGATTCGGCGAGGGATTTGAGAATGGAGAACATGATGTCCTGCTTGCGCAAGGACGACACGTTTTCAATCTGCAAGGATTCCGCGAAATTCAGCAACTCGGCGGGGGTTTTGGTTTTCAGCTCAGCGAGATGCATTGGTGTCTCTCGGAGTTTGTCATGGGTGTTCTCTCATGGGGTGTTTCGTGCCGGGGAAAGTCCGGTGGGGAATTCCAGTCCGGCGGTGGAGCATGTCGTTTTGGAGGCAAAAAGATCATGCCAGCTTCGCGTTCTACCTCGGACGACATTCCCCGATTGGTGGTCACGCATCGACCCGGTGGCATGACGCAACGAAGACGTCACGATATGGCAAGAATGGAGTAGCGGCGGGCTCACGGCCTCGCGGGCCAGCCGGCCGCACCCTAGGGGGGCGTCTGACTCGCGTCAACGAATTCCGACCGGCGAAATGCATCACTCTTCGGGTGGCGTGGCGGCGATGGGTATTTCACGCGCTTCGGGTTGGTCGCCCGTGCCAGGCGCGCGAATTTCGGCTTCCTCAGACTCCTGGCCAGCCATTTGGGGCGTTTCTTCCCCGTTCTGGTAGCCTGGGCGATACCGCTGCTGACCGCCGCCCTGCTGGCCCCCTTGATGGCCATTCACCTGCCCCGAACCGCCCTGGCCGCCGCCTTGGCCACCACCCTGGCCTTGCTGCGCGGCCGCCTGGTTCATCAGGTTGAGCACACGGAAGTAGTGCTCGGCATATTGCAGATAGCCCTCCGCCACCACGCGGTCGCCACCGCTGGTCGCGTCGCGGCCGAGTTGCAAGTATTTCTCGAACAACTGCTGTGCCGTGCCGCGGACTCGGATGTCCGGGCCATTGCTGTCGAAAACGTGGTTGCGGTTAAGCGGGATGCCACCCGCCACATGGTGGCGCATTCCGCCGCCACCGACACTGCTACCGCCACCACCCCCGCCGCTACCCCCGCCAGAGCGGTGGTTGCGGCCACGCATGCGTTTCATGTTCATACTGTTGCCGTCGTGCTTTCCCGTTGTGTCGCGGCATTCGGGGTCGCGGGACCGCCATCGTGGGGGCCCCGAGGGAGTGTCCCCCGGCCAACCGCAATTGATCGGCGTTGGTAGCGTATTGCCCCGGCCTGGTAGAAAAACCCTGGGCGTTCAGACGCCGCCGCGTATAGCGGCTCGGTCTGTTATCACACTATCCCGGTTACATGGTGGTGCCAATGGGTATTTTCAGGGGGTGACATGAAGAATCATCGCTCTGGAGGTTCCGGACAGGTCGGATCGCGTCTCCACCCGAAACCCGGCGGCCGCCGAGATCGCGCCTACCGCGTCGGACTGGCCTGCTCCCAGCTCCAGCACCGCCGCGCCCGCCGGGGACAAAAGCCGCGGCAACGCGGCGATAATGGCACGATAGGCCGTCAGACCGCAACTTCCGCCATCCAGCGCGGTGCGCGGCTCATGCACCGCGACATCGGGCATCAGAGTGGCGAGCGCGGCGGTCGCGATATAGGGCGGATTGCTCAGCACCAGGTCGAATCGGCCGCCGATCGCGTCGGCCCAATCGCCACACACGAAGACAGATCGTTCGGCGAGGCCCAGATCTCGCGCGTTCCGGTGGGCGAGATACGCGGCCGACTCGGATCGGTCGATTCCCACGCCGAACGCGAACGGCCGCTCATGCAAGAACGCCAGGAGCAGGCAGCCTGTGCCGGTGCCCAGATCGAGGACGCTGATCGGTGCCAGCGGGTCGGAGCGGAGGGCGAGCGCCGCCTCGACGACCGTCTCGCTGTCCGGACGAGGGATCAAAGTCGCGGGCGACACGTGGAACCGCAGGCTCCAGAACTCGCGCCAGCCCAGAATGAACGCGAGCGGCTCACGCGCGGCGCGGCGAGCGATCAGGGCGTTGAAATCGGATGGCGCCGCCTTGGCGGTCAGGTCGCGGATCAGGTCCGCGCCGGGGCGTCCGAGGGCATGGGCGAGCAGCAGGCGGGATTCCAGCCGCGGATTGTCGATGCCCGCCTCAGCCAGGACGCCTGCCCCGTCACGGAGCGCCGCGGCGATGGTTTGGACCCCGCTGGTCCCCACGGCGACAGCGAGGGCGGGAGCGGGCCGACGCTTGTCATCGCGGCTCAAACAGACAGCCCGGCATGCACCGCGCAACCGCGCAGAAAGCCGGCCAGCGTGCGGTGGAAGTCCGGTTCATCGAGCAGAAACGCATCGTGCCCCTTGTCGCTCGGGAACTCCACGAACGACACGTTGGCGCCGGCGCGATTGAGCGCACGGGCGATCGAGCGGCTTTCGGCGGTCGGATACAGCCAGTCGGAGGTGAACGATGCCAACAGGAACCGCGTTTTCGTGCCGCGGAATGCGTTGGCCAGATCGCCCTGGTAGTCCGCCGCCAGATCGAAGTAGTCGGTGGCCCGCGTGATCGTCAGATAGGAATTCGCGTCGAAGCGCTGCACGAAGGTGCTGCCCTGGTGACGGAGATAGCTCTCGACCTCGAACATCTCGCCGAACAGGGCGATCGCCTCGGATGGGCTTTTGGGGGCGTTTTGCAGCCGCCGGCCGAATTTTCGCGTCAGCGCCTCTTCCGAGAGATAGGTAATATGGGCGCACATCCGGGCAACCGCCAGTCCCTGGGCCGGGATTCGTCCAGTCTTCCAGTATTGGCCGTTGGCCCAGTTCGGATCGGCGAAGATCGCCTGACGCCCGACCTCGTTGAAGGCGATGTTCTGCGCTGAATGATACGCCGCGGTAGCGATCGGCAGCGCCGCGAACACGACGTCCGGGTAGGACGCCACCCACTGCAGCGCCTGCATCCCGCCGAGCGAGCCGCCGATCACGGCGAACAGCCGCTCGATGCCCAGATGGTCGATCAGTTGCTTCTGCGCCCGCACCATGTCGCGGACGGTGACCGCCGGGAAATCGGTGCCCCACCGTTCGCCCGAACCGTCTGGTTTAAGATCCACCGGCCCGGTGGAGCCCATGCAACCGCCGAGGATGTTGGCGCAAATGACGAAGAAGCGGTCGGTGTCGAGCGGGCCGCCCGGTCCGACCACGAGGTCCCACCAGCCGGGCTTGCCGGTGATTGGGTGCTGTTCGGCCACATACTGGTCGCCGGTCAGAGCGTGGCAGACCAGCACCGCGTTGGATTTGGCGGCGTTGAGGATGCCATAGGTGCGGTAGGCAACCGTGTGGCTGTCCAGTTTGACCCCGCACTCCAGCATGATCCCCTCGTCGAGGCGGACGTGGGTGTGCTGGATGTCCGGAAGGGTGGCGCTGTCATTCATGAGGCAGATCAAATAGGACGGAGCCAACGGCATCGCAATGCCAGGGGCTCCCCAGGGGACGGTTCGGGCTGCCCTGGGGGATCGCATTTGTGACTGGACCGGCCGGTCTGACGATGCGTATCGCTTCACCCCAGCGGCGCACGGCTCGGACAGCGGCGGCAAGATGCGAACGCGCGTGCGCGTGATAAGCCGCCTGGCGGGGTTGGGAAACAGTTTATCGATGTCCGGTATCGCACACGATCGTCACAGGCCTGGCCGCGATGTGGTGCTGCTCATTTTGGCTGCCCTGGCGGCGGCGAGCTTCCTCAGGGGCCTCACCAGGGAGATCCAGTCCACCGCGGCGCCCTACTGGTTCATCAACTATCGTGACGGGTTTGTCCGGCGAGCCCTCCTCGGTCACCTGTTTGGTCTTTTCGTCGACCAGCGTGATCCGGCGCGCGTGCTGCCGGCGGCGATGGGCGTTCACCTGACGGCCTGCGCGATCCTGGTACTGGGCCTGTTGTGCTGGCTTCGCGTGGCTCCGCGACAGGGCGGCGCGTTGGGTTGCGCCGCCTTCGCTCTGTTCGCGGGATCGCAGTTCCTTCCGACCCTCGCGTATGACGCCGGATTTCTGGACGTCTACGACTATCTGCTCGTCCTGGCGGCGGCGGCGGCGGTCATCAACGGACGAGCATGGCTCGCGGGTGGGATCGGCTTCGCCGGACCGTTCCTGCATGAAGGTTTTGTGTTTGTTTGGCTGACGCTGGTCGTCATGGAGATCTGGCGGGCTCGTGGCCCGCGTAAGGCGGCATTTCTGATCACGCCATTCGTCGCGTTGGTGCTGGTCTATTTCTTGCCGTCAGCCGAGGCCGGCGTCGCGCAGATGAGCCGTGCGCCGTTGCCTCCGGAAATGAAAGATTTGTTCATCGCCTATCAGTTCAATCAGACGTTGTCCGAGAGTCTGCGAATCATGGCCTGGAAGTTCACTTACAACTTCCCGAGCTTCCTGATGGCCGCGGTCTTTTTCGGGTTCCCCGCGGCGGTCTCGGTCATCGCCGCCGCGCTCACGTTCAAGAGCAAACGCGACAGCCTGGCAGTGGCGCTGGCGACGCTGGCACCGGCTTCGATTCTCATTGTCGGTTGGGATTTGTCCCGCTTTCTGGTGGCGACGGCGTTCGCGAACATGCTCTGCATCCTGTTCATGCGGACGTTGCGCCCCGCCGCGCCGCCATCGCGATCGGTCATCGCCGGCTGCTGGGTGGTTGGCTCCGTGTGTTTTCTTCAGCCGCTTGTGTATGCGCATTTTCAGGTGGCGAGCGTGAAAACCGACGCGCCCGTCAACTTCGCGCACATGCCGATCGGCGCGGCCGTGATCTCCTGGGTGGCATTCTATTCCCGTGACATCGGGCCACGCATGGTGCCGGACGTCGGCGATGAAGACCCACCCGGTAACGTCTGGCGGGAGGAGGAGGACGCCTGGTTGAATGTCTGGACTCGCCGGCCAGGTACGAACATCTTCGATGCCGTCGGACAGAAAGGCGGCATCACGATGAAGTGCACGCTGCGCATTACGCGCGGTGGCGACCGCGTCAGGGTCGTCCGCACCAGTTGCGACGATGGCAACAACCTCATGTACCAAGGCGTTATCGCGGGATCCGAGGTCAGGGGAACTTATCCAGGTGGCGTGTGGCATGCGTGGATCGAGAGGTAGGGGTGATAACCAATGCCGCGTGAAGGCTCATGCCAAGGTTGGCGCCCCAAGGTGATTCGATGAGATGTTAACGCGCATTAGAAATGTCCCCTGGTTCCCCACAATAGAGATGTCCC
>ODAK010004835.1_pt1 | contig 13757 bp, 7 predicted proteins | sample 1539591 | NCBI WGS metagenome assembly ODAK01 (sample SAMEA3539303, study PRJEB22396) | soil metagenome | biome: tundra; feature: field; material: soil | place: USA | collected 2010-05 | depth 0.15 m | reverse complement strand
AGATTCGCATTGGGAACAGTTCCGATGACATCAGGCTTCATCCGACCATCACCGTTGTAAGGTAGAGATTGTAAGAAGAAGATGTTTGGCATGAAGAAGAATGGTATGGTTCGTGGATTAGCGGGATGGCTTGGCGTGTCGGCAGTTGCGCTGGCGGCGAGTGGGTTGGCAGTGCCACTTGCCGGGGCACAACAACTGAACCTTAGCCGCGGTGAGGCCACAGTGTTGGTCGAGCCCTATGCGCCGAACGTCGTACGTGTGAGCCTGAGCCTGCGGAAGCAGGATGCGCTTGCGGTCCCGGGATATGGGATTTCGGCGCGGCCAGAGCCGACCGGATGGATGGTTGAGAAGGGAACGACGGGGGATGTATTGCGGTCGTCGCGGATGGTCGTGACCGTTTCGCCGGAGGGCGTCAAGCCGGTTCCAACCGGAACCGCCGCGGACATAGCGAAGTTCTTCAACGGGTCCACGCCGGGGATAGGCCTCTCGATCACGATGTCGGATGGAGCGCCGCTGGTGCAGATGCACGGTTGGCAGATGTCGGTGCCCAACCACAAGGATGGAAACGCCGGTATTCTCTACGATCGCCGCGAGTCGGACCCGCCGTTCTACCAGGTAGGCGCGTCGTTCTCAGCAGCGCCGGACGAACACGATTATGGGCTGGGCCAGAACCAGGAGGGATACCTCGACCGGCGAGGCCATGTGCTGCGCTGCGCGCACGACTACAACGCGCCGTCGGGACAGAGTGTTTGTGTTCCTTTCGTGGTTACAAATAAGGGATATGGGATCGTATGGGATAATCCATCGGCGACGACGGTATCGTTTGGCTTCAACAATTCCAATCGCTGGACCTCCGACGTCGGGCAACGGGTCTCGTTTTTTATCATCGCGGGGAAAACCTACGATGAGATTTACTCCGGCTACCGTCTGCTCACAGGCGATGTGCCGATGCTTCCGAAGTCCGCGTACGGATACATCCAGTGCAAGCAGCGGTATACCAGCCAGCAAGAGTTGATAGGCGTGGCGAAAGGATATCGCGACCGGCACTATCCCATCGACGATCTGGTGATCGACTGGTTCCACTACACGAAGATGGGCGAGATGGACATGGACCCGGCGAAATGGCCGGACCCGACAGCGATGAACCGCGATCTGCATGCCATGAACTTCCACACGATGATTAGCGTGTGGCCTCGCTTCATTCCGGAAGATCGCTACTACGCAACCGTGCTAAAAAACGGCTGGTTCGAGAAGCTGGCAGATGGAACGCCGACCGACGGCCTGCCCTACGATCGTGCGGGATCGGATATCGACACCACGAACCCGGCAGCGGCTGCCTGGTACTGGAACATCGTGAAAGAGAACTACGTCAGCAAGGGCTTCGACTCGTTCTGGGCGGATGAGACGGAGCCTGATCTGCCGCCAAATGGAAGCTATTTCCATGTGGGTCCCGGAACGCAGTTCTTCAATGTCTATCCGCTGTTTCACACAGCAGCTTTCTACAATGGCTTCCGCAAGGACCTGCATACGCGCGCGTTGATCCTCGCACGCGATAGTTATCTTGGCGCGCAGCACAACGGCACCATCTTCTGGTCGTCTGATATCAGCGGCAACTGGGACACGCTGAAGCGCCAGGTGCCCACGGGTATCAATTTCGTCGCATCCGGCATGCCGTATTGGAGCACCGACATCGGTGGCTGGCAGTATCTGCCGGGCACTCATAAGCCGGAACGTCCACCGCTGCTCGATCCCTCGGACGCACGCGATAACATCGGCCACTACGACGATTACCCGGAGCTGTATGTGCGCTGGTTCGAGTACGGCGCCTTTCAGCCGAACTTCCGCAGCCATGGCAGTCGGCCGCAGAACGAAGTCTGGTCCTACGGCAAGCAGGCCGAGCCGATCCTGGCGAAGTACCTGCGGCTTCGCTATCAACTGATGCCGTATCTCTACTCCATCGCCCACATGACGCACGAGACCGGCGCGCCCTTCATGCGCGGATTGTTTATGGACTTCGGCAACGATCCGAACGTCGCGAACATAGGTGATGAATACATGTTCGGACCGTCGCTGCTGATTGCCCCGATCACGGATCAGGGCCGCACCACGCGTCAGGTCTATCTGCCCGCCGGTACGGACTGGTACAACTTCTGGACGAATGAACGCGTCCACGGCGGTCAAAGCGTCGCGGTGGATGCGCCGATCGAGATCATCCCGGTCTTCGTGAAGGCGGGCGCGATTCTTCCAATGGGTTCGGCGGTCGAGAGCACGAATGAGGCCCAGAAGGTCGCCTCGCTGCGAGTATATCCGGGCGCAGATGGAATGTTTGAACTGTACCGCGATGACGGGACGACCTACGATTACGAACAGGGCAAGTTCGAACTGACGCAACTGCTCTGGTCGGATACCGCGGGCAAACTCTCAAAGAGCGGAGCAGCTTTGGATGCTGCGGTCGAGGTGGTTGCGGTCAAGCGCTAGAGTTGGTCAGTGCGCGCTGTCGCCATAGATGATCCCTTCGAGGCTAGGGGTCGGTCAGTTCGGTCTGCGGCGCAGGAACCGAACCGATTGCCGGGTAGCAATCTCTCGGGATTGCCTTGGGGTTTTCTGCAACTTAGACGGGGTTGTTGCCACCATATGATCTCGCAGGGTTCGCACCCTCTCCTGCTGCCGGCCGAGCGCCAGAAGGGCGCTGGCATCGACAAGATGTGCCATCATCAGACTGGCTGCCAACTCGGAATTTCGTTGTTCGATTGCGGCCAGGATTGGTTTGTGGAAAGCTGCAGTGTGCTCGAGGTCCACGAGTTGTGAAGTCATCATAATCATGTGCAGCATGGCACGATGAATGGTATGGAAGAGCCGGCCAGTCAGGCGATTTCCGGACGCTTGAAAGATTGCACGGTGAAACAGGAGATCGGATGCGACCAGTTTCAGGCGATCCCCGTGGCTGCTTTCGAGGTCTTTGACCGATTGACGGAGGAGCGCAATGTCAGCGGAGTTGGCACGTTCGGCAGCCTTGGCCGCGAGGGCAGGCTCCATGATGAAGCGCAGCTCAGACAACTCTTCTACCGTGGTGTCGTCAAGCAGGAAAAGAAACTCCATCGGCACCGCGAGCACTGAAGACGCGTCGGGGTTGAGGTAGCTGCCGTCGCCGACTTTCTGGGTAATGACCCCCATGACTTCGAGGACCTTGAGCGCCTGACGGAGCGACGAACGGGCCACGTTGAAGTATGCGGCAAGCTCGCGCTCGGGCGGCAGCTTGGTGCCAGGTGCGAGCACGCCTTCGCTAAGCATCTGTTGAAAGCGAAGGATAAGCAGATGGGTTACGTCCTCTTTGTGATCGAGGACGTGGAGAGAAGTGCCCGAATCCGGAACGCGTTCGGCGGCCATAGTATTCATACTGCGGTTGTGGTCCGGCAAAGTCAATGCATGCGTGGCCACATAATTCGGCATCGGTCGCACCTTTGATAGCGAAATTACGAGCAGATCGAGTGCCATTTTGGGGTTGTTATCTGTATTTACTGGGTTATCTGCCTCACTTAGGTTGGCCCAATGTGGCCGCACTAAAATTTTGCGAGATTAGCTATTGACATAAAACGCTCAAAGGTACTACCTTTTGTGAGCGCCAAAAGGCCCAATCTGAAATAGCCGTTTTGAGGAGAGCCATGAAATTCATGCGTCTAACGCAAGCGCTGAGCGTGTGCATTATCGCCGCTATCACGTCGCTGTCAACCATTCCAGTCTCAGCGCAGGTCGAACGGGGCCGCATGGTCGGTCGAATTGTCGATCCGCAGGACGCGAGCGTCGTCGGTGCCTCCGTCAAAATCACCAATGCCGAGACGAACATTACGCAGTCAGCCGTGACCGACGACAGCGGCAACTTCGTCATCACTCCCGTACAGGCCGGCGTGTACTCGCTGAGCGTGACGGCGGTCGGTTTCGATACCATCGTAAGTTCGAATATTCAGGTCCAGGTTGGGCAGATTGTGCGGCAGGACCTGAAGCTGCGCATCGGTTCCGCGACGACAACCATTGAAGTAACGACGGCACAGCAACTGCTGACGACGGACTCGGCGACAGTGGGTCAGGTCATCACGAACCAGCAACTCACCGATCTTCCTTTGAATGGCCGCGGATTCTTTCGCCTGGCGGAATTGACTCCGGGTGCCGCATTGTTGCCGGCGACTGGCAATTCGCTCGCGATCCGCCCCGAGATCGTCGATGGCAACACCATTAGCGGTATTCGTGGAAGCGCAACCTCGTTCCTCATGGACGGAGTGGACGTCAGCGAACAGCATCAGGGCGGTACTTTTATCCAGACCTCCATCGATGCTCTTCGAGAATTCTCTATTCAACAGAGCCCATATTCTTCTGAATTCAACCGTGGTGGGGCGTTTTTCAATGCAACGGTCAAGAGTGGAACGAACCGCTTTCATGGAGGCATCTTCGAGTTCATCCGCAACGACAAGCTCGACGCCCGGAACTACTTCGCGTTGACGCGTCAAATCCTCAAACGCAATCAGTTTGGCGGCGACCTGGGCGGCCCGCTGACTATTCCACATATTTATGACGGGAAGGACCGTACCTTCTTCTTCTTCAACTTTGAAGGACAGCGCCTGCGCCAGGGGCTCATCTTCAACAGTACTGTTCCCAGCGACCCGCAACGTGGGGGAAATTTCGGTACGAAGACGATCAAGGATCCTACGACGGGAGTCGCGTTTTTGAATAATACGATCCCGACGATTCGGATCACTTCACAGGCCTCAGCGATTCTGGCCTACATTCCGCATCAGAACACATCGTCGGGCACATTCAGCTATACCCCCTCGCAGGCAGTTGATTTCAATCAATACACCCTGCGTCTCGATCATCAGATCACTCCTCACAACAGTCTCTTCGCACGCTGGATCTACGTTCAGAACCGCGAAGTGGATCCAAATTCTTCGCCTCTTTTGGGGAATGCCTACCTGACGTCCATCGGGCAGGACATCGCAGCCGGCCTGATTTCCACGATCAGTTCGAACAAGGTCAACGAAGTCCGGGCACATTTTCTGCCCAGCCATGTGCGTCTCACGGCATTCCTGCCAGGTCCCGATTTCAACGCCCAGTTCGGTGTCGCAGGATTCACCGCTCAGCTTCGGCCGGGAAGCGGAGGGTCCTTCCCGGACTATTCGTGGAGCGGCTATAGCGCCCTGGCCGGTTCAACCTTCGACCAGCGCCCCAAGTCGCAGGACCGCAAAGCAATTGAAGTTACTGAGAATTTCACGTATCTGAAGGGTCGGCAATCGCTGAAGTTCGGCACGCTCATTCGCTACTACCAATGGCTTGGTTTTGACAGCCAGACCTATGCGGGACAGTTCAGCTTCAATGGAGCGCAGACCGGCGATGCCTATGCAGATTTTCTACTCGGCTATCCCTCAGCGGTGACACGCGCGTATCCGGCTGACAACTTCGGCGGCCAGCAATGGTACAAGCAGTTCTTCGCTCAGGACGACCTCCGGCTCAGCGACCGCCTGACCCTGAACGTTGGACTGCGATATGAGTATTCGCCGTGGCTGGCTGGATACAAGGGACAGATCGGAACATTCGATCCGACCAGGAGCCAGCCGATTATTGTTTCGGGCTCGGGCCTTACCCCGGACCTTACATCTCAGCACGCTGCACCCGGTGCCTATGCAATTTTCGGGAAGTATATCCAGACGAGCGAAACAGCGGGGCTGCCGTCCAACATCACCTATACCGACAAGCACCAGTTTGGACCGCGGATAGGCATTTCGTTCCGTGCCACCGGCAAGACGGTCCTTCGCGGCGGCTTTGGAATGTTCTACGAGCCCGAAGGAACCAGCGGACGGGTCAACCTCAGCGTATTACCATTCCGATTGTCGGAGACACAGAATCAAGTGCTCGACGCAAGCGGCCATCCCACACGTACCCTGGCGGACTTTTTCCAGGGAGCGGCACTCGGATCGGCGCAGGCAAATCCCTCGCTATCTCCTACCAAGGTCCATATGAACGTCGGCTACAACGAACACTACAGTCTGGGCATTCAACAACAGTTGACCTCGAAGGACGTCCTCGAAGTCGGATATGTCGGCAACCATGGCGTCGATCTCAATGGTGCCAACGATTTCAACGATCCCACTCCTGGCGCGGGTTCTGTGCAGACGCGCAGGCCATACCAGCCGTGGAGCACCATCTCGTTCAACACGCAGGATACGTCTACGAATTACAACTCTCTGCAGGCGAAGTACGATCACCGGATGAGCCACGGTTTGACTGGGTTGGTCGCCTACACCTACTCCAAGTTCATGCAGTTCAACCAGGCTCCGGCCCTTGGCGGCAATACTGGCTACGAGTACGCAGTGTCGCCCTACGACATCCCGCACAACCTGGCGATAAGCGGCACCTATGAACTCCCCGTAGGCCGCGGAAAGACAGTTCTCGGCACCGCGAACCGCGCGGTGGACAGCGCGCTGGGCGGCTGGCACCTGCAGACGATCGTGGTCCTTCGCAGCGGCACACCGTACACTCCGGTGGTCTCGGGCGATCGCGCGAATACTGGTGTCGGCGGTCAGCGGCCGATACTGAATCCAGCCGGAGGCAGTTCCAGCTTTGTCCAATCCTTGTCATCCTGGTTTGACAAGTCGCGGTACATCGTTGCGCCCACCTTCACCTACGGCAATGTCCGCGCGAACACTCTGCGAAGCGACAAGTACCGGCAGTTTGATGCGTCCATCTTCAAGAACTTCTCACTACCTGGAGAGAGTACCCTCTCCTTCCGGGCGGAGTTCTTCAACATCTCCAACACCACCAGCTTCAATGCGCCAAACGCCACCATCGATGCTACGGCCGGCGGTTCTATCACTTCCACGTCGGTTCCATCGCGTGATATTCAGTTCGCGCTCAAGTACAACTTCTAACCTCCGAAAGGCCCCGATGCGTTATGTTTCAGGTTGGTTGACTCGAACACTGGTAGCCAGTGGCGTGGGATTGCAGATCTTCGCATCGGTCGCAGGAATGGCGCAGGGGACAGTACCCGAACCTGCGCCTCCTTCCAGTCAGGCGGCAGTTTCCATCCAGGTCGATCTCGCGAAAGTGGTCGGGCCATACAAGCCGATCTATAGCTGGTTCGGCTACGACGAGGCGAACTACACCACCATGCATCATGGGACCGAGCTACTCAAGGAACTGCACGACCTTAGTCCAGCTCCGGTTTATATACGGGCCCACCATCTGCTTACCTCCGGGGATGGCGTGGCCGAACTGAAGTTCAGTTCGACCAACGTCTATAGCGAAGATGCAAGCGGCAAGCCTGTGTACGACTTCAAAATACTCGACGGCATCTTTGACGCATATAAGGCTGCCGGAGTTCGGCCAATGGTTGAGTTGGGATTCATGCCCAGGGATCTGGCAGCCGACTTACCCAATCGAAATGTGCCCTACCAGGTCCACTATCCCAAGAGCACCATCAGCGGCAAGTCGAACAATCCGCCGAAGGACTATGCAAAGTGGGGCGAGTTGGCTCGCGTCGTCACGGCGCATCTGGTCGAACGCTATGGCAAGGAGACCGTTCTGCAGTGGTACTTCGAGGTCTGGAACGAGCCCGACATAGACTACTGGCATGCAACGCCTGAGGAGTACTGGAAACTGTATGACTACGCCGTGGCAGGAGTGAAAATAGCTCTGCCGGGAGCCAGGGTCGGCGGTCCCGCTTCGACCAGCCCGGGGAACCCCAGGGCGTATGCGTTTCTCAATAATTTTCTGGAGCACGTGAATACGGGCAAGAGTGCAGCGAACGGAAGACCTGTTCCGATGGACTTTATCTCGTTCCACGCGAAAGGCTCACCCAGGATCAATGACGGCAAGGTCACGATGGGGATCAATCGTGAACTGACGGATGCCGACAAGGGCTTCGAGCTAGTTGCGAAGTATCCACGATTCAAGAATCTTCCCATCATCATCAGCGAGGCCGATCCGGAAGGCTGTGCGGCTTGCTCCTCGAAGGTGAACCCGGCGAACAACTACCGCAACGGAACGCTCTATCCCGCGTACACGGCGACCGCGTTGAAGGGCCTGTTCGCACTCCAGGACCGCCATGCGGTCAATCTGATCTCGATGTTGAGCTGGTCGTTCGAGTTCGAAGATAAGGATTACTTCGAAGGGTTTAGATCGCTCGCTACCAACGGAGTCGACAAGCCTGTGCTGAACGTGTTCCGGATGTTCGGATTGATGGCGGGAGACCGCGTACAGACCTCCAGCACAGGCCAGGTGCCGCTGGACACACTGGTCAGCACCGGCGTACGGCAGGCTGCGGATGTGGATGCGATGGCCACCAAGGCAGACCGCGAAGCCGCTGTGCTCCTCTGGAACTATCACGACGTCGACGGTGCATCCGAGGCCGTTCCAACAACTATTTCTATTGGAGGAATCCCAGCCAGTGTTCACCGTGTGCTCCTCGAACACTATCGTGTCGACGATACGCACAGCAATGCCTATACGGCCTGGAAGGGTATGGGCTCGCCTCAGCATCCAACGGCCAGCCAGTATGCTGATCTTCAGGCTGCCGGTCAGCTTCAACTCCTTACCTCCCCCGTCTGGATGGACGTGGTGGATGGGCACGTAAAGATTGCCGCCGACATGCCGCGGCAAGGAATCTCTCTTCTCCACTTAAAGTGGTAAAGGTTGAACATGGGCGTACTGGTCAAGGAACGGCTCGATGGAGGTCGGCGTAGCGGTATGGAACTGCGCTGGTACTTTGTCGTGCTGGTTACGGTGGCGATCGCCATCAGTTACTTCGACCGGCAGACGCTGCCCGTAGCCATCTCGGCAATCCAGCACAACATACCCATCTCCAATCAGCAGTTCTCCTATCTCCAGACCTCGTTCTTGCTCGCGTACGCCGCACTGTATGCGATCGGAGGCCGGCTGCTGGATCGCCTCGGAACCAGACGCGGCTTCATGCTGATCATGCTGTGGTGGTCTATCGCGTGTGCACTGCACGGCTTCGCCTCCGGCTTTATGCTGCTGCTGCTTGCGCGCTTCCTCCTGGGCATGGGTGAGGGAGGCGCGTTTCCCGCAGCGGTGCGCGTCGTCGCCGAGTGGATCGAGCCCGCCGACCGATCCACCGCAATGGGCATCATCAACGCCGGTACGGCAATCGGCTCGGTCCTCGCCCCGCCGCTCATCGGCATCATCTTGATCAACATTGGATGGCGGGCGGTCTTCTTCGCTGCGGGCACACTCGGCATCGCCTGGGTATTGTGGTGGATGAAATCGTATCGCGGAAACACCGCTACGCTCTCATCGAGCACATTGGACGCGCGCCTTCTGGCGCAGGAACTCACGTTTCCCGAAATCATCGGTATGAGTAGCGTACGGTCGCTTGTATTCGCAAAGTTCATGAGCGACTCTGCCTGGTACTTCATGTTGTTCTGGCTGCCGAAGTATCTCTACGATGCGCGCGGCTTCGATATCAAGGGCGTCAGCTACTACGGATGGATCCCCTACGCCGCCTCAGGCGTTGGCAGTTTTGTGGGAGGCTACTACTCCAGTAGATTGCTGCGCCATGGGCACTCGTTGGATCGCTCCCGCAAAATGGCGCTGGGTCTCAGTGCGGCATTCATGCCGCTGGTGATGCTTGTGCCATATGTCCCGGTGCAGCTTTCCATCGTGCTCTTCAGCATCGCATTCTTCTGCCAGCAGTCCTGGTCCGGGCTCATCATGACCGTACCCGCGGATATCTTCCCGCTCTCCGCAGTAGGAACGGTATCCGGACTGGTTGGCTTCGGTGGCGCAATCGGAGGCGCTATCTTCGGTATGGTGGCCGGATATCTGCTGGGCCACGGTTTTGGGTATCGGACGTTGTTTTTTCTGATTGGAACATTTCACCTAATCGGCTTTGCTGCCATCATGCTTTTTGCCGGTAGAATTCAACCTCTTCGTAGTGATGACATTCGAGAGATAGAGAGTACCTCATGAAAATTACTGAAGTGCGTACGCGGGTTATTCAATGGGAGGGCAAGACCGTTTCGCTGCCTCCTCACTTCTGCACCAACCCGATGGATCTTGTGACCTTTAACGAGGCGTCGATGGGGAACTTCGCCTTTCACGGGTGGGTTCTGGTGGAGATATTTACCGACACGGGCCTGGTGGGGCTGGGCAACGCAGCGCTCTCGCCACTGGTTACAAAGACCCTGATCGACACCTACCTGAAGCCTCTGCTGATCGGATCGGATCCGTGGGACACGGAATATCTGTGGCAGCAGATGTACCGGCGGACGATGGCGTTCGGGCGCAAGGGAGTTGCCATGGCCGCCATCTCGGCCGTCGATATCGCGCTGTGGGACATCCTCGGCAAAGATGCGAAGCAGCCCGTGTACCGCTTGCTGGGCGGACGCACGAAGGCACGTATTCCCGTATACGCGAGCCGGCTCTACTCCATGCCGCTGGACCAGTTGCGGGTGGAAGCGCAGAAGTACAAGGCTGAGGGATACCAGGCGATGAAGCTGCGCTTCGGCTGGGGACCGATAGATGGCGCGGCGGGAATGCAGAAGAATATCGAGCTGATCCGTACCGTGCGCGAAGTGATTGGCGATGGCATCGATCTCATGGTTGACGCCTACATGGGCTGGACCCTGGACTACGCCAAGCGCATGCTGCCGTTGCTCGAGCCTTTCAACCTGCGTTGGCTCGAAGAGCCCGTGATCCCCGACGACACGCGAGGCTACAAGGAATTGAAGAGCTATGGACGGATTCCAATCGCGGGCGGCGAGCACGAGTTCACGATCTTCGGATTCCGGGACCTCCTGGAGGCGAACGCGCTCGACTATATCCAGTTCGACACAAACCGCGTCGGGGGCATCAGCCAGGCGCGCAAGATCACCGCGCTTGCGGAGTCATTCCAGGTTCCGGTGGTTCCGCACGCAGGTCAACTGCATAACTACCACGTCGTCATGGCGAGTCTGAACTCGCCCATAGCGGAGTTCTTTCCGAAGGTGGATGTTGAAGTCGGCAACGAACTTTTCTGGTACATCTTCGACGGAGAACCAGTCCCCAAAGATGGGTACATCGACCTGGACGAAAATGTCCATGGCTTGGGGCTCACGGTGAACGAAGAGTCGCTCAAACGCTTCAAGATCATTGAATAGCAAGGGGATTAAATTGATGCATCTGGTCCAGATTGCGAATCAGTCCGCCCGCCGCGTCGCATTTGTGGAGGAACCATATTTGCGTTGCCTCGCGGGTGTGTCATCAGTCTATGGCTTGGCCCAGGAGTGTTTGAGCAGGGGCGTTTCCATCCCCGAATACGTGCGGTCTTTGCGCGTCGACGAATCGCTGCTTTACGACGATGTCTACTCCGGCAAATCGCCTTGGAAGTTGCTCGGGCCCATTGACGTTCCCGGTGAACCCTCTCGCGTCCTGGTTGCCGGGACGGGGCTCACCCATATCGGCAGTGCGAAGGAGCGTCAGGCCATGCACCTCGCCGATCCCTCGAAGAAGGCTGAGATCGCCACTGACAGTATGCGCATGTTTCAGTGGGGTGTGGAGGGCGGGCGGCCTTCGGATGGCCAGATAGGAATTGCGCCAGAGTGGTTTTACAAGGGCGACGGATCGGTCCTGCGCGCTCCATTCGAGGCGCTTGAGATTCCGGGTCATGCGGAAGACGGCGGCGAAGAGGCCGAACTCGCGGGCATATATCTCATCGCGAAGGATGGCACGCCCTACCGCATAGGCATAGCAATCGGAAACGAATTCTCGGATCACAAATTCGAAAAGCGCAACTATCTGAACCTTGCCGGTTCGAAGCTGCGGGCCTGCAGTCTCGGACCGGAGTTGGTCGTCGGAGCCGACTTCAAGGATGTCCATGGCGAAGTCCGCATTGAACGTGCGGGCGAAACTCTCTGGCGCAAGCAAATCGTCAGCGGAGAAGAGAACATGTGTCACAGTCTGGCCAACATGGAGCATCACCATTTCAAGTTCGCGGGGCACCGCCAACCCGGCAGCGTCCATGTCCACTTCTTCGGCGCGAATGCACTCTCTTTCGCCGACAACATAGTTCTGCGGGAAGGCGACATCACGGAGATTCGCTTCGATGGCTTCGGCCGCGCGCTGTGCAATCCAATCCACGAAGAAGCCAGGATGCTTGAGCCCGTTCGCGTGCGTTCCCTCGCATAGGTTAACAACCGTTAGGCAATCAACCGTGACAACCAAAGGAATGCCGATGAGACTTCGCCTGATTACGCTTTCACTCCTGGCCTGCTGCGGTTTTGCAGCCGCTCAGACCTCCACCAAGCCCGTTTATCTCGACCCCTCCAAACCTCAGGAGCAGCGCATCGCGGACCTCATCGGCCGACTCACGCTGGAGGAGAAGGCCGCCCAACTCAATCACCTCAACACCGGCATTCCCCGGCTGAACATCCCCATGTGGGGAGGCTGGAACCAGACGCTGCACGGAGTATGGTCCAAGGAGCCGACTACGCTCTTCCCGGCTCCCATCGCAATGGGGGCGACCTGGGACCCCGCGCTGGTCCGCACCGTCGCCGACGCCATGTCGGATGAGGCCCGCGCGCTTTATAACAGCAAGGCCGATGGGCCGCGTTCCAAGCATGGCCTGGTGTATCGTTCGCCGGTCATCAACGTCAGTCGCAACCCTCTATGGGGCCGCATACAGGAGGTCTTCAGCGAAGATCCTTATTTGACCGGACGTATGGCCGTAGCCTACGTGAAGGGCCTGCAGGGAGATGACATCAATCATCTCAAGGTCGCGGCAACCGTCAAGCACTATGCCGTCTACAACGTAGAGACTGGCCGGCAACATCTCTCCGCCGAGGTTGATGAACGCAACTTGATGGAATATTGGCTCCCCCATTGGAAGGCCGCAATCACAGAAGGACATGCACAGTCTGTCATGTCGTCCTACAACGCCATCAACGGCACAGCCGACGCGGTCAATCACCACATGCTCACTGACATCCTGCGTGGCATGTGGGGTTTTGATGGATTCGTTACGGATGACCTTGGTGCTGTGGCTCTTCTGTCTGGCAGCCGAGCGGGTCGCGGCGTCGAGGTGGGCCAGCACGTGAGTGAAGACCCGGTAGTAGCCACCGCGATGGCGATCAAGGCTGGCAACGACTCGGATGACACCGAGTTCGAAACCAACATTCCGTTGGCAGTGAAGCGAGGCCTGCTTACCGTGAAAGATGTCGACGGAGCGCTGACCCGCGTGCTGCGTGTTGGCTTCCGTCTCGGGGCTTTCGATCCGCCCGAATCGAATCCATACAACAAGATTGCAATGAATGTGGTTCGCTCGCCCGAACATCTCGCGCTGGCGCTGAAGACAGCGCAGGAGTCAATTACTCTCCTTAGCAACCGCAACGACTTCCTCCCTTTGAAGCGTGCGGCGGTCCACTCGGTTGCAGTCATTGGTCCGGCTGGCGACACTGACTACGAGACCGGCAACTACTACGGAACCCCCGCGCGCAAGGTAGGTGCTCTGGCTGGCCTTCGCGATCTGCTCGGACCCAATGTATCGGTGCAGTACGAGAAAGGCGCCGGCTTCATCGAGGCCGCCGATCCAGTTGCGATCGCGAACGCAGCCGCACTCGCAAAGAAATCCGATGTAGCGGTACTCTTCCTTGGAACCAATCTTCGCGTCGAAGCCGAGGGCCGCGACCGTCGCGACCTCAATCTTCCCGGCGCCCAGGAACAGTTGCTCGAAGCTGTCTTCGCAGCCAATCCGAAGACTGTTCTGGTGCTGATGA
>ODAK010004834.1_pt1 | contig 13758 bp, 10 predicted proteins | sample 1539591 | NCBI WGS metagenome assembly ODAK01 (sample SAMEA3539303, study PRJEB22396) | soil metagenome | biome: tundra; feature: field; material: soil | place: USA | collected 2010-05 | depth 0.15 m | reverse complement strand
AGAAGACTCGCTAACGATCTCGCACGCTGGGGCGGTTCCAGGAATTCTCTTCGCGAAAAATTCAGCGCCAGAACTTCTGGACATCGCTCCCCTCGATCCGAAGTCTCCCGAGCTCGATCCCGCCGCCCACATCGCGCTTGCAGCCGGTTACGCGCTCGATCGTGTTCTGCATCACCGACCCGGGCTTGTCCTCGCTTTCGCCGGCGAAGCCGCGTCCCTGCATGAATTGCGGACAACCCTCAACTTCGCGGTCACGCACAAACTGCCGCTCGTCGTCGTTGTGCAACACAACCTGGGATCTTTAAAGAAGTCGGATGCCGTCAGCGATCTCACCTACAACATCATGGGAACCGGCGTGGCCGGCATGACCGTCGATGGCAGCGATGCGATGGCTGTCTATCGTGTGACCCAGGAAGCCATGTACCGCGCGCGCCATGAAGGCGGTCCGACGCTGATTGAATGTAAGACGTATCGGAAGGCGACCGTACCGCCGCGTCTGAGGCCGTGGGTGCAGGGAGACGCCATCACCTACATGGAAGAACAACTACGCGTCCGAAATTTCTGGCAAGACGCTTTGAGCAGCAAATAACCCGGATCAGGCGATCGCCAACTCGTGCTGAAAGCGAATCTCCAGCAACTCCACCCGGTCACCACTCTCTACCCGCATGTGGCATTTGCAGCGCTCGCAATAGCTGGGGAAATTGTGTTTCTCCGGTTGCGCGCCGCACTGCGGACACACCTGGTGGGCCGCGATCTTCACGATTTCAAGATGCGAGCCATCATCGGCGCTCTCAGCGGTCACAAAGTGCCAGGCCGCGCGCAATAGCTCCGCATCCACGCCAGCCAGTTCGCCTACTCCGACGCGCACCGTTTCCAGTTCCCGTGCTTCCAGTTCATCGGCGCGCGCCCTGCTGTTTATATAAAGTTCCTGCGCGACGCTCAGCTCGTACATAACTTCCTCCGAGCGGTCTGCGAAGCCCCGTGCCCCTAAGCCAGCACGGCCTCATGCTCCGCGATCGTCTTTTCGATCATTCGAACCAGGCCCTGGAATCGTTCACTCACGATCGCCGACATGTGCTCCCCAAACTCGAAGCACCATCCTGTCATATTGAACAGGACCGCCGGCGGACAGGTGCCATGCAGCGCTTTCGCAGCCGCAAGCAACGTAGCCGGTGTATTCGCTTTCCCGAGTTCGCCGCTCATCGAGCCATCCGGCAGCACCGTCGTCTCCGTGATTGTCCCCGGCTTACCTTCGCTGCATGCATCCACGAAGATCACGAACTCCGCGGTGCTGATCTGCTCCGCGATCTCAGGTGCAAGTTGATGGCAGGGCACTACTTCCACCCGCGGATCCCCCGCCAGATGATGCGCGATCTGCCGCGCGACGTGGCATCCCAACCCATCATCGGCCCGCAAAGGATTTCCGTATCCCACCACTAAGATCTTCGACATGATCACTCCCATCACGTAACAATGTGATGAGTTCATCATCGGCTCACCGTCGCAAAGTGTGAAGGATCAGGCTCACGTCAACGCGTGATGCAGCCCGATCATGCTCCCAAAAACGATGCAAAAGTGAACAATCAGCACCCGACCTCAGGTCTTCTTCTTACCCTTGCCCGGCAGGCTCGCCGGATTCTCATGCGTCTTCTCACGAAACCCCGACTTCAAGCCCGTCGCCAGCGACACCGCATTCTCCCCAAACCTGTCGCGCATCTTGTCGGCAACCGAAAGCGCCTTACTTACTTTGTCCTCCTGCACCTGCGACAACAGATCGAGCTGCAACGGCTGCTCATCGAACCCGGAAGTCTGTACTCCCAGCAACCGCACGGTTCGTCCCTTCTCCCAGTTCTCGCGAAACAACGTTCGTGCCGTCGCGGCCACCACTGTATCCAACTGCGTCGGCTGTTCCAGCGAATGTGCCCGCGTGATCGTCGAGAAATCCGAGTAGCGTAGCTTCAACTGCACCGTGCGCGCGTGCAGGTTGTGCTCGCGCAACCGGCGACACACCATCTCCGACAGCCGCGCGAGCATGGCCTCCAATTTCTCCTGGTCCTGCGTGTCGTTGTTGAACGTGTGTTCATGGCTCACCGACTTCGGCCCCTCATCCTCCGCCACATCGCGATCGAAGTATCCACCGGCATCCAATCCTCGCGACTTCCCTGCTAGCGCCATCCCCCATTCGCCAAACCGCTCGCGCAGGAAAACATCGTCCAGCTTGGCGAGATCTCCTACTTTCTTGATTCCGATCTCGTTGAGCTTCTGCTCCATCACCTTGCCGACGCCCGGAATTTTGCGCACGCTCAATGGCGCCAGGAAACTGGCTTCCTGTCCCGGCACAATCCATAGCACGCCATTCGGCTTGGCCTGATCGCTGCACACCTTCGCAATCAGCCGCGACGTTCCAATACCGATCGAGCAATTCAACTTAGTTTCGGACTTCATGAATTGATGCAGCGCATGCGCCGCCTTCAATGGAGGCCCATGCAGCCGCTCCGTGCCCGTCATATCGAGATACGCTTCATCGATCGAAGCCATCTCCACCTTCGGCGAAAAATGTTGCAGTACTCCGAACGCCTTCCCCGAATACTCTCGATAGCGTTCCGGATGTCCGTTGACAAAAATCGCATGCGGACACATCTTCGCTGCCGTCCGCAATGGCATTGCCGAATGCACCCCAAACTTACGCGCCTCATACGAAGCCGCCGACACCACCCCGCGTTCATCCCTTTGTCCACCCACAACTACAGCCTTCCCTTTCAACGCGGGATCGAACAGCTCTTCCACAGACACGAAAAATGCGTCCATATCGACGTGAAAGATCGTCCGCTGTGCCGCCAGGGTTGGTGTGTTTGGACCGGAGATTGTCGCCATTCGCTACGCCGATCACCATTCTACGTCGCGTTTCGTTGCGGCAGGCGCCGTTCCGAGCGACAATAGTCAGGTACTCTCATCCCCCTGGAGTAGACCGATGCCCTTGCGCGCCGTCCCCCGCCGAATTGTTCTTGCACTCCTGTTTCTGCTTCCGCTCGCATCGTTCGCCGCGAGTAAGCCCGCCGAAATTCTTTTCATGACCGACTTCGGCAGCAACAACGACGCTGTGCCCATCTGCAAAGGCGTCATGCTCAATATCGTTCCCGACGCCCGCATCATCGACATCAGTCACGACGTCACGCCCTTCTCCATTCTTGATGGAGCCCGCTACCTCGCCGGCACCGCGCCCTATTATCCCGAAGGAACCGTTTTCGTCGTCGTGATCGATCCTGGCGTTGGCAGCACCCGCAAAGCCATCATCGCTAAATCGAAGAAGAACCAATATTTCATCCTTCCCGACAACGGCCTGCTCACCTTCGTCGAGGACCGGGACGGCATCGAGGCAATCCACGAAATCACCAACAAAGATTTCATGATCGGTTCGGGGATGTCGTCCACCTTCCATGGCCGCGATATCTTCTCCCCCGCCGGCGCACACGTCGCCCGTGGTGACGATTGGACCAAGGCCGGCCCCGAAGTGCCCGTCTCGCAGCTCATCCGTTTGAATCTGCCGAAAGCCGAAGTCACCAATGGCAAACTGACTGCCGCGGTCATAGGCCTCGACTTCCCCTTCGGCAACCTGATCACCAACGTCATGCGTGAAGATTTTGAGAAACTCGGCTACAAGATGGGCGATCATGTCCCCGTCACCCTGGGAACGCAGGAGATGGACATCCCGATCGTGCACACTTTTAGCGACGTCGAGGTCGGCAAGCCGTTGCTCTTCATCGATTCTCGCGGCCGCCTGAGCTTCGCGGTTAACCAAGGCGATTTTGCCAAAACCTACAGCATCAAGCCGCCGGTAACCTTTACCATCCCGGCGAAAAAATAGTTTGCGGGAACACAAGGCGTTTTGCCTGTGCTTCCCTTTTTTGAGGTAGCACCCGACTTTAGTCGGGTGAACATGAGGATTAAGAAACTGGGGCTTCAGCCCCTGAGGCACAACGATCCATCAGACACGAAATCAGGCCTGACTTTCGCGATCCGCTCACCCGGCTCGCATGTTTACTGGAGGGAGTTCATGAAAGCCTTACGATCGTTGTCGATCGCTATCCTATTGCTTACCACCTTCGCTGCCGCCCAAAGCTATCGCGGATACATCCGTGGCACCGTCACCGACCCGAGCGGCGCCGTCATCCCGAATGCGACCGTCACCGCCACCAGCGTTTCGACGGCACAGACGCGTACCGCGCGGAGTGGCGCCGATGGCGCTTTCGTTCTCGCAGAACTCCCCGCCGGAAACTACACCGTCACGGTTGAGGCACCGACATTCTCGAAATTCACCGCCAAGGTTGATGTCGCCGTAGGTCTCGATACTACGCTTGACGCACGGGTACGTGTGCAGGGCTCCGACACCGTCGAGGTCAACGAGACCACCGCTCCACTCGTTGAGCAGACGCGCGACGTCCTCGGCCAAGTGATCGAAAATAAACTCGTCATCGAACTTCCGCTCAACGGCCGCGATTTCGGCAAACTGGTCGCCCTTACCCCCGGCGTCACCGTCGAAGGTTCAGGCGTAGCTGGCACCGAAAAGGGCTTCGGCCAATTCAACATCAATGGCAACCGCGATCGCTCGAACAATTACATGCTCGACGGCACCGACAACAACGATCCATTCTTTAACAACTCCGCGTTGAACCAGGTCGGCATCACGGGCGCGCCTGCATCGCTTCTCCCCATCGACGCCATCCAGGAGTTCAACCTGCAATCGCAATACGGCGCCGAGTACGGCCGCAATAGCGGCGCAGCCGTCAACGTGCTCACCAAGTCAGGCACCAACGTTCTTCACGGCAGCGTCTTCTATTTCCTGCGCAACTCCGCCCTCGATGCCCGCAACTATTTCAACTTCGCCACCAATCCCGATGGCAGCGCGAATCCCAAGGGCGGCTTCAAGAACAATCAGTACGGCGTCTCCCTCGGCGGTCCGATCGTCAAAGACAAAACCTTCTTCTTCTTCGCCTACGAAGGCCAGCGCGAGCGCGTGACTTCGAACTACATCCTCGACGTTCCTTCCGCCGTGCAAATCTCAGACGCGCAAACCGCCGTTATCGCGAACGGCGTCACGCCGAATCCAGCGCTGACGAAGATCCTGAACTATTTCCCAGCCGCCACCGGATGCTCCGCTGGCACAGGTACGCCTTCCACCACCGGTTGCATCGGCGGTTCCGGCACCGCCAATGGCGTCGTCAACGACAAGAACAATCTCGACAGCGTCATAGGTAAGTTCGACCAGCAACTCAGCAGCAGGAATCAACTCTCGGCCCGCTACGCCTTCAGCCAGGGTAACCAGACCTTCCCTCTCGGAGGCATCGGGTACGGCGCAGGTTCACGCATCGCCGCCTTCGCGCAGCAATCGCCCACCCGCGTGCAGGTGCTTTCCGCGAGTCTGTTGACCACCTTCTCCGCGACGAATCTTAATGAGTTGCGTTTCGGCTACTCGCGCTATCGCACCTCTTTCACTTCCGCCGACCAAACCGATCCCTCCACGCTCGGTCTCGACATGGGGACTGGCAAATCTGGCATTCCGGAAATCGATTTCGGGGGGCTGTTTGAAAACCTCGGCACTAGCGCTTACAGCGTGCCGCGCGGTCGCGTCAGCCAAACCTACGAGGCTCTCGACAACTTCACCTGGATCCACGGAAAACACAGCGTGAAGTTCGGCGGCGAATACCGTCGCGCCATCGTCAATTCCTACAACGACAACCTCGAGCGCGCTCTCATGCCGTTCTATGGCGACGGCTACTCCACCGACTACGGCACCGACATCATCGCCTCCTACTACCTCGGCGACGGCTTCCCCGCATCACTGACTGGCAATACGAATCGCAACACCTTCAATAGCAACCTCGGCTTCTTCGTTCAGGACGACTACAAGCTCTCGTCCAAGCTCACGCTCAATCTCGGAATGCGTTGGGAGTACTTCGGTCCCATCGGCGAGAGCCACGGCCTCATTTCCAACATGACAGCCAATGGCCCTGCGCTCACCGATCATCCCTACAACCGCGACCTCAACAACTTCGGCCCGCGCGTCGGGATGGCCTGGAATGTCCTGAAAGGAACCGTGGTCCGTGCCGGCTACGGCGTCTACTACGACTACGTTCCGCAGAGTCTCATGATCGCCAATTACACGAACTCCGCCGGACTCGTCACCAACCCCATCGGCCCCGATCCCGTGAACGCCTTGTCGTTTAATTCCAGTGCGTGGAATGGCAGCGCTGCCGGCCCTGTCTACACGGCCGGTTCGCCTCCGTACGACTGGTTCTTTGTGCCGCGCAATCTCGCCACGCCTTACGTCCAGAGTTGGAATCTCAACATCCAGCAGGAACTCGGCCACGCGGCTTCACTGGAAATCGGCTACGTCGGCAGCAAAGGCACCAAGCTCACGCGCCTCTACGACGCCAACCAGGCGAACCCCGACGGCAATCGACCTGACCCGAATTATGGTTTCGAAGATTACCTCGCCACCATCGCGGGATCGACCTATCACGCCTTCCAGACCACGCTGCGCCTGCGCAGTCTCCACGGCTTCTCCGGTTTCACCACCTACACATTCTCCAAATCCCTGGACGATGCCTCCGACGGCATCGACTTCAACGGTGCCACCGCCGCGCTGCCGCAGAACTCGCTCAACATCGCTGCCGAACACGGCCCTTCCACCTTCGACACCCGTCATCGTTTCACCGGCGCCATTAACTACGCCGTGCCCGTGTGGAGTGCCTTGCCCTCTCGCGCCGCCAAGGGATGGAACGCCAACGCTATCGTCACCTTGCAATCGGGTCGTCCCATCCCGATCGTTACCTCGAACGACACGAGCATTCTTTCAACCGCAACCGGCTTCCAGCCTCCGTCCAACTATCACCAGCGTCCTGATGTCGTGCCGGGAGTCAATCCCATCAATTCGAACTGGAACCCTGCGGCCGGCTACCTCAATTCCAGCGCCTTCGCGCAACCCGCGGATGGCACCTTCGGAAATCTCGGTCGTGATGCGATCTACGGTCCGCATTTTTACGACACCGATTTCTCACTTACAAAACTTACCCCGATCACCGAACGTGTGAACCTGGAATTCCGCGCCGAGTTCTTCAACATCTTCAACCACCCGAACTTCGCGCTTCCCAACGGCTCCTACGGCTCCGGCACGTTCGGCCAGATCACCCAAACCCCCGATGTAGCCCAGGGCAATCCGGGCCTCGGTGGCGGCGGTCCCCGCGTACTTCAGTTCGGACTACGCTTTCAGTTCTAAACCAGCAAGCAGCAAGAAGGCCGTCCACCAGGACGGCCTTCTTCTTGATCCTGTCATCCTGAGCGAAGAACGCGAAGCGTTCGCAGTCGAAGGATCCCTACTTTGACTATGCCGCTAAGCCATCTTACGGTTAGCGAGACCTCGCGTTTCCCTCTCCGTGTCTCAGTGCCTCCGTGTCAGGTGTTGACGCTATCCCGCCAGCACCTTATTCACTTCCTCCACCGCCCGGTGCGCCGCTTTGATTCCTTCTCCTGTGCTCGACACCGGCCCCTCGGAATCCGTATTCGCAAACGCAATCCGCTCCATCGGTACCCGCGTCAGCGGCTGAACTTTGGTGAAGTTTCCCGGCAGCGATTTGTACATCGGATGCCCCCGCCTGTAGATATGCACTTCGATCGGATCGACGTTTGTCTCAGGCAGCAGCTTTTTGAAATCCGTCAGCACCTGCTCGGCGATCATCTTGCTCCCGTTTTCGGTGAGCAGGTAGCCACGCTCGTCTGCTTCCATCGGCGTATAACAGCTCAGGATGTTGTATTTCTGTTTGTAGCCCGCCTGCTTCCGCACCGTCCAGTCGGCCACGATGAAGTCGGTGAACCGGTTGCCTCCCGGGCACCACGTGTCATACCCGGAGTTAAACACCGGCTTGTCGTAAATGAGGTTCACCACGGCGTACGGAATGTAATGCATCTTCTTGATCGCATCTTTTTGCGTGGAAGGCATGCCTTCCACGATCCGCGCCGTGATGAACTTTGGCGTCGCCATGATCACGGCCTTGGCCGTGACGGTCCTCAGTTCCCCGTTCACCACGTAAGTCACATCCACACCATTCTTCTGCTGGGTAACCGCAACAATGGTTGCCGATAGTTGCAACTGTTCTTTATGCTTTTCCGTCAGTACCTCCGACAGCCTGCGGTTCAGCGCGCCGATGCCGCCCGGCAACGTCACGCGATCGTCCTTCCGCGTCTTCGCGCCGATATTTTGTACCTCCCAGAGCGCAATCATCGCCGAAGTTTCCGCTGCCTTCGCTCCCCAGTTCGAAGGCCCATAGTTGTCCCACCACTCCGTGAGTTCCTGCGGATAACCTTTCGTGAAATGCGTCAGCGGCAGCAGGTCGAGCTCTTTCGCTCGGCCCATCACATCCATCTTCAACACTTCGTCACGAAACTTCACGAACCCATCTCTCACGCTCTGCGGATAAGGCAGCTTGTCAATGTTGTCGCCCCAGCAATCGGAAACGAACTTGCCGTTCAGGATCATGCCATCCCAATTCGCGATGGGCAGCTGCTCAAGTCCCAGTGACTTCGAAAACTCTGCGGCATTGCCGCCGAGTTCCAGAAACGCGCCGCCGGTCGCGTACGGCGTGCCATTGAACTCTTCCAGATAGGAATTCCCGCCCCAATGAGGCTCTTTTTCGAGCAGGAGAAAATGTTTATCGCGTAACAGGTAAGCAGCCGTCATCCCGCTCACGCCGCCGCCGACAATCACCACGTCGTAATTCGCGGATGAAGCAGGTCGAGTAAATGTATGTCCATCTCTTACCTGGTGGCAGATCTCGTTGTGCTCGCCATCCACCTCGGTCTTGGCATCGGCAGGCAGCGCCGTAAGATTGATCGGGCATCCCGCAGCCACCGCGCCTGCAACTACGAACTTGATAAAGTCTCTGCGATTCGTGCTCATGCGTTCCCTTCTACCGCCTTGGTGGCGGCTTCCCATTCGTCCGTTCCCGGCTTGCGCAACCGATACCAAAGCAAAATCAGTCCTAACGAGAAGACAAAGATGATCGTCGAGATGGCGTTAATCTCCGGCGTCATCCCTCGCCGCAGCCGCGACCATATCTCCAGCGGCAACGTGTTGTCGCGGCCGATGAGGAAGAAGCTCACTGCAATCTCATCCATTGACAACGTAAAGATCAGCAACGCCGCCCCGATGATCGCCAGTTTCAGGTTCGGCAGCGTCACCCGCCAGAAGGTCTGCCAATACGTTGCACCGAGATCAAGCGACGCCTCTTCCTGTGAGCGCTGTGCCTTCTGCAATCCGGCAAAGATCTCCGTAGTCGCCACCGAGATTAGCGCTGTCCCATGTCCGAGGATGATCGTCACCAGGCTCAACTTCATCCGCACGGCGACAACCAGCATCAGAAGCGAGAGTCCCGTGATGATGCCGGGAAGAATCAGTGGCAGCAGCACCAATCGTCGGAAGATAACCTTGCCAGGAAAGTTCACGCGATCCAACGCCAGCGCTGCCGGAAGCCCTAACCCAATCGCAATCACGACGGCCGCCAGCGCAACTTCAAGGCTATTCAGCACCGCATCCCAAAGCGCCCCGTCGTCCAGCAACACGCGGTACCAGTTGAACGTGAGGTTGCGCGGCGGAAATCCACCGACGCCACCACCGTTAAACGAGTACAGAATTAAGATTGCAATCGGGAGATAAAGAAATGCGAACACCGCGATCACATGCAATCGCAGCCACAACGGACGCTTCTCCGCCCTGCCGCTCATGCGTGGAAGCTCCACTTCTTCTCGAGCCTTTCGGTCAGGAACAAGATGGCCAGCACCAGTACCATCATGCACGCGGAGATCGCAGCTCCCAGCGGCCAGTCATAGGCCGCTCCAAACAGCGTGACCACAACATTCGAGATCATGATGCCGCTCGGTCCACCCAGCAGCAGCGGTGCCAGGAAATCTCCCAGGCTGAGAACGAAGGCAAAGGTCGCCCCTGCCAGAACTCCTGGGATCGACAACGGCACAATCACCCGCCAGAAGGTCTTCACTCGCGACGCGCCGAGGTCCTGCGAAGCCTCAACCAGATTCCGCGGCACATGTTCCAGGGCCGCGTAGATCGGCAGGAAAGTGAACGGCGTATAGATGTGCGTCAATGTAAGTACGACGGCGAACGGACTATAAAGCAGGAACCCCACCGGCGCGTGCGTGATGTGCAAATACTGCAACAGCGTGTTCATCACTCCATCGCTGCCGAGGATCGTCTTCCACGCGTAGGCGCGCACCAGGTAACTCACCCAAAGCGGAATGATCACCAGTTGGTAGAGCAATTCCTTGCGCTTCGCATAAAACGAAACGTAATACGCCAGCGGATACCCCAGCAACAGCGACAGCAGCGTAACCCCGCCGGCGATCCGCATCGACTGCAGCAAAACTTCGGCATACACCGGCACATGCACCAAGTTCTTGTAATTCTGCAATCCCCAGTTGTGCACGATGGTCTGCCCGCCCTGTACGCTCCAGAAGCTGTTGCAGAAAAGCAGAAGATACGGCGTAAGCAGGAACGCGCCGACCCAGACAATCGGAGGCAAAGCGACAGCGGCTTTGTAGGCGCGCGAGAACACTAGCGACTCTCCTTCACCGCAACCGCATCGCCAGCAGAGAACTCAAATTCGCTCTCGCCGGATGGCACGCGCGAACCATAAATCTTCGCGTTCACGGTGAATCCACCGCACTCAAGCTCGTACAATTCTGTCGCGCCCTGGAACACTTGCCGCAACACCGTGGCCTTGAAGCGCACCTGATCGCCAAGGTCCGTGGTAGCCAGTCGAATGGCTTCCGGACGAAGCGAGAAGACCGCGGGCCCGTCATTCGCCGTGGTCGTGAAGATCACGTTCCCGCAACGCGCAATCCCGCGGCTCACATTGCAGCGCAGCAGGTTGCTGTGCCCGATAAACTGCGCCACGTAGGCTGTCGCTGGTTTCGCATAAATCTCCCGCGGCGAGGCGACTTGTTCCAACTCCCCGAAGCGCAGCAGCGCGATGCGGTCCGACATCGTCATCGCCTCTTCCTGGTCGTGGGTCACGAACACAAAGGCAATCCCAACCTCGCGCTGCAGAGACTTCAATTCGAACTGCATCTCCCGCCGAAGGTTCGCATCCAGCGCCGACAGAGGCTCATCCAGCAGCAACAACTTCGGACGGTTCACCAGCGCCCGGGCCAATGCAACGCGCTGCTGCTGTCCGCCACTAAGCTTGGACGGTTTCGATTTCGCGAAACCATCCATCTTCACCATCGCCAGCGCTTGCTGGACGCGCGGTTCAACTTCAGCCTTTGGGGTCTTGTTCACCCTCAGGCCGTAAGCGACATTTTCGGCAACCGTCAGATGAGGAAACAGTGCATAACTTTGGAAGACCGTGTTGACTCGGCGTTTGTACGGCGGCAGTTCATCGATCCGCTCATTCGCCATCACGATTGTGCCCGAATCCGGCCGCTCGAAGCCGGCGATCAACCGCAACAACGTCGTCTTGCCCGAACCGCTTTCCCCGAGAATGCTGAGGAATTCTCCGTGCGCAATCTCCAGCGAGATGTCGCGCAATACGACGTTCTCTCCAAACCGCTTAGCCACGCGGCTTACGGAGAGTAGCGCCGGCGTTGCCATCGAAGCTTGAGGAATGGTAGTCGTCATGCGAGCGCTACTGCGCAGCCTTCACCTGGTTCCAAATCTCGTTATACTTCGCGCGTCGCGGCACGTTCTGCCAGAAGTAAATGTGCTTCTGGTATCCGTCCACATCGTCGAGATGCAGGCTCTTCTTCTCCTGTTCCGTCATGAACTGCGCCGCGTTCGGATTCGCCGGCGTATATCCCGTAACATCCGTTACAGCTTTTTGCTTCTTCGCCTCCACCATGTAAGCCAGAAACTTCATCGCGAGATCTTTATTCTCGCTCGCCGATGTGATCATCAGGTGGTCGATCCATCCGGTGGTGTTTTCTTTAGGAATCGTCTCGCCGATCGGAATGTTCAACTTGCGCAGTTGGTTGGTCATCAGCGGCCAGCCCATCGCGGCCACCACTTCGTGATTTTGAAACAGGTTGGTCAATTCGCCGCCGGTCGTCCACATCTTGCGAATGTTCGGCTTCAGTTCCAGCAGCTTCGCTTTCACTTTTTCCAACTCGTCATCGCTCAAGTTGTACAAATGCGATGGATCTGGCTTGTCGTACCCAAGCACTTGCGCCGCCATGTACACCGTCGAGAGATCGTCCCAGACCGAAATCTTCCCTTTCAACTTCGGATCCCAAAGTTCCGCCCAACTCTGCGGAGCTGTCTTGTAATAGGAGCTGTCGTAGAGCAGCGGGTTCGGCCCCCACATAAACGGCACGCCGTAGGTCTTTCCGTTCGCCTTCACCAGCGGCAATTCGCGCAACTGCGGCGAAAGGCTAGCGTAATCCGGGATCTGCGCCGTATCGATCTCCGCCGCCAGCCCGGTGCTCGCGATATTCGCCGCCACATCGCTCGACGGCGAGATCACGTCGTAGTTCGCGGCGCTTCCGCCACGCAGCTTCGCCATCAATTCGTCGCTCGACCCCATGTAGCTGGCCGCGACTTTGCAGTGATACTTCTCCTCGAACGCTTTCACATACGACGGATCGGCATACCCCTCCCAGACCAGCAGGTTGAGCGTCGGCGTCTTTTTCGCGCACGAAGCGAGAAGCGTCATGCCCACCAACACCAGCAACAGCGCGTAGCGTCGTTTCATTGGCTTGCTCCCGTTGAAGTACTCTTTGCATCCCAAGCCGCCGACTGGTACACCACTTTGCCGCCCACCATCGTCAGCAATACTTCCGTTTTGGAAAGTTGGTTCGCCGGAACTTTGAAAGGATCTTGCGAAACGATGATCAAGTCCGCCAGCTTGCCGGGCTCGATCGACCCCTCGGTCTTCTCGCGATGTCCCGCATACGCAGCACCTAGCGTGTATCCCTCAATCGCCTGCGCCACCGTAAGTCGCTGCGCCGGAACGAAACCGCCCATAGGTGTGCCTTCCGTCGTCTGACGCGTCACAGCTGTCTCTACGCCTTGCCAGGGATTGATCGTTACCACCGGCCAGTCGCTGCCGAAGGCGAGATGGCCGCCGTCCTCAGCGATGCTCTTCCACGCCCATGCGCGAGGCTCCCGCTCCTTGCCCACGCCACTAAGCCAAGGGCCCAAGGTGTCCGCGTCCGGATACGCGTGCAGGGGCTGCATGCTGGCGATTACGCCCAGTTTTCCGAAGCGTGGGATGTCCGCGGCCTTCACCGTCTCAATGTGCTCCACCCGCGGACGCATGTCATGCGTACGGTTCACCTTCTCCATGTTCTCGAACGCGTTCAGCGCAAGATCCACGCCATCATCCCCAATCGCATGGGTGAACATCTGGAACCCTCGCTTATCGAGTTCCTGCATCGCGGCCGTATATTTCTGCGGCTCCCAAAACGTCTTCGTTGTCTTCCCGGTGTCGGCATACGTCATTGCAGCCGTGTGCGATTCAACGACGCCATCGAGCATCGTCTTTACCGCCCCGCCTGCGAGCCAATCATCGTGGTAGGTTTTTCGCGCGTTCTCGATCGTATCGATCTCCGTCGATGTGAGCTCCGGAGGATCAAGGAAGTAAGCAATATAAAACCGTGCGGTGAGTTCGCCCTTCTCTCGAAGCTCGCTATACAGATCGAAGTACTGGAAGTCGCCACCCGCGCCATGCACCCGCACTACGCCGTCGTTTGCCG
>ODAK010004833.1_pt1 | contig 13760 bp, 11 predicted proteins | sample 1539591 | NCBI WGS metagenome assembly ODAK01 (sample SAMEA3539303, study PRJEB22396) | soil metagenome | biome: tundra; feature: field; material: soil | place: USA | collected 2010-05 | depth 0.15 m | reverse complement strand
CGCGACCGCTCGCCACGTGACCACGCCGACACCCGAACGCTACTTCTCCACCGAGCGCCCGGAGCGCCTCTAGAACAGATTCATAGCGGAAGGATCAGACTATTGCCCCCGAGTAACGCGCTTGCCTGCCGTCAATCCGCGATGAATACCTCAGGATCTATGCCGGCCTGCTTCAAAATCGCCCGAAGTGTTCCTTCGGGCATGTCACCCGAATGGTTGGGAATCGTTGTGTACCGATTGGTAGTGGGGTTGAACCAGATTTCATGACTGCCAGCGGCCTGGCGATCAAACTCGAAGCCGCGCGTCTTCAGCTTACGAACTATTTCCCGATAGCGGAATCCCGCGAGCCGACCCATTCAGGCTGCGACTACGATGGTGTAATCCCGCCGCTCACTGGCACCGGGGAAACTCTGAGTGTCGTCCCGCTCGCGCCGTGCTTCGATCAGCTTCCTCGCAACATCGCGTGCGATGTCCAGCGCCTCGGCGACAGTCCGCCCCTGGGCGATCAGGCCCGGAACTTCTTCCGAAGTCGCGAGGAAGACTCCTTCCGGCAGTTGCTCCACTTGTACCTGAATCGCTATTTCCATGCGACTTGATCGTACCATCCTGGACTGGCGGCGCTGATACATCGAGTGGCTGGATTTGCCTCGTCAACTGCCTACGGGTTCCTCCGGATTCAGGAATATCCCGGTATCTGCAATTCGGCGAACCGATTACCCGTCAGAGCTTGTGCGTCCAATCCTTCCCTTCGTATTCGAATGACCGAAGGGCCAGCGGCGAATCAGGAATGAAAAACACGCATCGCTCCGCCAAACGCTTGGTGGCCTCGATGCCATTCTCGGCCAGGAACCCACCCTACAGCGGGCTCAGGTACATAGTTTACTGGGCTCGCAAACTCGCCAGCAAGATCCCGAAATCCAGGTCATGAGTGAAAACAATCCAACCGTTGGCCGCCGCGAAATCGAAAATCTCCAGGTCAGGAGCGCCTGGCTGAACAACCGTTGACCAGTGCCTCGCCTCGATGCCATTCTCGCCCAGTTTGTCAGGACTGCCGCGTGCCAATCAACGCCACGGCGATTGCTCTCTGTATCCGGAGTGATCGACTCAGATTTTTGGCATCAGGGCTTCACGCAGAAAAACCGCTAAACCGGATCGATCTAACCCATGACTGGCCACACGGATCATCGCTTTGTACGTGGCCAGTTCCGCCAGAGGCGTGGTGTCGATTCCGTTGATTTCAAGAAAATCAGCGGCGGCCTGTACCGCAGTCCGTTTGTTGCCGTCAAAGTACGCCTGGCTTTCAGCGATATGGAAGGCGTATGCAGCCGCGATTTCGTAAAGGTCGCCATCGCCGTAGAGATAGACGTTTAGGGGCTGGGCTATGGCCGATTCCAGTGCATTTTCGTCGCGGATGCCGTGCAAACCGCCCCACGTTTCGATCTGGTCCTGGTGAATCGTGTCGATCTGTGCGCGGCTCAGAAAGAAAGGTACTTGTTCCAGTGCGGTAGCTTTCGTGAGACCGCCTATTCAGAGAGTCGGCGAAACAAGCCAGCGTGCAATCTGGTTGTCTTTCGATGGGCTTCTCTGAACAGTTCGTCGGAGGCGTATCGCACCCCGGAAAATTTCTCGTTCTCCCGCTCTTCTGGGTCCTTCGCCTCAATTGACGACTGTGCAGTAGTCTTCAGGTAATCGGAAAGCGAGGTGCTGCCTGTCCGCTCGAGCAACGTGCTGAGATGTGCGTCGCCCCGAATGCCGCGAGCGAAACTGTCGCCATAGATCTGTCGCAGCGAATCGATGCGGGTGTCGCCTCTTTTCTCGCGGATCTGCCCGTTGCTGTCACGGTGGCGATTGTCGAGCCCGGGCCGACGGTCCTTTCGCCCCTGGTTATCTCTTTTACGTTCTCTGGTTCGTTCCTTTGGCACGGCAGACTCACCTCCAATTCTACCCGAACCGGAATCTGACGCCTTGGCGCTCAGCGGCCATGGACCGGATCAGTCCGAAAAACGCGCATCACTCGGCCAAACTACCAGGGCCGCCTCGACGCCATTCTCGCCCAGGAACCCAACCCACGACGGGCTAAGGTTCATATCGATCAGAAATTTCACGCGGTAGGCAGCGGCACTTCAATTTCTTCGACGCGCCACGCGGAATATGTCAATGCCTGGCGGATGTCCTCATCCTCAAGGCTTGCCACCCATGACAGCGGCGTTTCGCGTGATTCGGTCCAATCCGGTCATATGCCTTCACTTCCATGGCAGACAGGAACTCCTGCGCCGGTTCCGCCGAAACCAAAATACTTAACCCACGTTCTCAACCCCTTACCGCCCCACCCCTGAAAACCGCCCCTTCCATAGTCCACAATGTGGACTATGGAAAACTCTGTAATCCGCCGTCCGAACATTTTACAAATGCCGGACGAAATAATCCCGATGAGCCGCGCGATCGCGAACCCGCCCTGCGCCCGGCCATCTCGTAACCGCCGAAATCAAAAACGAACCCAATTTTCCACAGGCAGAAAATCGCGCCATCTCATCAATTCAAAACCACTTACGAACGATTTCCACAATTATGAAAATTGGCTTCGTTTGGGTTGGTTTTCCCCAAATTCCACGCCTTTTTCCTCCCACTCCCGTCCGACCAACCCAACCCTCTGCCCCCACCCCCGCAAAAACGCATTTTTGCCAAACGAACCCAAGGATCTGTTGAAAACAAAGGAAACCACCCCGCGCACCGCAGCACCTTCCACCCCGAATCCCGCCTACAATAAAGCAATGACTGGCCAAGCGCCAAGCCGTCTCCACGGTGACGACCTCATCGGAGAAGTCCTGCGCAACATGCAAGAGGGTACTTTCCGCATCCGGCGCAAAACCCTCGTTCCCGCGATTTATCGCATCTATCTCCACCCGGATGACTTCGAACCCTTCCGTGACGTCGTCCCGTTCATCGCGGGCGAAATCCGCGCTGCGCTCGACGACAAACTCTTGTCGCTGAACCGCACCCCGCGCCGGGTTGCCACAACTGTCGCGTCTTCTCTTTTAAAGAAGATCCGCCGCGCCCCCGCGTCCGTGCCGCAGAACGAATTCGTGCGGGTCAGCGACGCCTGGACCGTCGAAATCTACCCCGACCTCGACGAGAAACTCCAGCCCGGCGAGATTGAGGTTCATTCAGAATTGGGTGCCCCCCAGAAGGCCGAATACGGCGCAGGCTCACTCACCCGCCGCATCATCCCGCAAAAGCCTGACTTGCCAGCCGTTGCCCATGCCGCAGCCGAGCCGGTCGATTCCTCGCCCACCCTTGCAACCGCCGTCCCCGAACCGCCGTCCCAGCAACAGGCCGAAGCGCAAATCTTTAACGGCCCGGAAGATGACAAATCCGAGCAAACAAAAGGGCTCGTCTTTGCGTATCTCCGTTATGCCGATCAGGAAGGGCAGAAGGCGTTCGAGGTGACGAAAAATCAGGTTGTGATCGGCCGCGGCGGCAGGTCCTATTGGGTCGACGTCAAGCTCGAAACCCTCCCCGACGTTTCCCGCGAGCATTGCCGCATTCGCCGCGATCCGGAAACCGGCGTGTTCACCGTCGAAGATGTCAGCCAGTTCGGCACCGCCGTCAATGGCAAACCCGTCGGCCGCAATGCCGCGTCGGACCTCCCGCGTCGCGCCACCATCAGTCTGGCCGGCGTGATCGACCTGCAGTGGGAAGCCCTCTAGCATGACCGACCTCCTGATGTGGCGCACCATCGTGCTGACGGTCCTGATCGTCACCGTCGCCCTGATCGCGCTCATCACGGCAGCCCGGGAAAGGCACTGATGGCGGTGAAATCCCAACTGCGTTTCGCGGCCGCCACCGATCCCGGCAAGCGTCGCAGGAACAATGAAGACCGTTATTACGTCGACCCCGATCGCGGCATCTATGTTGTTATCGATGGCGTCGGCGGCCACGCGGCAGGTGAGACGGCCGCCAGCGTAGCGGCTGACGTGATTCGCGAACGCATGGAGCGTCCCACCGGTCTGCCCGAACAGCGCATCCGCGAAGCCATCACCCTCGCGAACAACGAAATTCTGCGCCTCTCGCGCATCCGTCCCGAGTGGACCGGCATGGCCTGCGTGCTCACCCTCGCTCTCGTCGAAGACGACATCGTCACCCTCGGCCATGTGGGCGATTCGCGCCTTTACCTGTTGCGTCCCGGCGAAATCAAGAAGATCACCCACGACCATTCGCCCGTCGGCGAGCGCGAAGATCGCGGCGAGATTTCTGAAGCCGAAGCCATGCGCCATTCGCGCCGCAATGAGATTTTTCGTGACGTCGGTTCCTCCGAAAGGAATCCCGACGACCCCGGGTTCATCGAGATGGCAACGTTTCCGATGCCGCCCGACGGGGTTCTCCTGCTGTGCTCGGATGGCCTCACCGATCTCATCACCAGCGCGGAGCTTCGGGCCGGGGTCGAGCGTTACGCCCCGGATTTCGACGCCGCCACACGCGCGCTCATCGATGCCGCGAATGAAGCAGGCGGTAAGGACAACATCACCATCGTCATCGTGGCGGGTTCCGACTACGGGGAGGGCCCCGTCAAGCCGCGCGCTGCAACCACCAGGCGGACCGTCGTCGTTCCGCGCACCGCGTTCTATCTTCTGGGTGGCCTGCTGCTCGGCATGTTGTTGGGCGCGGCGATCCCCATCCTCTGGAATCGCCTCGATACCACAACAGGTCCGCGTACTTTGGTGGTTGGTGCAGGCGGCATCTCCGAGGCGCTGGCCCAGGCTCACTCCGGCGATACAGTCGTCGTCCCGCAAGGCAAGTATCGCGAACGCCTCGAACTCCGCGAAGGCGTCACCGTGCGTGCACAGTTACCCGGAACAGTCACCCTCACTTCACCCGACGGCGGACCAGCCGTAGTGGCCCGGCACATTGTCGCGGGCAGTCTCGACGACGTGTGGATACAGGGCGATGCGGATGCCCCGCTTTCTATTGGCATCGAACTCAGCGATTCCAGCGTGTCGGTCTCGCACGTGAAAGTCAGCGGAGCGGCGACAGGTATCGAAGTTCGCGGCACGTCGTCTCCTTTGATCAGCGCCAGTCAGATCACAGGCAACGCGGGCCCCGGAATTCTCGTGCAGCCCACCGCCGCGCCGCGCATCGATGGCAATCTCATCGCCGCCAACGGTAACGCGAAACCCGGCACTGCGAAGCCCGGCGTCGAAGTTCTGGATGGCGCGCATCCGGTGCTCAAAAACAACGGCATCGTGGACAACGGCGCCGAGCCCATCTGGATTCACGGCGCCACTTTCCGCAATGACGATTACGTCGAGAACTACTTCGGCGGCCTGACCGCCGACGAAGCCATCCGCCTTATATCCGACAAGCCACCCGTCAGTACCGGGCGATCGTCAGCGAAAGTCCCCCGCGCTGTCACACCCAACAGCAACAGCCCTATAACCCCAAGCGTAAGCGCGGGGAAATCCTCCTCCTCCACCAAACCCGGGGACCACCACTAATGGATCCCAAACTCTTCGGCCGCTACCAGATCATCCGCAAACTCGCCGGCGGCGGCATGGGCCGCGTCTTCCTGGCCTACGACCCCGTCCTCAATCGCCAGGTTGGCCTCAAACTGATCGACGCCGGCAGCGATCGCGACAGCATCGACGTCGTTGCCGCCGAACGCCGGGGCGCCACCCTCCAGGACCAGCTGGCCAAGCGCGAAGCCAGCGGCCGAGTGGCCCAGATCTTCGATGTCGGCGACCGCGACGGTTACTTCTACATCGCGATGGAATACATCGAAGGCGAAGATCTCTCCGAACTCGTCTCCCGCGGCCCGCTCGATCCCCAACGCGCCGTCGGCATCGCTCTCGACATCCTCGACGTGCTCATCAAAGCGCACACTTTCCAGACGGTCATCGAAGAGCGCACGCACCGGGGCATCATCCACGGCGACATCAAGCCGCGTAACATCCGCATCACCGAAGCCGGCCAGGTGAAGGTGCTCGATTTCGGTATCGCCAAAGCGGTCTCCATGACGCGCAGCATCACCTTCAACCAGTTCGGCAGCGTGCCTTACTCATCACCCGAGCGTCTCCAGACCGGCGATATGGACGCGCGCTCCGACGTCTGGTCCGTCGCCATTGTGCTGTTCGAGATGCTGACCGGTAAACCTTATTTCGAAGCCGAAGCGTCGTCGAAGCTCGAATGGATGATCCGCAACTACCGCGCTCTGCAGCCTTCAATTGCCGAGTTGCAGCCGGGCCTGCGGGAGATCCTGTCGCGCGCGCTGGATCCAGACCTCGCCAAACGGTTTGGGAGCGCGGCTGCCTTCGAAGCGGCCCTGCACGATTGGCGAAACTATGCCCTCCCCGGCGCTGCCACCAACGGCGATCTCGACGCGACGCGCCGAACCGTTTATCCCGATCCCGATGAACGAACGCGCCGCGTCGGGGCGGACGGTCCGAAAACCGTGCTCACTGCGCGAAGCACGCGCTGGCGCATCCCGCAATCGATGTTCCACATCGCCGTTCCCGTGATGGTGGCCCTGTTTCTCATCGCGGTGTTTGCGCTGGTTTATGAAACGCGCATGTACAACTTCGCGCAGAGTCTCAGCAGCCAGATCGATTCCGGTCGCATGACTCCTGCGACTGCCAGTGTGGCGTATCAGGACTTGGCGAAGAAGACCTGGTTTTCCTTGCCGCTCTATCCCGCGAAGCGAAGTCTGCGCGATCGCTATATCGCCGAGGCCGACCGCGTGATCGCTGATTACCGTGAAGCCAGCGAAAGCACGCCCGTCTATCTGCGGGATTGGCGGCGCGCCCAGACCTCGCTGGGTGCGGCGATGAATCTGGCGCCGGCCGACAAAACCGTCCGCGGTAAATATGCGCTCGTGAACGGGTACCTGGCGTTCATGAACATCCCGTACATCAAGCGCACCCGGCCTGATTACGTGGAGGCGCGCAACCTGATGTTGAAAGCTGCGCGAGGCGATTTTGAACAGGCGCGAAATCTGCTGCCCAATTCACCGGACCCCCATCTGGGGTTGGCGCTGATTCAGATGCGCGACGGCGATCTCGATAAGGCCGAAGAGGAGCTGAACCAGGCGAGGCGCAACGGCTTCCAGCCCGGCCGCCGCGAACAGCGAGACCTCGCGAACGGTTACCAGGCGCGCGGCGAAAAATGGTTGACCGAGGCGCAGCGTGTGCCCGCCATCGGCCAGATGCAGGACGATCTCAAACGCGCCGACAGTGATCTTGCGCACGCCGAGGCTTTATATAACGCCATCGCACCCATGTTCAACGGCGCCCAACTGGCAGAGAAGGTGTCGCTCGAGCGTGACAAGGCCGCGAAGAGTCTTGCCCAGGCCCAGCAGGCACAAAATACTCCGGACCCACCGAGGGAGAATCCGTAACCGTGGCCGTAACACGCAGTACGCTCGAAGCCCGCCGCGCGCCGGTTTCGCGTAGTAAATTTCGCGGCGCGGAACTGGGCTGGCTCCTGATAGCGATGGTCATCGTGTCGGGCATCTGGGCGTTGGTCTATACAGCCAAGACGCGCCGCTCCACCACGCCCGCTCCCAGCGTGAATCTCTCGGAAATCGATCGCACCGAGAAGTTGTTGCCGGCGCTCATCGTGCTGCAAAGCCCGGCCGATCGCGACTTCGCAGCCAAACAGATCTTCGATCTTCTCGCCGATCGCGACGGTCAGCTTTCGAACATCGGCGCCCTCGCGCGTATTCGCATCCCGCGCTCGGAACTGATCGGGAATGCTCAGCTTGAAGAACTGAGCCGCCGCGCTCAGGACGCCAAAGGGTCCACCATTTCGCTCTTCACACCAGCCGAATTCGCGCAGATCAAAGTCCAGTTAGCCGCGCGCAGCATCGACGTCTTCCGCCGCGACTTCATGATCTGGGCAGCCGCGATCCTCGCCGCATTTCTGCTGACCCACATCGTCTGGAGTGTGCGCGGTTTCGAAGGTCCCTGGGTGTTTCTTCCCCTGCTGCTGATCCTGACCGGCATCGGTTATGCGCTGATGGTCGCCCTGCGCGATCCCTTGCGGGACACTCTCATCTCTGTGCCCTTTGCGGAAGGCGTGGTCGCCGGATGCATGGTCATGCTGATCGCCAGCCTCATCGATTGGGAAGCGGCCACCGCGGCCTACAGCTTCGTCCCTCTTCTGGGCGCGATTGCGCTTTCCATCGCCTTGATCTTCCTCGGCAGCGGCCCGGCGGGCAGCGATGCGCGCGTCAATCTCGGGCCGTTCCAGCCCGTGGAAGCGATCAAGATCCTGCTGGTGTTTTTCCTCGCCGGCTACTTCGCAAAGCAGTGGCCCCTGCTGCGCGAGTTGCGCGAAAAGCGCTTCTTCCTCGCCCGGTGGTTTGCCGGCATCGAGATACCGCGCCTGCAATACGCGCTGCCGGTCTTGGTCGGAGTCGCTGTCGCGCTGCTGTTCTTCTATCTGCAGAAAGATCTTGGCCCCGCGCTGGTCTTCGCCTGCGTTTTTCTGGCGCTCTATTCCATCGCCCGCAATCGTGTCATGCTCGCCGCGGTCGGTATGAGCGCGCTGCTCGGCGGCTTTCTTACTGGTTACTTCCTCGGTGTCCCGAAGACCGTGCACGATCGTGTCGCCATGTGGCTTTCTCCCTGGAGCAACACGGTGCGCGGTGGCGATCAAGTCGCGCATTCCCTGTGGGCCATGGCTTCCGGCGGCGCGCTCGGGTCAGGGCCAGGTCTCGGCGAATCGGATGTCATCCCCGCGGGTTACACGGATCTCATCGTTTCCGTGCTCGGCGAAGACTGGGGTTTCCTCGGCATCCTCTCTGTATACCTGATCTACGCCGTCATCATCTGGATGGGCCTGCGGATCGCGCGCCGCGCCCGCAGCGATTACGCCTACTTCCTCGCGCTCGGTCTGTCGCTCCTGGTCAGCGCCGAACTGCTGCTGATCTCGTGCGGCATTCTCGATCTGTTCCCGCTGTCGGGCGTCGCCACGCCGTTCCTCAGTTACGGCCGCACCGCGATGCTGGCGAACTTCGGCATCGCCGGCATTCTTCTGGCACTTGGTAACGACGCTCAAAAGGCAGGCAAGCCGCGCGAATCTCTCGCACCTCTGCTGCCGGGCCTCCGCTGGGTCGAAATCGTTCTCGCGATTCTCGCCATCGTTGTCGTCGGCAAAGCGGCGTCCATCCAGCTCGGCCAGGCCGATGCCGTCGCAGGGCAGGGAACTCTCGTTCTCCAGGCCGATGGCGGCCGCCGTTACGTCTACAACCCGCGCCTCATCGACGCCGCCCGCACCCTGCTACGCGGCACCATTTACGACCGCACGGGCCTGCCGCTCGCCACAAGCAGCTGGAATGAACTCGAACAGCATCGCGCTCAATACATGGGTCTAGGCATCGATATCGAGAAAGCTTGTTCGCGCGCCGATGTCCGCTGCTATCCGCTCGGGCCTCTGACCTTCCATCTTCTGGGCGATATCCGCACACGCGCCAACTGGAGCGCGCCCAACAGTTCTCTCGTCGAACGTGATGCAGCCATACGCCTGCAGGGTTACGATGACCGCGCCCGCGTCGTGTCGGTGAAAGACGCGGCAGGCAAGCCCTTCAATACGATTCGCTACGACTACCGCGAGTTGCTGCCTTTGCTGCGCCATCGGTGGGAACCCGGCAATCCCGCCGTCAAACGCATTCGCGACCGCGAGCGCAACGTGCACCTCTCAATCTCCGCGGCACTGCAGGTCAAGGCCGGTCAGATTCTGAAAGCCCGCCTGGCCGAACAACACATCGATAAAGGCTCCATCGTAGCCATGGACCCCGCGAACGGCGATCTCCTCGCTTCCGTTAACCTGCCTTCGCCTGATCTGCTGCAGGAACGCCTTGCCCTGGGCGAAGCTTCCGGGTCGTTGCTCGACCGGGCCCGCTATGGCCTGTATCCCCCGGGCTCGACCTTCAAAGTGGTCACCGCCATCGCGGCTCTTCGCGTCGACCCGGCTTTGGCTCACCAGCAATACCAATGCATCCGCCTTCCCGACGGCCGCACCGGCAACTACGTCGGCAATTCGAAGCGCCCCGTTCGCGACGACGTGGAAGATAAGTCCCCGCACGGCACTCTCGACATGGACCGTGCCATCATCGTTTCCTGCAACGCCTACTTCGCGCAACTCGGCACTTATAAGGTGGGCCCCGAAGCCCTGCTGGAAACCGCGAAGCTGATCGGGATTTCCGTCGCGAACCCGGCCACCGTAAAAAACCTCAAGCCGCAGATGCCACAGGTTTCGTACGGACAGGGTCAGGTCGTGGCCTCACCGTTCCAGCTCGCCCGCGTCGCAGCCGCTATCGCCGCGGGCGGCAGTCTCCAGATGGGTCGCTGGGTCACTGACGATAGCAATACTCGCGCTCAAGCTCCGCAGCAACTTTTGCCACCAAACGTCGCAGCCATCCTCGCGAAGGACATGCGCGGTGTCGTGACCAGCGGCACCGGAACAAGACTCGCGCAGATCACCCCGCAGATCGCGGGCAAGACCGGCACGGCGGAACTAGCGACTGCGCCTTCACATGCGTGGTTCATCGGTTTCGCCCCTTACGACAGCACCACGCAACGGATTGCCTTTGCGATCCTCGCCGAGAACGGACGTTACGGCGGCACAGCGGCGGCGCCCATGGCGGGCGATCTCGTAGTTGCCGCGCAACAATTACATCTAATCCCATGAGTCTGCTCAGAAGGATCGAAAAATCACTCGACCAAAGAATGCGGTCCGTATTCGCTGGCGGCAATGCCGAGTCGGGCGGCCGCGAAGCTGTGGAGCTGTATCGAGACGCGCTGGACCAGATCGCCAGCCGGGCCACGCCGGGCAAACGCGGCGACAAGCTCCTGCCGTTCAACCTGATCACGATCGAGCTTCGCGCGGACAACCCCGATCGCAAAGCCGCGCTCGAAGCCATCTTCGAACCCAAGCAATTCAGCGACGACGTCGAAGCCACCCTGAAAGCCGAGCGCGTCACACCGCCCGCTGACCTCACAGTAGCGATCAAGTTCCCGCCTGAGGCCGAAGAGGAAATGCGCGTCGTCCTCGAGAAGACCGAGAAGGCCGTTCATGTATCGGATCCGACTCGGTTGATACCGGCATGCCTGATCACCGTGACAGGAGCGGCGTCAATTCCGGTCTGCTACCTCGACCGGCTTTGCGTTAACCTGGGCCGGGTCGAAGATGTCTCCGATACAGCCGGACGCACCATCCGGCACAACGAACTGTACTTCCCGGACCAGGCGCACGAAGCCAACTCGACGGTCTCGCGTTCTCACGCGCACCTCTCCTTCGACCCGGGCTCTGCGGTCTGGCGTATTTTCGATGACGGCAGTTCCATCGGCACGACAATCTTCCGCGCGGGAAAGCGCATCGACATTCCGGCGCACGCCAGCAGAGGCGTGGCGCTGAAATCCGGCGATGAAATTTACCTGGGCCAGGTTCGTCTGCGCTACGAACTGATATGACGTCGCGGTAATATCGTATTAACCATGCCGATCTATGAATATCGTTGTGAATCCTGTGGAGACAAGTTCGAGAAGTTGGTGCGCCGCTCCTCCGACGCGATGGAAGCCGGCTGCCCCTCCTGCGGCGAAAAGCACCTGGAGCAGCAGTATTCGACTTTCGCAGCGCGCGGCGCCGCGACAGACAACTCGTTCACGCCCGCACAGACCCGCGAACAGGGCGGATGCGGTGGCGGCATGTGCGGCTCCCCCGGCGTTTGCGGCCGCAACTGATCATCGCGTCTCTTCGCAGATCACTTGGATCGTGCCCACGCTGTCCCGGCAGGCAGTCGGCCCGTCACGTTTGCTGGAATCAGTGTGGTAGCGGACCAACGGCCTGTAGTCGTCGAGCCACCGGACGACAGGTTCCTCCGGTCCGGTGTAAACATTGCTGGCGACGGGCATCCACGCTGTCCGGACCGCGACGCTCACGTAGTCTGCGTCAAGCGCACCTCCCAACCCCGTTCTGACGAGCGCCAAGTGCCCGCCATTCGGCGAGTAGATCGGAGCCGCGCGCCGGGTACAAGCCGACTCGCCAAGGCAAAGTAGCACGAACACCGACCCGGCGGCAAACAGGGCAATCGTGCTGGCGCTAAGCGCGGGAATTCGGAACAGCTTTCTTTGTAGACGCAAGGATTGCCTGAAAGCAACTATCAAGAGCGCGGGCACTGCGGCGAATGCGAGAAATCGCCAAAGGTCCGAAATGTCAACCGAACCGGTCGGAATCGACAGTAGAAGAAAAAGCGTGCTGATAACAGCAACAAACCACAGCGCCCAGCCAACCACCCGACAGTCGGGCTTGGGGCCGAAGCGTATCCAAAGCCACGATGTCGCTGGAATGATCCCGAACTTCAGGAACGGAAGAAGCTTTACGGCACCAAGTGATAGCAGGCTCATCAACTACACGTATCGAGTCGATAAAAAGTTCCTATAGATGTCTGGGCCGGAACGACTTGCTGTTCGGGCACCCTATCATCCATAATCGATAATTCGCCATTCTATAACCTCAGGAGAATTAATTTGTCGAACCCAACGAAATATAAACTGGAATACATTTGGCTTGACGGCAAACAGCCCGTTCCCGGGTTGCGTGGCAAGAGTCTGCTCAAGCAGTTTGATGCTCCGCCGACCCTCGCCGACATTCCGAATTGGGGTTTTGACGGCAGCTCAACCATGCAGGCCGAGGGCAAGAGTTCCGATTGCGTATTGAAGCCGGTGGCTCTGTATCCCGACGGAAGCCGCGAGAACGCTTACCTCGTGCTCAGCGAAGTGATGCATCCGGACGGCACCCCGCACTCGACCAACGCGCGCGCCACCATCGAGAACGATCCTGATTTGTGGATCGGTCTGGAGCAGGAGTATTTCCTGTACCAGGACGGCCGTCCGCTCGGCTTCCCGAAGGAAGGCTATCCCGGCCCGCAGGGTCCGTATTACTGCGGTGTGGGCTACAAGAACATGGGCAGCACGGCCCGCGAGATCGTCGACGAGCACTGGGATCTCTGCCTCGCGGCCGGTATCAACCACGAAGGCATCAACGCCGAAGTGGCGAAAGGTCAGTGGGAATTCCAGATCTTCGCCAAGGGCTCACAGAAAGCCGCGGACGACGTCTGGATCGCGCGTTATCTGATGATGCGGCTCTGCGAGAAGTACGAAGTCGATATGGAACTGCATTGCAAGCCGATCAAGGGCGACTGGAACGGATCGGGCATGCACTGCAACTTCTCGACGAAGTATCTCCGCGAAGTTGGCGGCAAGGAATACTTCGAAGCTCTCATGAAGGCATTCTCGGAGAACGTCGGCGAGCACATCGCCGTATATGGCCCGGATAATCATCTCCGGCTGACCGGCCTGCACGAAACACAGGCGATTGACAAGTTCAGCTACGGTCTTTCCGACCGCGGCGCTTCGGTCCGCATGCCTGTCAACTTCATCAAGAACGGCTACAAGGGATATCTGGAAGACCGCCGTCCGAACTCTGAAGGCGACCCTTACCAGATCGTCTCGCGCATTCTGAAGACGATCAACAGCGTGCCGAAGCCGCTGGCGAAACAGGCAACCACTTAACGCAAGCCGGATCACTATACGAAGGCGCGGACCTCACAAGGTCCGCGCCTTTTTTATAAGCAGTCCAGCCTCTTTCAATTCCGCCTCGCTGACTTCGTGAGCGCGGCCTTCATAAATCCGCACCTCAACCTCTGCCCCGAAACTCCTCAAAGCACTCGCTGTCGCGTGAACGCGCGTTTCGGGTATCCATTCATC
>ODAK010004832.1_pt1 | contig 13765 bp, 21 predicted proteins | sample 1539591 | NCBI WGS metagenome assembly ODAK01 (sample SAMEA3539303, study PRJEB22396) | soil metagenome | biome: tundra; feature: field; material: soil | place: USA | collected 2010-05 | depth 0.15 m | reverse complement strand
TGGAACTACACCATCACACCGGCACAACACGAGGACTCATAGAGTCGTGAGTCCTTAGCTGCCGTCTGCGCGAGCGCCGCAGCGGCGGCTCGCCCGGATCGCCGGTATCCCACACGGAGCTCTCAGCAGGGAGTGGATCGCGCACGGGTGGCACAGCGACCAGGCGCGGTTCGCGCCGGCGCAGAGGCGTGACCTTGGCGACGTCGTCGCCGTCGCTGGGCGGGTTCAACGTTCCCATGCCTCCGCTGGCATCCATCCCGCATGCATGCTAGCGCATAGTTTTGCGTTTTTGGCTATACTCAAAACACCCGATGGACGAGACGGAGCTTCTTACAGTCTCTCAGGCGGCCGAGGCGTTCAGCGCCACGAGCCAGACGATTCGCAACTGGATTCGAGGCGACAGGGTGAAGGCGGTGAGGATCGGCAACCGCTTCCTGGTCCCGCGCTCGGAGGTCGAGCGTCTGCGTGGCGAGATCAGCGCGGCGCGGGGAGAGGGCACGTGGGAGCACGAGCCGGGCCGTCCGCCCGATCCCTTGGTCCGACGGTCTGCTGAGCGCCAGCCGGCCGTGGATCCGACCGACGGTCTGCTTGGGGCATGACGATCGAGTCAGAGCAGGCGTTTCACGAGGCGCGCGAGCTGTGGCGCGCCGCCCTCCGGGAGCATGTGCTCGCCCCGCCAGACGGCGGGTTCAGTGGCCGGATCGCCAATCTTGCGGTGGCCGCTGCCCAGCGCGCCGCGGCGTGCGAGGCGGCTCAAGCAGACGGCTTCGAGTGGCCGGCGGCGCGCGGCGGTGCAAAGCCACCGTACGAGCTTCAGCCGGGCATCGGCCGGCGGGGCCCGGTCGCGGTGTGGAAGCGGTTCGATGACGCGGTCGAGGAGCTCGACAAGGTCAGCGAGGGTCGGAGCATGAGAGCGGTCGGGCGGGCATACGCAGAGCTGGCGGAGATCGCCGCCGAGCTGGCGAAGGCTGTCGAGCGGGAGGACCGCCAGAGCGGCCTGTTGCCTCCGGCCGCCAAGCGGCGCCGCTCCGCGTAGCTCGCAGCACCGCGGGTCGTTCTTGGCCCCTCTGCAGCGGCTCGTCGTCTCGGCGCCTGGGATCATCGTCGGGTGGTGGCGAGCGATGCGACGGCGCTGTGCTGGGATGCGGTCGGCGGGGACGCCTCCGCGCTTGACACGCTCGCGGTGACCTCATGCGACGCCTGGCTCGCGGGTCCGCTGGCGGTTGACGACCTAGCCGTCGGATCGGTCGGAGCGGCGCTGCTCTCGGCGGCCGAGCTTGCGGACGCGCGCGTCGGCCGGCGACCGTTCGTCGCCCTCTAGGCGGAGCACGTTGCGGTGAGCTTTTGCTCCGAGCGACATCTGCTCGTCGGCGGGACGCCGGCGAGTGCAGGATTTGCCCCGCTCTCGCGGAGGGTGCGCTGCGCGGCGGGCGGATGGGCGCGGACCCATGCCAACTATCCCCACCACCGGCGGCACTCGGCCGCGCCCTCGACTTCGACATCACGGATTCCGTCGACAGCGCGGTGTCCGCGCTCGAGGTCGCGGCCGCGTCGCGGGAGGCGGTCGCGCTCGAGGACGCAGTCGTCGCCGCCGGTGGTTGCGGGGCCGCACTGCGCTCGGCCGCGGATTGGGCGGCTCATCCCGTGGGGCGCGCCGCGTCCGCGGGCCAGCTCGTCGGCTGGGATGAGGCTCTGCGTATGTGCTCGACGGTGGGTCTTCGGTCGTCCGCATCAGCGGCTCGGCCCTGTACGGGCCTTCGTGTGCTGGATCTGACGCGGGTGATCGCCGGGCCTGTCGCCGGACGGACGCTCGCGGCGCTTGGCGCCGAGGCCTCCGGGTCGATCCACCGAATCTCCCCGAGCTCCCGGTTCAGCACCTGGACACCGGATCGGGCAAGCGGGTCGCCGTCCTCAATCTCGCCGCCGCGGCGCGAGGCACTGCTTGCGGGAGCCGATGTCGTCCTGATCGGCTACCGCCCTGGAGCGCTCGACCGCTTCGGACTTCGCGCGGACGAGCTCGCCGAGCGTCACCGACATCTGGTGCAGGTCCATCTGAGCGCGTGGGGGACGACCGGGCGGTGGGCTCGGCGCCGCGGGGTTCGACTCGCTCGTGCAGGTCGCGTCGGGCATCGCATGGAGTGCGCGGGCCGGCGGCGCGCCCGGTGTGCTCCCAGCACAGGCGCTTGACCACGCGACCGGCCACCTCGCGGCCGCCGCCGCGCTCAGCGGACTCGCGCGGCCCGTGCGCTTGGTGAACTGTGGCGCCAGCGTGGCTGTCGCTCGCGCGGACCGCCGCCGCGCTCATGAGACTGCCCCGCCCCGCGCGGGAGGTCACCTCGGCGACCGCTGCGGCAGACCCGGGTCGCCATCGAGTCGCCTTTGGCGAAGGTGGAGCTCATCGCGCCGCCGGGCACGCTCGACGGCGAACCGCTTGGGTGGGCGCACGGACCGCGACCTCTCGGCAGCGACGCCTCCGCTTGGAGCTGATCGCCTCCGACGTACGGCGCAGACCTAAGCGTCCAATCGTCGATCTGAGCGCTTCTTGCGCCTCGCCGCGTCAGCTCGGCTCCCCATCAGCATCCGGCTTTCAGGCACGTATTCTGTCAATCGTCGGCAACGCGATCATCGTCTGGAACACGGTCTACACCCAGCAAGTCCTCGACGAGCTCCGCGGCGCCGGCGAGCTGATCACCACCAGCGAGATCGAGCACATCTCGCCGCTCGCGCACCAGCACATCCATCTCTACGGCCACTACCCCTTCGACCTCCGCCAGCCGACCCACCCGGCCACCGGCCACTCAGAACGTAATCAGCGCCTTCCTGTCGGCTGCGATCTTCAACGCTTCGCTCCTTCCATTCCTTAGGCCCGATCCGCTCAGCCTGCGCCGGCGCGGATCATCTGGCCGCTGCCAGCACCGCTTCAGTCAACCGCACACTGCGAACACCGTCCCAGCCGTCGGCGTGGAACTCGCCTTCTCCACGGACCGCGGCGGCGAATGCTTCGAGTTCGGGGACGTACGGACTTTGTGGCGATGTCGCCAGCTCCGCGCCGTCGGTCCCGAACAACGTCCCCCCGGGGTCGATCGTCAGCGTTCGAGCCGCGGTCAGGCTTCCCTCGGTGCCATGGACGACGACGCCGTTGGGGTGCAGTTCGAACCTCCGCGTGACCTGGATGTCGGCCAGGCACGGCCCGAACGACAACCCGATCAGATCCATCTGATCCATGTGGTCGGCGTCGGCATCGTTGATCGCGCTGACGCCATCCGGCTCGGCGTCCAGGAGCCAGCAGCATAGGTCAAGGACATGGCAGCCGAGTCCCATGATCGCTCCTCCCCCCGCCATGCGCGGGTCGTTCTTCCACTCCGCGAGCGCGGCGCTCGTGTTCATTCCCCAGCTCGCTCGCACCAGCCCCGCGGTTCGCCGACGGCGCCTGCGTCGAGCAGGCGCTTGAGCTCGCGGATCGCCGCGTTGTGGCGAAGGTGGAACCCGGCACCGAGGACCAACCCGAACCGGTCCGCGGTCTCGGCCATCTCAACGGCATCAGACTCGCTGAGCGCGACCGGCTTCTCGACGAGCACATGCTTGCCGGCGCCCAGCGCCAGAAGCGTCTGTGGGGGATGGAAGCCATTCGGGGTGGCCATATAGACGGCGTCGAGGCACCGTCGTCGAGCATATTTTCGAAGCTTTCATAGCTGCGCTCGATCTTATGTTCCCGCGCGAATCGGCCGGCGCTCTCCCGCCTCGCGGCGGTGCAGGCGAGCACATCGACGCCGTTGACCTTGCGCGCAGCATCCGTCATCAACTTCGCGATCCAGCCGACACCTACGACTCCGAGTTTCATGACCCGGCTACGGGTCCCGTGTTGGCTGACGCGCCCTTGCTCGATCGTCCCCGCACCGCGGCACAGCGTAATGGATGGCCCGATACGAACCGGACGGCTTCGCGCCCGGCCTCCGCTTGGAGGCGGATCCGGGCGGCATCCGACATCCATGCCACGTGGGGCGTCGCGACGACGTTTGGCATCGCCAAGAGAGGGTGGTCAGGGCGCAAGGGCTCCGGGTCAACGGTGTCGAGCCCGGCGCCGCCGATCTCGCCACGCTTGAGCGCGTCGACCAGCGCGGCGGTATCAATGATCGCTCCGCGCGATGTGTTGATCACAATCGCGTGGTTGGGCAGGGCAGCGAGAAAGTGGGCGTCGACCAACGCGCGTGTCTCATCCGTGAGCGGACAGTGGACGCTGATCACGTCACATTCGGAGAGCTCCGCCAGCGTCGCGGCGGGCGTTACGCCGGCCGATCTGATCGCTTCCCGGTCCAACCCCGGGTCGAAGGCGCAGATGCGGGCACCGAAGCCAGCCAGGATCGCCCCCGTGCGCTTGCCAACCCGCCCGAAGCCGATCAGCCCGACGGTTTGTTGGGCGATCGCCCTGTCCGGGGGAGCCACGGCTTGCGCCTGCGCCCAAAGGTCTGAACGAACCATTCGATCAAAGGTCAATAGGCTCCGCTGAACCGCGAGTACCAACATCACGGCGTGCTCAGCTACCTCATCGATGCAGTAATCCGGCACGTTGGCGACCGCGACCCCAAATTCCTCGGCGGCACGCAGATCAACATTGTCGAGTCCGATCCCGTAACGGATCACGAGCCGCACCTCGGGACGTGCCGCGAAAAGTCGGCGGCCGATCGGAGCCCACTGGACGAGCAGGACCTCAGCCCCGGCGCTGACTCCGATTACCTCGTCTTCCGAACGGCAGCTCTCGATCGTCAGGCTCGCACCGACCCGATCGAGCAACGCCTGCTCCTCGTCGTGGTCGGCGAAGTTGCTGTCGGTGACGACGACGCGCGCGCTCAACGGACCAGGTCCGGGTCTCGGCTCGGAATGTTGATCGCTTCCGACCACTCGATGTGGATTTCCATCGCCTCGCCAGCCGCGTCCACATCGCCGCGAGCAATGGCCTCGGCGATCCCCCGGTGCTGCACGATCACGGTGGCGACTGCGTCGAGCGTCAGGCGCCGAAGCCAGAGCAGGAAGTCGTAAACCGGCACCGACACGCGACGAAGCACGTAGTTGCCCGCCGCGCGGCTGATGAGGTCATGAAACGACGCGTCAAGCTCCCGGATCCGGGTCACATCCGCCGCTACGGCTGCCTCGGCTTCGGTCTCCGCAACTATCTGCAACATCGCCTGGCACTGCTCGGGCGTGGCTCGCTGAGCCGCATACCGCGCGCCCGCAACCTCGACGATGCGGCGTAGCTCCCAGTACTGCTTCTCGAGGGATTCCGCGCGGCCCACGGCTCGGAAGGCGTCTGCAACCAACGGCGCGAGAACATCCCACTTTTCAAAGTCGTTCACCGTCGTGCGCTTTCCATGGGCAATCTCCACCAAGCCAACGCTCTCAAGGCGCTTGATCGTCTCGCGCGCCGTAGGCTTGGAGGTTTTGAACTCAGCTGCGATTTGCGCTTCGGAGGGAAGCGAGTCTTTCGGCTGCAGTTCGCCGCCGACGATCGTCTGCGCAAGAAACTCAACGACTTGTTCGCTGAGGCTGCTCCTAAGCGGGAATCGAGAGGTGGTTAGAAGTTGAGTGGGCAACTCATCAGAGGACTTGACGACCAGAGGACCAGTAGTGTATCTTACTCGCCACGAACGCGTCAAGAGGAGAGCGGAGATGACGGACACGACCACCGGCCTTGAGGACGTACCCGCTGCTCAGCGGGGAGATCTCCCCATTTTTAACCGGAATGCGACTGGTTTGGTCCGAGAGCTCGGTGTGGTTCATCAGACCATCTTTAGCTGCTCTGGGACGGGGACTCTCGGCTATGGCGTCCTTATCGTCTTGACATCACTAGCCGCCTTCCCCCGCGCGAACCTCTACGTAGTGATGCCCGTCGTGCTAGTCCTCGGCACGCCTATCTTGATCACCTACGCACTGTTGAGCTCGGCGATTCCGCGGATCGGTGGCGATTACACGTTCGTGTCGCGGATCATTAGCCCGAATGTAGGATTTGCGGCAAACCTGTGTCTGTTCTGCTCTACAGCTCTTTCGGCCGGCATCTGGGCGTGGTGGGCTTCTACACAGGCGCTTAACCCTATCCTCACTGTCATTGGGTCCGTAACCGGTTCGCACACGATCGTGACATGGGGTGCGGCTTTCAGCTCCTCGCATCAGTGGGTGCCGTTCATAACCGGGCTGGTAACGATAGCGATCGTGGTCGCGCTGGCGATCGCTGGCATGCGGATTGCCATGCGCGTTTTTACAGTGCTTTTTGCGATCGCTTTTGTCGGATTCGTCATCGATATTGGTGCGCTCCTGTTCACGAGTCACGCTTCCTTCGTCCACACGCTCACCGGTGTCGCAGGGACAGGCGCATATGCACACACCACCGCGATCGGCGCACGCACTGTGGCACAAGGCTACAGCGTGAAGGACACAATCGGCGCGCTGTACTTGGCGATGTCGGCGGTCATGTACGCGTACTGGGGCGCGTACACCAGCGCCGAGTTCAAGGGCGCAAACCACCGCTCCCGGCAACTTTCGACTATGCTCGGCGCCGGGTTAGGCCAAGGCATCCTCGTATTCATCGCGCTCATCGTGCTGCTCAACACCGTTGGCCATGCCTTCATAGTGTCTGCGGTTCAGGGCAACTTCACAGCGCCCGGCGGGAGCACCATCGGCACTGCCGGCTATGTCTACTTCGGTTCGCTCGTGCTCACGCACGCGTTGGTGGTGACGATCGTTTCGCTGATGTACCTCGGCTGGTTCCTGCCGGGACAGTTCATTAACGAGGCTATGGCCTACCGGGCCGTTCTGACATGGTCGTTCGACGGGCTGCTCCCCAAAGTGTTCGCCAAGGTAAACGACCGCACGCATACCCCGATCCCCGCGATCATGATCGCCGCGATCTTTGCGGTGGTGGGGCTGGCACTAAGTACCTTCACGACTAAGTTCCTGGCGATCCTAGGCGTTGTCATCCTCTTTAATTACATCCCTGCTATCTTCGTCGGCCTCGCCGCTGTCCTGATGCCCTGGCGTCGTCCGCATCTCTACCGCGGGTCACCGGCTGATTGGAGAATTGCGGGTCTACCGGTCACGCCAATCGTCGGTGCGGCAAGTGTCGTCATCGTGGCTGGGATGATCGTCGTAGCGTTCTACTTCCACAACGAGATCGGCCTGACCGACACGCCTGCGGTGCTGGGGCTGACGTATCACCAGCTTGCCTGGATACTGCCCCTGCTCGTGGGTGCAATCTCCGTCGTCTGGTACCGGCTGGCGGTCTGGCGGCACGCCCGGCGCGGTGTCGATATGAAGCTCGCCTATACCATGCTTCCTCCCGACTAAGCCTAAGGATCAGCGGGTATGCCCAGGTTCGGAGGGATGCGGAGGCGCGTCCAACAGACCCCGAAGGCCACACGCCTGTTCTTTGTGACGGACATTCACGGCTCGGAGCGCTGTTGGCGTAAGCTTCTGAACGCGGCTGACTTTTATGACGTGCGTTACCTGATTCTCGGAGGCGACATCACCGGCAAGACAATGGTGCCGATCGAGCAAACCAGGACAGGGTGGCGCGCGCAGTACAACGGGCGCGAGTACGCGGATATGTCGACTGGCGAGCGCGCCGAGCTCGAGCAGCGCATCCGAGACAACGGCGCGTACCCGATCCACGGAACGCGGGAAGAGCTACTGGCCCTGCACGACGAGACGGTACGCGACCAGAGGTTTGTCGCCACCGTGGTGGAGAGCATCCAACGGTGGATGGACATCGCAGATCAGCGGCTAATCGGGCGAGAGGTCCGTTGCTTCGTCACGCCCGGCAACGACGATTTTGTCGAGATTGACGCGCCGATCGAGGCTTCAGCCACTGTGGAATTCGTCGAAGGACGCCGTGTTGAGCTGGAGGAGCCATTCGAGATGATCACCACAGGCTTCTCCAATCCAACCCCCTGGAAGACGCCGAGAGAACTGGAAGAGGACGAACTTGCGCACCGTATACGCGAGATGGCGGCCGGCGCCTCCCACCCGGAATCGCTGATCGCTGTGCTCCATGCCCCCCCGTATGGAACCGAGCTTGACCAGGCTCCCGAGATCGATTCGGAGTTCAACCTTAAGACGACGGCTGGACAGCCGAGGCTTACCTCGGTAGGCTCGACAGCAGTCGGCGATTTCATTCGCGACTGCCAGCCCTTGCTCGGGTTGCACGGCCACGTTCACGACTCTCGCGGCGCCCAGAGCATCGGACGAACTCTCTGCCTGAACCCAGGGTCCGAATACACCGAGGGGGTACTGTGCGGAGCGCTCGTCACCCTGGATCACCGTGAAGTCACCACGTACCAGTTCGTTGTGGGATAGTCGTGGGGTCATCGAGGTCGCACTCTTGGGAACCCGCGACGAGCGGCGAGTCCACAACGATGGGCGCTGATCTAGATCCGCCACTCGTGCGTCGAGCACGTGAGATCCTCGAAGCCGCCCGCGCGCGGGACCTCGACGTGCGTTTGATCGGTGGCGTCGCAATCTACCTGGGCGCTAGCGAGCCTGCGCGCAGGCTGCTCGGTCGGAACTACGGGGACATCGACCTCGTCGCCCGCCGGAAGCAGTCCCGCGATCTGCGCCGTTTGCTGGAGGAGCTCGGCTATGAGGGACAGCAACCGTTCAATGCAACCCACGGCGATCGCAGGCTTCTCTACCACCATGCCGACCCCGAGCATCGTGTCGATGTGTTCCTCGAGATCTTCGAAATGTGTCACACCATCGATCTCGGCCCACGTCTGACGGTTGATTCCGAGACACTTTCGAGCGCGGATCTCATCATCACCAAGCTGCAGATCGCTCAGATCAACGCCAAGGACTTATCGGACTGCCTGCTCATCTTACTCGATCACGCTCCGGCCGCGCGCGACGGCGAAGCGCTTCTCAACACGAGCCGGGTTGCGGAGCTGTGCGGTGCCGACTGGGGGCTGTACACGACCTTGACGGATAACCTTCGCCATCTTGCGAACTATGTTGGCTCCGTGAGACTCAGCGAGGGCGAGCGATTGTCGGTACACGAGCGGATCGGTCAAGTCCTCGATGCAATAGAACGTACTCCCAAGACGCTTCGCTGGAAGGCCCGCGCTCGAGTCGGCCGACGCGTGCAATGGCACGACACGCCAGACGAGATCGCATGACCCGGGTCGTGAATCTGACCACGTTCCCGGTGGCATACCGGGAACCCAACGCCAATGAGCAGATGAGATTTCTATTGTTCGTGCGCGCAGAGAGCGAGGACGGGCTTGTCGGTTGGGGAGAAGCGGTTACCCAATTCGGTCCTCCGACACGAGCCACGGCCGCACTCGTCGAGGGGTTGGCGGACCTCGTGGTCGGATGCAGCGCCCTCGATACATTGTCCATCTGGCAGACGCTTCGAAACGCGACCTGGTGGTACGGCTGTCGAGGAGGGCTCGTGGCCTTCGCGATCTCGGCAATCGACCTTGCCCTCTGGGACCTCAAGGGAAAGGCGCTTGGCCAGCCGCTTGCGACCTTACTTGGCGGACCGCAGCGAACGCGGCTGCCAGCGATCGCCGCCACTATCACCGCTGACCGGCCACTGGAGGAGGAGGCCGAGTGGCATGCCAGTATCGTGCGCGATGGGCCATACGGGGGCCCATCAAGGTCGGGCTCGGAGGGGGTGAGCGCGCTGCGTTCGGAACCGACAAGAAGCTGGACGCTGAACTCGTGGCTTTGATCCGCGGGGCGATCGGAACCGACGCTCTTCTGGCGGTAGACCGGCTCCAGCGCCGCCACTGGGACCTTCACAGCGCGAGCTGGCGAGCCGCAGCATTTCGGGAGCAGGATGTAAAGTGGCTTGAAGAGCCGCTCGAGCCGACGGACCTCTACGGTTTGCGTCTAATACGGTCACGCGGTGATCTCCTTGTCGCGACAGGCGAGCGGGAGTGGGATGAGGCAGGCTACGAGGAGTTGGTCCGACACGGCGTCGTTGATGTGGTCGGGGGCGACCCCGGCCGTGCACAAGGCATTACGGGCCTGATCCGCGTGATCGAGATGATTGAGCGCTCCAATCTTTGGTTTAACTCGCATTCTTGGTCCAGCGCGATCAACACCGCCGCGTCGCTCGCCCTGTCTGCCTCTACCACCCGTTGTCTGTGTCAGGAGTTACAGCCGATCGAGAGCCCGATGCAGCATGAGTTGATTTCCGATCCGTTCACCCCCAAGGACGGGTGGATCGATGTTCCCACTGCTCCAGGATTGGGTGTAGAGCCCGATGAGGCGATCCTGTTGAAGTATCGACCGGCGACCTAAGCGCAGCGGTGCCACTCGCTCCATATGAACGCGCCGGAGGCTGGCAGGCCGGCAGATTGCTTAATGCCAAGGTGGTCGACGTGGAAGCGGCCGCCAGCCACGCAGGGCTGGATGCCCACGGTCCTGGCGAGATCGGCTGGACCTTTCTCGGCACCGGAACCTCAACCACCGCCGGCTGACCCCCCAGTGTGCACGTATGGCTGCATGACGGCGACCTCGTTGAGACCAAGATCGACCATGTGTCAGGCCTGCGCAACCGTGTCTGCTCCGCTAGGTGAAGATTTCATGAGCGGGCCCTCCAAGCCCACATCTCCGGACTTCCTCCGCTCACGCGCGGAGCGTATCTGTGCAGCAATTTGCTGTAGAATTACCGTAGCGCTCAGTGACGCACCAACCCAGTACGCGGCGGACCAGGTCCCCGGACCACGTGCATGGCGACCCTAACCAATATGGAGGAAGTGTCTTGTGACCAGTGACGGACGGCTAGATGGCAAAGTGGCGGTGGTGACTGGTGCCTCGCAGGGCATCGGACGTGCCATCTGCATCGAGTACGCAAGGCAGGGTGCCCGCGTGATCGCGGGTGCACGCACCGAGCTGAACCTGAACGAGACCGTGAGGCAGGGCGCCGGCCGAATCATTGCCCAAACGTGTGACGTCAGGAGAGCCGAAGACATCAAGGGTCTAATTGACGCCGCGACGAGTCGGTTTGGCGCGCTTGACATCATGGTCAATAACGCCGGCATCCTCCTCACCGCCTCTCTCGTTGAGACTACGGACAAGGTTTGGGATGAAACCATGACCACCAATGTAAAGGCCACGTTCTTAGGGATGAAGTTTGCGATTCCGGCAATCGCCGCTTCCGGCGGTGGGTCTATCATCAACATGGGGTCGATCAACTCCTTTACCGGTGAGAAAGGGAGCGCCGCCTACGTTGCTAGCAAAGGTGCTGTCCTCATGTTGACCAAGGCTGGCGCGGCGGAATGCGCCGCCCACAATATCCGGGTTAACGCTATCTGCCCCGCAGCCACCGATACCCCGATGATCGGCGAATTCTTCGAGTTGCACGGGAGCCGTGAGCAGGCAGAGAAATGGACGGCCTCGTATCAACCGCTCGGGGGCATTATTCCTCCCGAGCAGATCGCGCAGGCTGCAGTTTTCCTGGCCTCGGACGAGTCTGCTCGCATGACTGGGACGTCGATGCTTATCGATGGTGGGCTGTTATCGCACTGGGATCATATCTGAGGTATCTCTCTCTCACACACCAAGGATCAGGAAGAGCGACAGAATTATGGAGATCGAAGCTGCGGTTCTGCGGGAATATGGAGACACACTCAGCGTCGAATCGCTGACGCTGAGCGACCCGAAAGAGAATGAGGTGATGGTGCGGATCGTCGCATCGGGCGTATGTCGAAGTGACGTGAGTTTTATGCATGGCCTCTGGCCAGCACCGCTTCCCATGGTGCTCGGGCATGAGGGAGCCGGCATCATCGAGAAGGCCGGTCCCGGCGTCGACCCCCGCCGTGTCGGTGACAAGGTAATCCTAACGTTTTCGCCGCCGTGCGGACATTGTCGTTTTTGCCAGGCTGGCCGCGGCAATCTATGCGAAGTCGCGGCCCGATGCGAAGAAGCTGGTTCGCTACGGGACGGGACCTCCCGCCTAGCGTCCGGCAGAAACCGTGTCTATCACCTGGGCTCGGTTTCCTCGTTCGCGACTTACGCTGTCGTACCCGCCGAGGGCGCGATAACCGTTGGCGATGACGTGGACCTATCGCTAGGATGCCTGATCGGATGCGGCCTAACGACCGGCGTGATGTCCGTCATAAAGAGGGCCAATGTGCGGCCTGGAGACTCAGTTGCAGTCTTTGGGTGTGGTGGGGTCGGCCTGTCGGCGATCGAAGGAGCACGGTTAGTTTCCGCATATCCGGTGATCGCGGTCGATCCCGTCAGGAAGAAGCGTGAACTCGCCGAACGGCTGGGTGCTACCCACACAATCGATCCCGAAGAGGGCGAGGTCGTAAGCCAGGTTCGGACAATAATGGCGCGGGGAGTCGATTTCGCGTTTGACGCACTGGGCGACCCCGAAGTACAACGCCAGGCATTTGGCGTGACCGCGCGGGGAGGAACGATGGTACTAGTCGGGCAGGCTGCTCGAGGGGTCGATGCATGTTTCCCCGATTGGGAGCTTACTCAGTATGAACAGACGATCCTGGGCTCCAATCTGGGGGGTGCTATACCGGCCCTCGACTTCCCGAGGCTCGCGAATCTGCTGACCTTAGGAAAGATTGACTTGGCCTCGCTAGTTACGCACCGTCTGACCTTACATGAGATTAATGAGGCGGTTCGCATACTACAAACAGGCGACGCTGGACGCATCGTGATCGAGATGTAACCTGCAAGGATGCCAGCGTAGGGATGGTGCTGGAACCGCAAGGCGCTGCACTCGATGAGCGCATCGAAGTCAGGGCGCCGGATGCGGACGCGCCGTCCGATGTGGAGCGCGGGAGCTGGCCTTGGTCGATCCATTATGTGGACTTCCGGGTTATCCGGAGTCGGCTGGCGATGCCGTCGTCCGTTGGCCAGTGGCTGGATGTTGGTTCGGATAACGCGGGAGCGTTCAGGCGGAAGCTGTCGGCGGGTCGACACGAATCATGTGGGCTGGTGCTTGGTGCGTTGTGACGCGGAGGGGCGCGGCCGCTTCGGCGAGGGTTTTGGAGGAGTTCTGGGGTGATCTCGGTCACTCCGAAGTCAGCGATCAGCTCCGCCGCGTCGTGAGAGACGGCGATTGTCCGTACAGCTGGGAAGGTTCCGCGTCGCTGCGGTCGTCGGGCGAGGATCGGCGCGAGGCTTGTTGACGTCGAGCTGTGGCCATGTCTGTTCTTCGTAGTCTCGGAGTGCGCACTGCCACTCGTGGTTGGGCAGACCCAGGTGAGTTGTCCGTCGTGCGCGGTGCCGAGGAGCGCGTGGTCGTGCAGCGGGCATCGTGGCACGGGTGTGCCAAGGACTCGTGCGAGGTGCGCTTGGGTCTCGGCCACGACTTGCTCGATGGATGAGTCTGAGTTGAGGTTGGGCAATCTGACGCGGTGGCGGCCTTCCTCGCCGGTCTGGATCATGAACGTTTTCAAGAATGGAGGAGAGAGCAGGGCAATTGTAGGTTTAACCCGGATCGTGCGTGCGCCCAGAGTTGGAGGGGCTATTGAGTAGCTGAGACCAACATAAGCTCATCGTCGCCAGCGGGTGTGAGTCCCGTCCGGGTAGCTGTCAGGAGGCCCGGTAGCAGGCTGGCGGCTCGGTCTGGAAACGGGTCGGGTCGGAGCCCAGTGTCAGAAGCCTCGTTGGAGGGAGCAAATCGGAACCTACTGACGCAACCGTGGGTGGTGTCAGCGTCCTGGTAGGGGTGGGCAGGGGTCTGCGAGTGAGAGGATCGCGAGTGCGATGACGGCGTCTGGGGAGTGGTAGCCGAATCCGCGGCGGATGA
>ODAK010004830.1_pt1 | contig 13770 bp, 10 predicted proteins | sample 1539591 | NCBI WGS metagenome assembly ODAK01 (sample SAMEA3539303, study PRJEB22396) | soil metagenome | biome: tundra; feature: field; material: soil | place: USA | collected 2010-05 | depth 0.15 m | reverse complement strand
CGTCATCTTGTAGCGTAAATGGCCGTGCGCGGGGACTTCGAGACTCTTCTCTTCCGCGGCGCCATCGATATCCACCGGCACCATAAGGCCGTGCCAATGGACAAGTTCCGGCGTATCCGTATCGTTGAACAGATCGACGGTGACAGTGGCGCCTTCGCGCAGCCGGACGAGCGGGCCGGGCACCGCGCCGTTATAGCCGATGGTACTGATGGTGTGACCTTTGGCGATCTCGGCCTGAACTTTGCCGATGCGCAGCGTGACATCCGCCGGGCCTTCCGGAGAATTGGCGCCCGGTCCCGTAGTCGATTTGGCGCAACCGGCGAGAAGCAGGCCGCTGCCGGCGAGAAAGGCGCGGCGCGAAGAAGAAGGGAACGGCGGGGAAGTCATGGGTGGGCCTCGTTCTATACGATAACGGTGAGCCTGCCGGAGCGGTAGCCGCCCTTGACACCGCTGCACGAAATCTCGATAATGAATCTCGCTATCGAATATTGATAATGAAAAACGATATCGATAACCGCTTTGAGTTCCGCGATCTTTATTCGGGCCTGATCCGTATCCACATTCTTCATCATGCCGTTGAGGGACCGATCTTTGGACTCGAAATGGCCGAGAAACTGGCGCGGCACGGCTACCGGATCAGTCTCGGAACCCTGTATCCCCTTCTGCACGGGATGGAAAGGAAGGAATATTTGCGTTCGGCCGAGAAGCGCAACGGGCAATCCATTCGTAAGGTCTACCGGGCGACTCCTCTCGGAAGAAGGGCGCTTGAGACGATGAAGTTAAGGGTTGCCGAATTGCTGGGAGAACTCAATGAAACAAAGTAGCCGGATGCTCGGGATCGCGCTTGCCGCGCTCACGTTCGCTTCGAGTGCGGCATTGGCCGGTCCACCGTTCCAAACGGACGATCCGGAACCGATTGACTTCAGACATTATGAGTTCTATACGTTCGCGGCTTCGGACGGCACGCCTGTGGAGACCGACACCGTGGGGCCCGGCCTGGAGTTCAATTGGGGAGCCCTTCCCAACGTTCACCTCCACATCATCGTTCCGGCGGCGGCGATTCTGCCCTCCAACAATCCCCGCTATGCTCCCGCGGGCACGGGTCCGCGAGCCTTTGGGACAGGGGATATCGAGCTGGGAATCAAATACCGTTTTGTGCAGGAAACGAAGCATCGTCCGATGATCGGCACATTTACCATGTTCGAGATGCCGAGCGGCAACGCCGACAAAGGCTTGGGGGTGGGCAGGACATGGTACAAGGTGCCGCTTTGGGCGCAGAAGAGCTTTGGGCCATGGACTACTTACGGCGGCGCCGGGGTGACGCTGGTGAACGCGCCCGGCTTCCGCAATTATCCGTTTGCGGGCTGGCTGGTGCAGCGTGATCTCGGCAAGAAGGTGACGCTGGGAACCGAGATCTTTTATCACGGACCGGAAGGGGTGGCGACAGCGCAGACCAGACCAGCCACGCTGGTCGATATTGGCGGTTTTTACAAATTCCGCGATCCCGGGTTTCAACTGCTGTTCTGTTACGGCCACACCGCCATCGGGCAGACGGAGAACTACGCGTACCTGGGGCTCTACTGGACCTGGGGCAAGGGCAAGGACAAGGACAAGGGCGATACGCCCGGCGACAACGGGGACAAGGATAAGCCGGCGGGCTTCGCATTCGGCGGGCCTCCGGGCCTGATGGGGCACAGTTAGACGCCGCAGTTGTCCCGAGAGGAAAACGCCGTTGTTAATGTCTCGACCAGCGACGTCATCCTTCTGGCACATGCCGCCTTCGGCGTCTCTGGCTGTCCAGCGGCTTTGTGGGTGTTTGTCGAAGCGCTCAACGCTCATCCAGGGAACGCCGTGCGCATCCGGACAGCCGCTCCGGTGGTAACGGTCTGCATGGCCGCGGCGTGGATCTGCGGTGGCTATTGGTACGTTCATTTCTATCCGCCCGAAAAGACACTGATTCTCACGGGCCCCTGGCCATTCGCCCACGATCTCTTTATGGAGACGAAGGAACATCTGGTTTTCATCACCGGGATTCTGGCATTTCTCCTTCCGGTCGCAACTCGGGAAAAGCTGTACTCGAATGCAGCCGCTCGCAAACTCGTTCTATCCGTGGCGGCGCTGATCGCGATTACGGGCCTTGCGGCGGAGAGCGCTGGTGCGGTAATAAACCACGGGGTTAAGGTCGCGCTGCTCCGCGGCGGCTCAGCAGGAACTCAATAAATGAATTCCGCAACGGCTCCGGAATCCCCCGGGCTGAAGCCCGCAACGTCAGGGTTCGTCCTCGCTGCGGCGATCACCGTATTGTTTAATGCCGCGCTCGCCCCCCTGAACCACTTCATGGCGTCGCTTTCCGGCAACCCCTGGACAACCCATGGTTTGGCCGATCTGGTTGTCTTCGCCGGGTTGGGGTTCCTCATCACAAATACGAGGGTAGCGGAGAAGACAGACCCAAACCGCCTGATTGTGGCCCTCATCGGACCCGTGGTGATCGCGGGGCTCGGGCTCGTTCTCTGGTTTGCGCTGGTTTAGGCAAGTTCTTCGATGGAACCCGGCAGTAAAAAATGGAGGAATCGGTCATCAGGATCATTGCGCTGGCGGTCAGGATCCTATAAAGTGATGCCAAGTTGGAAGCCTTATGTCTGTCGATCCGAAGCCATTATTTATGAATAAAACCCTGTTGGTCAGTGTGTTGGGCATTTTTTGTGCAGCGTTATCCCCGGCCCAGACGCCGTCGCCGGTCGCCGCGCAGCGCGCGCTTTTAGACCAATACTGCGTGGGATGCCATAGCCAGAAGCTGAAAACCGGCGGGTTTATTCTGGAAAAGGTGGATCCGGCGCTGGCCGGACAGCAGCCGGAGATGTGGGAAAAGGTGATCCGCAAGGTTCGCGCGGGCCTGATGCCGCCGGCCCGGTTGCCTCGGCCCACTACAGAGGTGATGAATTCGTTTGCCTCGGGTCTCGAAACCACGATCGACAAGGCGTCGTCGCTAAAACCGAATCCCGGCAGCCCGGCGCTGCACCGTGTGAATCGGGCGGAGTACGCGAATTCCATCAAGTCGCTGGTGGGCCTCGACATCGATCCGTCGCGCTTCCTGCCGACCGACGACATGAGCCATGGCTTCGACAACATGGCGGAAGTTCTGAATATTTCTTCCACATTGATGGAAGGTTACGTGCGCGCGGCGGGTAAGATCAGCCGGCTGGCAGTGGGCGACCCCGGGGCCACTCCGTTAGTGGAAACCTATCAGATTCGCACCGAGCACACGCAGACCAGGCATGTGGAAGGCACGCCTCTCGGAACCCGCGGCGGCACAGCGTTCACCCATATCTTCCCGGCGGACGGCGAATACATCTTCCGGATGACGTTCTTCTATAACAACACCGGGACGCTCTTCGGCAGTGTGCAAAAGGCCGAGCAACTGGAAGTCTCCATCAACGGCGAACGCGCGGCACTGCTGGAAGTGAGTCCGCGGCTGCCCGTGACGGGCGATGTCCGGACGGCCAAAATCAAAGTGAAGGCCGGTCCGCAGAAGATTGCGGTGGCGTTTCTGAATAAGTTCGACGGCCCTGTCGACGATGCCGTGATGCCGTTTGAGCGCAGCCTGGCCGACCTTTCCATCGGTTCGGTACCGGGTCTGACCGGTTTGGTGCATCTGCGGGATGTGGGCATTAACGGACCCTATAACGTGACGGGTGTTTCCGACACGCCCAGCCGCGCCAAGATTTTCATTTGCCGGCCCGCCTCCGGCGCGGACGAAGTTCCCTGCGCCAAGAAAATCATTTCCGCACTGAGCCGGCAGGCGTTTCGCCGTCCCGTTACGGAATCCGACGTGGAGAACTTCCTGACCTACTTCCAGCAGGGACGGACCAATGCCGATTTTGACAGCGGCATTCAGAGAGTCATCCAGGTTATCGCGGCCGATCCGGAATTTGTTTTCCGCTTCGAGCGCGTGCCGGCCAATATCAAGGCTGGCGAGACTTTCCGGGTGAGCGATCTGGAACTGGCCTCGCGGATCTCCTTCTTCCTGTGGAGCGCGCCGCCGGACGATCAGCTGATTACGCTGGCGAGCCAGAATAAGCTGCATGATCCGAAGGTGCTGGACGCGCAGGTGATGCGGATGCTGGCCGATCCCAAAGCCAACGCCATGGCGACGAATTTTGCCGGCCAGTGGCTGTATCTGCGGAACCTGCAGGACACCAATGCGGACAACTATCTGTATCCGGATTACGACGAGAATCTGAAGGATTCCATGCGCAAGGAAACGGAGATGTTCTTCGACAGCTTCCTGCGCGACGACCGGAGCGTGGTCGACATGCTGACCGCGAACTACACCTATATCGACGAGCGGCTGGCCCGGCACTATGGCATCCCCAACGTGATGGGAACCAATTTCCGCAAAGTTCAGCTTACCGATCCGAACCGTTACGGCCTGCTGGGTCAGGGCAGTTTCCTCGCCGCTACTTCGCTGGCCAACCGGACTTCGCCGGTCAACCGCGGCAAGTGGGTACTGGAGCAAATCCTCGGCGTGAAGGCTCCCACGCCGCCGCCGAACGTGCCGCCGCTGAAGGATAAGGGCGAAGGTGCGAAGGTACAGTCGGTACGCGAAAAGATGGAAGAGCACCGCGCCAATGAGCCTTGCAAATCCTGCCACCAGATTATGGACCCGATCGGGTTCTCGCTGGAAAACTTCGATGCAGTCGGTATGTGGCGGACACGCGACGTGTTCGGTGTGGACAAGGAAGAAGCGATGTTCTTCCCCATCGATCCGTCGGGGACGCTCTATGACGGCACCAAGGTCAACGGCGTGGCCGATCTGCGGTCATTCCTGGTCCGTCACTCGAACGAGTTCATGCGGACCTTCACCGAAAAGATGCTGACGTATGCGCTGGGCCGGGGCACCGAATACTATGACATGCCGGTGGTGCGGGCCATCAATCGCGACGCAGCGGCCAAAAACAACCGTTTCTCCGCAGTAGTGCTGGGCGTGGTGAAGAGTGCCCCGTTCCAGATGCGGCAGGCGACGGCGACCCCTGCTACTGCCGGGGCGGCAGCGCACTAAACCGGGTTTTGCAGAACGAATTTTGAGTATTTTTTAGAGATCAGCCCTAAGGAGGCCAAGACAAATGTTCATTACGAAAAAGCATCTCTCGCGCCGGACAGTTCTACGCGGCGTCGGGGTTTCGTTAGCGTTGCCGCTGCTGGATTCCATGCTGCCGGCGCAGACGCCTCTGGCCAAAACGGCCGCGGCTGTAAAGCCCCGCTTCACCGGCATTTTCATGCCGCACGGCGCTGCCGGCTGCTCGGCGGAAGGGATGGAGAAGGGCTACTGGTCTCCGGCCAAAGAAGGCGCGGATTTCGAATTTACCCAGAGCCTCGCTTCGCTCGAGCCCTACCGCAAATACATCACCGTCGTCAGCGATACGGATCACAAGCTGGGCGCGGCGCAGGCCCCGTCCGAAGAAGGCGCCGATCACACGCGCGCCGCTTCCGTGTTCCTCACCGGCGTCCACGTGAAGCAGACCGAGGGTTCCGACATTCAGGCGGCAACCTCAATGGATCAGCTGTACGCCAACCAGTTCGGCCAGGATACGCCGCTGCCCTCGATTCAGCTTTGCATCGAGAACGTCGGCTCGCTGACTGGCGCCTGCGGCTACGGCTACAGCTGCGTCTATGCCAACACGATGACGTGGAATTCGCCCACCACTCCGCTGCCGCACGAGATCGATCCGCGCGTGGCGTTCGAGCGGCTGTTCGGCGACGGCGCCACGGCGCAAATCCGCGTCGACCGGCGCAAGGCCGACCGCAGCGTGCTGGATTCCATCAATTCGCGCATCTCGAAACTGCAGTCGAATCTGGCTCCGGGCGACCGCAAGCGGCTGGACGAATATCTCACCGACGTGCGCGAAATCGAACGCCGCATTCAGAAGGTGGAAGCGTATAACAGCAGCGGGGCGGCCCGTTCGCTGCCGGAAGCGCCGATTGGCGTGCCGGATACGTTCGACGAACACGTGAAGCTGATGTACGATCTGCAGGCTCTGGCATTCATGTCGGAGACGACGCGCGTATCCACGTTTATGATGGGCCGCGACGTCAGCGCCCGCGTATATCCGGAGAGCGGCGTGAAGGTTCCGTTCCATGCCTGTTCCCACCACGGCGAGAACTCCGAGCGCATCGCGCAGTACTCGAAGCTCAACGAGTATCACGTCAAGATGGTGGCGTATTACATCAAGAAACTCTACGAGACCAAGGAAGGCGACGGCAACCTGCTCGACAGCACCGTGGTCCTTTATGGCAGCTGCTTCGGCGACGGCAACATCCACGAGCACAACCGGCTGCCGCTGTTCATGGCCGGCCTCGGCAACGGAGCGCTGAAGGGCAACCTGCACTATCGCGCGCCCCGCAAGACTCCGATGGCGAATGCGATGCTCACGGTCCTGCAGGGTCTGGGCGTGAAGGTCGACAAATTCGGCGACAGCACCGGCACGATGCCGCTGGCGTAAGACGAAAAAAAAGGATAAAAGCTATGCGGATGAAAATCATTTGCGTGTTTTGCCTGGCTGCGGTTTCGGCCATGGCCGCCGACACTCGTATTGCGGACGCGGCGATGGTTCACGATAACGCCACTGTGAAGGCATTGCTGAAGCAGAAAGCGGACGTCAACGGAGTCCAGGGTGACGGCATGACCGCGCTGCACTGGGCTGCGCTCAGCAACGATCTGGATACGGTGAACGTGCTGCTGGCGGCCGGAGCCAATGTAAAGGCTGCGACGCGTAATGGTGGCGTGACGCCGCTGTTCACGGCATGCACTAACGGAAACGCGGCCATGATCACGGCCATGCTGAAGGCGGGAGCCGATGCCAATTCGGTGACTTCCTACGGGACGACGGCGCTGATGCTGGCGGCGTCTTCGGGGAGCGCGGACGCGGTAAGCGCGTTACTCGACAAAGGCGCGAATGTCAATGCGAAAGACACGGCGCATGGGCAGACGGCATTGATGTACGCGGCGGCGGAAAATCGTCCGGCGGTGATCAAAGCGCTGCTGGCCAAGGGCGCCGATGCCAAAGTGACCAGCACGGTGACAAGGCTTGGACGCGTACTGATCGACGATAACGGCAATCCGATTGAACCTACGCCCCCGCCAGCCAGACCGGCAACGCCTGCTCCCGCTGCGGCGGCCGCAACTCCGGCGAAACCGGCTGCTCCGGCGGCTAAGGTCGACTCGAAATTCGACAACGCGGCGCTGGCGCGTCCCGACCGTAACGGTTCTCCGGGAGCCAAAATGGGCGGCAACTCAGCGACCTCCATGGGCGGTCTCTCAGCGATTTCCTACGCCGCTCGTGACGGACGCATGGAAGCCGTTCAGTCACTGGTGGAAGGTGGCGCCGACGTCAACCAGACGACCCTTAGCGAGAAGAGCAGCCCGATGGTGCTGGCGCTGATCAACGGCCACTATGATGTCGCCAGGTATCTGATGGATCACGGCGCGGATGTCAATCTTGCCAACAACGACGGCCTCGCGCCGCTGTTTGCTCTCGTGGATATGCGCTTCGCGGTGGTGGGATGGGTGCCGAATCCCAAGACAGATCGGGAAAAGACCGACGGTCTGGATCTGATGAAAGCCATGATCGCCAAGGGCGCGAATGTTAATCAACGGCTGGTGCGGAAACTCTGGTTCCGGCCCAACTCGCATAACACCCAGTGGGTCAACTCGGCTGGTGCAACGCCGCTGTGGCGCGCCGCCGAATCGAGCGACGCGGACGCCATGAAGGTTCTGGTGGCAGCCGGCGCCGATCCCAACATCCCGACCCTTGACGGCGACACGCCGCTCATCGTGGCCACCGGCATCGGCTGGGCCGCGGGACAGTCGCAGAATGCGCCCGGCAAGTGGATGGAAACCATTAAGTACCTGGTGGAAGACCTCAAGGCGGACGTTAACGCGCACGACTTCGCCGACTACACGCCTCTGCATGGCGCGGCATTCCGGGGTGACAACGAAATGGTCCAGTATCTGGTGGATCATGGCGGGAAACCCAGCCTTACTGCGAAGAGCAACCGGGGTCAGGCACCCAGCGACATGGCCAACGGGCCGATCGTGAACGCGGATCTGCCCATCGAACATCCGGATACAGTGGCCCTGCTGGTCAAGCTCGGCGCGCCGGCTCCGTCAGTGTTTGGTCCCAATAACCGCTAACCATCAGTCAATAGCTGCTGTTCAAACGGGCCACCCGGGAATCTACCCCGGGTGGCCCGTTTCCTTTTCGATCAGCGTGCCGGCTGCCTGTACCCGCGTTGGACTCCACAGCCTGGTGGCAGGCACAAAGAAGACGGCGACGGCCACCAGCGCGGCCACGTTCATCACCAGAAACGTCCGGGCCGGGGAGGTCAGGCGCCGCAGGGGCGAGCCCGCGGAAACGAAGCCATCGAAGGCGACCAGAAACAGCCAGAGTTCTCCCGCGCCCAGCAGAGAAGTGCGAAACCAGGAATGTGGCAGTTCGATGGTGGCGGCGAGAAAGACCAGGAACAGCCAGGGAAGCATGAGCCGCCCGAACTTGTGCGAGAGGAAGTGAAACCGCATACGATTCCGGCTGGTAAACAACTCCGGCAGCCGCGCATACACCTGCCAGAGTCCGGCGAGAGTGCGGAAGCGGCGGCGGAATTCCGTGCCCGCGACGGCCGGGTAATCGAAGGCGATGGCGGCGGGATCGAAGATCACGCGATAACCCCGAAAGAAGGCCCGCAGCGGCAGCATGGCGTCGTCGGTAAGCGTGTCCGGCGCCAAGGGGGCGGTGAGGGCGCGGCGCATGGCGTAGACGCAGCCCGTGGTGTTAAAAAGCGAATCGATCTCGGACTGGCAGTGGCGCGCCCAGATCTCGTAGCGCCAATATAGGTCCATGTCCGCCTGCTCACCGGTGTCGCCGCGCACCAGGCGCAGTTCGCCGGTTACGGCGCCGACAGTGGGATCGGCAAAGTTGGCCACCAGATGGCGCAGGCAGCCGGGTTCCAGCGGCTGGCGCACGTCGGTGAAGAATATGATGTCTCCGGAGGCGGCAGCGAGTCCATAATTCAGCGCCGCCGCTTTGCCGCCGCGGGGTGCGATCAGCAGGGTCACGCCGCTGCCCTCGAATTCCCGCACGATGGCCTCGGTGCGGTCGGTGGAGCCATCGGAAACCACGATGATGTTGACCAGATCGCGGGGATAATCGAGGCCGAGAAGGACTTCCAGTTTGCGGCGTATCATGGGCTCGCCGTTATGCACCGCCATGATCACGGACACGGTGGTTCGGAAGGCCGGATCTTTGGCGACGGGCGGGAGAACCGCGGAGCGCCGCATCCAGAGCAGTAACGGATAACCGGCAATGGTATGGAGGATAAGCGCTGCGGAAATAACCAGAAAAAACCAAGCCAGCGGCATCAGGAAGGGGAATTCCTTTCTGCCGTGGCGGCCATTGGCTTCGATCTTGCGAGCGTGGCGAGAATAATCTCCGCATCCAGCCACAAGCATCCTTCTTTCACATAAAAGAGGTCGTACTCGATCTGGCTGCACTCATCCGGCAGCGAAACACCTTCGGGCACGTGCATCCGGGCCCAGCCAAAGATGCCCGGCTTGACGGAAAACCGGTGCGAATAGAACGGCATTACCGTGGTCAGATAGCGGGCAAATTCCGAACGCACCGGCCGCGGACCGACCAGCGCCATATCGCCGCGCACCACGTTGATCAACTGCGGGAGATTGGTAAGGCGCAGGCGGTTGAGCACACGCCCCACGCCGGTAACGCTGCCTGTTTCGTCCTGCCGGGTGGTACGAAAGCGAAGAAGGCGGAAGGGTATGTATTGAAAACCGGCGCACTCCATGCTGACAAACACCGGCCCCGCGCAGCCAAACAACTGTACCGCGGCGGCGATGAGCAGCATGACAGGGGAAAGTGCCAGCAGAAGGGCAAGCGCGATCAGATCGGTGTAGACCGATTGAATGGCGATGGTCCGGCTGTCGCCGCGGAGAGCGGAGGAAAGCAACAACTCCACGGGCTGCAGGCGTTCGCAGCATACGCGGTTGAAGAACCTTTCGTAAACCGCGTGCGACTCCTCCACCACAACCCCGGATAAGCGGCAGTTCAGCAGAACCGAGGGCGAAATCCGGCTCTCCCATTGCTCCATGCTCACGACGATGTTGGTGGGCTGGTGCTGCCTGAGGATCTCCTCAATATCGCCCGGGCCGCCCAGACACGGCGTGCCGGCGGGAACCAGGGCTGGCTGGCTGCTAACGACGCCGATCAGCGGTTCGCGCAGCACGTGGAAGATCTTGCTTGCGATGGAATCGAAACCAACCAGCAGAAAGCGCCTGCTCGTGCGCGCCCGGTCGACCGTGGTGCGGGCATAAAAACTCAGCAGGGCGGCGGAGAAAAGTCCGCCGGTGGCTATCAGAAACGGGGTTCTCCGGATGTAGAAGACATAGGTGAGGATGGCGTGCAGCAGGAGGTTGGCGCCGGTGCCGAAACAGAACCGCTCAATCAGCGCGACCCACCACGAGGCGGGCTCCATGCCATCGTTGTTTCTCCACTCGGTGGCGACCCAAAACGCCAGCACAGAGGCGCCGGAGCCGGTGAGCACCTCATAGACGCTGAGGCCGCCCTGAAACAATATGTTGTAGGCCAAAACGGCGGCTGCGAAGCCCGCGCAAATGAGCAGAAGGTTGATGAACCTGTCCCGTGGACGCATCAGGAAATTGCCGGCTGTTCCCATTCGCGGGACCGGCCCTGAAAGGTACGACTCAGCACAGCGGAGAGGCCGAGGAGATCGGGCGAACGGCCGCCCGTCTGGGAGTCGCCCTCCACCTGGACGGTTTCGGTATCATTCAGCTCAATGACGAACGACCACACAGGTTTACGGGCAACCGTGAGCACTTCCTCGCGGACAGCGCCATAGCTGAACCATTTCAGCCGGATCCAGTTCCACTCGCGGGCAGCATCCACCAGCAGTTGCCACCATTCGTCTCTCGTTTGGGCGCGTTCGAGCCTCTGCGCCAGTTGCTCCATGCGCAACTTGTCGGCAAACACACGATGGAATTCTCCCTGGAACAAAAGGCGCGCAGCAACCCTGAATTCAGGGTACCGCAACTCACGAATGCCGGCCAGCGCGATGACGGCTACGCACGTGGTCACAAGGATCCGCAGGAAGATGGATCCCCCCGGGTAACTGAGCAGCAAACCCGCGATCCCGCCGGCGATGCCGACCGCATACAGGACCGTGGCGGCGCGCCGAACGCTCAGACCTCTGTCCAGCAGCCGGTGGTGGATGTGCCCGCGGTCAGCCGAAAAGATGGGTTGCTTCCTGAGGCGTCGCCGGACAATGGCTAGCCCCAGATCCATCATCGGGATGCATAAAGCAAGCAAGGGAAGGGCGATCCCGGTGGCGGTGACACCATGGCCGATCCAGACGATTCCGTAACAGCCGAGCAGGAAGCCGATCAGCAGCGCTCCGGAATCGCCGAGGAAAACCGTGGCCGGGTTGAAATTGAAGAACAGAAAGCCCAGCAGGGCTCCGGCCAGCGGCAATGCAGTGTATGCCAGCACCGGGTCGCCATGCAGGGCCGCTGCGGCAACGAACGTCAGCGTGGCGCAGAACCCGATTCCGGCGCTCAGGCCGTCGAGCCCGTCGATCAGGTTCAGCGCGTTGGTGGTCAGCAGCAGCCAGAAAATGGTGAGGGGCAGACTCACCCAGAACGGCAGCGCAATGGTTCCTAAATGATCGATGCTGAGGCCATTGGCGAAAGCGACGGCGGAAGCGGCAATCTGCCCCGCGAGCTTGACCAATGGGCTGAGATTGAAGAAATCGTCAATCAACCCGGTGAGAAAGATGACTAAAGCCCCGGACAGAATGGTCTGGACCCAGTGGAGCGGGAAGACGGAGCCGGCGCCGCGCAGAGACAGCAACGCAAACACGTACGCGATCGCGATCGGTACGCCGCCAACCCGGGGAATCGGGTAGGCATGCACCTTCCGGCGGCCCGGGCGATCCACCACGTTGTAGGAGCGAAAGACGTCTCTTACGATAGGAGTCAGGACAAAGGCGATCAGGAAGGCTTTTCCGAAAGCCCACATCAATTTAGTAAGGTCCGGAAGGCCTGTCAGTTCCATAGGGAATGAAGGTTAGGTCCCCGGCCGCTTAACAATCGGGGTTTCCCAGGACTCAAATCGGCAGATTCATTGGCCAGCAGGACCATGCCAGACCTGTTGGATGAGGGCTAAGGTCTCATGATCGAGCGCGTGTTCGACGCTGATCGTCACAGCTTCGCCCTGACGGCTGCGGACTTCTCCTAAGTACATTGTTTTTTGGCAGTTGACCTCCACAAGATCACCGGCATTCACATCCACGCCGGGCGGAACCCTCAGCAGATGGACGCGCAATAATTGGTTATCCAGGCTGTTCAGGGAAGCGGCATGACAGTCGCCATCCGGCAGGCGGCGAAGGGTAACCTCCTGATGCGGCTCTTGCGGCACGTTCAAAACGATTGTACCATTCGGCCCCGAAACCGAAAACTCTATCAGTAGTTTCAGAGAGGAAGCGCAGCTCGGAATTGTGCGGATCGGAACGGGCGGGAATGTCGGACGCGGCTTGGTAGGCTGGATTCAATGATCACGCGGGTTCAATACGGCGCCGCGCCCACTGGCTGAACCGGAGTGCGAATCCTCTTCCTCTCACCGCGGCAACCGCTGCCCGCGCGCAGTGGCGCTAAGCTTCGCGAATACCATTTTCTGCGTGCACTGGGGCGCTCGGCGGAAGTGACTTATTTATATTTCGTCGACCCCGGATCTCAACCGTTGACCGTCGAAGACCTGCCTTTTTGCCGTGAGGTGACCGGGCTTCCGAAACCCGCCGCATACGGGTTCGCAAATACGTTCAGGGGGATGACGGGCCGCTGGCCGCTACCGATCCTAAACTACACCTCTGCGCCCATGAGCGAGGCCGTAGACCGGGCGATGAACGCGCGCGAATTCGACATGATTCATCTCGACAGCATGCACATGATTCGCTACGCGCTGGCGGCGGTCAAGCGGCAGAGTTCGCTGAAGGTAATCTACAACTGGCACAACATCGAATCGGAAGCAATGCGCCGCTACAGCGCCGCGTCACCCGGAAGAGCGCGGCGCTGGTACGCCGCGCATACCGCGAAAAAGATGGAGGCGATCGAGAAGACCATGCTCGATTCGGCGTTCGGCCACCTCGTCTGCAGCCAGCGCGAGTATGATCAGCTGCGGCGCATCGCTCCGGCCGCGCGTATTGCGGTGATCGAAAACGGCGTGGATACCGCTTATTTTGCGCCAACCGGGGAGGGCACGGGGGCGCGGCGTCAAATTGTGTTCGTCGGTGTGATGGACTATTTTCCCAACAGCGACGCGGCCATCTTCTTTGCCAACCGGATCTGGCCGCAGGTGCGAAGCAGGCTGAGCGATGCCGAGTTACTGATTGTGGGTGCGAATCCCGGCCTCGCGGTTCGCGCGCTGGCCGAACTGCCCGGTGTGAAGGTCACGGGAACGGTACCGGATGTGCGGACTTACTACAGCGGGGCCTTTGCGGCAATTGTTCCGCTGCGCACTGGCGGCGGTACGCGCCTGAAGATCCTCGAGGCGATGGCGGCGGGGGTGCCTGTGGTTTCCACTCCTCTGGGAGCAGAGGGGCTGGAAGTTGCGAATAACGAAAACGCCCTGCTGGTGGATTCGGACGACGTGCAGGGCTGGACGGACCGACTGGTCAGTCTGGCCGAATCGGCGG
>ODAK010004829.1_pt1 | contig 13771 bp, 11 predicted proteins | sample 1539591 | NCBI WGS metagenome assembly ODAK01 (sample SAMEA3539303, study PRJEB22396) | soil metagenome | biome: tundra; feature: field; material: soil | place: USA | collected 2010-05 | depth 0.15 m | reverse complement strand
GCAACCTGAGCTTCGGATTCAACGAGCCCTACCTGCGCAACAAGCCAATCTCGGTGGGCGTCGAAGTGTTCACCCGCAAGTTCGACTACAACCCGGCCAAGGCGTATTCGATCGCCAATGGCGCGAGCGCCAACGTTTCGACGGCGCAGTCGTCCCTGCTGACCAACTACAACACGGCGACCACCGGGTTCACCGTATCGGCCAGCGAGCCGTTGAAGCATCTCTGGTCCACCCGCGGAGTGAGCCGCGTGGGTATCACCTACGCCCTGTCGCGCGCGTCGGTCACCACCTTCAACGACAATACCCGCAACGTTTTTCAGTCGCTGGCATTCCGTTCCGGTGTCGAAGGTCCCAACCAGTTGAACGGCATCATCACGTCGACGATCTCGCCCAGCTTCAGCTACTCCGGCCTCGACCGCGCAGTAGGACCGCACTCCGGCCGCGACTTCAACGTGTCCGTGCAGATTGCGGGCGCGGGCGGCAACGTGAAGTACATCTCGCCGGTCGCCAGCTTCCGCCAGTTCTACCCGATGAAGGGTCTCCGGATCAATCCGGAAGGCCGCAACGTCCTCGGCATGCGTATCCAGTTGGCTCACGTCAACGGCTTCGGTGGCGAGGTCGCTCCGCCGACCAACCGCATCTATGGTGGAGGCGAGTCGGATATCCGCGGCTTCGACGTCCGCGCCGCGTCGCCGTACACGTTCATTCCGGTCAAGGTGCAGTTCAACCTGACCAACCCGGACGGATCGACCATCCCGCGCGATCCCACCAACCCGAACCTGGGCAATATTCAGATCCCGCTTCCCATCTACCGCCTCGTGTCCGTGGGCGGCGACACCCAACTGACGACGAACTTCGAATACCGCATCCCCATCGTCAACCAGGTGACCTTCGCCTTCTTCACCGACTTCGGCGTTACCGGCGATCTGCAGCAGGGGCAACTCCGGCAGAGCGTGGCCGGCGCGTCGGTGCTCTCGAGCCCGCTCTATGGCTGCCCGACCTTCGTCAATGGAGCGTGCTACGGCGGCATTGCGGTGCCCTCGTTCTCGCCGCTGCAACTGGCGCCGGTCCCGCATACCAACTTCGTGCCCCGCATGTCGACCGGCGCGGAGTTGCAGGTCATCCTGCCCATCGTCAACGCACCGTTCCGGCTCTATTACGCGTACAACCCGCTGCGGCTATTCGAGGACGTTCCGCAGCAGTTGGCGGTGAGCAACTCGGTCTTCCGCAGCATGTTCCCCAACAACGGCGCCGGACTCTACAGCTATCAGCAGGCGCTGCAACTCTACGGTCCGTCCTACCAACTGCGTGAGCCGCGCAAGACCTTCAGGCTGACGGTGAGCACGACGTTCTAGGGACAGGGTTCGAGGTTCGAGGTGCCAGGTTCGAGCGGAAACGGCGAACTAACTTCAGCAACGAAATAGGGCTGCCACAGTGGGCAGCCCTTTTCATCGTGCGGAATCGGATTCTCGAACCTCGAATCTAGTAGCTGCGCTGGTACATGCGCGAGATGCGGTCGTGCCAGGTCAGGCGGTCCTCGTCGAGCGCGGCCCACAGGAAGCCCAGGCCCAGCGGGCACGCCGAGAGCAGCATCGCGAGGCCGCGTCGCCGGATCGCCCGGCGCGTGGGGTTCTCGTCGTCGAACGTGCATAGCGCAATGCGCGCGCAGCGCATCCCCGGAGTGGCCTCGGAGAACCAGAAGAAGAGCACCTGGTAGAGCAGAACCAGGAACGCGACCGCGACCGCGCCGGTCACCGCAATCAGATTCAGCGGCAGTCCCGTCTGGCCCGCGAGCCACTTCGCCATCTGGCCCAGAATCACGTGCAGCGATGCGCCTGTTCGCCACGGGATAGAGCGGTCCGAGATCGCCACAAAGGTGGCCGCAAACGCGAGCAATCCCACCAGCACAATCGCGCCATTGATTGCGGCGGCCATCGCGCGGCGTCCCATCGTGGCCACGTATAACTGCGGGACGGCGCGGCCGCGGGGATCCGCGATGCTGTCCTCGGCACCCGATCCCAGCGCATCGGCGTAGGAATCCAGCGCATGCGCGTGGTCGCCGTCGTCTGTCGTCTCCGCGGCCTCGGGCGGCGTGTCCAGCCAGATCGCGGTCCACTGCGGCGTGGCTGCGGTGTCGGAATCGGCAGCGGGACTGGTCGAAATCTGCGCCGGATCCACCTCGAAGATGCGCAACTGGCCATCTCCCGGGGCGGCGGCTGCCTCATCGCGCAGCGGGCCTTCCGCATAGCGCGGGCGGGCCTTGCGCGACGCAATCAGTTGCCGGGGAAACTCAATCAGGTTTGCGGGCAGCGGCACCGGCGGTCCCGCGGGCTCCTCGAAGACCGGAGCCTGGCGGAACGCGATCTCTTCATCGAGCGCCCTCGCTTCGGCCTCGTTCCGCTCTTCGTAATGGTTCGCGCGCCCGGCAATAGCACCGCGTCGCGATGCCCCGAGATAAACATGCGCGGCGCTGGCAGCGTCTTCGTACAGCCGCACCGTCAGTCCGGCGGGAGCCTGGAGGCTTGCGCTTGCAGGGGCTGCGGCTTCATAGGCCGCCGAGAGCCACGTCTTGCTTAAGGGCACGCGTTCACCCGTGCCATAGACCCGTTGCTTGCGATGGGGCTGGTAGCCCGGGGTTTCAACCCCGGGTCTCCCCTGAGGTACTCTTTCCCGCGGGGTGTCGGCTCTTTCCGAAGTTCGTACAGCCGACGCTCCCGCAAGAGCTTCTCCAGGCCCCAGATCCGGCCACAGATCGAGCGCAACCCCGCTGCCCTCCTGAGATTCGCCGTGAAGCGCGTCCGCGCCGCCGTTGGGGACATTCTCGCGGACCGCAAGGTCCATCGCAGCTTCGTCAAACTCATCCAGCAGTCTCTGCTGCGCCACCACCACTGCCTGCGCGTTCAGCGCGGCAACTTCGGCTGCGGCGTGCGCCTGCTGGATGGCCCGTTCGGCCTCGGCGGCGAGAAAGGTGCGATAGCTGGGGGTGTGGGCGTAGCGCTCGGCGACCGCGGCCGCGATGCGCGCGGATCGCGTCTTGGCAGGGCGAGGTGTCTCCGGCGAAAGGTCCAGTCTTGACTCTGTCTGAGCACCCGCACGACGCCTGCGGTGCGCGGCCAGGCGTTCGGCAACCTGCTGCCGCAGCGCGTCTGCCGATGCGACCCGCGTAGGCCCGGCGTCCCCAACATCGGGCCGGCCCGCGCCAGTTGCGGATTCACCGGCAACTTCGGCGACTACCGGGTCCTCGATTGTGTTAAGCAGTGCGGAGCCCATTTTGCTCAAACCCAAACTCACTTCCGTGAAATCGTCTAATGAGCAATCTCAGGGTTTAATTGCCCTTTGGTTGCTGTGTTCAGGGTGGCTTTTCCTTGAGGAAAAAGCCACTCCGGTTTCGTTGGCCCCGGGTACAGCAACCCTGAGATTGCTATACCCTCAAAGGGTGGTGCGTGTGACAAAACTGAACGTCCGGCAGCCAGCGATCGAGCAGAGAACGGGTCCGTCTTCCGCGTTGCCGTCCCGATTCGCAGCGTCCGTCTCAGCGCTCTCAGGATCGCCTTGCCGGGATGCCGGTCGCCGGCGTGGCGGCCATTTTTCCGCGGCAAGAACTCTGTGGAGCATCTGCATCTTCATAAGTATCACGGGGCTCAGCGCAAATCGCGCGCATCTCGCGGCGCAACAGGTGACGACTGTGGCACCTCCGCCTGCAACGGCACAAACAGACGTCGCCGAACCCGCCAGTGCCGCCTCCGCTGCGCCTCAACCTCAGACTGCCTTGCCCGACGCGCCCGGCGCCGCGCAGTATCCGGACGCCGAGCCCATCCCGCTGCCGGGCACGCCCGTCTCCATCGTGACCGGGCCCAACAGCGTCCAATCGCACGCGGGCACCGTCTTCACGCTCGACCGCGGGGCGTGCATAGATAAGGATGCCTTCCCGTCACTCTGCGGCGTGGTCATCACCTTCCGCGACCGCGCGCTCCGTGCCGACCACATCGAATACGACACCGACAGCGGCGACGTCACCATGACCGGCCACGTCGTCGTAACCATCGCAGCGACCAACGAACACATCGAGGCCAGCCACGGGACGGTCAATGTGAACACCGAGACGGGCCGTTTCTACGATGTATCCGGCTCGGTGGGCCTGAAGTCGGCAACGGCGGCAGGCGGCGCTCCCTCCACCCCCCAGCGCGCGGTATACGCCAATGAGAACCCGTTCCTCTTCACCGGCAAGATGGTGGTCAAGACTGGCCCGCGCCAGTTCCAGATCTACGGCGGCACGTTTACCTCGTGCCAGTTGCCGCGTCCCGACTGGCTCCTGTCCGGCGCGGAGTTCAGCGTGGATGGAGACAAGGCGCACGCGACCAACAGCGTCTTCCGCATCCGGAGCCTGCCGCTGCTGTGGCTGCCCTACGTCACCCATCCGGTCGACACCAGCAATCGCCAAACCGGGATTCTGATTCCCGAGATCGGCTTCAACTCCGCCGCCAAGGGAGACACCATCGGCGAGCAGCTCTACTGGGTCATCAACCGCAGCACCGACCTCACCGTGGGCTCCATCTACTATTCGGCGCGCGGCTATGAGCAGACCGCCAGCTTCCGCTACCGCGGCCTCGGGCAGGACTTCGTCAAGGCGCATTACAGTGGGCTGCAGGATCGCGGCTACTTTCCCGGCGGAGGCCCGGTCTACGTCAACCAGAGCGGCACCGACCTCCTCTTCTCAGCGCGGCACGATCTCATCGCCGAGGACAACTCTGTCCCCGCCGAGGGGCCCCCCATCCGCACCGCGCCGGTCCAGGCCCGGATGGTCGCCGACGTGGAGTACCTCAGTTCGTTCCTCTACCGCGAAGCCTTCTCCTCAAACTTCAACCAGGCGGTGTCGAGCGACGTCGTCTCCACCGTCTACGCCACGCGAGAGTGGGACGGCATGGCCGCATCGCTGGAAGGCGACCGGTACCAGGGTGAGAAGCGGGTCGCGACCACCCTCCCGCTGCAAGCCGAGGAGCAGGTGCACATCTTTCACGCGCCGGCACTGGAGCTTGCCGCAGCCGACCATGCAATTGGATCAACCGGGCTCGAATGGAGCCTCGATAGCTCGCTGGCGGCGTTGAAGCGTTCGCAGCCGAACTTCGAGACCAGCGGCATGATCGAGCGCCTGGATCTGCATCCCGAGATTGCGTACCCGATTGGCGGGGCCGGATGGCGCGTCCGGCCCGCGCTCGCGGCCCGCGAGACCTTCTACAGTCGCAGCCGGTTCGCAGCCGAGCCGGGTGTGGCCGGGCCGCCGGTCGAGAACACCGCCCCGCTCAACCGCGCCAACGTCGAGCTGCAGTTCGACGTGCGTCCCCCGGTGCTGGAGCGGACCTTCGACTCGGGCTTCGTGAGGAACCTGCTCCGCCACGACGTCAAGCACACCATCGAGCCGGAGCTGGTCTACCGCTACGTCCACGGCATCGGGAACTTCGCCAACGTACTGCGCTTCGACTCGGTCGACATCGTTAGCGATACCAACGAACTGGAGTACGGAGTGACCCAGAGGCTGTTCCTTCGCCGCACCGGCAATCAGCCGTGCCGCGCGCCGGGGGCCACCGCGGACGCCACCGAGATCCTCGGGTCGGCCGGCAAGGATGCCGACGCCATCGAGGACCCCGGCCAGGCGACGGGCCGCGTAGACTCCGCCGAACCGGTCTGCGGAAACCGCGAATGGATCAGTTGGCGCGTGGCGCAGAAGTACTTCTTCGATCCGAACTTCGGCGGCGCGGTCGTGACCAATGGCCCGCGCAGCATCCTCGAGACGACGCTCGATTTCTCCGGAATCTCCTTCCTCACCGGCCCGCGCAACATCTCGCCGCTGACCTCGCGCCTGCGCGTCCGAACGTCGGAGAAGGCCGATGTGGAGTGGGACTTTGACTTCGACACCTGTTCCGCCCGCGTATCTCCGAGTTCAACCGCGTTCTCGCAGCCGTGCCAGAAGAAGTTCACGTCGAATAACGTCTTTGTGGACGTACATCAGGGCGATCAGGCTCGCAGGCCCCTCTTCGGCGGAATCAGCTACGCCCGGCTCAACGCTCCGGCGCGCTCGTATGTGGACGGCGTTCTTTCGTCGGTGGCGGACTTCAACCAGATGCGCGTGCTGTTTGGTTTCGGCAAGTCGACCCGGGCAGGGCTGAGCGCGGCGGCGTACGCGGGCATCGATATCGACCTGGGCACCGTCCAGTACGGCGCTATCCAGACCTCGTACAACTGGAACTGTTGCGGCGTCAGCGTCGAGTACCGCAAGTACGAGCTGGGCACGGCGCGTAACGACAATGGCTACAAATTCAATTTCACGCTCGCCAACATCGGCAGCGCAGGCAACCTCCGCCACGCCGACCAGGTGTTTTAGGGCAGTAGGCTGCGGGTCGTTGAGAGCTGCCAATCCGTCCCGCAAGCATTGCCAACTGTTGCCAATGAATGTACTTTCGATGTCATTGGAGGATTTCCATGCCCACGCGCAAGGAAGATCAGGCCAAGCTGGAAGCTCTCCGCATGGCTATCCAGGCCGGAGAAAAGAGCGGGATCGCAGACGGTGATGTCTTTGAAGAAGTACGCAGCTACATCCGGCAAGTAGCGACGGAAAAGGTGAACGTTGCCTAATCGCCGGAGACCGATGGTATTGTCATCAGCAGGATCCTCCATCAGCGCATGCTGCCGAGAAGACAGGTCATCGAATAGCGCTTCGTTGCCCAGCACCCAGCCCCGCCACACCCCGGAAAACAAGCCTTCCGCGTGAGATAATCGAGACTATGCTGATTGGGGTCAGCCCGTTGCGGTGTCTCGCGTTGGTCGTTTCGCTGGCTGCGTTGGGCTGTCACGCCCAAACCGCCACCCAGGCTGCTGCACCGGCCGCTGGCGCTGCGCAGGTCCAGGTGGGCGTCAAGCTCTCCCCGGATTTGGCCCGCCGGATCGAGTTGATGATCCGCAGCCGGTCGGATATTCCATCGGAGTACACCATCACGATCGGCGAGCCCGCCAAGAGCGACCTCGCGGGCTTCGACCAGGTCACTGTCTCCTTCGCCGCGGACGGCAAACCCGGCAAGTCGGTGCCGTTCCTGCTCGCCGTCGACGGCAAGACGCTGGCCCAGTTCAACAAGTTCGATCTCAGCCAGGATCCCAAGGACAAAGTGTCCGCGGCCGGCCGTCCCGCGCGTGGCGGTCCACCGAACGCGCCCGTGCTCATCGTCGGCTTCGACGACCTCGAATGCCCCTACTGCGCCAAGATGAACGCGGAGCTGTTCCCCGCGATCCTGAATCGTTACAAGGACCAGGTCCGCGTCGTCTATCGCGACTTCCCGCTGGAAGAGATCCATCCCTGGGCCAAGCACGCGGCCATCGATGCCAACTGCCTCGCCGCCGCCACCACCGACGGCTACTGGAACTTTGTCGACTACGTCCACGTCCATGCCGACGAGATGGCCGGCACGGAGAAGACCGCCGCCAAGGCCAATCAGACGCTCGACAAACTAACCCTCGACGAAGGCACGCGCCAGAAGGTCAACCAGTCGGAACTGGTGGCCTGCGTCCTGAAGCAGGATGACACCGTGGTCAAGTCGTCCATCATCCAGGCCGAGGCGGATCCGCTGCGCGTCAATTCCACGCCCATGTTGTACGTCAACGGCGAAAAGGTGGAGGGCGTAGTGCCGATCGAGACCCTCTACCGCATCATCGACAGAGCTTTGACCGCGGCCGGCCAGACACCACCGCCGCCTGCGCCCGCCGCGAAACCCGCGCCCGCGGCAGCACCCGCCGCCACCAAGCCAGGGAGTTAGCAGAAGGATGGGAACTGTTGTGAAGGTCAAACGGAACCAGTCACACAAGGGTGAAGGATCGAAAGCCGGAATGGAGAAACATGTGTAGCAAAGTAAGGATGGCGGCCAACCCCACACTGGTTGGCGGTGTCAGAAGCGCATGCTACCGAACCGCGGTTGGCCTGCTCCCCGTGGCCCTTCTTCTGATTGGCGGATGCAGAACCACCCACAACGCAGATGTGGTAGCCACCGTGAATGGCCGTGCCATCATGCGCGCCGAGATGGACAGGATGTATCAGGCGCAGCTCGCCCAGGCGCAGAGCCAGCAGCCCTCGCCCGAGGAGGCCGATTCCCTCAGGCTGAGCGCCGTCCGCGAACTCATCAACGAAGAAATCCTCGAGCAGCGCGCGGCCAAGATGAACCTGACCGCGACCACCGAGGAGGTCGACACGAAGCTCGCCGCAATGAAGGCCCCGTATACCGAGGACCAGTTCGCCGAGCAACTGAAGGCCAACCATACGACGCTCGATGACCTGAAGCACGACCTGCGCCGTTCGCTGACAACAAATAAGCTGCTGAATAAAGAGGTCAACTCCAAGGTCACCGTGTCGGACGCCGACGTGACGAACTACTACAACCAGCACAAGGCCGAGTTCGACCTCATCGAGCCCCGCTCCCATCTCGCCGTCATCCGCGTCACCAGTGTTCCCTCGCCGCAGCCCGGCAACCTCCAGGGCAGCAAGGCGACCACCGACGCCGAGGCCAAAAAGAAAATTCAGGCCCTGAAGAACCGGCTCGAGTCGGGCGAAGACTTCGGCGCGATTGCGACGAATTTTTCTGAAGACCCGAACACTTCATCGAGCGGAGGCGACATGGGCTTCGTTCCCGAGAGCCAGTTGAAATCCGATCCCACGGTCGGCGCCGCTATCCTGAAGCTGCAGCCCGGACACATTACCGACATCTTTCCGCTGATCGACGCACAGAGCAAGAAGCCGGTTGGCTACTCCATCTACAAGCTGATCGAGCGTGAACCCGCCGGCCAGCGCGAGATCACCGACCCCGTCGTGCAACAGCACATCCGCCAATTGCTCCACGATGGTCGCTCGCAACTCGTCCAGAACGCTTACTTCGAGATGCTGCGCGACCAGGCGAAAGTCGAAAACTTCTTCGCCGACGAGATCCTCAAGAACGACGCAAAGTAGGCGCCGGCCGTCCCTCGCCGTCGCCACGGATCCGGGTGGCCCATCCTTCGCAGCATCATCGCGAAGGGTGGGTTATCGAGCGAAGCTCAACCGTCCTGCTCATTCCCCGCGCTCGCCGCCAAGCTTCCACAACACCTGCCGCAGAATTCCCATCCACACCGGCGCATCCTCCGCGTTCACGCCCATGCGCCGCACCAGGCGGCGCATCTGCGCGGGGTTCCTGTCGGCCGGGTGACGCCGCGTATATTCGGTCCTTTCCAGCACCTCGCTCAGCAACGCCGACAGCCGCTCCAGCACGGCCGCCTCCGCCGGGTGCCCCATATCTCGATTTTGAGATGTGGGTTCTACGGGTGCCCCATTCATGACAGCCTGATCCGCATGAGTTGGATTCCGCACCAACTCATACAGACACACCGCCACCGCCTGCCCCAGGTTCATCGAGGGATGCCGCACCTCCGCATGCTCCCACATCGGCACGGTGAGCAGCCAGTTGCAGTGGCTCAACTCCTCGTTACTCAGCCCCGTCTTCTCCGACCCGAACAGCAGCGCCACCCGCCCGGCGTTACCACCACGACCGGGTGCCCCATCCATGACAGCTTCTCCGTCATGGGTGGGTTCACGCAACTCCGCGCGCATCCTCACCGCAGCCTCCGAGAGTTGAAGCAGCTCATGCTGCACATCGCGCTCGCCCACCGCCGTCGTCCCCACCACCAGCGTGCAATCGCCCACTGCCTCCGCCACGCTCGCGCACTTCACCGCACTTGCCATCACCTCCGACGCATCCACCGCGGACTTCGCCGCCTCGAACGGCACCGGAAACTCGTTCACCACCCTCAGCCTGCCGAAGCCGAAGTCATGCATCGCGCGCGCCACCGCCCCAATGTTGCTCGGGTTCCGCGCCCGCACCAGCACCACGCACACCCGCCCGAGCTCGCCTTCACTTAGCATCGCCTCCAATTGTAGAGTCGCGTCTCGCCAGCCGCACTTACTTATCACTGATCACTTACCACTACCCGGGCCGCTCATCCCTACCGCCGTTCCCCTGCGCCCTCGGCTGCTCCTGCGCCCGAGGCTGAGTCGCCGCATGATCGGCCTCGACAACTGTATCGTTACGCGCTACACTGACCGGGAAGTGATTCGATCATTCAGGCACGCGGGACTAGAGAAGTTCTTCAAAACGGGATCGAAGGCCGGCATCCAGCCCGCCCATGCGAAGAAGTTGGAGAGCCAACTGTTCGCGCTGAATGAGGCTGAGAACCCATTGGAAATGAACCTCTCGGGATGGCGCCTCCATGAGCTTCAAGGCGATCTCGCAGGTCACTGGTCCGTGCGGGTCAGCGGCAACTGGCGGATGACCTTCCGTTTCGAAGGCGAGGGTGCGATCCTCGTGGACTATCGGGACTACCACTGAAAGGAGACGAATCATGGAAATGTACAACCCGCCCCATCCTGGCCGGATTCTCAAGGAGGCTCTGGAGAGCATTCCGATGACTGTCTCCGACTTCGCCGCACACATTGGCGTCTCGCGCGTCACCCTCTCGCGCATCATCAACTGCCGCGCCGGCTTCACTCCGGAGATGTCGCTCAAGGTTAGCGAGGCGCTCGGCCAGGGATCTTCAGGTATCTGGTTTAGAATGCAGAACACCCACGACTTCTGGCACGCCGCCCACGCGAAACGCAAGAAGATCCGCCCCCTCAAAATCAAAAGGGCGAAAGCAGCCTGAACAGCAGCTATGCCCCCAGTGTCGGCTCACACCAGCGCGTGCACCGAGGCGAGCGCATTGGCAATCGCCTTGCCGGCAGTCACCGTATCGGCGGTCCCGCCCACATCGCGCGTGCAGAGCGACTTATCGACCAGCGTAGTCTCAATCGCCCTCAGAACAGCAGCGCCCGCTTCCACCTCGCCCAGATGATCGAGCATCATCGCGGCCGACCAGATCTGCCCAATGGGATTCGCAATGCCCTTGCCCGCGATATCCGGCGCCGAACCGTGCACTGGTTCGAACAGCGGCGGGAAGCGGCCTTCAGGATTGATGTTGCCCGAAGGCGCAATGCCAATCGTTCCCGCGCACGCCGGCCCCAGGTCGGAGAGAATATCGCCGAACAAGTTTGACGCGACCACCACATCGAAGCGGTCGGGGTTCAGCACAAAGTGCGCGGTCAGAATGTCGATGTGATATTTGTCCCACGCCACGCTGGGGAAGCCCTTGCTGATCTCCTCCACGCGCTCGTCCCAGAACGGCATCGTGATCGAAATCCCGTTGGACTTGGTCGCCGAAGTCAGATGCTTCTTCTCGCGCTTCTGCGCCAGTTCGAACGCGAACTTCAGAATCCGGTCCACGCCCACGCGCGTCATCACCGTCTCCTGCACCACAACCTCGCGCTCGGTTCCAGGGAATATTCTGCCGCCAATCGACGAGTACTCGCCCTCGGTGTTCTCGCGCACCACGAAGAAGTCGATGTCGCCAGGCTTGCGGCCCGCCAGCGGGCACGGCACCCCGGGCATCAACCGCACCGGGCGCAGGTTCACGTACTGATCGAACTCGCGGCGGAACAGAATCAGTGATCCCCACAACGAGATGTGGTCGGGGACGACATCCCGCCAGCCCACCGCACCAAAGAAGATGGCGTCATGGTGGCCAATCTGGTCCTTCCAGTCATCCGGCAGCATCTTCTTGTGCTTCATGTAGTAGTCGCAGGAGGCGAAGGCAAACTCGTCGAGTTGCAGCGCAAAACCGAACTGTTTCGCGGCCGCTTCGAGCACCCGCACGCCCTCGGGGACAACTTCTCGGCCAATCCCATCGCCTGGGATAACCGCTATCTTGTAACTCCGATTGGCCTTATTTCTTTCACTGGCATTGGGCATGATGAGAGAGCCTTTCAAGTTCGAATGTTTCCCTGGGCATCGCCTTGCGTTACCGCACGCATCAACAGGATCGTAACCGCGGACACTACCAGCGTACCGCCAACCAGGTAGAGTCCGCGACTGAAGTGCTCGCCGCCCCCGCTGTTCGCGCCGATCATGTAGGGCCCAACGAAACCGCCCAGCGTGCCCAGCGAGTTGATCAGCCCAATCGACGCAGCCGCAGCCGTGCCGCCAAAAAACATTGTCGGCAGGCTCCACAGCGGCGGTTTCGCCGCGCTCACTCCAAACGCCGTAAGCGACAGTCCGGTGATCGCCAGAATCGCCGACGACCCAGCCCGCGCGGCCATCGCCATTCCCACCGCCGCAATCACGCACGCAATCGCCGCATGCCAATAGCGCTCGCCCGTGCGGTCCGAATTGCGCGACCACAACACCATGCCGACTACGGCGATCAGGTTTGGAATCGCGACGAGGAATCCGATCTTGAACACCGAGAAACCGAGGCCCTTCACGATCAGCGGAGCCCAGAACCCGATCGTATACAGACCCGCCGACGTGCCGAAGTAAGCGAGCGAGAGCGCCAGAACCTTCCAGTCCATCAACGCACGCCACGCGCTATGGCTGCGCGGATCCTTGATTGCGGCCTGCTCCGCGAGGATCGCCTGCGTAAGCCAGTTGCGCTCTTCCGCCGTCAACCAAGCAGCATCAGCCGGACGATCCGTCAGAAATCGAAATGTAACCAATCCCAGCACCAATGCAGGAATGCCTTCCACCAGGAAGAGCCATTGCCACCCATGCAGACCCATCAAACCATTCAGCCCCATCAACGCGCCGGACACCGGCGACCCGATCAATCCCGCCATCGGCGCGGCGGCCATAAACATCGCCGTCACCGCCGAGCGATGATGCGAAGGAAACCAGTAGCTCAGGTAAAGAATGATCCCCGGAAAAAATCCAGCCTCCGCCAGCCCCAGCAGAAACCGCAGCACATAAAAGCTGATCGGCCCACGCGCGAAGGCCATCGCCACCGAAACCAGCCCCCACGTAATCATCACGCGCCCAATCCAGAACCGCGCGCCCACCTTGTGCAGGATCACGGTCGACGGAACTTCGAACGCGAAGTAGCCGAGAAAGAAAATCCCCGACCCCAGCCCGAACATCTGCGCCGTCAGCCCGATCTCCTTGTTCATGGTCAGCGCGGCGAACCCGACGTTGATCCGATCGAGAAACGCTACAAAATAAAGCAGCATCAGGAACGGGATCAGCCGCCACGTAATCTTGCGAATCGCACGCGCCTCAAGGGAGCCCGAAGCACGCGTCGCCGTGTCGCCCATACCCTCCCCTTAGCGCTGAACGCAGCTTCAAACTCAGAGCCTCCTGATTGTATCCGTGGGAGCTTCCGGTTGGATTTAGCTGAGGTCAGAGCTCTTCCCACCGCCGATACGGCGGCGAGAGCGGTGCGCCGAGGCACTCGTGGCACACCTCGGCCTTGGAGAGTGCTGGTTCGCTCAAGTGTCTGGCGATGATCAGGAAGCAGGTCGGACAGACGGAATCGTAGGTCCCGTCTCCGTTGTAGCGATGCGGAAAACCAGCGTCGAAGTCGAGGGACATAGAGGTACCCTGGCTCGATAGATTTTGGCCCCGAGATCGAAAATTTTAGACCGCAATCAAAACTCCGTCTGTCTGCTATCCGACAATTCCCGCCATATCTTTCGGATGGCTTAGCTCGCCTAGACGCTAGGCGCGGACCGCCTTCGCGCTATCCTTCAGCAGCCCGAGCTGCACCAGGCTCTCGCCCGTCGGGGCTCATCCTCGACTCCCTACCCATTAACGCGTTATACACCCACTCCTTTGGCGTCGAATGGAAAGCCACCCTCACCCAAGGGCCGAAGGCCCGCTCTATCCTAGCCCAGGGCAACGCC
>ODAK010004828.1_pt1 | contig 13771 bp, 8 predicted proteins | sample 1539591 | NCBI WGS metagenome assembly ODAK01 (sample SAMEA3539303, study PRJEB22396) | soil metagenome | biome: tundra; feature: field; material: soil | place: USA | collected 2010-05 | depth 0.15 m | reverse complement strand
CCGCCATGATCGCCACAGCCGCGCGAAGACCGACCGGGCGGCTGCCCGGTCAGGACTGGCTGCCAGGGCCCACGCCCAGTCCCAGTAATGCAGGTGGAAACGCCACAGCTGCGGCGCACCGGCGTGCTGCCAGTCGGGCGGATCGCCGAGCGTCCTGGTCGTGCCCAGCAGCGTGATCCGGCCGGGAAGCAGCTCGGCCAGGCCAGCGAGATCCAGCGGCCAGCTCACGTCCTGCGGCCCGTCCGCGTCAAGCGGGGTGAAGCCGGCCGGCCAGCCGACCGCGTCGCACGGGTCGGGTCCGGCCAGCAGCCGGCGTCCCAGCTGCGGCCAGCGATGCAACGCGGTGCGCTGGGCGCGCAGCCGGGCCCGGTGCGCTGCCTGGCTGGGCTGCAGGTGCACCGCGGTGCGGGCCAGCAGCGCGAGATCGGTGCCGGTCACCTGGCCAGTCCCATCGCACGGGCCTCGGCGCGGATGCCGTCGGCGAACGGGCGCGGCGCATAACCGAGGCCACGGACCGCGGTGTCGATGGGGAACGCCTTGTCCTCGGCAAGCCGCCGGAGCTGCTCGGCCTTGATCCTGGGATGCTGGCTGACCAGCTCGTAGCCGCTGGCCAGCGCGATCACCGGCGACAGCGGCACCGGGACGAACCGGGTCCGGCTGGCCACCGCGCTGGCGCAGGTCCGCAGCAGCTCGGTGAAGGTCAGCGGCTCAGGGCCGGCCACCTCATAGATGACGCCGGCCGCCGCAGGGCGCTCGGCGGCGGTCAGTACCGCGTCGGCGACGTCGGCCACGTGCACCGGCTGCTGCAGGTGCCGCCCGCCGCCGGGCACCGGCAGCAGCCTGGCCCGGCTCAGCACCGTGAGGAGCCGGGACAAGTTCCGGTCGCCAGCGGCGCCGTAGATCATGGTTGGCCGCAGGATCGTCCACTGCAGATGCGATTCACGGACCTGCCGCTCCGCAGTGACCCTGATCCGCTTCGATGGCGCGTGCAGCTTGGTGGTGACCGCCGTCGTGGAGACGAAAACGGCACGGCTGATATCCGCTTGCCGGGTCGCGGTGATGATCGCCGGTGCGTGCCCGAACCCCAGGGAGGCGAGGTTGACCAGCGCGTCGCAGCGCGCGGCGGCGAAGACGTCGCACAGCTGGCTGGCTTCGTCGAGGTTTCCCGTGACCGGCTGGGCGCCGCATCCGGCGACGACGCGCGCAGCGGCCGGGCTGCGCGCCAGCGCCACCGTCTCGTGCCCGCGCCGGGTCGCCTCCCGCAGCACATAGCCGCCGAGGAAGCCGCTGCCGCCGGTGACCAGCAGCCTCATCGCCGGCCGCCGGCTGCTTCGATGATCTTGCGGTACTCCCGGGCGAGCTCGGCCCGGTCGAAATAGCGCTCCATATGGGAGCGGCCGTGCTTTCCCATCAGCTGGCGGCGCTCCGGATCGCCGGCGAGCGCGGCGATCGCGTCGGCGAGGGCAATGCTGTCCTCCGGCGGCACCACTACGGCGCCGGCCGCCCGCAGTATCTGTGCCGCTTCGCCGGTGACCGCGCCGATGACGGCCTTGCCGGCGGCGAGGTACTCGAACAGCTTCGACGGGATGAACGTCGAGAACAGCGGGACGTCGCGCAACGGCACCAGGCAGATGTCGGCCGCGGCCAGCAGCGCGGGAACCTCCTCGTGCGGCACGCCGGGCAGCATCGTGACGTTGTCGAGCCCGAGCGCTGCCACCCGGCGCTCCAGCCTGGGCTTGTCCGAGCCCTCGCCGACGAACGCGAAATGGACCGGCTCGCCGCCGAGCCGGGTCGCGGCGTCGGCGATGCCCGGCAGCCCGTGCGAGATCCCGTGCGTTCCGGCGTACAGCACCAGGCAGTCGCCCGGGCGCGCGCCGAGGCGGGCGCGCACCGCCGGGTCGGCGGCCGCCTCGGGATCGAACCGGTCAAGCGTGACGCCATTGCGGATCGTGTGCACCTTGCCTGCCGGCACGCCCCGGCTGATCAGGTTCTCCCTGAATCCTTCGCTCACCACGACGACCTCGTCCGCGGCGCGATAGGCGGCGAGTTCCAGCCGCTCCAGCAGCCGGATCACCCGCCGGTTGGTCAGCACGCCAAGCTCGACGAAAATGGCCGGCCACAGATCCCGGATCTCCACGACCAGCCTGGCCCGCTTCAGCCTGGCCAGCAGCCAGGCGGCCCCGATAGAGAAGAAGGTCGGCGAGGAGACGACGACGGCATCGGCGGGCCCGCAGCGGCGGCCGCCGAGCAGCACGCTGCTGCACATGAAGCTCAGATGGCCGATCGTCTTGCGCAGCACGCCCTCATTGGCGGTGGCGTACAGCCAGGTGCGCACGACCCGGTAACCGTCCGCGCGCTCCGTCCGCCTGATCGCGCCCCGGTAGCCGGGCGGCACCACGCCGGTCGGATGGTTCGGCATGCCGGTGAGCACCGTCACCTCGTCGCCGTCGGCGGCCCAGGCGGCGGCGAGCGCGGACAGCCGGGCCTGCGGCGCGCCGGTCTCGGGCGGGAAGTAATGGGTCACGATGAGGATGCGCACGTGGCCTCAGTCCTCGCGGCCCGGAGGCGGGCCAGCAGCACGGGGGAGCGGAGATAGGCGGCGAGCAGCCCGATGGCCGCCACATCGGCGGCGGCCCGCAGCACCGGATGGCCGGTCAGGCTGGCGGCACCGAGAAGGCTGAGTGACGAGGTCACGGTGCCGGTCGCCACCGTTACCCGCTGGTGTGACCAGCCGGCATCACATAGCCGCTGGTAGGTATGCGTCCGGTGCGGCTGGAGCCAGCTTTCCCCGCAGCGGATCCGCCGTTGCAGCGTCCACGCGGTGTCCGCCAGGTACAGCGCGACCGGGCCGAGCGCAGCCTCCACCGGTATGCCGCCGATCACGGCACAGGCGGCGAGCACGGCTAACGCCGCTCCTAGCCCGTAGCTCCCGACGTCGCCGAGGAAGACCCGGGCGCGGACCGCGTTCCAGGGCAGGAAAGCCAGGGCGCCGACGGCGACTGCCGCGCCGACGGCGACCAGGAAGGTGTCCTGGCGCCAGGCACCGAGGCAAGCGTAGGCCGCGCCGCCGATCAGGGCATGCGCCGCCGAGATGCCGTTCACGCCGTCCATGAAGTTGAAGGCGTTCACGAACCCGATGACCCACACGGCGACCACGACCGCCGCAGCCGCCTTCGCCGCGGGCGGCAGGCCGGTGCGGGCGATGAGCAGGAACGCCACCGCGGCAGCCCCGGCGCCCTGCAGCAGCAGCCGCCGCCGGACCGGCAGGCCGCGCAGATCGTCGGCGAACCCGATCGCCCCGAAGACCGCGACGGCGGCCGCGAACGTCATCGCGGTCGCACTGTGGATCAATAGCGCGGCCAGGACCAGGCCTAACGCGATCGGCGCGCCGCCGCCGCGCGGCGTCGGGACGCTATGCGACGATCGCAGGCTGGGCACGTCGATCGCGGCGGCCCGCTGCAGCAGCGGAATGGTCACGGGCTCGGCTGCGAGCACGAAAGCGCCGCACGATCCAGCGGCAAGAACGGTAGTGAGATCCCCCGGCACACAGCGAAGCCTAGCAGGCTTCATCACTCTCAGTAGTTGCATATCTACAATCAGTAGTCAAGCGGCAAGCGAATCTGCTGGCACTCTTCGTAGCCGAGAAGATACTCCTCGTGTCGTTCCATGACAGGCCTCCCGGGGCCGCCCGCTACCTCGCGCGGCGGCCGTGCTTGCTGACGATGGCGGCCGCGTCGGTTGCCTTGCCATTCGCGGGTACCGGCACAGTCGGCAGCGCCACCTCGGCGGCGGCATATGACCCGTAGCCGTAGCCATATCCGTAGCCGCTCCCGTACCCGTGGCCGTAGCCGCTCTGCCGGGTCACTTCGTTGAGGACGGTGCCCACCACGGTGGCGTTGACCTGGGCGAGCTTCTCCGCGGCGCGCTGCAGGTCACCCCGCCTGGTCTGGCCGGCCGCCACCACGAGCAGCGTCGCGTCGGCTTCCTTCGACAGGACCACCGCGTCGGTGACCGGGAGCAGGGGCGGGCTGTCGATGAGGACCAGGCCGAACTGCTGCCGCAACGCCGCGAAAATCTGCCGGGCGGCCTGCCCGCTGAGCAGCTCGGCCGGGTTGGGCGGCAGCGGGCCCGCGGCAAGCACGTGCAGGTTCTCGTATCCGGGCACCGGCTGGATGACCTGCTCCAGCGACTGCTCCCCGAGCAGCACCGTGGTCAGGCCGGCCTGCTCGTCGAGTCCGAAGAATTTCCCCAGCCTGGGCCGCCGCAGGTCGCAGGAGACCAGCACCACCCGCGCGCCCGCCTGGGCGAAGACCGCGCCCAGGTTGGCCAGCGTCGACGTCTTCCCCTCGGCGGCGGCCGGGCTGGTCACCAGGATGGTCCTGAGCTCGCGGTCTTGCTGGGCGAACTGGAGCGAGGTGCGCAGCGACCGGTAGGCCTCGGCCGCCGGTGCGGTCGGCGTGGCCATCGACACGACCACCGGCTTGTCCCGGCGCTTCCACGACGTCACCATCGGGACCATGGCCAGCACCGGATTCCCGGTCAGCTGCTCGGTCTCGTCCTTGGTAGCCACAGCGTCATCGAGGTTGTCGCGCAGGAACGCCGCAGCCAGGCCCAGCACCAGGCCGGCTACGAGTCCGAGTAGCCCGTTCTGCACTGGCTTCGGCGCGCTCGGCGAGGTCGGGGCCTGGGCTGGCGTCACCAGTTCCAGGCCGCCGGTCGCCACCGACCCGTTGACCTGCATCTGAGCAAGCTGTTCCTTCAGCACTACCTGCTGGTTGACGAGCGCGGCAGCCTGCGCGGACGCACCGCGAAGCCCGCTGATCTGCTTTCCCAGCGACCGGATCTGGGTGCGCAGCTGCGCCTCAGCCGCAGTCAGGCCGTTGAGGGCCACTGTCTGCTGATACGTCACGAATGCCGTGGCATACGTGTTGGCCACGAGCGCTGCCTGGGCCGGGCCGGTCGCTATCGCGGTAACGGAGATCACGTTTGTCTGCGCGACCTCGGCCGCTGATACACCGGGCACGCTGCCCAGCTTCCGGCTCACGGCGCTCTTCACCGGTGCGCTGGTCACCAGCAGCAGCTCCGTTTGTACCTCGGTCGGCGTGACGGCCTGCTGCGGGGAGGCAAGCGATGAGGGGCCGCCTTGAGATTGCACCAGGACCTGGGCTGTCGCGGTGTACTGCTTGGCCTCGGTGAAGGACAGCGCGAGACTGATGCCTAAGCCGGCCACGGCGAGCCCGGCTACCCACCACTTGCGGCGCCGGACGAGCAACACGTAGCTGCGGAGAGTCGGGTCGTTACTGAACTCGCTCGTCATGCGCTTACCCCCGGCGTCGGCAGATGAACAAGCAGTGAGTGTACTAGCGGTTACTCTGAGTAAATGACCTTTCCTGGCTACTGCGTTACCGCGGCCTGGTCGTTACCGTCATCCGCGCTGGCGACATGACCGACGTCCTCGTGCTGTGCACTGCCAACATCTGCCGTTCCCCCATGGCCGCGGCACTGCTTGCCCGCGAACTGTCCGCACGGGGAGCAGCGGTGAGCGTGCCTTCAGCCGGGATGCTCGGTAGCGGCGAGCCGCCTGCGCCCCTGGCAGTCTCGGCCATGGCCGATTGGGGGCTGGACATATCCGCGCACCGGAGCCGGCTGGTCAGCGCGGATGATCTAGCCGCCGCCGACCTGACGCTCGCGATGGCCCGGGTCCACCTGCGCCACGCCGTCGTCACCGTCCCGGCGGCCTGGCCGCGCGCGTTCACCCTGAAGGAGCTGGTGCGCCGGGGCGCGCAGATCGGGCCGCGGCCGCCCGGCACCAAACTCGCTGACTGGCTCGCCCTGGCGCACGAGGGCAGGGATCGTACAGCGCTGCTCGGGGATAGCGCGGATGACGACATCGACGACCCGATAGGCGGCCCCCCGCAGGCCTTCGCGGCGACCGCTGCGCTGCTCGGCGATCTGGCCGGCCGGCTGGCCGGCCTTTGCTGGCCCGCGCCCCTCCCGGCCACCTGAGTCGCGCCTGACCGGCACGAAGCCGGCCTGGCCACGATGGGAAACGTCCTCCGTGACGGCCGCCGAAGGGCGGCGCGGCCGCGCGATGACAATCACGCTGTGGGCATTGCAGGCGCCGGTCACCGCCGCCCGGAATGCCGGGTCGGCAAGCGCCTCCATCGAGTTGACCGCCCGTGGCTTCGCCGACGGCACCCTGCCGAAAGGCCCGGCCTGGCCCCTGCCGGGGGCCAGGCCGGGCTCGCCGGGTTTCAGCGGGTTAGCTTCAGGGGGTGATGAGCCTGAAGGTGCCGCCATCGACCTTGATGCGGTTGCCGTTGCCGGTAGCCGCGATGCCCGTGGCGGTCTGGGCGAGGCCCTCGAAGGCGAACAGGTACAGTGGCTTGCCGCGGTAGCGGACCTGGATGCCTTTCGGGGTGCGCAGGGTGCCGACCTTGCGTGGCGACAGGCCGCGGGAGACCCCTGGCCTGCCGCTGGTGAGCATCGCGGGCCAGGCCCGGGCGCACGGCCCGGTGGCACACGCGCTGTGCCCGGGGCTGTCCTTGCTGTAACTGTAGACCGGGAAGTCGACCCAACCGACGCCGGTGAACATGGGCGTGGCCAGGACCTTCCTGCCGCCGATCGTCACGGCGGTCACGGTGCCGGCCCAGGGCAGCGCCCGGCCCGACGGTGCCATCAGGTACCACAGGCCGTGCCAGGGCGGCAGGCTGGGCTCGTCCCAGCCCTCGCCGGTGACCTGGCCGGGACCCTGGTCGAACAGGTACAGCGGGTGCCCGGCGTAGGTGATCTGGGTCCCGACGCCGGCCCGCTTCACCGTGCCGAGCAGCTTGGCCGACACGCCTTTGCCGGCGACCGGCTTGCCGCTGGTGGTGATCGCGGGCCATTCCGCCTTGGTGTCCCCGGACGGCCCGGTGCACAGCAGCGTCCCGACCGGGGTCTTCACCGGCTTGCTGGTGCAGCCGAAACTCCGGCCGTGGTCACTGGTGATGAAGTACAGCGTGAAACCGGCGTACTTGCCCGACCCGACCACCAGCGACCTGCCGAACGCGTTGACCGCCGTGGTGATCACCGTCCCCTTCGCCGCCGCCGGCGCCGTCGCCGCGGCGGCGGTCCCGGCCGCGGCCGGCAGGCCCGCCACCCCGGCCAGTCCCGCGACAGCGGCGATCCCTGCTAGCTTCCACCGCGCCCCGCCAGGCCGCCCAGCTTTGATCCGGATGCCCATGTGCCGTGTCCTTTCTTTCATGTGTCCCTCTCCCGCTCTTTCACTTCTCCCGATGAGATGCGCCCAGCTGGTGTGCCGCCCCGCCTCCTCCCCTCCGATGAGGCGGCGGCTCAGACCAGCTCGCGGCCGGCTGCGGCCACCCGGGAACTAGGAGCTGGACGGCGGCTCAGCCACCGCCCGGGCCGCCCAGCCGTGCGGGCGAAGGGCCGGGGCAGCCGCACCGACAAGCTACATCGGGATCCCGCTGACAGCGAGGAATATCAGCGCCGCGAGCGGGACGTTATCCAGAACCAGGTCCCCGTCATGTTCCCTCCGAGCTATCGGCCACCGGGGGCGCCTCCTACCAGGCGCCCACCTGCCCCTCCGGTGTGGCCGGGGCAGCTTCTAGGGCGACTCTCGGCCCGTTGCGTCACACGAACGTCACACACAGGTGGCTCCCGGCGGGATTCTGGTCTTACACTCCTGGCAGGCTGCCGGCGAGGGAGACGCTGACGCCCTGGGACGAGGGGATGCGGGTTGAGCCGTCTGCCGCCGCACCACATCCGGCGTCCGCGGCTGACCACGCAGTGCCTTGGGGCGAGCGTCGTGGTGGCCGAGGCAGGGGCCGGATACGGCAAGACTGTCTTCGGCGCGGAGCTGACCGACATCTGGCGGTCGGTTCCGATCGAGGTCGTCCTGCACGAAGGTGGCGTGCCGGCTGAGCTCTTCGCCGCGAGGCTTCGCGCCGCCGCGGCGCATGCAGGCTTCTCGGCGGCCGCCGCCGCGATGTCCGGGGCCGGCGAGGACGCAGCGGGCGCGGTCGACGCGCTGCTCGACGCGCTGGCCCGCGAGCGCTGCGCGTTCGTCGTCGATGACGCCCACCATGCTGAACGCGACGCCGGCCGGCTCATTGAGCGCCTGGCCGAGCGGCTGCAGGCCGATCAGCGCCTCGTCGTCCTCGCCCGTCGCCTGCCCGCAGGCACCGAACGGCTGCGGCGGGCCGATTGCCTCCAGCTGACCGCCGCAGACCTCGCGCTACGGCCGGATGAGACTCTGCGGCTGTGCAGGGCCGGCTTTGGGCTTCAGATCGGTCCCGCCGAGGCCGCCACGCTCGAGCGGGCGTCAGGTGGCTGGACCGCTGCGGCGGCGCTGGCCGCGGCCCGCGCCAGCCGCACGGGCGAGGACGTGGGCGCCCTGGCCGAGGCGGTCGGCGACCCGGGCCGGCCTTCCAGCGTGGTGGCAGCGATCCTCAGCGAGGCCCTGGCGGCGCTGCCCGCGGCCGAGCGCAGTCTCCTCGCTCAGGTCGGCCGGCTACCGCTCCTCGATGCGTCAGTGGTCGATGCTGCAACGGGGATCGAGGGCTACTTCGGCCGGGCCCTGGCGGCGGGGCTTCCTTTTACGCCCGGGCAGGACGGGTGGTGGGATCTCCCGGGACCGGTCAGCGACTACCTCGCCACGCTCGGCGCCCCAGAGCCTGCCGTGCTGCGCCGGGCCGCCGTGGAGTACGAGCGGCGCGGCCAGCTGGGTGCTGCGCTTCAGCTGCTGCTGGCCTGTGACGCCGCCGCCGCGGCCGCCGGGCTCCTGGCCGAAGGCTCGCCCGCGTCGATCGAGGCCCTGGACATGCTCGAGTTCCAGGCCGTCGTCGACCGGCTGCCTGCCGAGGCGGTCGAGGCCCACCCGAACCTGCTGCTGCACTTTGCCCGGAGCTGTGACACGGTGGCGATCGACCTGCGCACCGAGGTCCTCGACCGGGTCACGGCCATCGCGGCGAAGATCAGTGACCGCCGCCTGGCCCGTGCGATCGAGATCGAGCGGGCCAGCGACCTGATCAGGGAGGGCAGCTACGCCCGCGCCGAGACCGCCGCCCGCCAGGTCCTCGATGCGTCGGAGACCGGCGAATGGCTCACCCGGGCACGTGCATTCGCGGCGCTCGGGCGCACGGCCTGCTGGCGGCTCGACCCGGAGGGCCGCAGGGATCCGGTGGCCCTCCGGGAGGCGGAGCGGCACTTCGCCCAGGCGGCACGGCTCTACGACCAGCTCGGCATGCGGGGCGCCCGGGCCGGGCTCGTGCCCTACCAGGCGATATGGATCGAGTTCGCAGGAGGCGATGCCCGTTCCGCCCTCAAGCACCTGGAGGAGGGGCTCGGCCTGGTCGTGGACCGGCCCCGTAAATGGGCTTACCTGCTGCTGTTCCACGCCGAGGTGTCCGATGAGCTCGGCCGCCATGACCAGTGTGAGGCGGACGTCCGGGAGGTATTCCGGGTGGCCGGGGACCTCGGCGACGAACTTCTGCACGCCTACGGCCACTGGCAGCTTGCCATCTCGGCGTCATATCGCGGCGATGCTGAGGAGACCCTTGAGCGCGTCCGCCTGACTGAGGCTCACAAAGCGACCTGGTGGACGGTGGTGTCGGACGAATTCCTCGCAAGTTCGGCCGACTGCCTCGACCGGGTCGGGTACAGCGAACTGGCCGTCGAGTACCTCCGCCGAGCTCAATCCGACCCCCAGAACGGCGGACGGCTGATCGCCATGGCTGAAGGCGCGCTGCTGGCACGTCACGGGGATCCGTACCTAGCCGAGGAACGCCTGCTCGCCGCACCGGGTCACGGGATTGACCCGAGGGAGTACTGGCGCGTGACGCTGCTGCGGGCCTACGCCGCGTTCCGGCGGGGGGAGCGGGACGCCGGCGCCCTGGCAGCGCGGGCCTTCGAGGAGGCGGCCCGGCTCGGGCTCGCCCAGCTGCCCCTCACCAAGGAAGGGGCGATCACTGAGGAACTGCTCGGCCTGGCCGTCGAGACCGGCCAGCCCGCCGCCCTGGCCCTCGAGGCGGCGGCGCTTCCGGTCTCCCTCGCGGTGCTCGGCCGCTTCGCCCTCACGCGGGGCGGCCGCGGAGTTCCCATGGCCGCGGGCCAGGCCGCGCAGTTGCTGAAGATGGTGGCCGTCTCCGGCGGGCGGGTCCCGGCCGACGTGGCCATCGAGGCGCTCTGGCCGGAGGCCGGCCGGGAAGCGGGCCGGAACCGCCTTCGCACCGTGCTCAACCGGCAGCGCGCCGAGGCCGGGGATGTGATCGTCCGGGCCGGCGATCTGCTGCTGCTGGCACCCGAGGTCCGCGTGGACCTTGCCCTCTTCGAGGCTGAGGGCCGCCGGGCGCTGGCGCTCGGGCTCGCCGAGCCGGCCCTTGCCGTCGCCGTTGCCCGCGCGGCAATCGCCCGTTACCGCGGTGACGTGCTGCCCGACGACCCGTACGAGCAATGGGCCGAGCTGCCCCGTGAGCATTCCCGCCGGATGATGCTCCAGCTGCTTGATCTGTGCGCCGACGCGGCCGCCGAACGCGGCGACCTCGACGAGTCCCGCAGGGTCATCGAGCTGACCATCGACCTGGCCCCCTACGACGACGAGCGCTACCTGCGTGCGGCCGCCGCGCTGCTCGAGCAGGGCCGCCGCGGCGCCGCGCTCACTCTGGTGCGCCGGGCGCGCGCGGTCCTGGCGGAACTCGGCCTCCAGCCCCCTGTCCACCTGATCAGCCTGGAGCAGGCCATCGTCGGGGAGCACGGGGCCCTCACCCGTGAGGAGCTGGAAGCAGCCCGCCGCCGCGCCGGCGCCGCCGCCCATGAGCGCCGGCCGGCATGACACCAGTGGTCTACGACGCAGGCGCCCAGGTCAGCCGCTCGCCCGCGCAAGTTCAGCTGCGCCGCCTGCTGCGTGGCTGTGAGGTGGTGAGCATGACAGAGCAGAAGGCGCACGCGGCCGGGCAGTTGCCTGGACGCGCCGGTACCAGTGACGTGCGCGGCTCAGGCACGGAGGGCAGCGTCAGCCGCTCGCCATCTCGGCCCCATGCCAGCGCGGTCGCTACCCGAGCAGGACGCGAGCGCCGACCGCAGCTCATCGGCGCCGGCGGCCGGATCGATGCCAATGACCGCGTCGGGTGACAGCGGAGCCACCGGCACATGCCTGATGAGCGGATGGTGCGGCCGGTCATCTACCTCGCCCTCGCCGAGCAGGTCCTCGGCGAGCTTCTCCCCGGGCCGCAGGCCGGTGAAGACGATGTCGACATCCCTGCTGGCGTTCGCGACAAGCCGCCGCGCCATGTCGGCGATCCGCACCTGCTCGCCCATGTCGAGGACAAGCACCTCACCGCCGGAGCCGATGACGGCGGCCTGCAGGACAAGCTGCACCGCCTCATCGGCCGTCATGAAGTACCGGCAGACGTCCGGGTGCGTCACCGTGACCGGGCCGCCGGCCGCGACCTGTGCGCACATACTGGTGAGAATGGACCCGCGGCTGCCCAGCACATTGCCGAAGCGGACGCTCAGGTAGCTCCCGCCGAGCTGGCTCGCCGTGAAGGCGGTGAGCCGTTCGGCTATCCGTTTCGAATATCCAAGTACGCTCACCGGATCGGCTGCCTTGTCGGTCGAGATGTTGACGAACGACTGGGCGCCGTAGGCCGCCGCGGCCTCCAGCACCGTGAGCGTGCCGAGGACGTTGCTCTTCAGCGCCTCGGCGGGGAAACGCTCCAGCAGCGGCAGGTGCTTGAGGGCGGCCGCGTGGAAGACGATCTCCGGGCGGAACTGGTCGAAGACCTGCCAGACCCGGTGCGGATCGCGGATGTCGGCCAGGGCTGCCTGGTCGGAGTCGAGCAGCGCCCGGCCATACAGCGCGAGCTGGACGGCATGCAGCGCTGACTCGTCCCGGTCGAGCATGATCAGCTCGGCCGGCCCGAGCGGGTGCAGCTGGCGGCAGAGCTCGGATCCGATCGACCCGCCAGCGCCGGTGACCAGGATCCGCTTGCCGGCGAAATGCCCGGAGACTGCTGTGACGTCGGTCCTGACCGGGCGGCGGCCGAGCAGGTCGCTGATCCGCGGGTCGCGGACGCCGTCGATCCTGGCTCCGCCGCTGAGCAGTTCCTTGACCGACGGGATCACCTTCGGGACCAGCCCGCACGCCTCCGCCGCCCTGGTGAGATCCCTGATCACGCTGCCGCTTGCCCCGGCAATGGCGATCACCAGGACCGTGGCACCGGTCGAGGCAGCTGTAGCGGCCAGCTGCGAGCGGCTGCCGAGCACCGGGATGCCGCGGATCCGCAACCGGCGCTTGGCCGGGTCATCGTCCAGCATCGCTACCGGGCGGTACTCGGCGTCCGGCTGGCCGGTCAGCTGCTGGACCAGCTGGGTGCCCGCGCTGCCCGCGCCGAAGATGATGATCTTCACCGCTGACGAGGCGGGGGCCCGTGATCGCTGCCGGACCGCGAACGCCACGTACCGCGCGCCGAGCATGGCCAGCAGCGCGGCCGCCGCGCCGCCGGCGGCGGTCTCGAGCGGGGCCCGCTGGCCGGGTATCAGGACCATCCCGGCAGCGGTGACGCTCGCGGCGGTCAGGGCCGCCGCGACGCAGACTCCGGCGACCTCGTCCAGGCTGCCCCGCTGGTACCGGCCCCGGTACAGCCCGGCGGCCATGCCGCACCCGGCGGCGGCCAGGCAGACGACGAGCGCCAGTAACGCTAACCGCGTCGCCCAGGCCCTCGGGTCAGGCAGGTCACCGGCGGTACTGGCTGCCGCCAGCAGTCCGCCCAGCCAAGCGGCCGCGTCGTAGCCGGCTTCCACGCCCACGCACCAGGACCGCCGCGCCGCGAAGGCCCGGCGCGCCCACGCGGCCCGGTAACCGCCGTCCGCCACCTGGTCGCTCACCCGCGTCCCCCGTTCGCATCAATTTCCTGGCCGGGCCGGCCCGATGACTAATGTTTTTGCCTCGGCCGCTGTACATTACTCTCAGTAGTCGGGTAGAACACTAGCTGTAATCAGAACGGCTGCGCTCGGGAACGCGCGGGACAAGCCCGCCGTGCAGCCGAGCAGGAAGGCAGTGCCTGGCGCGCCGGCCGTATGGCAGCGGGACCTGGCTGCGCCTAACCAAGGGGGCAAAGAGAATGTCTGACGATTCGGGCTTCAATGAGCAGGTAGGTCACGGGCAACCGGAAACCGCCGGGCAACCGGCAACCGCCGGGCAGCCGGCCACGGCGGGACAGCATGGCGCCGCCGCGCCCGGCGGAGACGCTGCGCCGCGGCGCCGTGGCAGCCGGAAGCGGCGCGCCCGGCGGATCGTCCTGGCGGCAGCCGCAGCCGTGGTCGTGCTCGTCGCCGGGGTGGCGGTGACCGGCTATGCGATGGTCAACCACCTGGCCGGCAACATCCACCGGATCCCGAACGTCTTTGTCGGGCTAGACGCGGCAAACCAGCCGGTGATGCCGGCGCCCTTCCGGCGCAGCATGACGATCCTGCTTACCGGATCCGAGCACCCTCCGGCCCACATCGGCGGCCACGGGGCGGATCATGCGTCCACCGCGCCGGAGGATCAGAGCGGCCTGATCGCGCTCGTGCATATCAACGCCAGCGGCCGGGCCGGGGCGATCGTCTCCATCCCGCCGAATGCGTTAGTGCGGGTTCCCGGGCACGGCGTCACTCAGCTGTGGAACGCCCTGCCGCTTGGCGGCCCGTCGCTGCTGATCCGCACTCTTGAGCAACTCACCCAGGTACGCATCGATCATTACTCAGTGGTCGATTTCGACGACCTGGC
>ODAK010004827.1_pt1 | contig 13772 bp, 17 predicted proteins | sample 1539591 | NCBI WGS metagenome assembly ODAK01 (sample SAMEA3539303, study PRJEB22396) | soil metagenome | biome: tundra; feature: field; material: soil | place: USA | collected 2010-05 | depth 0.15 m | reverse complement strand
GGCGATCACCCCCTGCCACCGGCCCGCGGCGGCATCGAGCGCCGTCATCGTGCCCACTTCGAAGGAGAGCGTTGGGTGCAGCGCTCGGGCCCGCGCGACCATCGCCGGCGAGAGGTCGATCCCGGTCAATGTGAGCCCGCGCTCGGCGAGGAAAGCCGCAACATGCCCCGGACCACACCCGGCGTCGCAGACGGCGGCGCCCCGGCCGGCTTCGTCCCGGAGTTGTTCGGCATAGGCGGTGAGCAGCGCCCGGTCGAGTGGCTTGTGGCGCAACTCGTCGTGGACTCTGTTGACATATGCGTCCGTGACGGCGTCATAGCTGTCGCGAACTCGCGACTGGTGCTCCCGCTCCCCGCTGCCGCCTGCTATGTTCCCGGCGTCATGCGCCCGTGGACCGCTCGCGCCCTCGCCGCCGGTGTCGACGCCGTGTGCCTCGCGCTCTTCGTCGCGCTCGGACGCGCGAGTCACGACATCTCCTCGGGGATCGCCTGGTATCTCACCGTGCTCTGGCCGTTCCTCGTCGGATGGTTCGTCGTCGCCATCGCGCTGCAGTTGTACCGATCTCCGCTCGACCGCTGGGTGATCCTCGCCTGCACGTGGATCGCCGGAAGCGCGATCGGGCTCGGCCTGCGCGCAGCGATCACCCATCGCAACACCCCGATCGCATTCATCATCGTGACCTATATCTTCATCGGCCTGACCACCTTCGGGTGGCGCCTCTTCGCGCACGGGCTCATATGGGTGCGCGGCCGCGAGGCGACCTCCTCCCGGGTCAGCTGATCACGCGGCGCCGGAAATTCCGCGTTCCCGTCCACAGGAAGAGCGCGCTGAACCCGAGCAGCACCGGGTAGACAACCCAGAGCGACATGTGCGGCGCGGTGGTGAGCGCACCGCGCATTCCCTCGTTGATGTAGATCAGGGGATTGACGAGCACGAGCACCTGCAGCCAGTGGAACCCGCCGATGGTGACGGGCGCGAGGGTGGTCCACGAGTAGTACGTGCCGCCGAGAAAGGTCAGCGGCAGGATGATGATCCCGAACAGCAGCGGCACCGTTCGCGGATCGAAGATCGTCCCGAACGTCAGCCCCAGCGACGAGCAGGTGATGCACCCGAGCGGGATCAGCGTGACCAGTTCGAGCCAGTGCACCTGGAGGTTGATGTGCACCCCGTTCGCGTGCACGACGGCGGCGATCGGGAACACGATGGCGGCGGCGAGGAGGCCCTGGATCGCACCGAAGAGCACCTTCTCCATGGCAACCAGCGAGACGGGAAGCGGCGCGAGCACCCGGTCCTCGATCTCCTTCGTGTAGCCGAATTCCTGGACCATCGGCAGCGCCACCGCCTGGATTCCCTGGAACATCATCGAGAGGCCGACCACGCCCGCAACGAGGATGGTGGCGAAGGCGGACTCCCCCGCGGCGCCGTGCCCGCCGCCGACTCCCTGCCCGATGGTCGGAAACACATACAGGAAGACGAAGCAGAGCAGGAACGGCTGGATCACGGTGCGCGGAATGAACTCGCGCAAACGCTTCTTCAGCACCACGAGATCGCGCAGCAACAGCGCCCCAAATGCAATCCGTGACGAGGTGAGCGACGATCGCAGCGGTGGGAGGCTCGGCGCCGCCGTCGCGGGAGCAGGCGTCGTCGTGACCGCGGTCACTCGCGGAGCTCCTTGCCGGTCAGGTTGATGAAGACGGTTTCGAGGTTCGGCTCCGCGACCTGGACATCGTGCACCACGAACCCGCCGCGGTCTGCGCTCTCGATGGCCCGGAGCAGCACCCGCTCCCCGCCGCGCACTGCGAGCTGGACGGTGCCGCCGCGGGTCACCGCGGACTGCACACCTGTGACCTCCTGACGCATCCGCGCCGCGAGTGCCTCGAGGTCGCCGTCGGCGGTGACCGTGATGATGGTGTCCGCGCCGATCGTCTCTTTCAGACGAGCCGGTGTGTCCAGAGCCAGGATCCTACCGTGGTCCATGATGCCGATGCGGTTGCAGAGGCTGTCGGCCTCCTCCATGTTGTGAGTCGTCAACAGCACCGTCTGTCCATCCTTGTGCAACTCGCCAAGGATCTCCCAGAGGGCGATGCGGCTCTGCGGGTCGAGGCCGGCGGTGGGCTCATCGAGGAAGAGCACCGCCGGGTTGTGCACGATCGCCCGCGCCACCATGAGGCGCTGCGCCAGACCACCCGAGAGCGCCATGACCGGGGCTTTGGCGCGTTCAGTGAGCCGGAATCGCACCAGCATCTCGTCAGCCGCTGCGCGTGAAGCGTGCGCTCCCATGCCGAAGAACCGGCCGTGGAAATACAGGTTCTCCCAGACGGTGAGCGCGCGATCCAGTGTGTTGGTCTGCGGTACCACGCCGATCAGCTGCTTCGCGATGGCGGGATGGGCCACGACGTCGATGTCGCCGACGAAGGCCTGGCCGTGGGTGGGGATGGTCCGGGTCGTGAGCATGCTCGCCGTGGTCGTCTTGCCCGCGCCGTTGGGTCCGAGCAGGCCGAAGATCTCCCCCTGAAATACGGTGAGGTTGAGGGTGTCGACCGCTCTGACGCTGCCCGGGTAGACCTTGGTCAGGTCGACGGTGCGGATCACCGCGGGCCGTCCATCCGTGATGGCGGTCGCGCTCGCGGGGCCGGCGGGAAGGGTGGCTGTCAATCGCGCTCCAGATGAAAGGGGTTCGACCACGATACCCGGCGACGCGAGAACCGCGGCCTACACTCCTTGCATGGCCGGCGTCGCGCTGCTCCTCGTCCTCGGCGCCGGCATCGGCGCGCTCATCCTGTGGGGCATGCGCCTGCCGCCGACCCGTCCGCGTCCCGACAGCCGCCATCGGGGCAGGACCTATATGTCGGTCCACCGCAGGCTGCGGCGCAACAAGCCCCCGGACTGACCCGCAGAGCGCCGTTACGCTGATGCGGTGAGACCGCGAGTCACGCCTCGCGGTCTCCCTGAGCCCGGCTCAGTCGCTCGGTATGCCGCTCGTGGGGGGCGTCGACGCCGTGCCCGTGAACGTTGCTATCGCGCCTGACGCCGTGTCATCGGTGGTCTCCACCGGACCGAGCGTCGTGAGGTTGCCGGTCGCGTCGACGGTGACCATCTGCACGCCCGTGTACCCGCCGTGATTGCCCGATGAATATGCGTACGGAGTCAATCCCGGTCCGTCGGTCCAGTGGCTGCTCTGGACCGCGGCGACGATGCTCGCCCTGGTCGGGTTCTGCCCGGCTGCCCTGAGCGCCTGCACGAACGTGTACGCCTCGGCCATGCCGTACTCGACGTTGCCGTCCCAGGGCAGCGACGGTGCGTAGGTGGCCTCGATGCTCTTGAAGAGCGACACCCACGGGTTGGTCGATTCGGTCAGCAGGGGCAGATACGTGTCGCTGATCGTGCCCGCGATGAGTCCCGCCGGGAGCTTCTTGCCAAGCGCACCGCCGGTGAGGATTCCCGCGAGCGTCGGGGGATCGGAACCGACGTTGGTCACCACGAACTGCGCATGGTAGCCGAGCCCCGCAGCATTCGCCTCTGCGATTGCGGTGAAGAGCGGCACCGAGAAGCTCACGATCACCTGGACTCCCTGTGCCTGCAACCCGGCGATCGCGGCTCCGACGGCCATCGCACCCGCCGCCGTCGGCGTGTAGTACGCGGGCGTCGAGTCGACGTTGAGCCCCTTGCCCTGCAGCGCGTCCATGACTCCCTGCAGACCGTCCGCGCCGAACTCATCGTTGGGGCCCTGCAGGAAGAAGCCCACCTTCTTGCTCCCGAAGTTCTGCACGATGTACTGCCCGAGGATCTTTCCCTCGATGGTGTAGTTGGGTTGCCACCCGAAGGTGTCCGGATACTGGGATGTGTTGTTCCAGCAGTTGCATCCCGATGCGACGAACAGGTCGGGCACATGGGATGAATTGATGTAGCTCACCACCGACAGGTGTGTGGGTGTGCCCAGGGCCTGAAACATCGCGAACACCTGGTCCTGCAGGATCAGCTTGTGCGTCTGGGTGGCCGTGCTGGTCGGGTTGTACTGGTCGTCCAGGTAGATGTAGTTGATCTTCCGGCCGTTGACGCCGCCATGGGCGTTCACGTACTTGAAATAGGCGTTCGACGCGGGCGCGATCTCCGAGTACCCGGGGGCCGCTGGACCCGTCAGCGGCTGTGTGCTCCCGATGGTCACCTGGGACGCGGTGATCCCCGGTGCTGACGCGGTGTTGGCGGTGCCGCCGGAGCTGGAGCTGCCGCAGGCCGCGGTCAGCAGCACTGCCGCCCCACCCACGGCGGCCATCGCCCAAGTCCTCGATCTACTGATCTCTGGTCGCATGCCTGTGCTCCTTGTGTGTGTGGATACATGTTGCCGGTGTCATTGAGCAGGTGTCTCGGGTGCGGGCAGCGCACCAGTGCCACGGTTCGCGCGGAGCATCCGCGTGACCCCGTGGACGATCGACGTGACCCCTCCGGCAATCCCTCGCGGAAACACGAGGATCGCCACGATGAGGACGATGCCGTAGATGGCGAGCGGCACGTTGTTGGCCACGTTGCTCGAGAGGTTGAGGCTGCTCGCGAGGCCCCCGGTCCACACCGGGAGATACACGAGGATGAACGAGCCGAGCACCGCGCCGCTGAGGCTCCCGAGACCTCCGATGACGATGGCGGTGAGCAGCGACAACGACAGGTTGAGCGTGAAGCCGCTCGGCGACGTGACCGTCACCCAGTACGCGAACAGCGATCCGGCAAGCCCGGCGCACGCAGCGCTGATCACATATGCCATCACCTGCGTTCGCGCGACGTCGATGCCCGACAGGCGAGCCGCCACCTCGTTGTCGCGCACCATCCGGAAGCGTCTGCCGGTTGCGCTGCGCACCAGGTTGGCGAGCATGAAGAACGTCAGCACGGCGGCGGCGAGTGCGATCCACGCGAGCCACTGCTCAGGTGTGAAGTTCGCGCCGAGGAACGCGGGTGGCGCGGGCGCAGGAACGCTCAGCCCCTGGTTGCCGCCGAAGATGCTCGCGAAGTGCGACGGCACCTGCGGCAGCGCGACGGCGAGCGCGAGTGTCGCGCCGGCGAGATACGGACCCCGGAGGCGCGCGCCCGCGAGCCCGACGATGGCGCCGGCGATGCCAGTGGTCACGATCGCGGCGAGCACGACGAGGATGAGCGGCAGGTCCGCGTTCCAGGTGAGCAGCACCGACGTCGTGTACGCGCCGATCATCATCAGTGCCCCGTGACCGAGTGAGACCTGCCCGTTGATGCCGGTGAGAACGGTCAGTCCGGCGGCCGAGATCGCGTAGATCGCGACCTCGGTGACGTTGTAGTTCGTATACGGGTCGAAGACGAACGACGTCAGCAGCAGGAGCACGATCGCGATCGCGACAAAGAGGAGACCGTGGCGAGCGAGCGTCGAGCGGCGCAGCACCGTGCTCATACCTGCCGCTGCCGCCCGAAGCTGAACAGACCCTGCGGACGGAGCATGAGCACCACGATCAGAATGACGAACCCGCCGAGTGGTGCGAGATCCGAACCGATGTAGCCGCTGACGTAGCTGAGCGCAAGGCCCACGCCGACCGCTCCGGTTACGGCGCCGACCGGGCTCTCGAGACCGCCGATGATGGCACCGGTGAACCCGAAGACGAGCACCTCGTCCATGTTGCTGGGATATAGGTAGACGGCCGGCGCGGCGAGCATGCCGGCGAGGGCGCCGAGCAGCGCCGCCAGCCCCCAGCCGAGCGTGAGCATCCTGCCGACACGGATGCCGAGGATGCGCGCGATCTCGGGATTGAACGCGGCAGCCCGCATCCGCAGCCCAAGCGTCGTGCGCTGAAAGACGAGGAACAGCAGCAGCATCGCGATCAGGACCGCGCCGATCGTGAAGAGATCGAACGGCGAGACTTCGAGCGATGTCGACCCGGCGACGATGTCGATGTTGGAGACGGGCACCGGAAACGATTGGGTCTGCCCGCCGAAGAGCATCGGCGCCACCGCCTCGAGGAGGATGAGCACCCCGAGGCTCAGGATTACCGCATTGAGCGGAGGCCGCGACTCCACCGGGCGCACCAGCACGCGCTCGGTCACTGCGCCGAGCACCAGCCCTGTCGCCAGCGCAACGATGAAGCCCAGCCAGTACGGTGCCCCGTGCCGGATCACGACGAGCGCGATGTACGTGGTGAACATCGCCATCGCGCCCTGCGCGTAGTTGATGATCCGGGTCGCGCGCCAGATCATCACCAGCGCGAGCGCCACCGCCGCATAGACCATCCCGTTGGTGATCCCGTCGACCGTGTAGATGACGAAGAGTCGCACGTCAGAAGCCCAGGTACGCGTGGCGCAGGGCGTCGTCGCCGGCGAGACGTTCCGCGGTGTCCCGCAGCTCGACCCTGCCGAGCGAGAGGACCACCGCCTGGTCGGCGACGGAGAGCGCGGACCGTGCGTTCTGCTCGATGAGCAGCACGCTGAGCTTCCGCTCGATCACGAGCGCGGCGAGCCGCTGCATGATCTGCGCGAGGAGGCCACCGGCGAGCCCGAGCGACGGCTCATCGAGCAGCAGCGCCGTCGGGCGCGCGACCATCGCTCTGCCGATCGAGAGCATCTGACGCTCTCCCCCGCTGAGGTTCGAGGCATGCACGCTTCTGCGCACCCGCAGCGGCGGAAACAACTCGTACGCCTCCTCGATCGCCACCCGCTGGTCGGCCCGGTCGTGGCGCCACAGACCGCCGAGGCGGAGATTCTCGTCGACGGTCAGCTCGCTGACAATGCCGTGCCCCTCGGGGACGTGGCCGACACCGAGGCGTGCGATTGCTTCAGGGGACCGGCCGACGAGTTGATGGTCGTCAAGCATCACCGACCCCTGGCGCGGCTTCACGAGCCCGGAGATTGTCCGCACCAGGGTGGTCTTGCCCGCGCCGTTCGCACCCAGCACCGCGGTGATGCTCGCGTCGGGCACCGAAAGCGACACCTGGTCGAGCGCGACGACGCCCCCGTAGGCCACGGTCAGGTCGCGAATCTCAAGCATGGGCGACCTTCTGCCCGAGATATGCGTTGGCAACCTCGCTGTTGGCGCGGATCTCATCGGGCGGTCCCGAGGCGATCACCTGCCCGAGGTTCAGCACCGTGATGGTGTCGCTCACCGCCATCACCATGTCGACGTGGTGCTCGACGAGCGCGATCGCCATCCGGGTGCGCAGTGAGCGAAGCAATTCGATCAGCTCGTTCACGTCGGGCGCCGAGAGCCCGCTGGCGGGTTCGTCGAGGAGCAGCAGCGACGGGCGCGCCATCAGCGCGCGGGCGATGATCACCCGCTTCTGGACCCCGTGCGGCAGGGCACCGGGCAGCGCGCCGGCGCGGTCGGCGACCACGAGTTCCGTGAGATTCGCCATCGCCTCGTCGCGCAGGTTTCCGGTTCGAGCGTCGGCGCTCGGGAAGGCGAGCATGTCAGCTGCCAGGCGAGTGCGCGACGGCGCGCCCGCGATCACGTTCTCGAGCACGGTGAGCGTCGGCCAGAGCCCCAATCCCTGGAGCGTCCGGGCGATGCCCATATGCGCCAGGCGCCACGTGGGCTGGCCGAGCAGTGACTGGCCCCGGTACGTGATTGTGCCGGCCACGGGCGTGACGAACCTGGACACCGCGTTGAAGAGGGTAGTCTTGCCCGCGCCGTTCGGCCCGATCACTCCGACGATCTGGTTGGCGCGGACCGTCAGTGACACGCCGTCGAGAGCGACCACGCCCTCGAAGTGCACGTCGATTCCGGCGACGTCGAGAACGACAGGAGCCGCGCCTGACGCATGTGTGGACAAGCTACGACGACCCGTTCAACCCCATGTGTGCGGCAGGGTACAGCGATCGCGCCACCTCCGCCAGGCTCCTCGAGGATGAGATTTACGCGGCCGGGATCAATCCTGGGCGCCGAGGAACCGCCCGATCGCTGCCGCCGCGTCCTCGCTGGTCGCGATGGTGTAGTGGTTCGCGTCGATGTCGACTGCGCGCGCTCCGGAGACCAGCTCCGGAAAGCGGTCGCGATCGCGCTGCGTGAGGATGAATCCGGTGCCCGGGAAGATCTCCCGTGTTGCGCGCAGGAGCAGGACTGGCATGGTCAGCGAGTGCCACAAGCCGTAGATGCCGGCGCGATCGCCGAACGCGAACGCCCCGGCGCCGAACATGCTGTCCTCGATCACCGCCGCCCGGCTTGTGCACGCCGCGAAACCGCCCTCCACCGGCTCGAGCTCGTATCGGAAGTAGCGATCCCAGTACTCACTCCACGGATTGATGATCCCGACGCTTCGAAGCCCGTCGAGGTACGCCTCCACCGACGGATACACCGTGCCGAGACGCGCGACCGAGGCGCCGATCGGTGCCGCGGTGGACGCGTCGGGGACACCGCAGAGGTCGACGAGCACCACGCGATCGATGCGGGTCGCGTCCTGCGCCGCGGCCGCCATCGCCACCGCGGCCCCCATCGAGTGCCCGACGAGGGAGAACGAACCCACCTGCAGCTGGTCGGCGACTTCGAAGATGTCGGCCGCATGGTTGACCCATCCATATGTCCCGGGCTGCGTGACGTCACTCATGCCCCGGCCGCGCAGGTCAAGCGCGACCAGCTGGACCTTCTCGGGGTCGAGGCGCTCACCAAGGAATTCGAAGCTCATCAGATTCGCGGAGAGGCCCGGGACGGCGAGCACCAGTGGCGCATCGCGAGATCCGTAACGCTTGGCGTGCAACCTGCCCGAGGTGAGTTGCAGGTCGAACTCCGCCGTCGCCACGTCGCGAATGGTGCCACAGGCACCGGCGAATACTCGGCGGCTACGCGCTCAGCGCGGGCGCCACGAGTTCGAAGACCTTGATCACGGTGCACGAACCGCCGCGATGCTTGGCCTCGTAGAGCGCGGCGTCGGCAGTTCCCTGCACCAAGCCCGTGTCCGAACCGGGATCCGCGACGCAGCCGCCGATACTCACCCGTGGTCTGCCGCTGGGCAGGACGATGTGGCGGAGCTGATCGTGAATCCGATCGCCGAGTCGCTCGACCGCATCGGCATTCGCATCGAGCATGAGGATGGAGAACTCATCGCCACCCACCCGGGCGACCGTGTCCCCCTTCTCGCCACCGCCGCGATGGCGGCCGCCACCGTGACGATCACGGCGTCGCCGGCGGGATGGCCGAAGGAGTCGTTCACACCCTTGAGGTCGTCGAGGTCGACGGCAACGAACGCAAACGGAAGCCGGTCGGGCAGGCGTGCGAAGGCGCGCTCCAGCTCGCGGCGGTTGGCGAGCCTGGTCAGCGGGTCGGTCAGCGCCTGCTCTTCGAGCAGGTGGTGGTCGCGGACCGGATGACCTCCGCGGGGTCGAGCGAAGAGGTGAGCGAGCGGGTCGCCTCGGCGACGACGGCACTCTGCCGTGCCTCCTCTCGGGCGTCGTCAACGGTCGATTGGAGCCTGCTCCGCAGACGGTGGGCAGCGTTGCTGATCATGATCAGCAACGCAACCCAGAACCCGAGCAGTCGCGTGAGCACCAGGGCATCACGGATCCGGTGAGCACCAGTCCGGCAACGAACCATCCCGGGCGCTGTGGACCGGCCGGCACCACCACGCTGACGATGGTGAGAACGAGCACGCCCCCGAAGAGGAGCAGCCCTTCTCGTGGGCGGCGGGATCGTGGCGAGCCGCGGCGATGGTTTCGGGGCGCACACCGAGATGGTACGGAGGTACTTGTGTCTGCCTAAAGGCTTGGGCTCGGTTGTTACCGGGCCGCATAACGCCGCGACAGGCGACGTTTGACGGCTCGTCAGCGGATCGCGACCAGGACCCGATTCGCGAGGTGCTGCCAGAGCGTTCCAACCTCGACGAAGCCGGCGGAGAACAACGCCGACCGGTGGAACTCGTAGCTGTGAGCCTCGTCCTCGTGCGGGTGTGTGTGCCATCGGTGGGCGCGTTCCGCGACCTCGCCGGCGAGCCCAGGCTCTGCGACCGCGGCCTCCCACCACACGTCGTAGTCCTCGGCGCCCGCCGGAGCTGCCGGCCATTCGGGCCGGACCTCGCGCGCTCCGGTCGCGATCGTCCGCTGATCGTGATCGAAGTCGAGGCGGTCGCCGTCAAGGAACACCGCACCCGGGCGGAGGACTCCGGCGAGCGCATGGTAGAGGTGGACGAGTTGCTCGAGCCCCAGCCAGTGCAGGGCGGTGGTCGAAACGGCTGCGTCGTAGAGGCCCGGCGACGGCAGGGCGCTCACCCAGTCGGCGCGAAGATCGGCGTCGACAAACTGCAACCGCTCCCGCGTGCCGAGCGCGCCGCGACCGATGGCGAGGAGCACTGGGTCGGCGTCGATCGCGGTCACCGTCGAACCCGGGATGCGGTCGACCACGCGGGCAGCGAGGGAGCCCGGCCCGCATCCGAGGTCGAGGACGCGCGGCTCGGGCCCGGCCATGGCGGCGACCGCATCGGTCATGGCGGTGAACCGTTCCTCACGATCCGGGATATGGCGCTGCTGCTGCGCGTCCCATCGTGCCAGCCACTGCGCACAATCAACGGTCGCGGATTGCCTGCTCATCTGCGGCGGTACCTGTACCACATCACGCAGGCCGAGCCGCCGGCAGCGTGAGGGTGACCGCAGTCCCCTCCCCCTCCGTGCTCGTCGCGGTCACGGTGCCACCGTGCGCCTCCACGACATCCCGGACGATGGCGAGGCCGAGTCCGGACCCGGTTGACGCGGGACCCTTCACGAAGCGGTCGAAGACGCGTGGGAGCAGGTCGGCGGGAATGCCCGTTCCATCGTCGCGGACGGTGAGCCGCACGGATCCCTCCGAGGCACCACCCTCAACGCGGATGGTGCCGCCCGGCCGTGTGTGGGCCAGTGCGTTGCTGACGAGATTGCCCAGAACCCCGCGCATCCGGCCCGGGTCGGCGTCGAGGGCGGGCAGGTTGACGTCGAGCCGTTCGCTCAACTCAACCCCACCGGCTCTCGCCTCGGCGGCGAAGGCGCCGAGCGTCTCGTTGACGAGGACGGCAACCTCGATCGGCTCGCGATGGAGCCGCAGGGCGCCGCTCTCAGCGAGCGTGAGTGTGCCGAGGTCGTTCACGAGCATCTCGAGCGACTCGGTGGCGCTCACGATCGGGGCCATGTGCTCGGCGTCCGCCGGGTAGATCCCATCCGTGATCGCCTCCGACTGACCCCTGATGATCGAAAGTGGTGTCCGCAGCTCGTGAGCGATGTCAGCAAGCACCGAGCGCCGTCGCGTCTCCTCGGCTTCCAGGCGGCCGCTCATCTCGTTCATCGCACGCGCCAGCGAGCGAAGATCCGACGGCCCCCGTACCGGTACTCGTGTGGAGAGATCACCGGCCTCGATGCGATGAGCGCCCTCGATCAGCGCGCCGACCGGAGCCGCAAGCCGGCGCAGCACAAGGATTGCGACGACGATCGCGACCCCACCGAGCACCAGGGCGGTGACGGCCACGGCCGTGTCGAACGGCGCGGAGTTGACCGCGCCGAACGCGCTGAGCAGAAGCCAGACGACACCGAAGATCGCGCTGAGGAACACCAGGCCGATGAGGCCCACGAAGCACCCGATTCGCCGGGCAACCCGTCTGCCATGACGGCGCCAGTTCGGGCCGCCGGCCCATGGGGCCTCCTGACCCTCCGGCCACCATGGTGGGCGACCGTCTCCCCCCTTCCGCCACGGCGGCCCCGACCTCATGCGTCGCCGTCCACGAGGCGATAGCCCACGCCGAAGACCGTCTGCAGGTGTCGTGGCGAGCGCGGATCCTGCTCGATCTTTCTGCGGATGTTCTTGATGTGCGCGTCGATCGCTCGCTCGTACGACTCGACGGCGACGCCGTGCACCGCATCGAGCAGCTGCCCCCGCGTGAACACCCGGCCCGGTTGCCGGGCCATGTGGAGAAGCAGTTGAAACTCCGTCGCGGTCAGCACTGCATCGCGGCCGTCGACCTGGACCTGCATGCGCGGCGCATCGAGCACGATCGACTCACCGACGCGGATCACGTCGTCATGCCTGGCGGCCGTCTGCGCGCGGCGCAACACCGCGCGGACTCGAGCGACGATCTCGCGTGCGCTGAATGGCTTGGTGACGTAGTCGTCGGCTCCGAGCTCCAGGCCGGCCACGCGGTCGGCCTCGTCGGTTCTGGCTGTGAGCATGATGATGGGCACGTCGCCGGCGCGCCGCATCGCCCGCGCGACATCGAGCCCGTCCATGCGCGGCAGGCTCAGATCGAGGATGACCAGGTCGGGGCTGCCCCGCGCGAACGCCTGCAATCCGTCCTCACCATTGCTTGCGGTCATGACCTCGAAACCGGCGCGCTCGAGATAGTCGCGGACCAGGCGGACGATCGCCGGTTCGTCGTCGACGATGAGCACGCTCGTCATTGCGAGGTGATCGTAGGGGCGAGAAGCGGGGCGGCGAGCAGCCGCCGCCCCTGCTGCCGTCAGACCGATTGCGGCGCCGGCGCCGGCGTGGTCGCCTCAGGCTCGGATGCCCTGTGGCCGGCGCAGCCGCCACCCCAGCCCTTGCCGTGGGCGCCGAACGCCTGCGGGCCGAAACCGTGCCGGTTCCAGCGCCGCGGCGAAAGTCCGAGCACCCGTGGCAGCACCAACGTGCCGACGAAGGTGATGGCGATGAAGCCGGGGTTGCGGGTGGTGATGCCCACCGCGGTTGCTGCCCCGATTGCGACGAGTCCCCAGGCGGTGCGTCCTGCACGATACATGTCGATCTCCTTGTGGAGGGTGAACGGTATGTGCCTGACGATCGCGCCGGGATGTGAACCAGGTGTGAAGACGGGACGGAGGTTTCTAGCTGCTCAGCCCGTTGCTGATGTTCGAGAAGACGTTGTTGACCCGCTTGCCCACGGTGGTGAGGATGACGATGACGACGACCGCGATGAGCACGAGAATCAACGCGTACTCGACCATGCCCTGACCGCTCTCGGGACGCCTCCGCAACGTGTTGAGCTCTTCCAGCGCGAACTCGCGGCAGCGGATGAACAGGTGCTCCATGGTGATCTCCTGACGAAACAGTTCCTGCGCCCCACGGTGACTGCCGAGCTTGAATGCCGCTGGAACGGAACGTCACATGCCCCTGCTCTAACCTTCGCGATCCGGTAACGGCGCTGCAGCCCGTGAGCCCGGCTCGGCGCGCCTGACCGCCGGACCGTTCCGAGGCCGTACGCTGTCCGGCGACGTGCCGAGTCCCATCGCAGAGACGCTGGCGGTCCTGCTCCTCGTGGCGACCCTCGGATGCGCCATCGTCCGCCCGCGAGGATTGCCGGAAGCTGTCATCGCGGTTCCGGCCGCCGGTCTTCTGCTTGCAGTCGGCGTCCTGCCCCTTGATCAGGCACGCGTGGAGGCCGGCAGCCTGGGTCCGACGATCGGCTTTCTCGCCGCCGTACTCGTCCTTGCCAACCTTTGCGATCGGTACGGCCTCTTCGAGGCGGCGGGCTCGTGGATGGCGGCAGGATCCCGGGGCAGGCCGGTCACCCTGCTCGCGTTCGTGTTCACCGCGGCGAGCGTGGTGACCGCCGTGCTCAGCCTCGACGCCACGGTGGTGCTGCTGACGCCCGTCGTCTTCGCCACCGTCGCACGCCTTCGCCTTCGCGCGAAACCACACGTGTATGCGTGCACGCACCTCGCCAACTCGGCATCGTTGCTGCTTCCGGTGTCGAACCTCACCAATCTGCTGGCGTTCGGAGCAAGCGGTTTGTCATTCGCTCGGTTCGGCGCAACCATGGCGCTGCCCTGGCTGGCGGCCATCGGCGTCGAGTGGCTCGTGCTCCGCCGCTTCTTCTCGGGCGACC
>ODAK010004826.1_pt1 | contig 13772 bp, 15 predicted proteins | sample 1539591 | NCBI WGS metagenome assembly ODAK01 (sample SAMEA3539303, study PRJEB22396) | soil metagenome | biome: tundra; feature: field; material: soil | place: USA | collected 2010-05 | depth 0.15 m | reverse complement strand
TCAGTGCTGGAGGATCTTCGACAGAAATTCCTTGGCGCGCGGCGTCCGCGCATCGGGATCGCCGAAGAACTCGTCGCGCGTGCAGTCCTCGACGATCTTGCCGGCGTCCATGAAGATGACTCGGTGGCTCACCTTGCGCGCGAAGCCCATCTCGTGCGTGACGACCATCATCGTCATGCCTTCCTTGGCGAGCAGCACCATCACGTCGAGCACCTCGCCGACCATCTCCGGGTCGAGCGCCGAGGTCGGCTCGTCGAAGAGCATGACGATCGGATCCATGCTCAGCGCCCGGGCGATCGCGACGCGCTGCTGCTGGCCGCCCGAGAGCTGGCCGGGAAACTTGTCCTTGTGCGCCATGAGCTCGACGCGGTCGAGCATCTTCAGGCCGCGCACCTTGGCGTCGTCCTGCGAGCGGTTGAGCACCTTGATCTGGGCGAGCGTCAGGTTTTGCGTCACCGTGAGATGGGGAAACAGCTCGAAGTGCTGGAACACCATGCCGACGCGCGAGCGCAGCTTCGGCAGATTCGTCTTCGGATCAGCGATCGAAATGCCGTCGACGACGATGTCGCCCTTCTGGAACGGCTCGAGCGCGTTCACCGTCTTGATGAGGGTCGACTTGCCCGAGCCGGATGGCCCGCAGACGACGACGACCTCGCCCTTCTGGATCGCAGTGCTGCAATCGATCAGCACCTGGAAGCTGCCGTACCACTTGGAGACGTTCTTGATGTCGATCATGTTGCGGCTTCCGCTCAGCGAACGATGGCGATCTTCTTCTGCAGCTGACGCACGAGCATCGACAGCGAGAAGCAGATGATGAAGTAGACGATAGCGGCTATGAGATAGGCCTCGATCGGCCGGTTGTAGTTCTTGCCGGCGATTTCGAAGCCCTTGAGCAGGTCGTACGCGCCGATCGCATACACGAGCGAAGTGTCCTGGAACAGGATGATCGTCTGCGTCAGCAGCACGGGCAGCATATTGCGGAAAGCCTGTGGCAGGACGATGAGCTTCATGCACTGCGCGTAGGTCATGCCGACGGCATAGCCGGCTCCCACCTGGCCCTTGGGCACCGACTGGATGCCGGCGCGCATGATCTCCGAGTAATAGGCTGCTTCGAAGACGGTGAAGGTGATGATCGACGAGATGTCCGTGCCGAGCGGGCGCCCGATGAGCAGAGGTATGAGCAGGAAGAACCAGAGGATCACCATCACCAGCGGGATCGAGCGCAGCGTGTTCACGTAGATCGCCGACGGCGTCACCAGCCAGGGCTTGCCCGAGAGGCGCATCAGCGCGAGCACCGTGCCGAGCGCGACGCCGCCGAGCATGGCGATGATCGTGAGCTCGACCGAGAAGAGAAGGCCCTTGAGAATGAAGCTCTGGATCAACGCCCAGTTGAAGAAGGCGAAGTCGAGCTGCATTACGACTTGCTCCCTATCATCCCCGGCACCTGGACGCGGACCTCGATGAAGTGGGCGACGCGGTTCACGGCGAAGGCCGAGACGAAATAGAGCGCCGTCACCGCCAGGTAGATCTCGATGCCGCGCGAAGTTTCCTCCTGCGCCTGCATCGCGAACATCGTCAGCTCGGCGATGCTCACCGCGAACGCGACCGACGTGTTCTTGATGATGTTCATCGACTCGCTGGTCAGCGGCGGGATGATGATGCGGTAGGCCATCGGCAGCAGCACGTAGCGATAGGTCTGCGGCAGGGTCAGGCCCATGGCAAGCCCGGCGTAACGCTGCCCTTTCGGCAAGGACAGGATGCCGGCCTTCACCTGTTCGGCGATCCGCGCCGAAGTGAAGAACCCCAGCGCGAAGACGACGAGAACGAAGCTCGGAACGGCACGCAGCGAGAGGAAGATCGACGGGATGACGTGGTACCAGAGGAAGATCTGCACCAGCAGGGGAATGTTGCGAAAGAGCTCCGTCCAGGCGTTGCCGACGAAGACGAGCGTCTTGCTCGGCGTCGTGCGCAGGATGCCCATGATCGAACCCACGACCAGGGCGACGATGAGCGACAGGGCAGCGACCGAGAGCGTCCAGCCCCAGGCCGTCATCATCCAGTGCAGGTAGGTCTCGTCGCCACCCGTGTCCCGCAGGAAGAAACTCCAGTCACCCATGCGCAACGCCCGCCCCGGTAGTGGCCGTCTTGCCTGCGGCCGAATGACAAAAGCGCGACGCGAATGGCTCCGCGCCGCGCTCTCGCCGAATGTAAGCAAACTCGGCGCCGCCCGGCGCTAGGGCTTACCTCAGCCGATCACCCGATCACTTCTCCGCATAGTTTTCGGTGGGCTTGTCATTCGGGCTGGCCCAGGCACCCTTGGTCGCGTCCGAAGCCGGCAGGTTGAGCTTCGTGTTGGCCGGCGGAATCGGCTGCATGAACCACTTGTCGTAAAGCTTGGCGACGTCGCCGCTCTTGATCATCGCCTTGACGCTGTCGTCGACCACCTTCTTGAAGGCCGGGTCGTCCTTCCTGTACATGATGGCGATCGGCTCGACCGAGAGCGGTTCGCCGACGATCTTGTAGTCGGCCGGATTCTTCGACTTCGCGATCAGACCGGCGAGGATCTGGCCGTCCATGACGAAGGCATCGGCGCGGCCCGACTCGAGGAGCAGGAAGCTGTCGGAATGGTCCTTGCCGTTGAGCTCCTTGAAATCCATTCCGGCGGCGCGCTTGTTCTTGCGCAGCAGTTGGACGGAGGTCGTGCCGGTCGTCGTCGCCACGGTCTTGCCGTTCAGGTCGGCGACGCCCTTGATCCCCGAATTCGCCTTGACCGCGATACGCACTTCCTCGACGTAGAGCGTCGGCGCGAAGGCAACGTCTTTCTGGCGCGCCGCGTTATTGGTGGTCGAGCCGCATTCGAGGTCGACCGTACCGTTCTGCACGAGCGGGATACGGTTCTGCGAGGTGACCGGCTGGTACTTCACCTCGAGCCTGGACATCCCGAGATGCTTCTGGATGTCGGCGATGACGTGCGCGCAGACCTCGTAGTGAAAGCCGGCGTACTTGCCGTCACCGAGGGTGAACGAAAGAACCCCGGATGAATCGCGAACGCCTTCGGTGACGGCGCCGCTGTCCTTGATCTTCTTCAGCGTGTCGTCGGCGCGCACCGTGCCGGTGGCGGCCAAGGCGCAGGCGAGCAGCGCCACGCTGGCAAGGACCGATTTCTTCATGTGAACTCCTGGGAAGTTGAATGCGGGAAAGCCGCGGACCGAGGTTCGCCACTGCCAGGGCGAGCGCCGCGAGAAAAGAACGGAATTCTAGGGATCGCGGCTGACCGGCCTCCGCGTGCTTGCCCGAAAAAACGAGGGTTTGCCGGAATCGGCCGATCGAAACCTTCGTGCCGCGCGGGCTGGCGAGCGAGCGCGCGCGCCGCCGCTCAGGCGACCGCTTCCTCGGCGCTGCTCTGCTGCAGCCGCCACATCTCGGCATACCGGCCGTCGCGCGCGACGAGCTCGCCATGCGTGCCGCGCTCGAGAATGCGGCCTTCTTCCATGACGAGGATCTGGTACGCATCCACAACCGTCGAGAGCCGGTGCGCGATGACGAGCGCCGTCCGGTTCCTCGCCGCGCTTTGCAGCTCGGCCTGGATGGCGCGCTCGTTGGCCGAATCGAGCGCCGAGGTCGCCTCGTCGAAGATCATGATGGGCGGGTTCTTCAAAAGCGTGCGGGCGATGGCGACACGCTGCTTCTCGCCGCCGGAAAGCTTCAGGCCGCGCTCGCCGACCATCGTGTCGTAGCCTCTCGGCGTCGAAGCGATGAACGCGTGGATGTGTAGCCTCGCGGCGTCGAGGCGATGAAGGCATGGATGTGCGCCGAGCGCGCCGCCGCCTCGACCTCGGTCCGGCCGGCACCGGTGCGGCCGTAGGCGATGTTGTATTCGACCGTGTCGTTGAAGAGCACGGTGTCCTGCGGCACGATGCCGATGGCCTCGCGCAGGCTCTTCTGCGTCACGTCGCGGATGTCCTGGCCATCGATCGAGATGCGCCCGGCATTGACGTCGTAGAAGCGGAACATGAGGCGTGCCAGCGTGCTTTTGCCCGAGCCCGAGGGCCCGACGACGGCGACGGTCTTGCCGGCCGGAATCTCGAAGCTCACGCCGTGCAGGATCTCGCGGTCGGCGTCGTAGCCGAAGCGCACGTTTTCGAAGCGCACCGCGCCGCCGCGCACGACCAGCGGCTGCGCACCCGGCGCATCGGCGATCTCGCGGCCCTGGCCGAGCAGCGAGAACATTTTTTCCATGTCGATCATCGACTGCTTGATCTCGCGATAGATGACGCCGAGGAAATTGAGCGGGATGTAGAGCTGGATCATCAGCGCGTTGACGAGCACGAGGTCGCCGAGCGTCATCGCGCCTGCGACGACGCCGACGGTCGCGCGCCAGACGAGCAGCGTCACCGTCGTCGCGATGATGAGGCTCTGGCCGAGGTTGAGGAGCGACAGCGAGGCCTGCGACTTGACCGACGCCTTCTCGAGGCGCTGCAGGTTGTCGTCGTAGCGGGCCTGCTCGAAAGGCTCGTTGGAGAAGTACTTGACGGTCTCGTAGTTGAGCAGCGCGTCGAGCGCCTTGGTGTTGGCTTTCGAATCCTGCTCGTTCATGGCGCGGCGAAAGCCGGTCCGCCATTCCGTCACCGTGACCGTGAAGCCGATGTAGATGACGAGCGCGCCGAAGGTGATCGCGGCGAACCAGCCGTCGAACTTCGCCGAGAGCAGCACGATCACCATCGAGATCTCGACCAGGGTGGGCAGGATGTTGTAGATCGTGTAGTTGAGGAGCGACTGGATCGAGCGCGAGCCGCGCTCGATGTCGCGCGAGACGCCGCCGGTCTGCCGCTCGAGGTGAAAGCGCAGGCTCAGCTGCAGCAGGTGCTCGAAGGCCTCGAGCGAGACGCGCCGCGCGATCCTCGCTGCGACCGGATAGAAAAGGAACTCGCGCATCTCGGTGAAGAGCGTGATCGAGAGCCTGAGCGCGCCGTAGCCGACCAGCAGCGCCACCGGAACGACGAGCACGGCGCGCGGATCGCCGGGCTTGAGCGAAAGCGCGTCGACGAGGTGCTTGAGCAGCAGCGGTACGCCGACATTGGCGAGCTTGGCGGCGACGAGACAGACGAGCGCGACCAGGACGCGCCAGCGCCACTGCCAGACGTAGGGCAGCAGCTTGCCGAGCGTGCGCCAGTCGGACTTGGGCGGCGCCTCGCGCGCGTTCGGGGTCGCCGTGACGGGGGGTGCGTAAAACGTGACAGGTCGCATGGAAACCGGAACTCTCCCGTAGCGCCAACAGGCCCAGTGAATGGTGAAAGAATCGACAGCCCTAACCGCGAGCCTCCGCAATATGCCCGAGATCGAGCGCGAACCCGACCTCTCGTCGATTGCCCCGCTGCAGCTCCCGAACGATCGCCAGCTCGTCATGCGCGTCATGCCGATGCCGGCCGACGCCAACGGCAACGGCGACATCTTCGGTGGCTGGATCATGGCCCAAGTCGACCTCGCCGGCGCCGTCCTTCCGGCCAGGATCGCCAAAGGCCGGATCGCCACCGTCGCCGTCAATCAGTTCGTCTTCAAGCAACCGGTCTCGATGGGCGACCTGCTGAGCTTCTATGCCAAGGTCGAGCGGATCGGCAAGACGTCGGTGACGGTCAACGTTGAGGTCTTTGCCGAGCGCAACCCGGCCAAGCTTCACGTCGTCAAGGTGACCGAAGCCAACCTCACCTACGTGGCGATCGATCACGCGGGCCGGCCGCGGCCGATTCCGGCGGCCTGACCGCGAACTCCCAGGCATCGCCGGCCGAGGCGATCCAGCCGGCCGTCGGCGCCGCGAAGTGCGTGCCGAGGACGAGCACGTTGCGATCGGCCTGCTCGCGCAAAAAACGCAGCCGAGTCTCGTAGGCCGCCTGCGAGTCAACATCGAAGCGCGATCCGACCCGGGGCTCGCAGCACTGGATCGGGTGATGCATGAGATCGCCGGTGATCACCGCCTCCGAGCCTCGCGAGCGCAGGCGAACGCTGACGTGGCCGGGCGTATGACCCGGCGTCGGCTCGAGCCGCACTTCGCCCGTCAGGACGTGGTCGCTCGCCACCCAGTCGGCGAGGCCCACCTCGACGATCGGTCGCACCGAATCGGCCAGCACCTGAAGCTCTTCATCGTCGCCCGCGCCGACCCAGTGCTCGTACTCGGCGCGGCTGAAGAGGTAGCGCGCGTTCGCAAACGTCGGCACCCAACGCTCGCCCGCAAGCCGGGTGTTCCAGCCGACGTGATCGGTATGCATGTGCGTGCACAGCACGACGTCGATGCTCGCCGCAGGAAAGCCGGCGCGTGCCAGGTCGTCGAGGAAGGGTCCGTGCAGCTGGTTCCACATCGCCGTCGAACGCGCCTTGTCGTTGCCGACGCAGGTATCGACGACGATGCGGCGCCCTTGCGACTCGACGACGAAACAGTGGATCGACGCGAAGAGGCGGCCGTCGGCATGCGCGAAGTGCGGCCGCAGCCAGGCGTGCGACTGCACGCGTTCGGCCGTGAGCCCGGCGAACAGGAAAGAAGGCGGGTTCGCGCCGCGCGACTCGATGACCTGGGTGACGCGTACCGCGCCGATCTGCCAGCGCCTCGTACCGGCATCTTCTGCTTCGCGGACTTTCACCTTCTCAATCGACGAAGAAATCGGGAACAAACCGCGTCGTGCCCGGCTTGACGCTATAGCGCTCGAGGTCAGTCACGCCGCGCTCGGCGAGCAGCACGTCGTCGATGAAGAAGTTGCCGCTCGTCGTCTTCGCGTCGCTGGTAAGGATCAGGTACGCGGCGTCGGCCAGGATCTCCGGCGTCCGGCAGGCCTCGAGGTCGACGCCGGGAATCATCTGCAGCGCCGCGGTCTTGATCGCGGTGCGTGGCCACAGGCTGTTGACGGCGATGCCCAGTGGCCGGAACTCGCCGGCATGGCCGAGCGTGCACATGCTCATGCCGTACTTGGCCATCGTGTAGGCGGCGTGCGGCGCGAACCAGTGCTCGCGCATCGACAGCGGCGGCGACATGTTGAGCACGTGCGGGTTGCGCCCCGCCTTCGCCGAGGCGGCGAGATGGGCGAGGCAGGCCTGGGTGCAGAGATAGGTGCCGCGCACGTTGACGCCGAACATCAGGTCGAAGCGCTTCATCGGCGTCGCCGGCGTCGGCGTCAGGCTGATCGCGCTCGCGTTGTTGACGAGGATGTCGATGCCGCCGAAGCGCTCCGCCGCCTGCGCGACGGCGGCCTGCACGCTCGCCTCGTCGCGGATGTCGCACTGCAGCGGCAGCGCCTTGCCGCCGGCGGCTTCGATCGCCTCGGCCGCGCTGTAGATCGTTCCGGGCAGCTTCGGATTGGTCTCGGTCGTCTTCGCGGCGACGACAACATTGGCGCCGTCGCGCGCCGCGCGCGTCGCGATCGCCAGGCCGATGCCGCGCGATGCGCCCGTGATGAACAAGGTTTTTCCAGCGAGATCCATCGCCCCTCTTTCGTCTTCTTGTCGCCCCACCCTCGCAGAGCGAGTCGTTCGGCTCAGTGTGCCGCAATGTCGGGCTCGCCGAAAGGCCTCCCGTCAGGCATGACCGACGGTCCTTGCCACATGCGCCGCGAGCGCTTCGCCGCAGACGCGATAGACCGGCTCGCCGGGGTGGAATCCGTCGCTGGCCATGACCTCGCCGTTCAGGTCGAGGGCGATCTCGATGTGCGAGACGTCGCGGCGCGTCGCTGCCCAGCGCGCCAGCGATCGGTCGTGGCGACGCGCGTCGTCGCCTAGCACCCGGCGCAGCGGCTCGGGCAGAAGCGGGAACCGGTGAATCGGCGGTAGCGGCGCGAAGACGACATGGCGCGCCAGGCCTTCGTCGAGCAGCCAGTCGGCCAGCGCCGCGCGATGGCGAACGGCGCGGCACGGTGCGATCTGGTCGATGACGTCGTTCACACCGGTGATGACGACGGCGACCTCGACCGGTGCCGGTGGTTCGGCTTCGAGCAGCGCGTGGACGCCGCGCGTCGTGAGCCCGGATTTCGCGCGCAAGGCCCAGACGATCGACCGGTCCGCGTGGCGATGCAAGGCGCGAACCAGATGCCCCGCGACGGCATTGTCCTGGTTCGCGACACCGACGCCCGCGGCCGACGAATCGCCGGCGATGAGAACGCGCAGCGGCGAACCACCGCTCTCGCCCACGCGGCCTTCGCGCGGCCCCGCCGCCTCGGGCAACAGCGGTGCCTGCCGGCGCGTGACGATCGCCTGTGCGACGAGGAGCGGCGCCAGCGCGAGTTTGTAGGCGAGCGACGCCGCCGGGTGACGGAGCCGGGGCCCGACCTCAGAATTTCGAGAAGTCAGGCTTGCGCTTCTGGAAGAAGGCACTGAAAGCTTCCTTCGCCTCGGGGCTTTGCAGGCGCTGCGCGAAGGCACGGCCTTCGACGCTGATCGTTTCGAGTGCCGCCGCCGATCGCGCCCGGCGCATGAGTCGCTTCGTTTCACGCACCGCCCCCGGCGGCAAGGTGTTGAAGCGTTCGGCAACGCGCCGCGCGTGCGGCGCCACCTCGGCCGCCGGCAATACGGCGTTGGCGATGCCTGCCTCGACCGCCTCGGCGCCGGTGAACGGATCGCCGAGCAGGAGCTTCTCGGCAGCGCGGGCGTTGCCCATCAGCTGCGGCACGATCAGACTCGACGCGAACTCGGGCACGAGACCCAGGCTCACGAAGGGCATCGCGAGGCGCGCCTCGTCGCTCACGTAGACGAAGTCGCAATGCAGCAGCATCGTCGTGCCGATGCCGATCGCCGCGCCGGTGACGGCGGCGACGACGGGCTTGTCGCAGGCCATCAGTGCCTTCATGAAGGCGAAGGCGGGCGACTCGGTCGTGCCCGGCGCCCGCTGCATGAAATCCTCGATGTCGTTGCCCGAGGTGAAGATGCCGGGCTGGCCGGTGAGCAGCACGGCGCGCACGGCCGCGTCGGCCTGGGCCGCGTCGAGCGCCTCGGCCAGCTGCCGGTACATGGCCTGCGTGATCGCGTTCTTCTTCTCCGGGCGCGCGATCTCGATTGTCGCGACGCCGTTCAATGTCGCCGTCTTGATGCTCATGTCTTTCGCCGTCCTTGCAAGGGCCGCGCTCAGAGGCGCTCGAAGATCCCGGCCGCGCCCTGCCCGGTGCCGACGCACATCGTCACCATGCCGTACTTGAGGTTGTGGCGGCGCAGGGCATGGATGACGGTCGCAGAACGGATCGCCCCGGTGGCGCCGAGCGGATGGCCGAGCGCGATCGCGCCGCCCATCGGGTTGACCTTCGAAGCGTCGAGGCCGACCGTGTTGATGACGGCGAGCGACTGCGCCGCGAACGCTTCGTTCAGTTCGATCCAGCCGATGTCTTCGAGCCTGAGGCCGGCGTACCGAAGCCGATCCAGCCGATGTCCTCGAGCTTCAGCCCGGCGTAGCGCAACGCCGCCGGGATCGCCTCGATCGGGCCGATGCCCATGATCTCGGGCGGCACGCCGCGGCTGGCGAAGCTGACGAAGCGGGCCAGCGGCTTCAGATCGAAGCGCTTCACGGCCGCTTCGCTGGCGAGGATGAGGGCACCGGCGCCGTCGCTCGTCTGCGAGCTGTTGCCGGCCGTCACCGAACCCTTCGCCGCGAACACGGGGCGCAACTTCGCCAGCCCTTCGAGCGAGGTGTCCGGCCGCGGGCCTTCGTCGAGCTTCGCCGTGCGCATTCTCGCGAGTTGCGCGCCGGCTTCGCCGTGTGCCGAGAGATCGGGCGAACGGTCGATCACGTCGACCGGCGTGATCTCGTCGCTGAATTCGCCCGCGGCAACCGCGGCGAGCGCCTTCTGGTGCGAGGCGAGCGCGAACGCGTCCTGCGCTTCGCGGCTCACCTTCCACTGCGCCGCGACCTTCTCCGCCGTCAGGCCCATGCCGTAGGCGATGCCGATGTTCTCGTCGCGCTCGAAGATCTTCGGGTTGAACGAAGGCTTGTTGCCGCTCATCGGCACCATGCTCATCGATTCGCAGCCGCCAGCGATCATCACTTCGGCCTCACCGACGCGGATGCGGTCGGCCGCCATCTGCACGGCGCTCAGGCCGGAAGCGCAGAAGCGGTTGACGGTGACACCGCCGACCGTGTTCGGCAGCCCCGCCAGCAAGGCGCCGATACGCGCGACGTTGAGGCCCTGCTCGCCTTCAGGCATGGCGCAGCCGATGATCGCGTCCTCGATGGCCTTCGGGTCGAGCCCGGGCACCTGCCTGAGCGCGCCCTGGATCGCGGCGATGAGCAGATCGTCGGGCCGCGTGTTGCGAAAAAAGCCGCGGCCCGAGCGGCCGATCGGCGTTCGCGTCGCGGCGACGATGTAGGCATCCTGCACTTGCTTCGTCATATCGTCGTTCCTTCAGTTGCGCACCGGCTTGCCCGTCTGCAGCATGCCCATGATCCGTTCCTGCGTCTTGGGGTGGTCGAGCAGACCGCAGAAGTGCTTGCGCTCGAGCGCCATCAGGTATTGCTCGGTGACGAGCGAGCCCGCATCGACTTCGCCGCCGCAGGTGACGTCGGCGATCAGAGAAGCGATGTGGAAGTCATGGGCGCTGATGAAGCCACCGTCACGCATGTTGACGAGCTGGCCCTTGATCGTCGCGATGGCGTTGCGCCCCGCGACCGCGAACGGTGCGCGCGCCGGCGGCCGCCAGCCGCTGGCGTCGAGCGCCTTCACCTGCGCCGTCGCGATGAACAGCAGCTCGTCCTTGTTCGGCACGATGACGTCGCTCCACAGCAGGTAACCGAGCTTTCGCGACTCGATCGCGCTGGTGCCGACTTTCGCCGTCGCCGCGCTCGTGAATCCATCGCGAAGAAACTGGAAGAGGTCGGCATTGGCGTTGCCGGCCGCCGCCATCTCGGCGGCACGCCGTGCCACGTAGGCAAGGCCGCCGCCGCCCGGGATGAGGCCGACGCCAACCTCGACGAAGCCCATGTAGCTTTCCATCGCAGCGACGCGGCGGGCGCAATGGATCGCCAGCTCGCAACCGCCGCCGAGCGCCATGCCGCGAACCGCGGCGACGACGGGCACGCCCGCATAGCGGATGCGCAGCATCGCGTCCTGCAGCTTTTTTTCTTCCGGCGCGATGCCCTTGCCGCCGCTCTTCATGAAGACCGGCATCAATGCTTCGAGATTGGCGCCGGCGGAGAACACGTCGTCGGGCGACCAGATGACGAGGCCCCTGTAGCTCGCCTCGGCGAGGTCGACGGCCTTGAGGAGGCCTTCGGTGACGGCCGGGCTGATCAGATGCAGCTTGGCCGTGATGCTGGCGATGAGGACTTCGCCGTCGAGCGTCCAGATGCGAACTTCTTCGTTCCTGAAGACCTCCTTGCCCGACTTGAGCGGCTCCGCGGCGCCGGCGCCGAAGACGCTCTCGCGAAACGCCTGACGCTCGTAGACCGGCAAGGTGCTCGGTGCGACGAAGCGCGCATGCGCAGCGCTCCAGGAACCTTCGGGCCGATGCACGCCGCCGTCGGCGTTGCCGAGCCCCTCGAAGACCCACGACGGCAGCGGCGCGCTGCTGAGAGCCTTGCCGGCATCGATATCTTCCTTGACCCACTGTGCGACTTGCGTCCAGCCGGCCTGCTGCCACAGCTCGAACGGGCCCTGGCTGGCGCCGAAGCCCCAGCGCATCGCGAAGTCGATGTCGCGCGCGCTCTCGGCGATGTCGGCCAGATGGACGGCGGCGTAGTGGAAGCTGTCGCGCAGGATCGCCCAGAGAAACTGCGCCTGCGGATTCTTCGAATCGTGGAGCAGCTTCAGGCGCTCGGCTGGCGGCTTCTTCAGGATGCGCGCGACGATCTCGTCGGCCTTGCCGCCGCCGGCCACGTAGTCGCCCGTCTTCGGATCGAGGCGCAGGATGTCCTTGCCGACCTTTTTGTAGAAACCGGCGCCCGTCTTCTGCCCGAGCGCGCCCGCGGCGATCAGCTTGTCGAGCACCGGCGGCGTCGCATAGCTCGCGAAGAACGGGTCGCCCTCGAGGTTGTCCTGCAGCGTCTTGATGACGTGGGCCATCGTGTCGAGGCCGACGACATCGGCGGTGCGAAAGGTTCCCGAGCTCGCCCGGCCGAGCTTCTTGCCGGTGAGGTCGTCGACGACGTCGTACGTCAGGCCGTAGGTCTCGGCCTCCTTGATCGTCGCCAGCATGCCGGCGATGCCGACGCGGTTGGCGATGAAATTGGGCGTGTCCTTGGCGCGCACGACCGACTTGCCCAGCGCCGTCGTCACGAAGGTCTCGAGCTCGTCGAGGATCTCGGGCCGGGTCGAGGGCGTCGCGATCAGCTCGACCAGCGCCATGTAGCGCGGCGGGTTGAAGAAATGGATGCCGCAAAAGCGCGGCTTGATCGATTCGGGCAGCACTTGCGAGAGCTTCGTGATGCTCAGACCCGAGGTGTTGCTGGCGACGATGGCGTGCGGGGCGATGGCCGGTGCGATCTTCGTATAGAGATCGAGCTTCCAGTCCATGCGCTCGGCGATCGCCTCGATGACGAGATCGCATTCGCCGAGCAAGCTCAGGTGTTCCTCGTAGTTCGCCGGCTCGATCAGCGCCGCGTCCTCGGCAATGCCGAGCGGCGCGGGCTTGAGCTTTTTCAGGTTCTCGACGGCCTTCGTGACGATGCCGTTCTTCGGCCCGTCTTTCGCAGGCAGGTCGAACAGGACGACCGGCACCTTGACGTTGACGAGATGCGCCGCGATCTGCGCACCCATGACGCCGGCGCCGAGGACGGCGACCTTGCGGACGTTGAAACGGTTCATGGTGGCTCCGGAAAGGGAGTTCATTCGGCGCGGATCCAGGTCTGCGTGCGGCCGAGCAGCGGCATGCCGATGTAGCCGCGCACGTCGAGCTTGGCGCCGTTGTCGATCAGCTTCAGCTTGACCTTGTAGACCTTGCCGTTGTCCGGGTCGAGGATGTCGCCGCCCTGGAAGACGGCCTTGTCGTCGGTGCTGGCCTTGACGTTGCGCAGGATCGTCATGCCGAGGATGGGCTTGTCCTTGCGCTCGTCGCTGCAGTCCTTGCAGACGGCGTCCTTCTTCGTGTCGGGGTCGAGGAGCTTCTCGACCGTGCCGGTATAGATGCGGTTCGACTCGATGATGCGTACCAGTGACTTTTCCTTCTTCGTGTTGTCGTCGATCGTCTTCCACAGGCCGGCCGGCGACATCGATTGCGCCAGCGCCATCGTTGTCGCCAGGAGCAGGCCGAAGCCGAAAGCAGTGCGTCGCAAGGCCGTGTTCATGCAGATCTCCATGTTGTCGTGATCGAGGGCGTAGCGCGAAACCTCAGAACAACGCGGCGTCGAGCGCCATCATCGGCGCGACGCCGGCGCGCGCGGTGCGGATGAGGCCGGCCGTCTCGGGCAGCAGCTTGGCGAAATAGAAGCGCGCCGTCGCCAGCTTGGCGACGTAGAACGGATCGCCGCCCGATTCCTTTTCGAGCGCGACCTTGGCCATCCGCGCCCAGAGATAGGCGTAGACGAGGTGGCCGCAGATGCGCAGGTAGTCGACGGCGGCGGCACCGACTTCATCGGGATCCTTGAAGGCCTTGATGCCGATCTCGGTCGTGAGCTTGGTGACCTTCTCGCCGAGATCGGCAAGCGGGTTGACGAACTCCTGCATCGCTTCGTTGATGCCCTCTTCCTCGACGAATTCCTGAACCAGCTTGCCGAACTTCTTCAGCCTGGCGCCGCTGTCGGAGAGCACCTTGCGCCCGAGCAGGTCGAGCGACTGGATCGTGTTCGTGCCCTCGTAGATCATGTTGATGCGCGC
>ODAK010004821.1_pt1 | contig 13782 bp, 14 predicted proteins | sample 1539591 | NCBI WGS metagenome assembly ODAK01 (sample SAMEA3539303, study PRJEB22396) | soil metagenome | biome: tundra; feature: field; material: soil | place: USA | collected 2010-05 | depth 0.15 m | reverse complement strand
ATCCAGTGGCCAGCACGATCAGGTCGACCGGAATGTGTGTCCCGTCGACGAGGCGCACGCCGTCGGGAACGAATTGCTCGATGTCGGTGAACTGAAGCAAAGAAATGTGGCCAGATATCAACAGCTCTGAACAGCCGACGTTGAGGTAGTAGCCGCCCCCTCGTCGAAAGTACTTGAACTGGAAGCCGGTTCCGCCCTCCCCGTAGTCCGTCTTGAACCCGATCTCGTTCAGTCCGTCAATGAGCGCACTGTCCTTCTCGTACATGGCCCGGGCGAGCAACTGAGCCCCCTTGGTGCTCACCTCGTGCGTGGAAGTGAGCGCCACGAGGTCGGTGTCCTCAACGGACCGGCCTTCGGTGAAGAGTTGGACTACGAGCCCGGCTGACTCCACGCTGGCCACGGTCGTCGCAGAGCGCTGGACCAGAGTCACGTGGGCGCCGTAGCCGTAAAGGTCCCGTGCGACGTCGTGACCGGCTGTTGCCAGTCCCGAGCAGCAATGCCCGCACGTTGCGGTACCGGGTCCCTCCTTCGTAACGACTGGAGTGCAGAACTGTGCCTGCGTGGGTCATACCCTTGCGCCTGCCGGGAAAGGCCGGAAAGGCGATGCGCACCGGGGGCCAGTTGCCGGCTCCCGGGGTTCGCCTCGTGGGCCCGAGCTTCTCGGAATGGATCGAAGGATCGGACCTGGCGTCAGTCGGCTGAATGGCGGCTCAGATCCGATCATCCGCGCCTGAGGTCTCGATAGCATCTGGCCGATGAGCATTGTTGGTGCCAATCGATTCGACGATGTCATCGTCCTCGTCACGGGAGCAGCGCAAGGTATCGGATTCGAAACGGCCCGTAATTTCGCCTCACTCGGGGCGACGGTGTGGCTCGCCGACATCAATGACGAGAGTTTGCGGTCGTCAGTCGAGCACATTGGTGCCGGCTGTCGGTCCTTCGTCGGCGATCTGGCCGACGATGTCACGCGCACGGCATTGATGAGATCGATAGAGGAGCGAGACGGTCGCCTCGACGTCCTCGTCAACAACGCCGGACCATCGACAGCCGACCCGAGAGCTCACGAGAGCTTTGTCTACGGGATAGGGGCATCTCTCGGGATGTACGGTGCGATGTGCCGTCTCGCTATCCCGCTCATGTCGGGCCAACAGTTCGCGTCGATCGTGAACGTCGCGTCAATCGCCGGCATGGTCGGGCTGGGTAGCGATTGGTACGCATCAGCAAAAGCGGGGACGGTCGGACTCACCGTCCGGCTTGCCGTCGAACTCGGTCCTGTGGGCATACGGGTCAACGCCGTTGCGCCGGGCGTCATCGCCACTCCGCGCACGGTGCATATGGCGACCTCTGCCCGCGAGGCGCTCGAAGAGGCCGTTCCCCTGCGGCGCATGGGCACTGCGCAGGACGTCGCCCAGGTGATCTGCTTCCTCGCCAGCGGCGCGGCGAGTTACGTGACGGGTTGTGTCATCAAGGTAGATGGTGGACTGGAATGTGCCCCGGCATGGTCCGGGAGCAACCCCGCGGCCATTGCATAACCTACCTGGAGAGAAATTCCAGGATTATTGGCGCGAGGCGAGGCCAGTCGTCGAAGAAGCTCCCCTTGCCGGCTACTGACAGCCGTTTGACCCGATTCCACTCGTCCTCGCCCCACGGCGGGTCGACGAGCACCGAACCCGGAATCAGGCGATGCAGTGCCAAGGAGAGGGACTCAGGGTGGTATTCGTCCTCCTTTCCGCTGCGGAAGATCAGTGTCGGTGCGGCAATGGCGGCGAGCTGTTCCTCCTTCAGTCCGGGGACCGGCGCCTCCGTGTCGGGGATGTACGCATTGAGCCACCGCTTCTGGCCGTCGATGAACTCCTGGGTGTCCATGGCCAGAAGGCGCTCACGGTTCGACGGGTTGGCGGCGATGGTCTCCGCCCACATCGGTAGGTCGACCACCGCCGGCATGCCGCCGACCAGGGCGGCGGCGATGACCGGGAGGATGTAGTTCATCGCCAGGTACATGGTCCCGAACACGCCCCCCGACATCCACCAGACAACGAGCTTGCGGGTCACGTCAGGGTGCCGCAAGGCCGTGACCAACGAGAGGCGGGAGCCGGCGGAGCCACCCACGAGGATGGCTGGTGGGAGGTCGAGCGCGTGCAGAAGCGCGGCGAGGTCGTCGGCATGCATCACGGACTCCGACTCGCCATCGAACTTCACATCCGAGGCACCCGTGTTGGGCCGATCCCACAGGAGTACCTGGTACTGCTGGGCCAACTTCTCGGCCAGCGGGCGTACGCCCGGATACTCCATGCTGAAGCGCCCTCCGGGAGTGAGGACGAGCGGATCACCCTCCCCGATCAACTCGTAGGCGATCCGTCCACCGTTGATCTCGATCATCGGCATGTAGCGCCCTCTCCTTGTCATCCGTCCGGCCGCGATCCCGGGCAGTTCTGCGGAGAGGTGACTCTATCCGCTTGCAGTCTGCGTCTGCCCGGCGTCCTCGCACGCGGCCGAAGGCTCAGTGGAAACTTCCCGCCTCGCGAAACGCCAGCCCCCGGTAAGCCGGCAGCTCTCGAGGGCTCAGTGGAGTGCGCAGCTCCTCGGGGCTCGGCCCGATGCGGTCGGCAACCGGCCGGAGAGCCTCCATGTCCAGGCGGAAGACCCCCACACCGTTCCTGCCCAGGATGCTCCTCACATCGGGCTGGCCAGGCGCGCCCTCCGCGATGCGGTACTCGGGCCTTCTCTCTCTCCGGAAGTCCCGTTCGCACAACCTCACTGATGACCTGGAGCAGGTCTTCGAGTTGTTCCCCGTTCTCGGTGACCATCGTGATCGTCGACCGTGCGTTGCGCTACTCCGACCGCACGTATGTGATGGAGAATGGCCGAATCGTGCACGAGGGCCGCTCGAGCGACCTCACACGGGAGACCTTGGCCGGTGCCATCGCCGGGGTCAAGGCCGAGGCGATCTAGCCCGGGATGTTGCTGGTCGTCTGGCGAAGGGCGCGCTGTTCGATGATGCGTCGCACTCCCTCAGCGACGCCCACGCGACAGTGGCCGAGTGTGGCATGCATTTTCTCCACATCGGCCCAGATGGGGTAGTACGCCGTGTCGCTTTCGCGGTAGGTCACGTCGACGCCGAGAATGTCTGCTCCCATTTTGGTGTACTCCTGGACCGACGCGGTCTCGCTTCCCGCAAAATTGACCACAAGGGGTGGCACCGTTGCCAACATTGCCGCTCTCTCGGCCAGTTCAACCGCGTCATCGACGTACATCGGTGTCTGCTGATTCGGTCCTCCCGGGAAGAGTGCGATCTCCTTGCCTTCGGCGACGAGATCGATCCGACTGGTGACGGTGCCGCCGGTGGGCCCGTAGACCGTGAAAATGCGAATGATGGTGGTTGGTGTGCCTTGGTCCCGCGAGAGGAACTCGACCAACGATTCAGCTGCAATTTTGCTGGCGGCGTACGTGGGGATGTTGTTGTGAAGGCCGTACGGATCATCTTCCCTCATGGGTCGTTGACCCTGATAGGCGTACACCGAACCGGAGCTGCAATAGACGAATCCCTTGACGTCCGGCGTCAGGCGCATCAGGCGCCCCGTCGCCTGGACGTTGATCTCAAACGTGTCGCTTCGAGAGTGCTCGGCTCCCTTCGAGGGGAGGACTGCGCCCGCGTGAATGACATAGTCGAGTCCTTCGGGTATGTGGCTACGGTCGACTGATCGCAGATCGATCGGGATCAGGTGGGCTCCGGCCGACTCCAGTTCGTCCCGCACCCTTGGGTCCGAGAAGCGGGCCAACGCGTGTACTTCGTTACTCTGTGCGAGATACGTCGTGAGAGGTGCCCCGAGAAGGCCGGTCGCTCCGGTGATCAAGATGCGCTGACCCTCTAGTGCTTCCATGACCAAGCTCCTCTGTGCATTCTTAGGGTGCGGCCACCCAGTCGACCGCTCGTGCCGTCCCATTGTTGACGATGACCGGGTTGAGCTCCAGTTCATTTCCGTCGAATTCGATGGCGATCGCCGACAACCGCGCCGCCAACGCTGCTGCCGCCCGAACATTGGCAGGGCCCAGCCCGCGGTGGTGAGTGCTCCAACGCCCCCCGAACAGTGTGTCAACGGCGGCTCGGCAGGCGAGCTCGTTGGCTGGTGCGGGCAGGATGCGAACCTCATTGACGATCTCCGCCAGGACGCCCCCGAACCCGATGGCGAGCATCCAGCCGAACTGTTCATCTCGACGGAGTCCGACCAGCAGCTCATGGCCCCCCGAGATCTGAGGCTGTACCTGGACCCGCACAGAGCCTTCCGCCTCGATCTGGTGGCCCAGATGCAGGAGCTCTTCGGTGGTGGTGGCCAGGGCGAGCGCCGATGACACATTGAGCCGGACTCCTCCAACGTCCGTCCGGTGAAGCTGACGAGGCAGCACCAACTTCGCCACCAACGGGCCCGGGCCAAGCCGTGCATAGGCTTCGTTCGCCTCAGAAGCGGTTGTCAGGTACGAGGTTGGAATAAGGGAAATTCCACGGTCGTCGAGCCAGTGGCCAAGGGCCTCGGTCTCTGTCGGGACGGGTTGGACGGGTGCGCTCACCTTTGCCGGCAGACCCTCGGCCGCATCGTCCGTTCCTGCGGCTCGGGAGCGCGCCCACTGCACGAGTCGGCCGATGGCGGCGACCGCACGATTTGGATCGGAAAAGGTGGGGATGCCCGCGGTGGCCAACCGAAGCAGCGGGTCCGGGTCGGTGCCCTGCCATGTGGCCAGGACGCATGAGGCACTCTTCCGGGCGAAGTCGACGGTCGCGTTGACGAACGCTTCGTTCGATCGCTCGCCCGCCACGTAGTGCAACGAGACGATGTCGTAGTCCCCGAGCTCGCCTATGGCGGCCAAGGTGTCGACGAGCAGATGGGGATTGGCAATCGGGGCGCCAGTAAGATCGAAGGGATTATTGGTGCCCGCATACGCGGGCAGGATTTCCATCAGTCTCTGGCGCAGCGCGGCAGGTGGTGGGCTGACGTCGAGTCCAGCCAGATCGGCTGCATCGGCCTGCATGACCCCACCACCTCCGCTGACCGTGACGACAGCCATGCGCGGGCCCCGGGGGCGACGACCGGGGGCGAGGCACCGCAGGACATCGACGAGCTCGTAGGGAGCGCGCACGCGGATGACCCCGTGGGCGTCACAGACGGCCTCGAACGCGTCATCGGGTTGCACGAGCGCCCCTGTGTGGCTCGCCGCCGCCGCAGCACCCGCCGGGCTGATGCCGGCCTTGAGAACAACGACCGGTTTGCCGGCGCCCGCGGCGATGGCCAGTGCGTCGACGAAGAGGTTGGGGTCGCGGATCGTCTCGAGATAGGCGGCGAGTATGGTCACATTGGGGTCCTGCGCGAAGGCACGCAGCACAGCCGCGGCAGTGACGTCTGCTTCGTTGCCGGTATGGCAAAACAGCCCGCAAGGGACCCTGGCCTCGGCCAGGTCTGACAGCAGCGCCGAACCTGTGGCACCGCTCTGCGATACCAGTGCGAGACCGCCTGGCTGGAGTTCGATCTGCCCGAGCCGCGCCGCAAAAGAGGCAGTCAATCCGGTGGAGAAGTTGGCAATGCCCATGGAGTTCGGGCCAATGAGTCGCACACCGCTCGCCTGAGCTTCGTCGACCAACTCGTGCTGTCGCCGCACGCCCAAGGGCCCCGCGTCCGCAAAACCGGAGGCGAAGACGATGGCCCACGGGATACCTGCGTCTCCGCAACTGCGGATTGCTTGCCTGACATGTTCGGCACGGACGGCAATCACTGCGACATCACAATGCGGCGCATCCGTCAGGGTGGAGAACGTCGCGGCCCCTTGCACCGTTTCATGTCCGGGGTTCACCGGATGTACGGCACCGTTGAACCCGGTACGTAGGTAATTGAATACCCGCCCGCCGAACTGTTGTGCATCCTCGGTTGCGCCCACGACGGCAACGGCGCTCGGCCAGAAGAGATCGACGAGGTCGGTCGCGCCGGTGCCCACGTCCGCCGGGCCCCGCTCATTGGGCGCGCTGCGCTCGGGTCGTCCCATGCCTGCATCTTGGTAGACCTCCGTTGGGACAGGCAAAGTCTGATGTGCACTCGCCGCCCCTCCTGCGCCCGCCAGCGTGTCACTCAGACAATTCCGGCGACGCCGATGCCTGCCGCGGCGACGCCCAGGCAGAGTGCAAGCCCGCCGAACGTGTAGAGCCACGCCTCGGGACGGTGGCCGTCCCGGAAGAGGTGCACCGACTCCCAGCTCGCGGTCGACCACGTGGTGTAGCCGCCACACAACCCCACCCCGGCCACATCGAGATCATGGGGCCCGAACCCGTGATACATCGAGAGGCCGGTGAGGAAACCCAGGAGCAGCGACCCCGAGGTATTGACCAGAAGGGTGCCTACGGGCAGCGGGTCGTCACGACGGAGGCCCGCATGATGGATGATGAGCGCGCGCAGCACTGCGCCGACGGCGCCGGCTCCGGCTACCAACAGCGCGAGCCCGAGAGTGGGGGAGTGATGCGCCGCCGCGGCCGCTACGGTATCGACGAGCGCGGTCACGGCGCGGACAACCGCCGACCGACGGCGCTCCCGACCGCAACGAACGCGGTCCCTCCGAGGAGGGTGGCCGCGAGGTAGAGCACGCACGTCGCCGCGTGGCCGTTCTGGAGCAGCGTGACAGCACTCACGGCGAGAGCGGAGTAGGTGGTCCATCCACCGAGGAGGCCGACGAGGAGGAAGGGCCGCAGCAGCGGGTGGTGCGGCATCCATCTCTCCACCATCGGAACGAGGAGGCCTATGGCCAGCGATCCGCTGAGGTTGATGACCAGCGTCACCTTCGGAAGCTGGCTGGACCCCTCGACGAACGTGGTGTCGAGGAGAAATCGGGCCAGCGTGCCGAGCGCACCACCCAGGGCAATGACGAGGATCACCGACAACGAGAGCCCGAGGAGCGGGACTGCGGGCTCTGTGAGTGGATCGTGGTTGCCCGTCATGGTCCTCCTGCGCCTGGTGCCCGCCGCGACGCATGCCGCGGTGCTGTCTGGTCAGGAGCCATCAGCCTTTGTGGCGGTTCGGAGCGTCTGCTCCCCGGCGGGACCCATCGCCGGACTACGTGGCAATGATAGCGGTCGCCCGCCGGGGGAGTGGGCCCGTCAGAGACGAGGCCCCGGCGCATTGCGAAAGCGGAAGGGCTCACTCTCCCGTCCGGCAATCACATACCAGCACTCGCCAGAGGCCTCGGACTCGAGGATGCGGGCAAACGCGGCCACGACGTCGCTGACCTCGAGGATCGGAAACCCCATGTCGAGGAGGATCTGCTCGGATCCCTTGATGATGTTCGTGGCGGCGAAGGACGGGCAGAGGGCATGGACGTTGATGCCCTCGGTGGCGTACGCCGCGCCGATAGAGCGCACCAGGCCGACGATGGCGTGCTTGTTGGCGGCATAGATCGGATCGAAGGGGGCCGCCACCAGACCCGCCATGCTGGCCGTGGCCACGATGATCCCGCCGCCCGATGCAATGATGGCGGGCCGCGCCGCGGTAATGCCGTAGACGACACCATCGAGGTTGACGCGCATCGCCCGACGGTAGGCCTCGGCATCGAAATCGTCGCCCATGCTGCACCACGAAGAGACGCCCGCGTTGAGGTGGGCCAGATGCAATCCCCCGAATTCGGCCACGGCGAACGCCACCGCAGCGGTGCTGTCGGCCGGTTCGGTCACGTCGGTATGGATGAAACGGCCACCGAGCTCTTCGGCCACCGCAACGCCCCGGGCGTCGTCGATATCGGCGAGCACCACGCGCGCACCCCGCGCCGCAAGATGACGTGCCACCCCCTCGCCGATGCCACTACTGCCACCGGTGATCAACGCGACCTTGCCGTCCATGTCCATGGGAAGGATCGTAGGGGAGGGGGGCCGTGCCCGGTAGCCTGCGCTCGCCGGTGGCGGACATCGCCGCGGCAGCAAGGGGAGCGCGGTGACCATGTCCGACGACCGGGGCGAGACACCCACGGCCAACGAGAGCGAACGCCGTCGCTGGAACGACGCGTACTGGACCTCGGTATGGCCGCGGCGCGAGGCCCTTACCGACAACGTGACGCCTGACCTCCTCGCACACGTGGGGGCGAGGACCGGCGATGCAGTGCTCGACATCGGTAGTGGCGGGGGCAAGGTGGCCATCGCCGTGGGGAGACACGTGGGACCCGAGGGTCGGGTAGTCGGGGCGGACGTTTCAGAGCCTCTCGTACGACTGGCCCGGGAGAGGGCCAGCCAATCCGGCTCCGACAACGTCCGTTTCGAGCTGGTGGACGCCCAGAAGGACGACATCGGGGGTGCGCCCTTCTCGGTGGCCATGAGCCAGTTCGGCGTGATGTTCTTCGACGAACCCGCAACGGCCTTTGCCAACATCGCCCGGCACGTCGGGGAGGGCGGCCGGCTCGTCGTCGTGTGCTGGCAGGCCATGGACCGCAATCCATGGGCGCTCGGTCACGCCATCGGGGCCTATGCCCCGCCGCCACCCACCCCGGCCCCGGGTAAGAGCCTGACGGGTCCGTTCACCCTGGGCGACTTCACCCGGACGGCGGAGCTCCTTTCAGCCGCCGGCTGGGAAGAGCCGGATGCCGTCCCGTACGAGCGGATCGTCACCGTTGACCGGGCGGCCATTTTCGACGACGGCCAGCTCGCCTTCAACGGTGTGGCCGCCGAGGACCTGCCGGCGGCCCGGGATGCTGTGGATCGTCATCTCGCCCCATTCCTCCGGGCTGATGGTCAGCTCGATGTGCCCATTGCCTACTTCGTCGTCACGGCAAGAAAGAGGAGAGGGGCGGCGTGACGGGTCGGCGAGCCCCTGTCTGGAATTTGCTGCGTAACTTAACATAATGATTATTATCGGCGGGGCGGGGGAGTGGGGCTGGTGGAGTCAGGACGAGGTGTCGGGCTTCGACCAGGGCTTCTCGGTGTCAGCCGAGCTCGGCGTTCATTCCAGCTGAACCATCAAAAGGCACATGCTTCTCCGCAATATGTTGACGGAATTCGGACAAACCGGCGTCCTCTCCGCCGATCGCCGGCGAGCATCGCAATGCCGAGGCGTTGGTGGCCGCCGCTGGGTCGTACGGCGCGATCTTGTTGCAGAGGCTCCTCGGTATGTGTCAAGCGGCAATCCCCATTGCGGTTGCGACGGGTGGCTTCGGATCCGGGAAGATTTGGCGGCCTTGTCCCCCACCCACCAACAGCGCCCCCGGCCGGCACGGTGTGTGTGCACCGCGCCGACTGGGGGGCCGGGCGCCGTAAAGGGAGACGGCGCAAGTGCTCACCGCCTGCAGAGGAGGGGGGTCGTGATGGCGGAATCACGGAATCCTCTGCAGGCGGGAGCACTTCCATCATGGAGGCCACAGTTTGGAATCCGGACGGCGCCCCCTGTGTCTCCGCTGAGAGTTTGGCGCCTCCGGCGTCGTGTCATGTGGCCACGCCGAGGTTCAGGGCTCTCGCGGGACCTTTCTGACCTGGTCTTTTCTGGGCAGACATTCCAAACTCTACGCGGGGTCACAGCCAATTTGGGGCTGGCTGTGACATCAGCTGGCTGTACTGGACCATATGCCGCACCCGGGAGATGACGAGGCGTCACGGTCACCAGGTTCTGCCGACGCCACGCAGGAGATTCCACTGAACGATGAGGCAGAGGCTCTCCCGCCAGAGACGGCCTCGCGCAAGCGGAGATACCTCATAATCGGCGCCGCCGTGATCGTCGTCGCCGGCGCGGCACTCGGACTGAGCCTCGGGCTGACGGGAGGGTCACCGGCGACCGGACTCGTGGAGACGACCTCGGTGGTCAAGGCGACGACAGGCACCATCAAGCAGACCGTGGCGGCCTCGGGAACGCTGGAGCCAGCCAGCCAGGCAAATCTCAATTTCGGCGTATCGGGGGTCGTGACCGCAGTCGACGTCAAGGCCGGCCAATCGGTGACGGCGGGCCAGGTCCTGGCCACCGTCGGGACGGCCGTTCTGCAGGCCGACGTCGACTCGGCCCAAGCGCAGCTCGCATCGGCCCAAGCGCGGCTTACCAGCGACGAGGCGGCGAGTGCCCAGACGACCCAGATCGACTCGGACGAGGCATCGGTCACTTCGGCCGAGTCCTCGCTCTCGTCGGCCCAGACCGCATTGGCTGACGCCTCGCTGACCTCGACGATCTCGGGCACCGTCGCGTCGGTCAGCCTTGCCGTCGGACAGCAGGTGACCGGCTCGGGCTCTGGGGGTTCGGGCTCGAGCAGTTTCGCGGGGAGCAGCAGCGCCGCCGCCTCGAGCAGCGCCTCGTCATCGTCCTCGGCGCAGGTCGACGCCATCAGCACCAACTCGTTCATCGTCAACACCACCGTCGATGACACCGAGATCGGTCAGATCCAAGAGGGTGACCAGGCCACGATTACGCCGACGGGCGCCACGACGCTCGATTTCGGCACCGTTGCCTCCATCGGCCTCATCGCCACGGAGACCTCGAACGTGGCGACGTTCCCCGTCGTCATCGACGTGACCGGAGATCCCACCGGACTGTTCGCCGGCTCCACGGCCGACATCTCCATCATTGTCAAGCAACTCAACAATGTGGTCGAAGTTCCCACGGCGGCGATCACCTACTCGACGAGCGGTCAGGCCACCGTGACCGAGGTCAAGAACGGGGCGCATGTCAGCCAGCCGGTAACCGTCGGACAAGCTGCGTCGGGTGAGACGCAGATCACGAGCGGTCTCTCCGCGGGCGACAGCGTGGTCGAGCGGGTGGTCACGTTCACCGGCGTCCCCGGAGGAACTCGGACGGGCGGCGGCCTCGGTGGCCTAGGCGGCGGCTTCACGGGAGGCGGCGGCTTCACGGGAGGCGGCGGCAGGCTCGGTGGAGCGGGGGGATGACGACGACGCCCCCGCACTCCCCCGGCGACAGTCCGGGGACGGTGCACCAACCTCCCACGCGCACCACTCCGGTCATCGACCTCGATCACGTGACGAAGGTGTACCGCAACGGGTCCATCTCGGTGGCCGCATTGCGCGGTGTCTCGCTCACGATCGACTCGGGCGAGTACGTGGCCATCGTGGGACCCTCGGGTTCGGGCAAGTCCACCCTGATGCACATCCTCGGTTGCCTCGATACGCCGACAGCAGGCACCTTTCACCTCGCCGGTCAGGACGTCAGCAACATGAGCGAGGAGGAACTGGCCGAGGTACGCAACCGGCGCATCGGATTCGTCTTCCAGCAGTTCAACCTGTTGCCCTCCATGACGGCGTGGCAGAACGTGGAGCTCCCGTTGGCGTATGCCGGAGTCCATCGAGCCGAGCGCAAGGAACGGGCCATGGAGGCGCTGACCAGAGTGGGGTTAGCGGGGCGGGTCCAGCATCGCCCGGGCGAGCTCTCGGGTGGCCAGCAACAACGCGTCGCCGTGGCCCGGGCCCTGGTGACCGAACCCGATCTGATCCTGGCTGACGAGCCGACCGGGAACCTCGACTCCGTCTCCGCCGATGACGTGCTCCGTCTCATGAACGAGCTCTTCGAGGCCGGCCGCACCCTTGTCCTGATCACCCATGACGTCGGAGTGGCATCGGCCGCGGGAAGGGTCATCGGCATCCGCGACGGGTTGGTCACCGAGAACGACGAACGTGACCTCGAGAGCGTGCGGTGACCTGGCTGGAGACGTTGCGTACCGGCTTCAACGGTATCGGCAGCCATCGGCTTCGCTCCGGGCTCACGGTGCTCGGCATCCTCATCGGGATCGCGGCCGTGATCCTCACCGTCGGCCTGGGTGAGGGTGCCCAGGCCCAGGTCGGCTCGGAGATCACCTCGCTGGGGACGAACCTGCTCACGATCTCGCCCGGGAGCACGACGTCGGCCGTAGGTATCCGGGGCGGCTTCGGCACCGCCTCGACGCTGACGACGGCCAACGCCGCCGCGCTGGCGTCTCCCGTGGTGGCGCCCGACATCAAGGCCGTGGCCCCGACCACGCAGGCTTCTGAAACGCTCATCGCGGGAACCGGCAACTGGTCGACGACCGTGGTGGGTACGACCCCTTCCTGGTTGACGGTCCGCGGCCGCACCGTGGCCCAGGGAAGATTCCTCGACAACCAGGACGTGAAGGACCACGAAGCAGTCGTGGTGCTCGGCTCGACCACGGCCTCGGAACTGTTCAGCCGGGAAGACCCGGTCGGGCAAACGGTCGACGTGAGCGGCGTGCCGATGTCGGTCGTGGGCGTTCTCACGTCCGTCGGCTCCTCCTCTTCGTCCTCGACGACGACGAATCAAGATGACCAGGCGCTGGTGCCGATCACCACCGCGGCGGAACGCATTTTCGGCGGCACCTCGCGCAACTCGGTGAGCTCGATCATCGTGCAGGCCCGCTCGTCGGCCGACCTGACCGCGGCGTACCAGGAGGCGGACCACGAGTTGCTGGCCCAGCACGGCATCACGACCGCCGCTGACGCCGACTTCACCATCACGTCGGAGCAGTCGGTCCTGTCGACGGCGACCTCGGTCGACCGGACGCTCACCATTCTGCTGGGGGGTGTCGCAGGGATCTCCCTCCTCGTCGGCGGCATCGGCGTCATGAACATCATGCTGGTCTCGGTCACCGAACGGGTGCGAGAGATCGGGTTGCGCAAGGCGCTCGGTGCAACGCCTCGCCTCATCCGACGTCAATTCCTCGTGGAGGCGTTCGTCCTCGGATTGGCCGGGGGCGCGCTCGGGGTGGCGCTCGGGATCATTGGCGCCGTGTTCCTCCCCGGTGTCGTCGGCGACCCCATCACCATCAGCCCATGGGCGGCGGGGCTCGCGCTCATCGTTGCCATGGCGATCGGTGTCGTGTTCGGCGTCTACCCGGCGAGCCGCGCCGCCCATTTGGCTCCTATCGATGCGCTGAGGAGCGAATAGATGACACACACAATGAAGGAGAAAACGACCGCAATGGCCACCGCAACGCTGAGTACTCGCACACTGCGAACAACGGGGATCGGGGCGGGCGCCGTGCTCGCCGCGATGTCCCTTCTTCTGGGGCTGTCCGGCGGTGCCGGAGCCGCCGGGGCTGCCACGGGACGTGGGAGTGTCGCCAGTGGCAGCGTGGCCACCATCAGTGGGAGCACCATGGAGGTGCAGAGCACGACGGCGCAGACGTCGGTGGCCTGGACCCCGTCCACGACGTTCTCCGAGACAGCGACCGAGACACTCAGTGCGGTGGCGGTCGGAGACTGCCTGATGGTGACCGGGACACCGGCGAAGAAGTCCAAGACGACCATCACGGCCCGCTCCATCACGATCTCCAAGCCGTCGACGAGCGGCGCGTGCACGAGCGGCATTGGCGGCGGGGCAGGAGCCGGAGGAGCCGGGTTCGGCGGAGGTAGCGGGAGATTCGCGGGTGGGAGTGGTTCGGGATCTTCCGAGACCCCGCCCAGTGGGAGCTTTCCAGGCCGTGGCACCGGCGCTCGAGGATCGTTCCCGGGTGCGAGCAACCTCGCCGTCGCCACGGGCAAGGTCACGGCGGTCACGGGCTCGACGGTGTCGTTGTCGGGAACCCTGTTGAGCCAACTCTTCAGTCGGTCTTCCACCTCGAAGTCGGCCAAGACGCCCACCAAGCCCAAGACGCAGAAGCTCAAGATCCCGACCGGGAAATCGACCACATTGACGGAGACCCAATCCACCACATCCTCCGCCGTGGCCGTGGGTGACTGTGTGAGTGCATTCGGAACGGCCAGTACCACCGGCGCCGTGACGGCGACCCCCGTGCGGATCACTTCGACCGGCGGTAAGACGTGCACCACCACCGGGTTCGGCG
>ODAK010004820.1_pt1 | contig 13782 bp, 12 predicted proteins | sample 1539591 | NCBI WGS metagenome assembly ODAK01 (sample SAMEA3539303, study PRJEB22396) | soil metagenome | biome: tundra; feature: field; material: soil | place: USA | collected 2010-05 | depth 0.15 m | reverse complement strand
ATGACGCCGACAGCAAAGACGCAAGACGCCTGCATGACGGCATCGCCGCTCCCCGTATCGGCCGGTCCGGACTCTAGCCTCACCGGCACCTATCTCAATCAATTCAATGAAATGGTGAAGCTAATCGAACAATTACCGAACACGCCCGAACTGATTGACGATATATTGAACTGGCATCCGACGAGCTATCAGGATTATTTCAACGCCTCGGCCATGCCAGGGCGCGTCTCCGCGGCCGATGTCTATGCCTCGCTGAACCGCTGCGTGCGGCAAAATTTCGAGGGCGTGGTCGACGATCTGGACCGCAAGGCGCTCGGCGCTGTGGCCGTCATCAGGCGGCATTACAAGACCCATGGCGAAGCCCGCCCCGACATCATGACGGAGATTTGCGCGCGCGCCGGCACGCATCTGCGCGAAGGGCTCGGCAAGGCGAACGATCTTGTCAGCCATGTTCCTGGCGCGGCGGGCAATTTCGCGCAGCGCCGGAAGCTGCGGGTGTCGCAAGCTTGAGCGTAAGCAATTCGATGCAGTTTTGCGGCGCGCGACCGGAATATTCAGGCTCGCGGAGGCTCCACGGATTGGGACTTCAACGGCGGTGGCTGAATGGCGATAAAGCGGGTGTGGCGCAACCCAGACGTTTGGCTTAAGGCTATTTACGCGCCTTTGCCTTTCTTGGCGCGCGAGCTTAAACCAAAGTCCCGCCGCCCCCTTCTTCCAATCGCGTTTGTCCCGTCATGCGCCTGTCCCGTTATTTTCTGCCGATTCTCCGCGAGACGCCGAAAGAGGCCGAGATCGTCTCGCACCGCTTGATGCTGCGCGCCGGCATGATCCGCCAGGAAGCGGCCGGAATCTACAGCTGGCTGCCGCTCGGGCTTCGTGTTTTGCAAAAGGTGGCGAACATCGTGCGCGAGGAGATGGACCGGGCGGGCGCGATCGAACTTTTGATGCCGACCCTCCAACTTGCCGATTTGTGGCGGGAAACCGGCCGCTACGAGGCCTATGGTCCGGAAATGCTGCGAATCAAGGACCGTCACGAACGCGAGCTGCTTTATGGCCCGACCAATGAGGACATGATCACCGGGATCTTTCGCGCCACTGTGCGAAGCTACCGGGATCTGCCCAAAATCCTGTACCACATCCAGTGGAAATTCCGCGACGAGCAAAGGCCGCGATTTGGCGTCATGCGCGGGCGCGAATTCTTAATGAAGGATGCGTACTCCTTCGATCTCGACGAGGCTTCCGCGCGGCTCTCTTATAATAAAATGTTCGCCGCCTATCTGCGGATTTTTTCCCGCATGGGATTGAAGGCGATCCCGATGCGCGCCGAGACCGGGCCGATTGGCGGCGATTTGAGCCATGAATTCCTCATTTTGGCGGAAACCGGCGAGTCGGCCGTATTTTGCCACGCCGATGTCTTGGATTTGCCCATCCCGTCTGAGAATACCGATTATGAGGGCGATCTCGCGCCGGTCATCCGCCAATGGACGACGCTTTACGCGGCGACCGGGGATGTCCACGATCAAGCCCGGTTCGAGCGCGAGACACCGGAAGAAAAGCGGATTTGCACACGGGGCATCGAGGTTGGCCAGGTGTTTTATTTCGGCGACAAATATTCAAAGCCGATGCAGGCCTTGATCACCGGCCCGGATGGAGTGGAGCGGCCGTTTCAGGGCGGCTCCTACGGCGTCGGCGTGTCGCGTCTCGTCGGCGCGCTGATCGAGGCCGGCCACGATGAAAACGGGATCATCTGGCCCGAGCCTGTCGCGCCATTCATGGTTGGGCTCGCCAATCTCAAGGTGGGGGACGGCGCCACGGATGCCGCCTGCGAATCGATCCATGGAGCCCTTGAAAAAGCCGGTGTGGAGGTGCTCTATGACGACACGGACGAGCGCCCCGGCGCGAAATTCGCCAAGCTCGATCTGATCGGGCTGCCGTATCAGATCATTGTTGGCCCGAAGGGGCTTGCCTCTGGCACCGTGGAACTCAAGACACGGGCGACCGGCGCGCGCGAAAACCTTGCTCCCGCGGCGGCGATCGCGCGGTTTGCGGGTTCATGATGGACGCCTCGACCGGCACCCGCCCATTCGCCCCCTTCGAATGGATGATCGCGGCTCGCTATTTGCGCGCCCGGCGCAAAACGAGCTTCGTTTCGGTTATCGCGCTTTTCTCGTTTCTCGGAATTGTGCTCGGCGTCGCGACACTGATCGTCGTCATGTCGGTGATGAATGGTTTTCACAAGGAATTGCTCGACAAGATTGTCGGCATCAATGGCCATGTCTTCCTTCAGGCCGCCGACTCGCAGTTCACCGATTACGACGAGGTGGTGAAGGAGGTCGCGGCGGTGCCGGGGGTGGAACTGGCCGTGCCCATGATCGAGAGCCCGGCGGCGGCTTCCACCGCCAGCATGGCCTTTGCCCTCGTGCGCGGAATTAGGGAGGCGGATATCAAACGCCTCCCGGGCATCGCCCGCAATGTCAAGCTGGGCACGCTCGACGGATTCGATACAGCGGGCGGCGTCGCGATCGGCCAAAGACTCGCCGAGAATTTGGGGCTCCGTATCGGCGACAAGGTCAAAATCCTGATCGCGAATGGCGCCCAGACGCCTTTCGGTGTTACCCCGCGCACCAAGGTCTATCCGGTTGTGGCGATATTTCAGATAGGCATGGCTGAATTCGACAATCTGTTTATTTATATGGCATTGCCCGAGGCGCAAGCGTTCTTCAACAAAGACAACGAGGCGAGCGTCATCGAAATTTTTCTTCGCAAGCCGGAGGAGCTCGACGCCGTCAGAAACAAAATCGACGCGGCGGTGATGCGGCCGATGATCATGACCGACTGGCGCGAGCGTAACAAGACATTCTTCGATGCGCTGAATGTCGAGCGCAATGTCATGTTCATCATTTTGATGCTGATCATGCTTGTCGCGTCGCTCAACATTGTGTCGGGGCTCATCATGCTGGTCAAGGACAAGGGGCCGGACATCGCTATTTTGCGCACCATGGGCGCCACGCAAGGTGGGGTTATGCGGATTTTTCTGATTACGGGGGTTTCGATCGGCGTCGCCGGAACGCTTGCCGGCTGCCTTCTCGGCCTGCTCGCCGCGCATAATCTCGAGGCGGTTCGCCAGGGTCTGAATTGGCTCCTCAACACAAATCTATTCCCCGCCGAACTCTATTTTCTTTCGCGTCTACCCTCCGTGGTCGAGCCGGGCGATGTCCTTCTTGTTGTCGCGATGACACTCTCGCTTTCGGTGCTGGCGACGATCTATCCATCCTGGCGCGCGGCGAGGCTCGATCCCGTCGAAGCCTTGCGATACGAATAGTCATGTCGACTCCGGCGCTCTGTCTCGAAAAGGTCGAACGCCACTATGATCAGGCGGGCTCTCCGCTCGAAATTTTGCGCGGCGCGGATTTTTGCTTGTGGGCCGGACAGTCGGCCGCGCTGGTCGCCCCGTCCGGCGCCGGCAAATCGACGCTGCTTCATATCGCGGGCCTTCTCGAAAAGCCCGACGCGGGAGAGGTGTTTATCGCGGGCGAAGCCACGTCTTGCATGAACGATGCCGCGCGAACCACTTTGCGGCGCGGCGAGATCGGCTTCGTCTATCAGTTTCATCATCTGCTGCCGGAATTTTCAGCTCTCGAAAATATCATGCTGCCGCAGATGATCGGCGGAATTTCGCGGCGCGAGGCAAGCGACCGCGCCGGGCAATTGCTCCACTATCTTGGATTATCGGCACGCGCGAAACATAGGCCCGCGGAACTCTCCGGCGGCGAGCAGCAGCGGGTGGCGATCGCCCGCGCGGTTGCCAATGGCCCGCGCCTCTTGCTCGCCGACGAGCCGACCGGCAATCTCGATCCGAAGACCGCGGATCATGTGTTCAAGGCGCTCGACGCGATCGTCCGGGCGACTGGCCTTGCAACCTTGATCGCGACCCATAACATGGAATTGGCCAGCCGCATGGACCGGCGGGTGACCCTGCACGAGGGACTTGTGGTAGAGGTGGATTGAGGCTCTGGCTTAGGCGGGCGGCCACGACCTGGCGGCGAGCGCCAAAAGCGATTACATGACGGGCACCGGAGGACTCTCATGTCGAATTCCATCGTCATCACCATCCCCCATAACCTCGGTGCCGAGGAGGCGAAAACACGGATCGCCGGGCGGCTGGAACATCTGCGCCGCGATTACATCGATAAATTGGCTTATAGCGAGGTCAATTGGAACGGCGGCACGGCGGATTTGCGGGTCGTGGCCTTTGGACAAACCGTGACGGGAAAAATCTGCGTCATGAGCGATTCCCTGCGGATCGAAGTGCAGCTTCCCTGGATTCTCGCCGCCCTCACCGGCAAGATCCAAGGCGTTCTCAAGAGCAACGCGGAGGAATCGCTGCGGATCGGACACACTCCGCCGAAGGTCTGAACCGCACAAGCGGGTTTGGCGCGCGTTTACTTAATGGCGATCATCACATCGGAGGCTTTGATGACCGCGTAGGCTTGCGTGCCCGCTTTAAGGCCGAGCTCCTCGACCGCTTCGTTGGTGATCGAAGAGGTTACGATTCCGCCGCCTTTGAGTTCGATTTCGACATGCGCGGTGGTCGCGCCTTTGTGAACTGCCTTGACCGTGCCTTCGAGAAAATTGCGCGCGGATATTTTCACTTTGTTCGTCCTCTTCATCACGGCGGTGATATCGCGGGGTGGAAACGCGTACTATAAAACGAGCCAATATGAAACAGCGCCCATTTGACCAAAGCGATGTCTTCGCCTTCCTGGCCAATCCCGCGACGCATGGGCTGGCCGAGCCCGTCACGCGCATCGACACGCATGGCGCCGCGGTTTTCCTCGCCGGCGGGGATGTCTACAAAATCAAAAGAGCCGTGCGCTTTCCATTCATGGATTATTCGACCCTCGACAAGCGGCGTCGAGCCTGCGAGCGCGAGATTGCGGTCAATAAAGCCAATGCCCCGGATCTTTACCTTGGCGTTGTTCCGATTTCGCAACACGGTTCAATTTTAAAGTTAGGCGGCGGCGGCACGATTGTTGAATGGGCCGTTCATATGCGGCGTTTCGATGAAAACCGCACGCTGGATCGCCTGGCAGGGCGAGACGAACTCGATCTCGACATCATCGCGAAGCTTGCAGGCGTTACCGCCGCGTCGCACGGGCGCGCGCCGGCCGCTTCGGGGAAGAATGCGGGCAAGTCGCTGCAAAACCAAATCGAGGAGACCCTCGTCTCCCTCGAAGCGGCGCCCGAAATCTTCACGGCGCAGGCCGTTGCTTGCCTACGGCAGGCAATGCAGCAGGCATTCGTGTGCCAGGAGGCGTTGCTTTTGCGGCGCGAAAATCAGGGTCAAGTCCGCCGTTGTCATGGCGATCTGCATTTGCGCAATATCGTCTTGATCAAAGACCAGCCGGTCTTGTTCGACGCACTCGAATTCGACGAGGCGTTCGCGACATGCGACGTGCTTTACGATCTCGCGTTCCTGCTGATGGATTTGTGGACACGCGGACTGCACCACCATGCAAATCATCTGTTCAACCGGTACCTATGGATTTGCGATGACGTTGAAGCGCAGCTCAAGGGCCTTTCCTTGCTGCCGCTTTTCCTTTCCATGCGGGCGGCAATTCGCGCCAAGGTGGCCATTCTCCAGCCAGGTCGTGGCGAAGATCAAGCAGAGGAAGCACACCATTATCTGGAAGCTGCTTGTGTTCTTCTAGCTCCGCGCAGGCTGGATGTGGTTGCCATCGGCGGCCTGTCGGGAACCGGCAAAAGCTCGCTTGCCGCCGCGCTCGCGGGTTCGATCGGCCGGGCGCCGGGTGCCGTGCATCTGCGCAGCGATATTGAACGCAAACGGCTCCTCAATGTCCATGAGTACGACCGCCTGCCGGAGGAGGCCTATAGTCCGGAAACCACGGCACGGATTTATCAACGTCTTCGTGATTTGGCTGCAACCGCGCTTGATGCCGGCCAGAGCGTCATTATCGACGCCGTGCATTTGCGGCTGGAAGAACGCGCCGCGGTGGCGCAGGTTGCGAGCCGGAGCAAAGCCCATTTCACCGGCCTGTGGCTCGAAGCGCCTGTCGAGATGGCAATGGAGCGGGTTGCCCGGCGCAAGATGGATGCTTCGGATGCGACGGCCGGCATCGTGTCGGCACAAGCCGGGCAGCCCACCGGACCGGTTGCATGGGCGCGCTTGGATGCCTCGGCACCGCTTGACGCCCTGGCCACGCGTGCCCATGCGGCGATCTTGGTTTGATCGTCGAGGCGCGTCAGACACGAGGCGGAATCAACACCGCCGCGCCTTCGAGCCTGCCGGCCCGCAAATCGGCCAAGGCGCTGTTCGCCTGGTCGAGCGGATAAAGTTTGGTTCGCGTCTCGATCCCTGCTTGCGCGGCGAATGCAAGAAAATCCATCCCATCCCGGCGCGTGAGATTGGCGACCGAAACGATTTGGCGCTCCTGCCATAGCAAACGATACGGAAAGGATGGGATATCGCTCATGTGAATCCCGGCGCAAACGACAATGCCACCCTTGCGCACCGAAGCGAGTGCGATGGGCACCAATTCCCCGGCTGGCGCATAGATGATCGCGGCATCGAGCTCGGCGGGCGGGGTTTCGCCGGAGCTTCCGGCCCAAGCGGCTCCGAGCCTTAAGGCAAACGCTTGCGCCGCCTTATCTCCTGGGCGCGTAAAAGCAAAAACCTGGCGCCCCTGTTTGCGCGCGACTTGCACGATTATATGCGCCGCCGCGCCGAAGCCATAAAGACCGAGAGTCTTGGCGTCACCGGCAAAGCCAAGCGAGCGCCAGCCGATGAGACCGGCACAGAGCAAGGGCGCCATCGCGGACGCTTCACCCTCCTCGCTCAACCGAAAAGCGTAGCGTGCATCAGTGATTGCGTGAGTTGCGTAGCCGCCGTTTCGCGTGTAGCCGGTAAAGACCGGCCGGTCGCAAAGGTTTTCCCTGTGGCTCACGCAATAGGGGCAGACGCCGCAGGTCGCTCCAAGCCAGGGAATGCCGACCCTTTCACCAAGGCCGAGGCTCTCCACGTGGGAACCGAGGACATCGATCCGCCCGACGATTTCATGCCCCGGAATGATGGGGAGCTTCGGGTCTGGCAGCTCGCCATCCACGACATGAAGGTCCGTGCGGCAGACGCCGCAAGCCTCCACCTTGACCCGAAGCTCGCCGGGGCCGGGGAGGGGATCGGGCAATTCCTCGAAGGCCAGAGGCCTGCCTATTTCGTGCAGGACCATGCCCAACATCGCCGGCTTTCCAAATTGTCCGCCGTCAACGAGCCTCAGGCATCAATGCGCAAGAAGATGACAGCGGGAGGCTTGCTGCAAAAAATCGCGCGTCACGCCTCCGAAAACCCATTCGCGGAATTTTCCATGACCGTAAGCACCAGCGACGATGAGGTCCAAGGCTTCCTTGACGGCGAGCGCATCGAGTTGGGCCGCCGCGTCCTTGACCAAAGGCTCGCTCCAAGCAGCGGCATTTACACCGTGGCACGCAAGCCAAGCGGCGACATCCTCGACACGGCGATTGGCCGCCGCCGGATCATGATCCTCATCGATCTCCGCGACGATGACTTTTTGACATAGGCGCAACAGCGGCAAGGCGTCGCAAATCGCGCGGCGGGCTTCCCGCGTATCCTTCCAAGCAACGAGGGCACGTTCGGCTTTCAAAACCTCAACCTCGTCTGGAATCATGAGCAGCGGACGTCCGGCCTGCAAGACGAGATCGGCGGGATCGAGCGAGGTGTCGTCGAGGTGCTTGCCAACAATCACGAGATCGGCCGCCCGGCACTCCGCGGCGATAAATGAAACAGGCTCCGCGACCGCCGACCTCCAATCGATTTGTGCTGCCCGGCCCTTTAGTGCATCGCGAAAGTGCTCTTCCACCAGTTGAAGGCGTTTTGCGATATTGGCCTGGTTTTGCTCCCACATGTCGGCATCCGCGAAAGCATCGCTTGCCTCGAGAGAGACCGGGACGATCGCCGCCTGCGCCGCAATTCCGATGACTCGTGCATCGAATTGCTCGGCAAGGCTTGCGGCGATGCGGAGCCGGTTATCGTTTTTGGGGTTTAGATCGCAACAAACCATCAAGGTGGCATAGGACATCGGAAAACTCCCCCGGCAATTGACTTTCGACACTGTGATCGTGCCCATTTCGGATGTCCCGGTTTCGATCTCTCTTAACCCTGACCGTTCATCCCAGCTTTCTCTTTACGCTTGCTTGCCCGCGCGATCAGACGGGTTCGACCGAGGCGACTTGGAACGTATGCAGGCCGTCATCCTCGCGGACCGACACATAATCGCCAATGATGAACCTGTCCGAGCTGAAATGATAGCCGGTCTCGTCGGCTTGATCTCCGCCAACATCGTATCGAAAGGCCCAGGCTCCGCCAGGCTTGCGCACCAAATGGCCGATATCGTCTGCCTCGTTGGGACGAAATCGAACGACCCGGCAAAAATCATGATATTGGTGCCACAGATCAGGATCGATCCGGCCGCCGGCATCGAGCGGCGCGATGAAAGTGTAGCCGATCAAAGCGCTCCCTTCGGGATGGCCTTTTTCGCGCGCCAATTCCAAACGAACGCGCCGGAAAGCCGGAGGCAGCTTGGTCCAGTCAAGCTTCGTGGGATGGTCCAAATGTTTCATGCGGCACTCTTGACGCTTTCTCCTCGGGCGGGAAGCTTTTGTTCCGCTGGCTCCACCGGGTCCGCTAGGGCGCTTTCAGATTCCGCGGAACCGGAAAGCAGCTCTAGATCTTCGTTTTTTCGCATTTTCTTGACGCGAACCGGTGTCCACTTCGCTTGAAAATACTCTAGACGAAAAAAACCTAAAAACCAATATAAGGCGGCTTTTTCCCCGGTGTAGTTATCTTTGGGAATTTATCTTGGCGGTGGTTTTGGAGATTTGATTTGCAATCAAGGAGGCAACAGCGTTTCACGCGTCGAAATTCAGATCCAGCACCATGCCTTGAAGGCGCTCTGGCAGCAAGGGCCGCACGATATGTTCGCCCCAGAGCCTTCGGTGTCCAAGGACATGACGGACCAAAAGGCTTATGTAGATGCCTGGGCCGCTGGAATAGATCCGCCAGCCTCCATCGACGCCAATCTGGCCGGCTTTGACCCGCTGCCAATCGTTGCTCGCGGCATAACGGTCGGTAAACACGGCGTCGCTGCTGCTGAAATAGGCGTTGCGTTGGCGGGGGAGGGCGTGCGCGAGGCGGTCCGTCACGGCGATGGGGCTGGCAAGCTGGAGCGCGTCCCAGAGTGCTTCGGCGTCGCCAAGAATCGCCATGGCTTCGGCGTAGCGAAGCTGCGCGTGAACATACATGAGGCCGATTTCGCGTCCGAAGAAAGAGGCTGATTCGGCCCGCCGGAACACGGTCTGCGGGCCGCCGTGGTAGGCGACCGGCCGGTCGATCAGGCGGACGCCGTCGGGGAACAGCAAATGCTCGCGGATGAGCCGGAGGTGATGGTTCCTTTGTGGCGGGGTAAATAATCCGCCAATGATGCCTTGCGTCATGGGAAGGAGCGAGTATTTGAGACCCGTGCGCGTGTCGCTTGGATGCAGCAGCAGCTCGGGCTGCTCCACGCCAGGCTCGAAGATCCCATAGCCCGCGACCGTCCCGTCCCGCAAAAGATACCGGTTGAAATCATGGCGCATTCCAGCCGCAAGTTCGCTTAGGTCCTCGGCGTCGGCGCCCCGGCCTGCACGCCGCAGAACCTCAGCGTAGCGGTTGAGCTGCTCGAACAAGAGCGCGACCGTCCAGCTGCTCACCATCCAGTCCCGCATCCTGGGATCGACAGGTTGCAGCGAATCGTTCCAGTCGCCCTCGCCATAGCGGATGAGATGCGTGCCTGGGATGAAGCGATCGTGCACCGTGGCAAGCAATTTTTCGACATGCGCGGCAACGGTATCGCCGTCCGCCGTCCGGTCGAGCGTGTCCTCGCGCCGCCAGGCGACGGGCTCGTCGAGAAAGCCGAAGTCCCCCGTTGCCTCGAGATAGTCGTTGAGCGCCTTGAGCGGCCAGACGATGACATCTCCGTGACTCATTCTATCCTGGATGATCGAATAAGGTTCGAGCATGAACCATTGTGGCCAGCCGCCCTGCGTCTCATACTGTTGAGCGAAGACAATTCGCAGGATCTCCTTCACGGGTTCGTCATGTTCCAGCGCAAGCAGGAACTCGACTGGCCCCTGGCAGACGTCGCGGGTTCCCCAGGCGGCACCGGTATATTGTTCGAGCCCGTGCGGCACGCTCAGATGGATCATCGCATTGTGGGCGAGCCACGGGAACAGCGTGTCGAGGGCGGCGCCTTCGGTCCCGCCGCTTGTGATACGGAGGTTGCGGGTGACGCCTTCCCAATAGCTTGTGGCTGGCGCAAGGATATTCCGATCGCCGATGCCGCTTTGATATTTGACGGCAAGTTGTTCCGCTCCGTCAGGATCGGTCATCGAACCGGTGGCGGCGAAACGGAACGCGCGCACCAGCCGCGTCCGAAACGCCAGATAGGCCCCTTGCCGGGGTTGCCCATCGGCGTAGAGCAGCTCGTCGCCACCGAGTGCATCGACTGCTTCCGGCGTGCTTGTAACGAGATGATAGACAGCGTTGGGGTAATGTTGGCCCCAAATCGAATTTTGGTCTGGACGCAAGGAAAATCGCTTGGCTTGCGTGTCGACTTCGACACGGCTTTCGTGGTCGAGTTCACGCTCCCCCAGCACCAAATGCCCGAAGATGAGGAAGCGGCAAGGTTCGCCTTCGACTTTGATGCACCATTGCATCGCTGGGTGTTCGCCGGATGCGGCGGCATGCACGCTGACCGTGCGTGCGTCGAGACGATAGATCCAGCGGCAATCGGAGAGGCCCATCTCGAAAACCGACGGAACGGTGAGCAGCCGCCAGCCGGTTCCCGTGTCGATCAGGATGCGCAGACCGCTCGCCCGCGTGATGTTGTAGGGGTCGCGCGAGACTGAAAAAAGCTTGTGAAAAGATGTATTTCCAATCGTCAGTTGGGCGGCGAATACGCCATGCATCCAGCATGTGGCGCAAAGAGTTGCCTCGTCGGGCAAAATTGCCTGGCCGGAGCGCAGCAAAGTGCCGTGGCGGCGCGTCACGAGGCGTTCCTTGTCCCTGAGCACGACATGGCGGTTGTGCGGCGGATCGGGTGTGAAAAAGGAAAGGAGCCGTTCGTCCAGCCACTCCTCGTGGTGCCGCACGGGATAAAGCCGCGCGAGGCTCGCGGCATCGAGCGGCTCGGCCACGGCTGAAGGGGCATCCCGCGGCAAGCTCCTGACCGGCGGGGCGAGTGCAACGGCGATCGGCTCTTGATCACTCCACGTCACGGCATCGAGCCGCGCGAGATCGCCGTCGCTCGATGCCAGAGTGTGATCGGACTCATAAAGGCCAAAGAAGCGCCATGCCGCGCGCGAACCCGGCGGTAGCGCGGCTTGCTTGGATTGGATCGCGGCACAGGCGAGCTCGTGCTGCAGCCGCGTGCTTGGCAAGCTTATGCCAAACGCAAAACCAAACGCATCGCGGTCGCGAAAGGCCGGGCCGAAGAGCTGCTTTCCGTCGGTTGCAAAGCCGATCGCGCCGTCGAGGCATCCATGCGCAACCCAGGGGTTCCGGCCTCCCTGCGCAAGATTTTGCCGGCTCATGACCACGGGTCCGAAAACGGGATGCCTGGCGACATGATGGTCGATATATTGCGAGGCATAGGCTTCGTTGTTCATCAGGAAGCCACGCTCGCCAAGCCCGATGTCTTGGATGAGGATCGCGTCGAGGCGCGCGGCGGCGGCTCCCATATTCACCGCGTCCAGCCGCCACAGCCAAGCAGCCTCCCGTGCATGCGGCGAGAGCGTCAAGCGATAGCGGATGCCGCCCGTTTCTCCTTCCCACGCAAAGCGGCCGCCGGCCGCACCGAAGCGTGGGGGGGCATTTGAGCTGGCGATTTGGACGGGAAACGGAGTCTCGCCGTCAACGCGCAAATAAACCCGGGCAATGCCGCTGCCCACCGGTGAGCCGAGCAGCTGGTTGATGATCGTCGTGGCGGGTGGGCCCCGGTGTTCGATTGAAAAGACGCAGCCGTTCGGGAGAACGCTGATAGACAGCCCGGCACTGTTTTCGATGCGATGAAGGCCAAGACCGGACTCGCGTGGCGTCGTCCAACTTCGCTTGCCAGAAGACACCATCCCTTTGCCTTGCCTTTCGGGTTGTCTGGCCATCATGGCCTGAGCTGGCCCGTTCCTTGGGTACCAAGAATCTGGCAGTCTCAAGGACGCGATTGCTTAAATAACGCTTGGCCGGCCGCCGGCAGTAATTCCGCGCGTTTTCCCGTGTCGTCCTAAACGCGCGAGGCGGGAACGGATTGTTCTGTGTAGACCGAGGGGAGGGTTTTGTTTTGCCGCGCCTTGGCGGCATTCCATCCAAATCGCGAGCCGCTCACGGCCAGGTTGGCCATTGCGGCAGCGATTTGACGACCGGATTGACCTGCCAGGCTCGCACGGCTGGCGCATGCCTCGCCGGCACATATGCAAGGGCATTATGATGTCTGCTATGCCACGCGGCATAGGCGACCGGGTGTCGCCTCCGGCGAACCATGGCATAATAACTCATGCTTGGCGGTGCCCCGGAGATCGTGATCCGGGCGCCTTCGGCCAGCACCATGTGGAATAGGCGCGCGGCATTGCCTGGCGCTAGTCGAATGCACCCGTGCGAGGCGGGACGGCCAAGCGATGCCGTCGAATAAGTGCCGTGGATCGCATAGCCGCCGGCGAAAAAGATGGAATACGGCATCGGCGACATATGATATTTGTGCGAATAATGGGTGCGCAGCAACATATAAGGCCTGTAAGTCCCGCGCGGCGTCCGATAGCCCGAGCGGGCCGTGGAAACCCGCCAATCGTAGCTGCCGCTCTCCGAGCGCACATGCATGGTTTGCGAGCTCAGATCGATATCGATCGCCACCGATGCCTTGGCTTCCGGCATGGCGAGAAATCCGCAAAACACAGCGCAAGCACTTACAATGCCACGCATAATGCGCTCCTCCAGGGGGCTCGGAAAGCCAGCCCTTGAAAAGAATCACATTTCGCAAATTTAATGTAAATTGCAAAGTTCCAGTAAGGTTTATAAAATGTTGCCGCGTCGCGGCGAAGCTGTCGCACAAGAGGTAAATTTTCCTCCGGTCTTGGGCCTTAAAGCGCCTTGACCGCCTCCAGCACCGCTCCAGCGTGACCAGGGACTTTCACCTTGTTCCATACAGTCGCGATCCGGCCGTCCTTGCCGATGAGGAATGTCGTGCGCTCGACTCCCATGTATTTTCGGCCATACATGCTTTTCTCGGCCCAGACGCCATAGGCTTCGAGCATGGTCTTCGATTCGTCCGACGCGAGCGCGAGGCCGAGCTTGTGTTTGGCCTTGAATTTCGCATGGCTTGCCACCGTATCCGGCGAGACGCCAAGGATTGCCGCGCCGGCCTTTTTGAAATCGTCTCGCAAGCCATTGAAGCCGATCGCTTCCTTGGTGCAGCCGGAGGTGTCGTCCTTCGGATAGAAATAAAGAACAAGCTTGTTGCCGGCAAAGCTCGAAAGCGAAATTTTGGCTCCCGCATCGTTAGGTAACTCGAAATCCGGGGCTTTGTCGCCCGGACCCAACTTCTTCCGCGAATTATTGGCCAAGCTGTTGTTTAGAGTCTTGTTTGCTTTCCCGGATGGTTCATTGGACAAATTTTTGGTCATGGGCCTTCCTTTCGTCACATTGAACGGCGATTGGCAAAG
>ODAK010004818.1_pt1 | contig 13787 bp, 12 predicted proteins | sample 1539591 | NCBI WGS metagenome assembly ODAK01 (sample SAMEA3539303, study PRJEB22396) | soil metagenome | biome: tundra; feature: field; material: soil | place: USA | collected 2010-05 | depth 0.15 m | reverse complement strand
AGTCGCGAATGATCGTTTCGTCGCGCGGCGTGGAGACGAGCGCGATCCGGTCGCCGCGCGGACTGAGCGCGATCCGCGTGAGGCCTTGCAGTTCCGGGTTATCGAATTCGGCAGCCTTTTGCCAGTCGTCGGGATGCGCCGGATTCCACTCGTAGATCGTGCGGCCGGAAGCCATGAGCAACGTTCCGCGTGACGTCCAGACGTGGCTCCCCGAGGTGGGGAATGGAATCGTGGCGAGCGTGGTGACGTGACGATCGTTGAGATCGAGTTGCCGCAGCACGATCTTGCGCGGCGGCGCGCTCTTCGCCGCATCCCCCTCGGGTGCAGGAAACGGCTCAGAAGCGACGAACGTCACCGCGCGCTTCCCGGGAACACGAATCGGTGCCGTGTTCGCGCCGACTGCCATCGTGTCGAGCGCCTTCGTCGTCGCGTCGTAAATGGCGATGCGTCGCTGTTTGTCGTTCATAAACAGGACCCAGGTGCGATCGTCGAAGCGCGCGTAGTAACCGGCGTCCTTCGTCTCGGTGAGCGAAGTCTCGTGCCCCGAGGGATCGCGAAGGACCACATGCCCCTCGCGCAACATCATCAGCGATTTGCCATCCGCCGCCGGCGTCGGACTGAACCCGAGCGCGCCCTTCATCGGCGTCGACGACCCGCTGGCGAAGTCGTAAATCACCGCTTGAACCGCATGCCCCGTGTCGTCGAGCTCTGCAATCTGCGACGTGAAGACGAGCCGCGAGCCATCAGGGAAGAATGCCGGCTGGTTGTCGTACCCCGGATGGTTCGAGATGTTCACAAGGTTCGAGACGGCAAGCCGCCCGCCGGACATATCCAACGATCCGATCCAGACCTCGGAATCACTGATCTGCGCGGTCGCGGTTGCAGCCGAGGCAAGGAAGGCGATGAAGATGACGATCTGACGCATAGGAGGATCGTATCGCGGGATGGACCGAGGTGAGATCAACGCTCTGTTGGCTGGGTGCTAAGCATCCTTCGGTTCTCGTTATTGAACGCTTGGTTTTGGACACTGAAAAGAGACGGGTTCACGCGGAGATCGCGGAGCTTCCTCAATTTGCGAGCTCGCTCGAGTGTGCGAACGAGAACCGACCGCGCGATTTCTGTCGCCCGCTGAAGCGGGCTACCAATTTGGAGAGGCGTCGCTTTCCCCCGCCTGAAGGCGGGGGCTACGGACCTCAGCTCGCCGAGGCTACGCGCTGATCATTCCACGACGCTTCCACTCCTCGATCAGCCAACTCCAAAGTCCGCTTGTTTCCTGGATATTTTTCGAGGTGTGGCCACAGGTCGGCCATCTGTTGCGCGGAGATGAACTGCAGAGCGTCGTCTGGTTTCGCCTGGCGCATGACCTTTCCGGTCAGGTAGGCGCGAACGGGGAGATCGGCCTCCGCCAACTGGCGCGTGAGCTCGTCGAGCGTCATGTCGACATCCCAGAGAAAATAGGGACGACCCTGCGCGTCGACCATTCGATCGGGAGGAGTTGGGACGAGCATGAGAGAAGCGTAGCAGATCGAAGATTTCGGGCGGGTCGTCGGGTTTTCGCTCCGAAAGCATCGAAGCCGTGTTTCGCACCATCGATGCTGTGTTTCACACCATCGATGCTGTGTTTCACACCTCCGGCGCTGTGTTTGAGAATTCAGAAACAGAATATATCGACATGGTCATATAAGTACTAAGTGGGTTATCCTGCGAACCATGCGAACGAAACCAGCTCACGCTGATCTTGCCCCCGAGGCGTTGCAACTCGTCGCCGAACGGTTCCGGGTGCTCGCGGAGCCTCAGCGCCTGCGCATCCTTCAGATTCTGCGCAACGGCGAGCAAAACGTGACCGAGCTCACAACGAACCTCGCCACCACACAACCAAACGCCAGCAAGCATCTGCGCCTGCTTCAGGAAGCGGGATTCATCGGGCGCAGGCAGGCCGGAACCAGCGTCTACTACTTCGTCACCGATCCGAGCGTCTTCGAGCTTTGCGACGTCGTCTGTACCTCGCTGTACGAGCGGATGGCCGCGCACGCGCGCGTCCTGCAGCAGCCGGCAGCCAACGCGTCATCGCGCGGCAGGAAACGAGCAGCCACGGGAATCAAGTCATGAAGCTCCTGGCCGCTCTCCCGTACGCGTTGCTCGTTCCGATCGCTCTGCTGCTGGCAATCGCACCTTTCGGGGCGATGCCGCATCTCGTCGAGAAATGGCGGATGCTCTTTGCCGGAACGCTGCACCGGCCGCTCGACTGGTTCGATCTCGCGTTGCACACCGCACCGCTTGCCCTGCTCGTTTTGAAAGTTGCCGCCACTCTTCTGACACGCACGGAGGCGGGTAATCCATGACCATCTCGATCTCGTTTCCCGGCGGTGTTGCCATCGATGCCACGCTCAACGGTCACACCATCCACACCGACCAGCCCCAACCGCTCGGCAGCGCCGCCCGCGTTCGACGTGTCCGTGACGGCGCTGGAGTCCCGACATGACCTGCTCCTCGCCCCCCGTCTTTCTCTGCCGAGCCTGCGGAACTCTTTTCGAGCAAGGCGTCGCTGATCCTGCTCCCAACAATGCACCCCGTTGCCCACAATGCGGTCTCGCGGATGCGGCGCCGTCGATAACCAACGACGGTGATTTCGTCGTGCGCGAGGATACAAAGTTTCGCTGAGGATCCTGAACGAGCCCGGTCGCGCTCGCAGTCAGGTTCGTGTCACTGAGGAGAGAAAAATGTCTAAAGACTATGGAATCCGCGTCGTTCTCGATCTTTCATTCTCGGATGCGGTCGAGCGAACGAAGGCCGCACTCACAGCCGAAGGTTTCGGCGTGTTGTCCGAGATCGACCTGCAGGGAAAACTGAGAGAGAAGCTAGGCGTCGAAGTCGATCACTACGTCATCCTCGGCGCCTGCAACCCGCCGCTCGCCTACAAGGCACTTCAGGCCGAACCGGAGATCGGACTGCTCCTCCCGTGCAACGTCATCGTCTACGCAAAATCAAACGGACAGACGGTCGTCGCCGCGGTCGATCCCGACGCGATGCTCAGCGTGATCGGCGACAACGCAGCGATTGCAGAGGTCGGACAGGACGCCCGCGTACGGTTGGAGCGTGTGATCGCGTCGTTGAAGGCAGCGTAGATCCTGCGCCTTCATCGCGGGCGATGGAGGCTTTTCGTACAATCGCGCGATGCAGGAGGGACAGGCCAGCCGGACGGCGGATCGGGTTGCGGAACGGCGTGCGGCACATCAGGTGCGTGACCGCCCTCTCGTTTTCGAAGATCCGCTGGCACTGCGCATCATCCGGCCGGAGGTTGCGCGGGAGTTGCGGGAGGATCCGCCAACGCACGATTCGTCGCCGATTGCGCCATATCTGCGCGCCTTCTTCGCCATGCGCAGCCGGTTCGCCGAGGATGCGTTGCGCGAAGCGGTCGGGCGCGGCGTGCAGCAATACGTCGTCCTCGGCGCTGGCTTCGATACCTTCGCTTATCGCAATCCGTACCCGGACCTGCGCGTCTTCGAAGTCGATCATCCGGCCACACAGGCGACGAAACGGGAGCGGCTCGCCAGTGGCGAGATCACGATTCCTCCGTCGCTCACGTTCGTAGCGATCGATTTTGCGACGACGGCGCTCGATGATGCTCTGCGAAGCGCCGGCTTCGATGCCGCAGCACCGGCATTCTTCGCGTGGCTCGGCGTCGTGCCGTATCTCGAACGGCCGGCGATCGATCAGACGCTCTCGTTCATCGCATCGTTGCCGCCCGATACTGCCGTCGTCTTCGACTACAGCGTCCCGCCGGAATCGCTCAGTTGGATGAGCCGGCTCGTCTTCCACAAGATGGCCAAACGAGTCGCCGCCGCAGGTGAACCGTGGAAAACGTTCTTCGATCCAGGAGAGCTATTGAAGGATCTGCACGATCTCGGATTCAGCAACGCCGAAGACTTCGACGGCGATGCGCTGAACCGCCTCTTCTTCGCCGGCCGCAGCGACAAGCTGAAGGTCGGCGGGGGTGGGCATATGGCGATGGCGAGAGTCTGAAAGGCTGAACCACAGAGGCGCAGAGGACACAGAGAAACTGGTTCCCCTCCGTGCTCACTGAGTCTCTGTGGTTCACTCTTCCGTCGGACCCCAGATCGAAGCGAGATCAATCTCGGCCGCGGGGAAGGGATCGGCGCGAACAACGTCGTCGCCGCCGAACACATGAATCGTCGAGTACACATCGCCGGCTAGTTGCAGCACTTCAAGCGTGCGCTGCCCCGGATCGACGAACCAGAGCCACGGCACATCATGTGCTGCATAGATGAATTGCTTCTTGCCACGATCGACGTGCGCGGTCGATGGCGAGATCACCTCGCAGACCCAATCGGGTTCGATGATGAACCGATGATCGCTCGGAATCTCCGGCATCCGCTCGCGGCGCCAGCCAGCGAGATCGGGAACGAGCACGTTGTCGCCGAGGTGCAACTCGGGCTCATCGAGAATCCACCATCCTCCGGGGCCGCCGCGTCCGCGATCGTACGGCGTGCCGATATCCATTCCGAGGGCGGATGAGAAACGCGCGTGTGGTCCTGCTGGCCGTGGCCACGCGTACAACTCCCCGTCGATCAGCTCGGCCACGAGGTTCTCCGGGACCTTCAGCAGATCCTCGTACGTTGCCCTCGCCAGCGTCCTCGCTTTCATGACGTCAATTGTACGCTCGCGCTCTTTGCGTTAACGTCCGCGGACATGCTGCGACGCCTATCGTTTGCTTTCCTCATTCTTCTAACCACGATCAGCACTGCAGCCGCGGTGCGCAAGGTCGACATCATCGTCACCGGCGGCATCGTCATCACGATGGCCGGGCCGAACATCGACGACGGTGCGGTCGCCATCGACAAAGGCGACATCGTCGCGGTCGGCAAATCCTCCGACATCGCCAAACGCTACGCTGGAACGGACACGATCCACGCGCGCGGCTCCGCCATCCTCCCCGGCTTCGTCAACGCGCACACGCACGTGCCGATGACGCTCTTCCGCGGGATCGCCGACGATCGCGACCTCATGGACTGGCTCCAGCACTTCATCTTTCCTGCCGAGGCGAAGAACGTCGACCGTGATTTCGTGCGATGGGGAACGCGGCTCGCGGCCGCGGAGATGATCGCGTCGGGAACGACCACGTTCACCGACATGTACTACTTCGAGAGCGACATCGCCGCCGAGGCGAAGAAAGCGGGGTTGAGGGCGGTCGTCGGCGAGACCATGATCGATTTTCCGGTCGCCGACAACAAGACGTGGGACGCCGCGGTTGCGTACGTGCGCGAGTTCGTCACACACTGGCGCGGCGACCGGCTCATCACCGCAGCACTCGCGCCGCATTCGCCGTACACCGTTTCGCGCGCGCATCTCGAACAAGTCCGTGCGCTGGCGACGGAGCTCCATGCGCCGATTCTCATCCACGTCGCAGAAACAAAGAATGAGGCTGCGCAGATCAAGGACAACACCAGCGGCCTCTCCCCCGCTGCCTACCTCGACTCGATCGGCTTCCTCGGGCACGACGTCATCGTCGCGCATGGCGTCTGGCTCACCCCCGAGGACATTCAAACCTTTGCGAAGAAACGCGTCGGCGTCGCGCACTGCCCCGAGAGCAACATGATGCTCGCCTCGGGCGTCGCGCACGTCGTCGACATGCGCAAGGCCGGCGTTTCCGTCGGACTCGGCACCGATGGTCCGGCCGGATCGAACAACAATCTCGACATGGTCGAAGAAGCCGCCAGCGCTGCGCGTCTGCAGAAGATCACGCTCGGCGATCCGAAGGCGCTCAGCGCCCGCGACGTCCTCGAAATGGCTACCATCGGCGGCGCCAAGGTTCTAGGCATGGAAGACCGCATCGGTACGCTCGAAGCCGGCAAGCGCGCCGACGTCATCGTCATCGATCTGCAGCAACCGAAGACCCAGCCGGTCTACGCCGTGGAGTCGGCAATCGTCTACGCAGCATCGGGCAACTCCGTAGTCACGACGATCTGCGACGGAAAAGTCCTGATGCGCAACCGCAAAGTGCTGACGGTCGATGTGCCCGCAGCAGTGGCGAAGGCGAAGGAGTATCGGGACCGGGTGGTCCGCAGCCTGAAGTGAGGGAATTGACAATTGATAATTGACAATTGACAACGAAAACCAACGCATACCCCATGTGGACCGGGATCGGGGCTGCCCGCTGTTCGTTGCCAATTGTCAATTCCGCGACGGCGCCCACCCGTCCCACGTGGATCGGGATCGCGCCTCGGTTTTCGTTGTCAATTGTCAATTATCAATTGTCAATTCCATTCCGCGACGGAGATAAACTACCCCCATGAAACGACTCCTCATCGCGTCCCTCCTCCTCATCGCCACGGCGGCGCAGGCAAAAGAAGTGCTGCCGTGGATCGAGAACGATTACAAGATGGCGATTGCCCGCGCGAAGGCGACAGACCGGCCGGTCTTCGTCGAAGCGTGGGCACCTTGGTGACACACGTGCCGCTCGATGAGGGCCTATGTCTTCACGGACAAGTCCCTCGAGCGGTACGCCGGACGGTTCGTCTGGCTCTCGATCGATACGGAAAACGCAACGAACGCCGCCTTCCTGAAAGCGCATCCGATCAGCGTCTGGCCGACGCTGCTCATCCTCGACCCGAAAGATAAGGTCGTCTTCCGCTACGCCGGCGGCGGCACGGTGCCGCAGATCCGCAAGCTGCTCGATGACGGCGAGCGCGCCGCGCAAGGCTCGCACGGCAAGGCGGACACCGCGCTCCTGCACGCCGACGGGTTGGCGGCGCAGGGCAAACAAGCAGAAGCGGCCAAGACCTTCGAAGAAGCGATCTCCGCAGCGCCGAAGAACTGGCCGCGCTTCGGACGCGCGTCGGAGTCGCTCGTTTTCGCGATGCTGCAATCGCAGAATTCGCAGGCATGCGCCGAACGCGCCCTCGCTCTCTACCCTCGGGTGCGCGGAACCGGCTCTGCCGTCAATGTGGCAGGCACCGGACTCTCGTGCGCCACCGATCTCGATCCGAAGAAATCGTGGAACCGCTCGGAACTGGTCGCAGGCCTGGAGAAAGTGACGCGCGAAACGCTCGCCGCGGCGGACAAGATCGCGATGTCCGCGGACGACCGCTCCGGCCTCTACGAATCGCTCGTCGACGCTCGCGACGAAGCCAAAGACACGACAGCCGCACATGCGCTGCGCGAGCAATGGGCCGCGTTTCTGGAAGGGGAGGCTGCGAAAGCGAAGACGCCCGATCAACGCGCCGTCTACGATCCGCATCGCCTCACCGTCTACCTCGGACTCAAGCAGCCGGAGAAGGCCATCGCCATGCTCGATCAGTCGGAGCGCGATCTGCCGAACGACTACAACCCGCCGGCGCGGCTCATCTCCGCGTACAAAGCAGCAGGCCGTTTCGACGATGCCCTCGCCGCGTCCGACCGTGCGCTGAAGCTGGCGTACGGCCCACGCAAGATCGGCATCTACCGCAACCGCGCCTCGGTGTACACAGCCAAAGGCGACAAGGAGTCAGCGAAAAAGACGATCGATGAAGCAATCCGCTTCGCCGAGTCGCTGCCAACCGAACAGCAAAGCGCGAATGTGATCGCGTCGATGAAGAAGCAGTTGGATACGATGTGAGGGGGTGGGGGGGGGGAGCAGAGATCAGGGATCAGAGACAAGGGATCAGGCAGTGTCCCAATCCTGTCATCCTGAGCCGCCGAAGCCGCCGCTGGATTTCGCACTCTCGGTCCCGGCAAACATCGGCGGCGAAGGACGGTCGAAGGACCCCCTTCTCATGTGCCGGGTTGGTTGGTGGTCGCGAGATTGACGATGCACATGGGCAGGGGGGGGTCCTTCGACCGTCCTCCGCCGCGATGCCTGCCGGGGGTTCATGCAGTGTCGGGGCGCGGCTGCGGCGGCTGGTATGAAAATAGACGAATAGCACGAGGGTGGTCGGGTGCGCCGCTGAATATGTAGCCGAAGCTGGTATACGTGCTCAAAGGCGACAGAAAGCGATTGCGAAAGCGCGGCGCAGGTCAATCTCAGGACCGCAGTCGAACTGACAGACTAACAATGCCGACCTTGACCCGAGCACCCGATCGAGAGTGTACCGCTCGCGCGGCAGTCAGGCAATTTTCATCGACTGCGATGCGGCGCCGCTTCATCGGATCTCAGGATGACAGGAACGCCGTGGCCCGGACGCTCTGTTCTGTCCCCTGATCTCTCGTCTCTTGTCTCTGATCTCTCCCACACCCCACACCCCACACCCGACCCTCAGTGCCTGACGGCGCGGCCGCGCGGCGGGGCGATCGCCGTCACCGTCGCGGCGTTGCTGTCCGCCGTGCCGCACTGGCCGGTGATGCGAACCCAGTACACGTTATTGAAGTCGACTGCGTCGGTGACGAAGGTCGATGAATCCGTGCCTACGGTCTTCGTCGTGTTGCCCTTGTTGCCCTCGTACCACTGGTAGTGAAGTGCCGTCCCCGCGGCAACGACTTTGAACGTCGCGGCGGTGCCGATCGGGGCTGAGACATTGGCTGGCTGCGTGGTGATCGATGGAGATGTACACGTCGATACCGTGATCGTGGCGGTGTTGCTGTCGGCCGTCGAATTGTTGCAGCCGGTCACACGTACCCAGTACTTGGTCGTGACCGTCGGGCTGCGGATCAATGAGGCCGAGGTCGCGCCGGAGATGGGGTTGGAGGTGTCGCCTTTGTCGCCGGTATACCACTGATACGTGAGCGGGGCCGTTCCGGCGGCCACCACGGTCAGCGTGACGGGTGAACCGCTGGCGATCGTCGAGCTTGCAGGCTGCGTCGTGATCGAGGCGGCGGTACAGATCGACCCATTAACGACGACTACGACATTGTTCGAATCCTGCGTGCCGCACGACGAGCTCACGCGCACCCAATAGCTGGTGTTCACCGTTGGGAACACGAGGGCGCTCGTCCCTGTGGCGCCGTTGATCATGTTGGAGGTATCGCCGGAGTTGCCCTGGTACCACTGGATCGTGAACGGACCGTTCCCCGCCGTGTTGAATGAGAGTTGTGACGATTGGCCGTTATTGATGGTCTGCGGCGAAGCGAATGGTCCTGACCCGATCGGCGCGCACGTCACAGTCACCGTCGTCGCCTGGCTGTCGGACGGCGGAGCGCACTGTCCTGTCACCCGAACCCAGTAGGAAGTGGTCGTGGTGGGACTGACGCTGATGAACGAGCTGCTGCCCGGCCCAACGATGGGGCTCGTCGTCACGCCGGAGTTTCCGATGTACCACTGGTAGGTCAGCGGACCGGTGCCGCTTGCACTTTCGGAGACGAAACTCGATTGACCATTCGTGATGGAAGAGGGAGAGGCGAAAGGGGTCGTCGCGGATGGGGGAACGCACGGAGCGACGGTAACGGTCACGGCTGGACTGTCCGCCGTCGGTGCGCACTGTCCGGTCACGCGCACCCAGTACGAGGTGGTGACCGTCGGGCTGACCGTGATGGAGTTGTTGCTCGTCGATCCGCCGATCGGACTCGTGGTCACGCCCGAGTTGCCGCTGTACCACTGGTAAGTGAACGGACCGCTGCCGGTTGGAGTCTCGGTGATTGTGCTCGATTGGCCGGAAGTGATCGAGGAGGGAGCAGCGACCGGGACAGGAGCGGACGGTGGCGTGCAGGTCGTCACAGTGACGGTCGCTGCATTGCTGTTCGCCGGGCCGCCACACGCAGTCACGCGAACCCAATAGGACGTAGTCACGGCCGGAGAAACGGTCAACCCTGACGTGGTTCCGTTGGCCGCTGGCGTGGTAGTGCTCGGGGGATTTCCGACGTACCACTGATACGCCGCACTTGTGCCCGTGGCGGTGACATTCAGCGTGGTCTGAGCGCCCGATACGATCGACGTGCTGGCGGGCTGCCCTGAGATCGTCGGGGCGAAGCAGTAGTCGAAGTTAACCGAAGGTGCGCTCTGCCAGCGTGAGTTACTCAGGTAGTCTGAGGCGACGCCCGTACCGGTCTGGCCCGCATATACCGTCCGGATGGCGTCAAGGTCCCACTGCTGCAAACTCTGGACATTGACGGTCGTATTCATGATCGCATTGCTCGTGCAGTTCAATGGAAGAGCACATGGTCCACCGCTGGTATTTTCATTCGAGTGGCGGAGCCCCAATGTGTGACCGAGCTCGTGAGTCATGAGGGCATTGAAAAGTCCCTGGGTGGTATTGAAATTTTTCCCAACGACAACGTCGACTTCGGTTGTGAACCCGCCGCTCGTGGCAGAAACCCCACCGGCGGCCGCGACACCGGGAGGGATGAGGTTTGTGGGGTCGTTAAAAAGGACGGCATTGATATGATCGGAGACGTTCAGCCCTCCGGTGGCGCTGGTATTAGAAGAACCAAGGCCGTATTGCACACCAGCACCTGCGCCAGTCCAGTTGGCCGTGCCGGCTGCAATTGCACCTGTACCATCCAGACCTCCTGGTACAGAGACATCCGGCCTGGGAACAAATGCAGTGGACCGAGGAGCTGCATCTTCAGCATGAACAAAGTAGTCGGGACGCGCAGGCGCTCCCGGTGCATTGGCTATTGTCTTGATGAACGTCTCAAAGGCGATCGCCAGACGCAGTCTTTCCTTGTGGGGGTCACCACTAACCTCATCCCAGCCAAAGATGGTCTCAGCGATTCCTCCACGAACGAGGACCATCTGATCAAACGATTCGTTCACGTACTCAAACTTGCCCAAGCTGAAACCGTAGGTGGCCCAGCCGTCGGCGGTACGTCGAAGGAAAACGAGGTAGTGCTTACCGGCCTCGTAGCGGGGCGAGCCGGTAATGAGCGTCACGCGCTCGCCGACGACACCTCCAGGCTCAACGAGATCGATCGATGTTTGTTTGCCTAGCTCTCCTTTTAGCACCTCGTCAACAGCGAGAGTGGCTATCGTCACAACGCGTCCATCGGCCGTAAGCTGAGAATTCGATGTCACGGCGGTCCCGACGACGATCGCTTCCGCTCGCATCACCAGGTCCCGATCCGTCGGGACGATGTAGGTCGTGGCAAAGATAGACGACGTGGCTGTAACGAGCATGAATACGGTCAACAGCCGGACAATGATTCGCATGGGGCGTCCTCCGAGGACAGGCGTGAGTGCCGATTCTAGGAACTTAATGCCCGGTTGAGTGTGCCGCGTGTCACACAGGCCTCAGGCAACACCGGGACGCCCCCGGCGCAGCCGCACGGCCACGCCGCCGCCGAGGAGCAACGCCAGCGTGGAGAACGAGATAGCGCGGCCACGGACGAAGCTTTCCGGCAGGTAGGTCAGGCGAATCGTGTGGCCGCCTGGCGGGACGAAGACGCCGAGGAAGGCTACGTTGGCGTAGAAATGCTGCACGCGGCGGCCGTCGATATAGACGCGCCAGCCGTCCCAGGCCGGCTCAGTGATCACGACCCAACCGCCGGCGGATGTGGCCGCTTCGACGATGAGGTCGCCGTCGTCGCGCCGCACGCTGGCCACGGTGCATCCGGTGTTGCCGCGCTCCCCGGCGGGCAGCGGCGCTTCGATCCAGGCGCGATCGCGAAAATCGGTTGCTGCCTTCATCGCGTCGAGCGTTCCGTCGAAGGACGTGCCGAACACTGCGTGATCCGGCACAAAGGCGCGAGGAAGAACGCGCGTATTCTCGAGCAGCTCCGCACCGGGCTGCACGGCCACGCGGAGCCAGCCATCGGGCGCCGGAAGTTTGTCCGAGGCGATGGCGTAGCGGACGTTCAACATCGAGAGAAACGGTTTCGTCAGATCGTCGACCCGGTTGAACCACACCGGCTGATGCTTGCACCAGGCGTCGTACGTCGCCACGTAGCGTGAGAACGTCAGCGCTTCGTAGCCGCGCGCGTCTTCGAGCTCATAGAGCGCGCTCGTTCCGGGAACAAGTGCGTGCGCGCGTCCAACGATCCGGAACGGCTCTCCTGTTTGTCGGGGTAACGACCGGAAGATCGGAACAGGTGGATACGCCGCGAACGCGGGCAGCGTCGGATAGATGTCGTGGCCGGCCAGCCAGCGTTGGATGACGATGAGGATGAGGATAGCGATCGGTATCGCGGCCGCTTTTACGGTCGCGAAGCCTCGAGGTCTGGAGGTCTCGGGGCCGCCCGTTTGCCCGGCTTGCGAATCTCCGGCAGGCTGCGCGACCACGCGACCCCGAGACCCCGCAACCGCAAGCAACACCATGGCCCCGACGCCCAGACACGCCAGCTCGCCGAACAGCGTGTAGACGCCCCATTCAGGAAGGCTGTGGGCCATGATGTTGAGCCGGTTGATCGTGAAGGCGCCGGCGGCGAAGAAGAACATGGCAAACGCCAGCGTGAAGAAAAGTGCGCGGTCTCGTTTGCGCAACGCGTGCTCGAGACCGAGTGCGCCGAGGATGACGAGGGAGAAGGCGGCGGCGAAGCAGAATCGTTCGTTGAGCGTGATGTCGAACAGCGGGAGCTTTTGCAACAGCGCGGCGAGCGGCGCCCACGCAGCGCGCGCGAGAATTCCGAAGAGTGCCAGCGCTGCGAAGAAAGCCACCTCGCGCCGCCGCACGCGGATGATCGCGTACGCCGCCAGTGCCAGGAGGATGCTGCCCACCGCCGACGTCTCCAACGGCACCCAATGCGGATCTTTCCAGTTCCAATACCGGCCGTGCAGATGCGGAAAAAGATCCGTGAGGATGCGCGCCTCGCTCTCGACGGCGGCGACGCCCCGGGGAATGTCGAGGTAGCCGCCGGTGCGGAATTGTTGTTCCATCGTCTGCGGCGCCGCTTCGAAAATCGGAAGGATGTAGATCGCACACAACAGCAGCGCGATCACGCCCGCGGCGAGAGCGCAGGCGAGCGGACGGACGACGTTGCGCCGCAGCACCAGCATCTCCACGAGCGCGTAAAGCGATCCGCAGAAGACGATATGGAACGCCGTTTCCGGATGGCCGGCCAGCAGCAGAAGGGTGAGTGTCGTCGCCAGAATTGCGGTCGATCGGATGCCAGGCAGATGCACCGAGCGGCGCGTGGCGAAGAGGACGAGAGGAAAGAGCGCCCAGGAGTTCCCGAGGGACCAGAGGACGAAGAACGCCATCGGTCCCGAATACATCCAACCCGCGGCGGCGGAGAGCGCGACCGACTCGCGGCAACCGAGCTCGCGAGCGAAGAGAAACGCGCCCAGTCCGGCCAGGAAAAACGTCAGCGCTGCCGTGAAGGTGATGCTTTGCGCGACCGGCAGCAGGCAGGCGATCAGAGTGAATGGCGAGTACGCCGCGGGCTGCGCCGAGGCCGCGAGCTGCGTCCCCGAGAGAATGAACGGATTCCAGAGCGGCCACTGGCCATGCGCGAGCGCGAACTGCACGGCCTTCCGCCAAGGGATCATCTGCGCGTACAGATCGGAAAGCATTCCGTTGTGCGGCTGCGGCACGCCCAGCGGCACGCGCATGGCCCTGAGCGGCTCCGTGAAATACGGGAGATCGACCGGTCCGAAAACGCCGCCCGTCAGCAACGCCTTGCCTGCGACGCAGAGCGGAAGGAGCAGAAGCGCGATCGCCGCCACGCGCGAGAGCGGAACGAGCGCGCGATGCGAGATCCAGAGCAGCAGCGATGCTGCGATGACGTACAGCAGGAACGACATGAGCGGCGGAGTGTATCGGAGGTGAGGGTGTTCGGTAACTTCGGTGCCCGTGCTGAGCGTTATGATCGGAAGAAGTAGCGACCGCGCATTTTCCCGGCAAAACCATCACCACAGAGACTCAGAGATCACAGCGCGGCATAGCCGCAACCAAAAGTAAAGGCGCTTCGAACCTCTCGTAGGA
>ODAK010004817.1_pt1 | contig 13787 bp, 12 predicted proteins | sample 1539591 | NCBI WGS metagenome assembly ODAK01 (sample SAMEA3539303, study PRJEB22396) | soil metagenome | biome: tundra; feature: field; material: soil | place: USA | collected 2010-05 | depth 0.15 m | reverse complement strand
CCGTAGCTGCCAACTGCCGCTGGGTAAATCCGAGAGCCTTCAACAAGGCCAAGTCACGTCGTCGACGTCGGACCGAAGCAACGAGCATCAGCCCGAGGGCGCCCACTGCGCCTACCGCCAACGTCGAACTGAGAAGCGTCGGCGTAACGCCCGCGGATCTGTAATTCACGATCTCCGCCGGCCTTTGCACGGCCAGGACTTGTACCCCGAAGTTGGTGGGCAGGCTCAATTCTCTGGCGATGTGGTTGATCTGCTGGCGCGCCGAGTTAGTGGTCACATTCGGTGCGAACCGCACAAAGATAGCGTTCGGTCCGAGCGGAGAGGTATCCGCTTGATTGCGCACGGTCGGTGGGATGAGGCGGTAGTCGACGATTGCCCCGGTTCCCATCTCTAAGTGGCCGGTGACGCCGCCGACTCCCACCGCGGGCATGGTCGCGGTGCCAACGATATGCAAATTCTTCGGAGACGCACTTCCGAAGCTGACGGCAACTGTGTCACCGATGTTCTTTTGGAGTTGCGCCAGGGTTCCGACACCGAGGACGATCTGGCCCGGTCCATCGAGCCCGTGGCCTTTTAGTATCGGTGGCGCGACCGGCGCCCCCGGCGTTCCGCCGAGGACGGGTACGGTGTACCCGTCGATTTCGAAGTTGGCGTAATAGTATCCCGACCATGCGTTCACCTGTCGGTCGTGCTTGAGGAGTACGGCCGCGCTGTGTTGTGGAATGTCACCGATCCCTCCGCCGCCCTCGAGTGCGTAGGTCCAGTTCCATCCGTAGAGTGCCGGATGAGAGACTAAAGCACTAAAGCTGGAACCGAATACGACGGTGGCGATGACGACCACTAGAGCGAGCGTGGCACCAAGGGTGGCGGAACGCACTGGTGCGTTGTCGGCTCCCGGCTCGAAGGCGAAGCGGATGCCCACGACCGCGGAGACGGGCAGTCCGCTGGAAGAAGCGCTGGCGGCGAGATTTGATTCGCGCCGCGAATGCCGTCGTGTGACCGTGCCGAGGCGATGGGGTGCTCCGTGCACCGCGAGAAGAAGGCTCACCGCGAAGAGGACCGCTACGAACGCCAGCGTCCCAAAACCCAGCACAGTCCAGTCAAACGAGAGGCCGGGAAACGGATAGTAGGGGCGTACGGGACCCAGCGGAGCCAACGGCGACAGGGCTACGGCCACTACGCCAGCCGTGAGTGCACCAGCGACCACCGCACCCGTGATCCCGATGACCTCATCGCTCACGATCATTGCGGGGCTAGCACCAATCGAACGCAGAGCGCGTTTTTCTCCGGCCCTTGAACGCAACAGTCGGCCGATTATCTGTCCAGCGATCAGCAGGGCGGCTAGCAAAGCAATTCCTCCGAAGGCGCCAAGGGCAATTGCTTCGGGCTTGAGGGCTTGGTCCGCCTTAGCCACGTCGATCGACGTGGCTAAGAAATCGTGGGGAAGGCTTGTGGGCAAGACGCGATCAATCTCCGATTCGACGGTCGCCACGTCCGTACTGCCGTGACGGAGCTGGAGAAAGGTAAAGGTAAAGTCGGAACAGCACGACGTCAATCGTTGCGTCAGCGCAGGAGTGAGGATCGCGGTTGGCGCGCCGAGAGCGTCGATCTCGTCCTGCACCACCGCATTGTTGAGCACCACGGTTCCCACCAGTGTGAGGTCCTTATGTAGATATGGTTTGGCCGTCGAGTTGCCGAGCTCATCGCGGTACACGGCCCACGGGACCGTCTGGCCCACTTTCAAGTCCAGTTCGCGCGCCGCACTTTGGGTCATCATGATCTCGTTGGCCCTGTTCGGATTGGCCATGCGCCCGCGAATGACGGTGACCCGGTCCTGGTTGAAATAGAGACCGTTGACGCTGCCGAACACGTTTAGATTACTGCTGGACTTCTTGGCTGCCGGGGTAGGGCGTCCATTCGCGCCGAGCGGTAGGGCGTAGACGAGTGCGTAGCTCTCGGTCCGTTTAACACCCGGCAAACGAGCAATCGTGCGGATGACGGAGCTGTCGTAACCGGTCGTTAATCCGATTGGTGGTTCATAGAGCGCGGTGCCGACGCTGAGGTCCGATGGATTGGTGTGGGCCAGGAACAGGGAGAAAGATGACTGGGTCCGCCGGGCCGCGGCGATTGCTCCCATGCCCGCGCCACCCACCAGCGCGATGAGCAGCACGATAGCGAGGTAGTCCGGCCATCGCGGTCGGAAGGTGACGCGGAACCGATACCAGGCAAGAGCTAACACGCTTTTGCTCCTCGGGAGGTGCTCATTTTCAGCCGTGTCCTCGCTGCCACCACGCCATCGTCGACCCGTCCTCATTTCGGCATTTGGGAAGTATTGCTGAGTCCTGTTGCGCTGCCAAGCGGGGCAGCATCCGGATAATCTTCGTGCCAGCACGATATCTTCCACGAGCCTCCGCATCGATGTTGGTGCGAAACAATCTGAAGCATGAGATCCGCACCGAGGTGTTTTTGGACGGCCGGCCGCCGATTCGGGTGACGCGTAGCGACTGAAGCATGCGGCGAACCCTAGGACCGCGTCACGTAACTCAAAGAGGTCGAGCGCCGCAACGGCAGTCGAAAGGAGATCACCGTCGGCCGATTTCGAATCCGCTCACGGCGCGGTTTGCCTAGGCAATCGAGGGGCTGCGGTCCCACCGAGCAAATTGGGGAGTTGTTGAGAAACCGTAGGGAGGTGTGTGCGGTGTCGGTGCGAGGATTTTGGAACAAGTGGAAGGCAGACCTTTGCGGAACATCCCAGCCTTTCGACTCCAGATATCGGCCGCCATTACAACTTTGGTGGTCGCAGTCTGCTTCGTCGCGTTGCCCGCACCAGACGCGATGGGATCGTCACCGTTAAGTGTCTGGAATGTTGCGTCAGCCCCATCGCCAACTGGTAGTTGGTATGCCGTCGATTTTGTCGATGGTCGGTGGATAGCGCTAGGTCACACCGCCTATGTCGCGGTCTCGCTTGACGGCTCAACGTGGACGGAGTATCCCGTGCCTGCCGGTTCTTGGCAGTCCGTCGCCTATGGCAACGGCCGATACGTGGCGCTCTCATCCGTGAACGCGAGTCCCCAAGAGATGATTTCGACGAACGGAGTCAACTGGACGATGGTCACCGGGCCGGCTGGTACGTGGACCGGTCTGACCTTCGGCGAAGGGCGCTTCGTCGCGGTCAGCTCGCTCGGACAGATAATCACCTCAATGGACGGGGTGCATTGGACGCAGACGTGGCAACAGAGCCAATACGACTTCACCTCAGTCGCCTATGGAAACGGACGCTTCGTCGCGGTCGACGGTACCTTGGGTGCCACAGCGGTTTCGGTCACTGGCCTCAACTGGAACGCGTACTCGGCACCGATGACCGGTCTGCGATGGGGTAGCGTCACCTTCGGCAACGGTATCTTTGTCGCGTTCGATGGTTCAGGCTCAGGTCATATCGCGACGAGCGTACTTGGATACGATTGGACCCTGCATCGCTACGCGCCAGCCCAGGAGATTGATGGAGCGACGTACGGTTGCGACAGCTTTGTCGCCACCGGGCAGTCTGCAGGTTCGACCAACAATTTCGTCTCGTCGTCGACGGGTGCGACGTGGACTGGCGCAGCTGTTCCGACCGACGCAGCATCAGAATGGACCTCAGTTGCCTACGGCGCGAATCGATTTGTTGCCGTCGACAGCGCCGGAAACATCGCGTGGTTGAGCTCAGCGGTCAACTGCGCGCCGAGCGTCCCTACGGCACCACAACAGGTGTCCGGGAATATCCACCACGGCGAGGTGTGGACCTACATGCATCCACCGTCAAGCCCGGGCGGTGCCCCTGTCAACGGCTACCGCGTGACCATTTCCGACGGCACGGTCACCAAGCAATGCTCCGCCCCCGTTTACTTTGAGCCGAACTGCATCATCAGGGGCCTTAAGGACCATCAGGTTTACTGGATCACCGCGCAATCACACAACCGCTTTGGTTACTCGGCGCCATCGGACCCAGAATCGGCAGTACCGGTCGCCTCATGGAAATTCAATGCGGCAACTACGGCGCCCGTTGTATCTCAATCGGAGCCGGTAGTCGTGCAGGTCACTGGAGTCCTCGCCAACAGCGAGGGCATCTATCCCACCAGCATGATCACGGTTCACTTCGGCGCCAGTCTCACCTACTGCCACCCCAGCCCCTTCGGCGAGTGCTTGATCACGGTAACGAATCCGAGTGTCGGACCAGTCTCGATATACGCGACCTACACCGGCTACGGACGGTCGTATCGCTCGCCGTCTTTCCACGTCACGGTCGTGCCGTGAATTAGTCTTCGACAAACGTCGCCGCAATTCATTCGATCAGTTCGACCAATGCCACAAAAAGCTTCGAAAGCTGTCCGCTAAGTTCCACCGATCGAACTCCCGGCGAGGCCGTGCGCGACGCGGGTCAAGAAGTGATTTTTGGACCCAAGATTTGATCATCGGGCACGGCCCCTCGAGCTTTCATCGGGCCTTGGCGATGTCGAGCGCGTTCGTGCCGTCATTGACAAACAACAGACCGTGCCCGCCGGTGGCGATTGCCGCGGCGAAGAGATCGCCTGATCCATTGCGTACCAACGTTGACTTCGCCAATTGATGTCCGGAAGGACTTATCTCCACGGCGTTGCCGTCGCTGCCGTTCATTGCCAGTACGTCACCGTTCGGCGCGAGCGTCAGGCCGAGGGGGCCGTTGAGCCACCCCCCCGAAGACAACGTCATCGTTCCGTCGGCGACCGCGGTCATACGCGTTAACGCATTGGGAATCTCAGCGATTCGATTTTGTACCGTTTCCGCGACGAAGAGGGTGCCGTTGCGACCAAGGGCAACTCCCGTTGGACCCTGAACCAGGGCTGCTTTGTTGGGCTTGGAAATGAATCCTGATCCGACGATTACCGAGCCGGTCATCCGCGGCGCGGCGCCGGTACTCAGCGAAATGCTAACTCGCACGATCGTGGATGCGTCACCACTCTGTGGGGTGACGCTTGTTCCTAAAGGTCGACTTAAGACGTTGGCGAGGAATAGGTCGGCCCCCGCGCTGGTCGTGGTTTCGGTCATATCCCAAGGGCCATTGATGTTCGCGTTCGTCCACGTTTCGGCGATCGCTCCGTTGGCGTTGAGCACAATGAGACAGCCCGCGGGATTGACGAGTGGCAGCGTGCCACCGGCGCCGGAGGGCAAGCTTCCGACAACGACCCATCCACCGGGCAGAATTGAAAGTGCGGTGGTGAGACCGACGCCGCCCGGGCAGCGGTCTGACGTCGGCAAGGACGAGATGGTGGCAAACGTTGTGATCTTTCCGCTGGGCGACACCTCAACGATTGTGGTGCCGGTTCCTTGAACGTTGGCCTTGTCGTTGAAATTGCTGACGAGCGTGTCACCTTGAGTCAACTTTCCGGCCGTGCTCGGGACCACAACAATCCCGTACGGATTGACGTCGCTGTTGCCCGGCACCGTTGAGCCCACCATGGTCGGTATACCAAGGGAAGAAAGAAATGCACCCTTTGAGTTGGATTGATTTCCGGCCGCGGCAATGCCGGTCCACATCAATGCCACGCTCCCCACGACAATCGCGATGATTGCGACACGGTCGCCCTTTGCACGACGAGTCCCATTTCGGCACCTCATTGAATGGACAATCGACATTGAATTCCTCCCACGGAACACGGCGTTGCTGCACGTTTGGCAGCTCCACTGATGAATACCGGGGGCGTGACGAATCTGTTCACCTATTTCTGGTTTACTGCGAGGCGACTTCTTTCACTTAGTAACCCTTCTTCGCGAAACACTTCTGTACGTATCTGGCGGAGAAAATCCAGGCTCGCGGTTACTGAGCATTTGTTGAGGTCGATCTCGTTCTTTTGACTTGAAGAGAAGTGGCCGTAAGGCTTTTCGATGAGGCCAACGAGCAGCTTCACTAAGGTGCCACCGAGCGCAGTGACCGGTACTCCCCTGAAAGGGAATTGACCACTTATTCAGCAATATTCAAGAGGAACACCCAATCGCCGGGTTTCCCAGAAACCCTGAGACGTGCGGTCTTAGAATTGGTGAGCCCGCAGATTGTTTGGCCACTACTCGAGATAATTCACATTCTCACCGTTACTCGAACCGGCGCACCTGAGGTCGAGGTATTTCGCCTCATTGGCGGACATTCGTTCTTTGGTTTCAAAACGAACTCTTCGTGAGGTCAACTTTGCCCTGCGAAAAGTGTTTCGCATCGACGACGGTTCAAATGATGAACCGCCGAGCCAGTGATCGGCTCACAGTTTTTCGGCGAGTTTGGCGAGCGCGGCAAGCGTTGACTTCGACACGTTCTTGGATTCCACGCTCGCTCCAAAGTAAGTGGTACTACCAAGAACCCCGGTAATTCCCTGACCGGTGATACCTGACTCGGTCAAGCTGAAGTAGAAGGCGGGGACGCCGAGGCCGGAGTACGCGCTGAACTTGAACTTGGCGAGCTTGCTCGCCTTGGCGAGTGACTGCTGCATCTCGGCCGGCGTGATGGGCTTGGAGATTGTTTCGATCGACAGTGTCACGGACTTGAGAATGGTGGCCATGCTCGTCTCAACCCCGTAGGTGCACGTCGTGTCTGTCCCGGAGATCTCGTAGTTCTCCTTCGTTGGCTTGAGGCTCCGGGTATAGGAAGTGCCAGCCGGAACCTTGTAGCCGATGATCGACGAGACGGTCGCTGCGCTCACCTTGCTGCAGATCGACGATACCAGCGCCTTTGATCTGCCTTCGACGCTGTGACCTGCCTGTATCGTGACCCCCGAGCGAGAAGCCGCCTGAGCGACTGCTGGGACGGCGACGACAACTAAGGCGCCAGCGACGCCGAGGAGCAGGGCGCGGCAGCGGAGCGGCCGGTGGAACGGGCCGGTGGGACGTTGTGGTGCGTTGGTAGCCATCGTGGGGCCTCCCCTACTTGGTGGCTCTGGCCACATGAGGTGAACGCTACATGGTCGGCCCCTGTCGAGCTGTCCACCCTAGTGAAACATCCCGGTCAGTCCTGCCAGAACAAAGGGGATTGCCATTCCATACGACATTCTTGGCGCCGGCGCCGTTACGCGGTGCTACTGGGCACTCTCATGTCGAGGTTTACCAGGGTCGGACTTTGCCGAGGCGACTGACGCCGAAGAGAATGGCGAATGCCACGGCGAGTTGAACGAATGCGAGGACCAACGCTTGCTCGTGGGAGCCGAAGAAGACGGCGTTGTAGAGAGCGATCGGCATCGTGGTCGCCATTGGTACCGATCCGGAGACAATCATTGTCGCTCCGAAGTCACCCAGGGCGCGACCGAAAGCCATCGCCACCCCGGCGACAATTCCGCGCCGCGCGAGCGGCAACGTTACGAGCAAAGCGATCCGCCACCGAGACAGTCCCATGGCGCGAGCGGCCTGTTCAAAGCGGCCATCGACATCGGAGATCGCGGTTCGTGAGAATCGCAGGCAATATGGGAACGACTCGACGATCTGTGCGATGACGATCCCGGTGAACGTGAAGGTGAGCGGATGACCGAAGAGGTGGATCTCGGCGTCGCGGATGGGTCCCGGTCCTCCCATGCGCGTGAGGAGGTAGTAGCCAACAACCGTGGGCGGCAGCGCCATCGGCAGGCTGAACACCGTCTCAATCGCACCGCGTCCAGGGAAGCGGCCCCTCGCGAGGAGGTACCCGAGAGCGATGCCGAGGACGGCGACGACGATCGTCGCCTCGAAGGCCGCATGCAGCGAGACCGACAACGGATTCCAGACCCAGGGCGGTATGCCGAGTCTGTTCAGCCACGAGTGAGGAACGAGGCCGGTCACCCTGACTCGGTGCTCTCCGGTGCTCTCCGTGGAGGCTCGGGGCAAACGCGTTGCTCGACGATGCGTCTGCCGGTCACGCGCCCGTCGTTGTACGCAATGACAACGTCGCCGAGCTCCTCGGCTTCCGTGGCATCGTGCGTTACGAGCACCGCCGGCACACCCGACGAGATGATCACTTCGCGGATTAGATTTCTCAGTTCGCGGCGCACGGCGGAGTCGAGTGAAGAGAGCGGCTCGTCAAGCAGCACCAAGTCCGGGTCACCAGCGAGGCCGCGCGCCAGTGCCACCCGCTGGCGCTGACCGCCCGAAAGCGAGCGCGGTCGCCGGTCGGCGAACCCCTCGGCGCCAACGCGTTCGAGCCACGATCGAGCGAACGCACGTCGGGCCCCGCGACCGTTGGCCTGGCGAACGGCGAGGGCCACGTTGTCGAGAACGGAGCGGTGCGGCAGCAGCAGGCCGTCCTGAAAGACCATTCCGATGCGACGATCTTGAGTGGAGACGTGGATACGGCGCGCACAGTCGGTAACGACATTGCCGTTGATCACGATGGTTCCGGTGTCGGGACGGATGAGGCCCGCAATCAGCGCCAGGGTCAACGATTTTCCTGCTCCGGATGGACCGAACAGTACTGACATTCCAGACTCCATGGTGAAGGCCACGTCCAGCTCGAAATCGCCAATCTTCTTGGTGACCGTGACCTCGAGCGCGGCGGTCATGCTCGACTCCGGCCCAGCAGTCCGACACCCGTGATCGCCGTGATCGCCATCAGGACCAGGATCAGCAGCATCGTATTGCGCTCGGGCGTGGTGAACGAGTCGAGGATCGCCAGCGACATCGTGCGCGTCTTGCCGTTGATGTCTCCGCCGACCATCAGTGTGGCTCCGTATTCGCCGAGGGCGCGGGCACAGCCGATCGTGAGCCCGGCGGAGATCCCGCGTCGAGCGAGCGGGAGCGTCACCTTCAGGGCAACCCGCCAATTGGGTAGACCCATCGTGCGCGCGACCTGCTCGAACATGGGGTCGACGCCCTCGATGGCAGTTCGCGCAGCCCGCATGCAGAACGGGAACGCGGCCACGGTCGCGGCAATGATGCACCCGGTGACGTTGTAGACGAGTGCGTGGCCAACCACGCGCGTCAGAAACCCTCCGACCTTGGTACCGGGCGAGAGCACCTCAAGCAGGTAAAAGCCAATGACGGTGGGCGGCAGGATGATCGGCAGGCTTCCGAGAGTTTCGAGCACGTCGCGGCCCGGGAAGCGACCCTTCGCAAGCACGTACCCCGAGGCAATACCCGCAGTCCCCGCGACCACCGTGGCCGGGACGGCGACGCGCAGCGTAAGCAGGAACGGACCCGAGACAACGCCCCAGTAAGCGATCGAGCCAGCCATGAGGTGGGCGACACCGAAACCGAGTCCAAAGCCGACCAACACCGTGACCACGATGACGGCGGCTTTTTGCCTGCCGTCGAGTGTCTGCGCGATACTGCGCCGTCGCTTCATGCGCGGATTTCGCGTTTCACCTAGCTGATCGGGTCATATCCGAACGAGGCCAATACGGCCTGTCCTTTATCGGATAGCAAATAGTGGATGAATGCCAATGCAGATATGCCGTCGGCGCTGCTAAGGTCAGCCGCCGCACTCTGGCGCTGGTCGTCGTTCTCAACGACTACCCACTGGCGAATCGGCTGATAGAAACCGTGCTGCGCAATCAAGGATTTCGGGCTTGCTGCGCCGCCCTTCCCGAAATCTTGCGAACTGATATTGGCCGCGACGTTGTCGCGCATTCCTGCGACGTAGTCCTTATCAGTACATGATTCGGTGATGGAAATATGGGTTGTCCAGCCATTCGATACGGCGGCATCCCTAAAATGCGCGACGCCGCATTCGGGGACCTCGGCCCAGAAGTCAGTGTCATTGCCCGCGGGAGAAAACACGAATGACTTCGGAAGAAGGGCGATCTGCGAGGTGCCGGCGACGACAGTGTCCTGCGTGTAGGTCACGTTGTCGCCAAAAATAATCGGCAGCGACGGGTCGGAGTAGTTGCCATTGCCGGCCTGGCCGCCCGAGGACGGGCTCGTGGTGCCGAAGTTGTCCAGGCTGGCCCCTTTGTCGGTCATATGGTCAATCTCTGCGCACGCCTGATCGGAAGCGGTCGCACCGAGGGCACGGTGTGGTTGGGCGTGGTAGTACTCGACCGCAGCAACGTAGAGGGCCTCCATTCCTGCGAGCCCGTACGGCGCGTTTGATGCGACGTGCGATGGACCGCAGCCGATGTCTGCGAAATCCCAGCCGTTCTTCGGATCGGCAATGGCGAGATACCCACCGACGTTCTGGTGCGCGGAGCCTCCGTGGACCCTGTTGGTATGGGCGAGGAGATCACTCCACACTTGGGCCATGGTCGATGGCGCTTTCGTCTTGCCACTCTTCGTGAAATAGCCGCCTACCGGCTCCGCGCATGCGGGAGCATCCTGTGCTGGTGCGAGTGTCGTGCCGCCACTCTTGCACGAGTAGATCACGAGGCGTCCAGTGGTGTATTGCGCCCGGGTGGAACCGATGCCGGGGCATGACGTACCGTTACCATTGCCTCCGTTGGCCGCGGAGTAGGTTCTTGAACTCGGGTCGATGCACTGGCCGTCGCTGTTCTTTTGCACCGCCCTCGGGTTCTCCGCAGCGGCGGTGCCCACTGGAATCGTGTTGTCGACGTTCGCCTCGTCAGCCGATGCAAATAGGGCAAAGCCAGTGGGCGCGTTTCCCATGCCGTCCGACGCGTAATCAACACCGCCGTCGATCTCTCCCGAGAGCTTCGCCGAGCCGGCGTAACTGAACGTGACGCTGTTTCCGCCATTGGCGGTCTGCACGAAGTCCTGCGTCATGAAGTCAAAGGCCGGCTCGGTGTTTGATGCAGCAAGGAACGTTGTGCCGGTCGCCAGGGCAGAGGCCGAGCCGGTAGGAACACCCGCGGCGCCAAAGGAGAGGACAAGGACCAGCCCTGCTGTGCCTACGAGTCGGGGGAGTGCGTGCTCCTTGAGCATGTGAGTTCCCCCTTTCAGAAGGTGCCCCAGAGTCGTCGGGCGCACCGAAAGCGCCGAGCATAGAGGCCGCCACTTCTCTTGTCAACGCAAGTCATAGCTCTCACGTCGATTAAGTGGGTATATGTGGCTCGCAACAATCTTTTAGTTGGTAAATCGACTATGAACGACCCGAATAGAGACGTGGCGAACTCTACTGAGCCATGCCAACGAAACCCGCGAAGTTGACATGAACCTCAATGTCGTGAATGAGGCACCTTTAGTTCGTCGGCGATTGATAGGCCGGGGAGCCAATAACGATTGTCCCGCAGTGCTTCCCCGGCACGTACACCACTGAGTTGTAGACAGGCTTGAACGTGAGCAACCCCTCACTTCGCAGCGTTGATATCGACGAGTACGTCCCGTACCTTGCACAGCGGGACTTCTCCGCGCTCATGATCCTTGCGCTCTCGGCACTGATGGCGCCGGTGGTTCCACTATTCGTAGTAGCGCCAGACATCACGAAGACCGCGAAACCGACGATGAAGGAGAGAGCAAGCAGCGCAGCGAGGAGATTGGCGAATGAGACCTTCTGGAACATTAGGATGCTCCTCTCAATCACAGCGCGGCGGGTACGTCTAAGGATAGACGTAAGGCGCAAAACTCTGCCGAAATGGAGCACGGGACGTGGCGCCGTGCACATCGACATGCTCGTAATTTTTGATGCCCTCGCCGTTTGTCTTGGTCCGCTGGTCGATGGGCGCCGCAGTTTTTGGAACCAGGCACCGGGTACACATAAACTCACGGTCAGATGAAAGATTACAGCGTGGGCGAGGCAGCGGGGTTGCTGGGCGTTAGCGCCGATACGGTTCGGCGCTGGATCGACAACGGCAGCCTTGACGCCACGCGGTCAGTGGCGGGAAGGCGCCGAATCGAGGGGGTTGCGCTCGCGCAATTCGCTCAATCGCTCCACGAGAACGCTGATCCTCTCGTAGCAACCAGCGCGTCGATGCGTAATCACTTCACTGGCATTGTGACCAAAGTGGTAAAGGACAAGGTCATGGCGCAGGTTGAAATACAAGCGGGACCATTCCGTGTCGTTGCTCTCATTAGCCGCGAAGCGGTGGACGATATGGGGCTCGTGCCCGGCGTGATGGCGTCCGCCGTGGTCAAGTCGACGAACGTGTCGATAGAGCTCTAAATGGGATATCGCGCGTTCTAAGTCTCGGACAATCGGCACTTCGAGGCGGCGTCGACGAGATCCACAACGGACGAGGCGTCCGCTCGGGTATCGTCGTCGGCATGACGCCAGAGGAGATCGCCGACCTCGTGCACCTGCGACGGGCGCGCGACCTCATAGACCGCGACTATGCGCAGCCGCTCGACGTCCCGGCGATTGCGCGCACGGCGCTCATGTCGCCCGCGCACTTCTCGCGCAAGTTCCGCGCGGCCTATGGAGAGACTCCCTACTCCTATCTCATGACACGACGCTTCGAGCGCGCGAAGGCTCTTCTGCGTCAGGGAAAGTCGGTTACCGAGACCTGTCTCGCCGTGGGCTGCTCGTCGCTCGGCTCGTTCAGTTCACGCTTTACCGAGATCGTCGGCGTGACGCCGTCGCAGTACCGCGATCGCGATCACGGCGGCTTAGAGGTCGTTCCGACGTGCGTAAGCAAGTTTGCGACGAGACCGCGCCGCAACAGAGTCTCGGTCTGAGCCACTGACCGGCACCGGCGGGTTGGCGGCGAATGGGGCTGCGTTGGCCCACCGGACGTCCGACCCGTCTGGGTAACAAGCAGAATCGGAGAAGCACTCTGCAGGTCGGCACTCCTATGCTTATCGCATGTCAGTCACCCTCTCGGCAATGTTCATCCCCGTCCACGACCCCGACGTGGCGCTGGGCTTTTACCGAGACGCGCTGGGCCTCGAGGTACGCGCCGACGTTGCGTCCGAGGGCTTTCGCTGGGTGACCGTTGGTGCACCGGGCCAGGACGTCAATATCGTCCTGTCCCAGCCGCACGGCGGTCGTTCGCAAGCCGAGGGCGACGCCCTACTATCCCTCGTCTTGCAGGGGTCGCTGCAGGCCGCGATCTTCATTTCCGATGACCTCGACGCCACCTTCGAGAAGGTTCGAGCGTCGGGCGCCGAGGTGCTCCAGGAACCAGCGTCTCAACCCTGGGGAGTGCGAGATTGCGAATTCCGCGTCCCCTCGGGCAATCTCGTCCGCATTCAGGCGCGGCTCTGAGTCGTTTGGCGATCGCCGTGATGACCAGCACAGATGACTCTGTGAAACTATGAGTCGAAATCTCTCATGGGTTTCAACTCGTCCTCGTTGACGGTCTAATACTACGAAAGGAATCGAGATTCATGAAGACAATGACATGCAAACAGCTGGGTGGACCATGTGAATTCCCACACCGCGGAGATAGTGCTGATGAGGTTATAAAGGCGCAAGATAACCACTTGAAAGAAATGGTCGCTGGGGGTGACACAACGCACCAGGGTGCCTCGAAGGAGATGAAGGCTAGGTGGAAGAATCCAATTCGAGGGATGGGGTGGTATAAGAAAACGAAGAGCGATTTTGCCGCTCTTCCCGAAGATTGATCGGTCATCGAGGAAACACCTTGAGCCGCGAAAGCCCATCTCTCCGTAGGATGTGGCTGGTGGGGATGCCCTTAATTGGCCAAAGCTTCGATACAAAGGAAGAGAAATGGGCGTGGAGAAGAACGAGTCGCAGATGAGCAAGTCTCCGTCTCAGTTGATAGACGCGAGAATCAAGGAGCTTGACGATTGGCGCGGCAAGATGCTCAGCCGGCTTCGCACCTTGATCAAGGAAGCCGTTCCCCAAGTCGTCGAGGAGTGGAAGTGGCGGGGAGTTCCGGTGTGGTACAGCGACGGAATGATCTGCACTGGCGAGACCTACAAGAGCGTCGTGAAGATGACCTTCGCCAAAGGGGCGGCGCTGAAGGATCCTT
>ODAK010004816.1_pt1 | contig 13787 bp, 11 predicted proteins | sample 1539591 | NCBI WGS metagenome assembly ODAK01 (sample SAMEA3539303, study PRJEB22396) | soil metagenome | biome: tundra; feature: field; material: soil | place: USA | collected 2010-05 | depth 0.15 m | reverse complement strand
CACCTGTCCCTCGACAAAATGCCGCGCGTAGCTCATACGGCGGTGAACGATGACAGTGCTGGCTTAATTCGCTGTTCGGTGCCGGTTCGGCGCGAAGCTTCAGGGGTTGCCGGATTACGAAGTGCACAATGAGCTCTCATGACTCCACAGAGTGGATGTGAATGTGGAAGGCACCACATCGCCGGTCAGGCGTAAGCCCTGCGCAACTTTTGTCGACGTCGCAACAGCGAGCTCACGCCGCCTCGCGCCACTCGTAGCGGTGCTGCAAACCTCCCACTCTCGGAAGCCCGACTACCCGGGCGCAAGGCGACGGCCGTGGCCTGACCATCCGGGGTTCTGGCGCATCTTTTTCCAGGCCCAAATGACAGCGATCCTTGTGATAATATGTAACGAATTCACTCACGACTCGGTGAAGCTGCGGTTGGTTAAAGACGATAATTTTTTCCAACAGCTCTCGGCGCAAGGTCCCTCCGAACCGCTCCACGAATGGGTTTTGCCACGGACACCGGGGAGCTGTCCGCACAGGATCCACGCCCATGCTCTGCAGTGCCGAGGGTACTTCGTGACCGTACTTGCCATCCCGGTCCAGAATCGCGTAGCGCGGTGCCGTATCGAAGGGGAAAGCTTCGCGCAGTTGTTGAATGACCCACGGCGCGTTCGGATGGTCGGTTACCGCGAAATGCAAAATCCGCCGTCGTTCATGGTGTAGCACCACGAACACCCACAAGAGACGAAAGCTCACGGTCGGCACCGTGAAGAAGTCCATTCCGACTAGGGCATCACGATGGTTGCGGAGGAAGACCAGCCAGCGCTGGAGCTTGTCCGGCGAGGCGGAGCCTCTTGGCAGATAGCGGGACACCGTACGCTCGTCGACCACCAGGCCCAACTTCAGCAGTTCGCCATGAATCCGAGGCGCTCCCCAACCATTCTCGCGGGCCATCCGCCGGATGAGTCCCTGCACCTCCGGTGGGATACGGGAGCGACCCGCTCTCTTGGCCCTGGATACCCACCGCCAGAACAACTTGAAACCCTGACGTTGCCAATCAATCACGGTGTCCGGCTGGACAAGGATCAAGGCGTTGGCCCAGTCGCGGCAGACCTGGCGGAGCAACACCCAGAAGGCCCGGTCGGCGGGCCGGAGCGCGGGTCGTGAGCGCTTGTGCTTGAAGACCGCCAGCTGCTGGCGCAGGGCCAGGTTCTCAACCGCTAATTCCAGGCGAGACCGGAACAATACTCTGGCAAAAGCAACCGTTACGGTCAAAGCGAGCCGAATCATCCTGCGAGCATTGCCGACGCCCTCCTGAGGGACAAGTCAAAGGCCGTCCCTGAAGGGCCAAAGGCCCACGAAATCAGGCACTTGGCAATAATGTCGAGGGACAACGTCAGCAAGCGCAAATGCGTCCGGTCTCGGGCCTTCAAACCCTTCAGGTTCAGTTCCAGCCGCCAGTTCTCCCTGATGAAAACCGCAATATTCCGAACCGCGCCTGCCTCGTACAAGTTGGTTACCTCGCCTGTAAACTCAACCGCAGCCCCCAGTCCGTATCCCCTGGGAAATCCGGCAGCATGATGATTCCGATCGGGCTCGATCGCAGTGCCCCCCCGTCAACGTCCCGCCAGGCGGCGGTGCGGGGATCGAACCATTCCGCACGGTAGAGGCTTTCGAGCTTGGCCCCCCGGACCTGGCTGCGTGGACAACCCGGCTCGAAATAGAGCAGGAATATTTCCTTGTCCGGCGTCCGGGCGCAGTAGGCCCAACCTTCATACGAACGCAAGATGGGCGTCTTGTTGGGGGAGACCAGATCCGCGTCGGGGACCAGCTCCTGGTATCGCTTCCCGATCGAAAACGCGAAGGTCCTCAAATTCTGCATTTGCCTGGCGGAACTCCACTGGAAAGCGTCCCACATCTTGATCGGCGACTCGGCCTCGATATCTCCGCCCCATATCCCTTCGGCGCCATAAACATGCCCGGCGAGGCCGCCCGACAGAAAACACCCATACATGGCCGAGCGCACGAACTGATCATCTTTCTCGGTTCCCCCGGGCGCGCCGTATTTGTAACCCACCGAGCGCGCATCGGCATAACCGGAGTAATACGGCTCACCATTCAGCGCGGGTCGGGGATGGGGCGATTGATAGATCTCGGTCAGATACCAGTAGTTATTGTGTTCGCGCAGGTTGCCCGTTTGATGGAGCGTCACCCATGAATCTTCGCCCCAATTCTCCAGGGTGGAGGGATTCGAGTTGGCGGAAAGCAAGGTTCCAAAAGGCGGAGGCCCGGACTGCTCGAGGACCATCCGAATCGCGGCCAGATAATCACCCGGACTGACGGATTCGCTGAGAATATCCAGGTGAACCGGGCTGAGAACGGTATTATTCGCCTGGTAGCGGGACCAGATGTACTGGATGAATCGGGCGTAAGAATCCGGCCAAGGGTAATACTTCTTCCAACAGAGGCTGGCATCCCGCCTTGCGACCTCGATGAAAGGAACAAATCCCTGCTCGTTCAGGTAATCGACCTTCCGATCGACGTAGCGGAAATAGGCCGGGTTGATCCGGTCCACATCCGGGAACATGTTCTCATAGCCCGGGACCTTGCCTGGAAAAAGAAACGGCCGGCCTCCTTCGTTGTCCATGTTCTTGGCGCTGTTCGCCCCGAATTCGAGCCAGGCCGAGCGGACGGTGGTTCGAGCCGGGTCGTTCATGACGACATGCCACGGCTGCCCGTCAGTCATCCAGTTTGGAAACGCGGCGATCATATTGATCCAGTTGTAGCCTTGTGCCTTGCGGTAACGAACGTAATCCTTGAACCCCGCCATCGGCCCGATCGGGCGCTCCTGGTCGTCGTCGTACCAGCGGAACCGGTTCGCCCCCAGCGGCCACCAGGTGTCGCCGAGGGCGAAAAACGGGGTTCCATCGGCGTGCTCCAGCGCGTGATGGTTGGCGGTCGGCCGCAGGAAACCTCGGCGTAGGGGATTCGCCTGTTTCTCCGCCTCGCCCCAGGTGATCGCCTCAAACGAACCGCTTTTCTCCGCGAGGCCAGCATCTGCCGGACTTGAACCGCTTCGCCACGTCCATGTCCCCGGCTCTGTTGCCAGGAGGCGCACCCGAAAAGTGTGGCCGCCATCCCAAAAGCCATAAACCCGCTTCTTGAAGTTGGGTCCCTCGAGATCGACCCAAACCACCGCCTCGGTGTAGGCGTTGGTGAAGGTGCGAACGGCGGTGAAAGTCAGTTCCTGCTTCTCCCAAACGTGCGCCGCCATTGCGCCGGGGGCCAGCGGAGCGGCCGCCGCCAGCAAAAAGGCGAGCAACAGAGTGTTCGCGCCGGCGCGCGCCGCACTCAGGGCGGCTCCGATTTCAGCAGGACTGCCACCGACGACCAGGACATCGAGTTCAGCGCGTGTCGAGCGGCGGCAAGCCCTGGGCGGCATCGCCGGGTTTCTGGCTGAAGCCGGCAACGCGACGGAGGCGAAGGTGGCGCTGCCAGCAACAATGGCGGTGGTGGCAGACAGAGAATTGCGGCGAGTGGATCGGGTGGATGGCTTGCTAACAATGAAAAGACGATTCATGATAGACCAGGTTGTCCAGGTCATTGCGATTCACGCTGACCCATTCGAAGAAATCGCCCAGTACTTCCTTGCCGTTGTTCATACGTTCAGGGTTTTGAGATACGCGACACTCTGCTGTGTCAGTTCCCAGGTTTGCTCGACAAAGTAGTTTCTGACACCGCCCGCCTTCGCCGCGGTGAAGGTCTTCACCCAATCGATGCTGCCTTGTCCGAGCGCAACTTGCGGGTGTCGCCCGCCGCGCCGCGCCGCGGCCGCACCCGCTTGCGACGGAGTCGAAGCCGGGGTGGCCATGTCCACGTCCTGCAGATGCATCGAGTGGAAGCGGCCAGGGTACTTCAGGAAGTACTCCGCGCCGACCAGGCCGGCCGTGATGGTCGACATCTGGAATTGGAATTTGACCAGCTGCGGATCGAGCAGGTCGAACAGTAGGTCGTAGGTCCGCTTGCCCTGGACCATCGAAAGCTCGAAGCCCTCATTGTGCAGGCCCTGCTGCATGCCGGCCTTCGCCGCCCCGGCGGCGATCTGGTTGTATTCGTTGGCCGCCTTTTTTACCTGGTCGAGGGTCGGGTTATTCCCCCCGTTCCCTTCGCCCAGGCTTGCGGTGATCATCTGGGTGATGCCGATTTCTTTCGCCCAATCGATGCTCTTCTCCTGGCTCTTCCGCAGCTCGCCCATGGTGAAATGAGAACTCTCGGCTTTCAGGCCATGGTCGGCCAAAATCCTGCTCACTTCTTTCCCGTTCGCCAGCGGCGAGAACTCGGCGCCATAACCAATCGGTGAACAGAGCTCGAGCCTGGTTACGCCTATCCCGGCCAGGATCTTTGCGAACGCAGGGAAGTCCTTGAGCATCGAACGCAGGGGCCAAACCTGGCTGCCTAAGGGCAGGCCCAGCGGGTTTGCCGCCAGCTTCGCCGCACTCGCGACGAGCAACCCGGCCGAGCCGGAACCGATCGCCACTCGCTTAATGAATTCCCATCTGGACATCGCAGTCATAAGCATTTTCCCTTTCTTAAAGTTCCCACCCCGGGCGATATTCACGCGTGAGAAACCGGTTAGCCTCGGGGAGGTTCGTGATCTTCGCGCCGGCGGAATCCCATAAAAGTCTCCGCCCGCCCAGCCTCAGTGAGATGGAGGCCAAGTTTACCGCATCGCAGATCGGGCGTGCCAGCAGGAAATCGCCGTAGCTGGCGGGGCCTCCCTTGAAGGCCGTGACCCAGGCGGCCTCACGCCCTGGGGAGCCGCCGCCCTGCCGGCCGCCGGCACTGGGCTGTCGTGGGGCCAGCTCGGGCAATGCGTTCGCCGCTCGATAGGAGCGCATTCTTGCTTCGGGAATCAACTGCGGGTTTTCGCCGCGGAAGCCGCCGAGGATCTTCCCCTTATCGCCGACGAACATCATGCCTTCTTCGGCCAGTTCCTTGTTTTCCGCCATGAGTTCCTCGGGCACGGCCGGCTTAATGCCACCGTCATACCAGAAGATGTCCAAGGCCGCCCGCTCCTCCTTGGCCGCGAATCTCATGCGAATCGTGCAGGCGGCAGGGAAGGAGTAGTCGTTCTTGATCCGCAGGCAGACCTGGTCCGAAACCGTGCAGACGTGGCTGGGTGTCGATTCAACGCTGACCGGGGACTCCAGGTCGAGGAGCTGAAAAATCGGCCAAAGGCTGTAATGTCCCATATCGGCGATGGACCCGGCGCCGAACTCATACCAGCCGCGGAAATTCGTGTGAGTGTAGTTGGGGTGATACGGGCGATCCAGCGATGGGCCCAGCCAGAGGGTCCAGTCAAAACCCGCGGGCACGGGAGGCGTGTCGGTCGGGAGGGTAGGGAATTGGGGCCACATCGGCCGCATCGACCAATTGTGGATCTCCCGAAGCGTTCCGATGGCGCCGTTCTTGATCATGGCTAGGGCCTGTTTCTGGCCGGCGCCTTCGCTGGCCGGCAGGAAGTGTGTAGCGATCTTCTTCGCACGGGCGGTATCGATGACGGCCCTGGCCTCCAGCAGACGATTCGCCAGAGGCTTGTGCACGATCACGTTCATTCCCTTCTTCATGGCCGCAATAGCTATGGCCGCGTGGGTGTGATCAGGCGTCATCACTTTTACCGCGGTCAAATCCTTCTCTCTTTCCAGCAGCTCGCGGAAGTCCGCGTAAGTGGCGCATCCCTTGAATTGCTCGGTCCCGCGCTGCTTCGCGTAGTAGGTTTCCACGATCTCCTTGCCGACATCGCGGCCGCCGGGCACGCGGTTGAAGCCTTCTCTCCAGGTCGGGTTCTGGATGAGTCGCCTGACTCCGTCGCGGATCTCATTCTTGCTCCATTCCAGGTAATTGACCCCGTCCTTTTCGACGTCGCACATGGCGACGATTTGGACGTCCGGCCTGGCGAGGATTCCGCCAATTTCCCGGATCGCCTGGGTCCCGAACCCGATGCAAGCCAAGGTAATCTTCTCGCTGGGCGCGACAAATCCCGGCCCGCCCAGCACGTGTCGGGGCACGATGGCGAAGGCGCCGGCCGCGGCGCCGCCAGTTAGCATGAACTGGCGCCGTGAAAGGCCGCGCGGAGGAGATGGGTTGCTGGTTGCGTTTGAGTTCTTCGGCATTGAATCTTTGCCCTTCATAAGAAAGCTCAGGTGGTGAATTTTAGCGCGCGTGGGGAGTATGATGGGTCATGATGAAAACCGTCAACATTCACTTTGAGTCCTTTCTTGTCGATCAGGAGAGTCCGAAAACCTCCCCAGCCTTCGGTAAGGTTTTCCCATGAGTCAACGCGGAGTCCTCAAGCGCCCGCGCTGGTTAGGCCAAATTCCTCTTCTGGGTCTTTCAGGCGCGCAAAAATGATGGGATTGACTATGGAAACCGCCGGCACGAAGAGCAGGCAGTGCCGCCTGAGGGCAGGGCGAAGCGTCCGCCGGCCAGTGGGTTCTGGTAAACTGGAGAAACGCTGCCTCACTGGGCAGGCAGCTTGCCGGAACGGCCAGATATAGCCCCTCCCGCGGAAGGCGCGACAACACGGCGGACAATTCCTCGAAGCGCTGATCCAGAAAGAGGAGCAGGCGCAATTGCTCCAGAATCTCCCGGAATGCCGGCAGGAGGTCCGCCGCGGGCGGGCCGTTGGCTTCATAATCATCGCAAGTTCCGGCGGGATTTCAGCCCGGCAACGGCCAGGTGAGCACGCGTGTCAGCCAACGAATCATGCCGGCGAGGATTCCGGGAAATCTCCTAAAAAACCGGTGTTTTCAGTCTGGATGAGATTATTGCCAGCGACAGGACCGAAAACCGCGCCGTTTGGAACAAAGGAGCCCACGGCGTGCTCCAGCAGGTCAAAGATCTGGAAGCCGGGAAGCGAAATACGACTCCAGCCTTGATTAGCCGCCGCAGCCGGTGCCAGAGATTGAGCCGAGTCTCCCGCAGCTCTGCACGGGTTTGTGGATGTTGGGTTAGAGCGACCTCGTGCAGGAGCGGCCAGACGAGCGAACCGTATCTTCCGGCTTTTCGGAGAGTTTCCACAATTTCCAAATCCGCTCTGTCCAGCCGGGCTGGTGGCGGCTTCTGGGGCTGAGGAACAGGGGGCCGCCAGGTGCTGGGTGGTGCAATTATCACACTGATCATCGGAATAACTACCTGCGGCGGCGCCGGGGCCAGCGCCCCGTCGCCATGGCCCAAATGCGGGGCAAGCGGTGTGGAGCAATGCCAATTCGATACACCAGATTGTCCTCGCAATGGAGGTTTCTGTTCATCGTTTTCCGCCTCGCCTGCTCCGAGCCGGTCCGTCAGACATTCTGCTCGCACCGCGGGTGCGCTCGCACAGCCAGAGGCGGATAGAGGCCGTGAGCAAACTAGCCTCATTTGGCGTTACGGACACAGCGAAAACCATAGGAATCAGACCCGAAACAGGCATCGGCGAAACGCGGAGTTTCACTGTTGCGGGCTGAAGACCGACAGCCATCAGCGCCGGTTCGCCAACTTCCGCCGCGCAGAACACATTTGTCGCCGGCAGATGGGCCACGCGGGTTTGGGCTGTCGTTCTTCTGGTAATAGCTTTCGCCATAGAAGTCGTGGCACCACTCGGCCACATTGCCGTACATATCATAGAGGCCCCAGGGATTGGGGGTCTTCTGCCCAACCGGATGAGTCGTTTGAGCCGCATTTTCTTTGAACCAAGCGCAGGTCCTGAGCTTGTCCGGGGCATCGCCAAAAGAGTATTTGCCTCGTGTTCCCGCCCGGCAGGCATATTCCCATTCGGCTTCGGTCGGAAGCCGGTAGCCCCCGGCGGTGAAATCACAGGCCAGGGTCTTGGAGTCGTAGCACGGCTTGAGGCCCTGTTTGAGGGAACGCATGTTGCAGTACAAAACGGCGTGGTACCAATCCACTTGTTCCACCGGTTTGTCAGGTCCCTTTGACTTGGATGGGTTCGTTTCCATGAGGACCTCGTAGGCCTTCTGGGTGAGCTCACGGGTATCCATGTAGAAGGCGCCGACCTGCACGCGATGGACAGGCTTTTCGTCGGCATCGCCGTCGTTGTCGCCCATGATGAACTCGCCGGCGGGAATGAAGACCATGGTGAGGCCATTTGGGAGGGTGATGGTCTTCGGGGCCGGAGCAGGGGGTTGATCGGCCGGTGATTGCGTGGCCTCCTGGTTGCAACCGGCGCTGAGCAACGCGGTCAAAGCCAAGGTGAGGCCGGCGAGATGTTCAGATCTCACACTTAGTGTCTTGCCCCTTCATGAATGGCGGGGCTGCGCAGGACGGTCTGGCTGCGGCGCCGCAGTTCTTTGCCGATCTCGGCCATGCGGGGATCCGTGGCCATCAATAACCCGGCTGTTTGCCGTAGCATTTTCACAGCCCAGCGGCACTCGCCGGCGAGTTCGTCCTGGTTGCCGCCGATCTCCACCCAGCCTTCGGTCAAACGCCTGCACCTGGCCAGCGCATCGTCCCCGTCGTAGTCGAGGACGTTCTTTCGGAACTCCTCGACCATTTTGGCGGCGTCATCGGGAGTCTTGATCGCGTCCTTGCGGGCGGCGAATTTGGCGTCCGTTATCCGTGCAACCGTTTCCAATTGGCTCAGAGGATTGGCCAACTCCGGGTGCGCGCTCTTCTCTTGGGCCAGGTAGCCGAGAGTTTCGTGCCCGAAGGCGACATAGCTTTCGATCCGCCCGCGGATGTGGCGGATGAAAACCATCAGGTCCTGGAGCGTTCGCTCGATCTCGGCCCGGCGCTGCTTTTGTTCGTGACGGCTATAGATTGGGTTGAGGGTGTCGCGCACCGAGCAGGTCGCCCGGCCTTTGTACTGCGATTTCTGGCCCTCGACGTCGAGGACGTACTCGCACGGCCCGACGCCCAGGGTGTTACGCATCACATCGATCACCGTGAAGGTATCGAGTGCGGTGGCCGGCGCGCGGTTGAGCGGGTAGATGATGGCCGGCCCTTCGAATCGCAGGGCCGGATGCCGGAGCGGTTGGAGACAGCCTTGGCCGTCCTGGTCCAGCCAACAAGGGTAGTTGAACTCGCCCAGGACGGTCGTCCACCGTTTCCGGTCAGCCGGAATCACATCCGGCGCTCCGAAAACGCCGTATTTGGTGAATTGGCCGTCAGGCCTTTCGATGAGCATCTCCCAGCTATCGCTCAGGCTCTTCTCCCGCCGCCAATCGATTCGCCATTGCGCGGGAAATGGGGCTTTCCACGGAAGGCGGATGATTTGGCCGGCCTGTTCCCGGGCAATCTCCTGCATGTGCCAGATGGCCGGCCGGGCCAGAATTGCCACCCAGATTTTGCCATCTTTTCCGTAGCGGAGTTGGGAGCTGTCAATCAAGCGCTTCTCCTTTTGTCCGGAGAGAGCCACCCGGACATCCTCTTCACTGGATTTGACTACGGTCATCAAGATGGCGTTGCCGTCGGGCAGCAGGTGAAGGAGCAGGTTATCGCCCGGCAACTCGGCCTCCCGAACTGGGAGTTCGGAAGCATCGATGACGATGTCGTCCGCAAAGAAGTCCGGCATCACCGCAAAGCGGCAAGGGGCCTCGACGCGCAGGCTGGTCACCCCGACTTGCGCCGAGGTGAGGAGGATGGGTTCGCCGGCCTTGAGTTCGTAACGCAACTTGAGGGCCTGACCCCCGGGCGCGGTGAACACGACGTCCGCAGCGCCCGCAACCGGGTTGTTTTGCACGAGAATCAATGATGAGAGTGTCGCCGCCTCGACGCCCCCCACAGGCGCCAACACGCTCCGCCGGGCCGAGCCTTCAGAGGCGAGGGAATAGACCTCAGCGCCGCGAGCCCCGTGCCGGAGCACGAAGCCAATCCGGTCGTTCATGAAGACGGCGTCCCCATTGAAGCGGTGCGTCAGGTCGTCCTCGGCGATCTCGGTCCACCCTGCCCTTCTGGACAAGGCCTCACCGCTCAACGGGACAGTGGAAGTCGTATTGGCGTCGAATACGCGGACTGCCATGGACGCTAATTCCTGTTGCGCGACTTCCTTGTAGGGAACGTATGGGCCTTCATAGAGGCGGAACATGTCAGCCCGGATTTGGGCCTTGGGTTGGGTGCAACTGAGGTAGGCGAACCAGCCCTGAGGAAACTCCTTTTCGACTCTGAAGGTCAAGTGCAGTTCCTGCCAATCCTTGGTGAGTTTGAAGTGTCCGCCGCCGGCGCGGTCCCAGGGTTGGGCGCTGCGCTCGATTTGGAGACCCACTTCGACGGGTTCCTCCGCGCTCCGGGCAAAGGCGGAGAACGTGAAGGTCTTGCCTTTTTCGCCGGCGGGGAAACTCTGGCCGAACTGCATGCCCCAGTCTTCAACCGAAGAAAGCTGCAGCTTCGCGCTGTACCGGCCATCGGCAGCGTCGGTATTGTCCACCGAGAACTGGCACTCGGTCTTCCCGGCCTTTTCCAGCCTCCATCCTTCCTGGCCGAGTTCGAAGCTGGGATTGGCGAAAAGATTCTTTGGCGGCTCCGACGCGCCGATCCAGACGCTCTGAAGCAGTGTAACGACCGCAAACAAGGCGAGCCTGAAGGCTCTCCAGCCGGTGCCACAGCAGGAAAGTTGCCTTGCCTCGGCAGCAACAATCCGCCGGACATCTTTTTTTCCCTCAGTCCGGCCCGTTTGCCGTGGAGCCTGGTAGGTCGGCCGGAGGAGTCCTCTCTTGATCTTGGTAGCGATTGCGACGGGCTGAGATTTCATTTGGTTCGAAGGAATTGTTCTGCCAGGCGTTGGACCTCGAGGGCGTGGGCGGCGGCTGGCGGTTGGTCGATGGCGAGTGATAGAGCCTCTTGCCGCACACGCCGGACTGCCATCCGGCATTTCGCCAGCGCATGGTCCTGGGCTGCCCCGATGGACCGGAGCTCCCGGCCGAGTCGGCAGCATGGTGCGAAGGCGTTTTCCTTGCCGATGAGACCTGCGACTTCGCCGGCCAACTGCCGGGTGCGTTGCGGGGAGGCCGCCGGGGCCAAGCCGGCGGCGGAGAACCGATCCAGGTCGGCGGCGATCGAAAGGAATTGGTCCTGCTTGCCGGCGGGGGAATTTCGGAGCCGGAGGGCAAACCCGGCGTAGCGCTGGATTCTCGATTGGGCGTCGACCGCGTGTTTCACCATCTGCTCCAGCCGTTCCTTGATGTCCTCGGCCGCCTTTCTCTCCTTTTTCTGCTCAAACTGCTTTTCTACCCAGTTCATCACGCTGTTCGGAGTGGGATCGCCCTGGACGCCCAGGCCCTCGCAGGCGAGAATGTATTGGCAAGGCCCGACGCTCAGCGTGTTCCTCATGACATCGGTAGGACAAGTGGCCAGGAGCGGGGTGGCGGCGCTCCGGTCAAGCAGATAAGAGATCAGCGGCCCTTGGTGCTTGCCGACACTCTGTCCTGGGCCGGGTCCCGCCTCCATGTCCCAGGAATCGGCGACGCAATTCTCCCGAACGAAGCTGCGGCGCCATTTGGCAGGGAACGGGGGTTTCCAGTCATCGCTGGCCAGACCACTCTGGGCGTGCCAAATGGCAGGGGATTCAAGGAAAGCCAGCCAGACGCTTTTGTCCTTCGTGCAACGAATCCGGCTCAAACAAGACCCACCTTCAGCTCTGCTGCCCCCGGCAGCAAGCCAGTCGTCCTGCTCGCCGGATTGCCGGACGCTCATCAGCATCGCATCCCCGCCCTCCAGGAGGTGGAGGCAGAAGTTTTCCGCGGGGAGAAAAAGGCCGCGCACAGCCTCGGCCTCATAGACCATGTCATCGCCGAAATAATCCGGTACGACCACATAACGGGTCTCCGACCGCACCTCGACGAAGCCGGTCCCTTCCTTGGATTGGATCTCGAGGATGGATTCACCTGTGGTCAGGCGGAGACGCAGGGCAGCCGGTGTGCTGCTCTTGAAGCCTGCTTCCACCGCCACGCTGGCGGTCGTGTTCTGGATGATCCTGAACCCATCGGGCGAGCTGAGCGGTGAAGAAACCGCGCCCGCATAGCCCAGCGTGGCACGATGCTTGAGCCGGCCGGTCATCTTCGAATAGATCTCCGGTCCGAGACCCTGCTTTTTAAAAAGGACCACCAGTTTATCGTTGAGCAGAACGGCGTCGCCGGTGAATGGGTGGCTGACATCGTCCTCCCGCACCTGGCGCCAAGCGCCTGGGCGGGCGAGCAGCTCTTCCGTCAGCGGCTCAGCCAGCGAGACACCTGTGTCAAACAGCCTTGCGAACGGGGCATCGTCCTGTCCCAAGGCGGACTGGGTTGCAGGACAGGCCGCCAGAATGAAGAGGCAAAGAGCCAAACAAGGACCTCGCAGCCGAGCCTGACGGAGAGGGAATTTCAGCGCCTCATTTATCGGCCGTTTCATTTCCAATCCGGGTACATGTCCGAGCCGCCTTCGGTGAGTTTTGCGGGTGTGCCTCCGGCGGCGGGGATAATGTATAACTCCCAGGGACCTTGCTCGGATACCCCCTGGCAGAAGACGAGGGATTTGCCGTCGGGGCTATAACGGGCATAACGCTGCACCCCGCCGAAATAGGTGATCACCCGGTTCTTCGTGCCGTCCGGGTTAATCGTACAAATGTGGGTCTCGGTCTCATAGACTAGGCGTGTCCCATCCGGAGACCAATGGGGTTCGCAGGCGCCCTGTTGATCATAAACCTTCGCCGGCTTGCCGCCTTCGACCGGGACGACAAAGATTCCATTGCCCCCGTCCCAGCGGGCGGCGAACGCGAGCGACTTGCCGTCGGGACTCCAGCCCGGGCCTGAACAGTGAGGCCAATCCTCGGGGCTGAGGACCTTCGCAGGGCCGGAGGCCAGGTCGAGGGTGACGATTCGCTCGTTGCGGCGCAGCGCGATTTTCTTGCCGTCAGGCGACCACTCGGCCTGGTCGCCATCGCAAATCCGCTCCGGCTTGGAGCCTTCGAGCGATAACCGCCAGACCCCGGCCTTGCCGCCGCGCGTCGAGGTGAACAGGACCGCCTTGCCATCGGGGCTGAACATGGGGTCGATGTCCTGGTCGTCCGAATCCTGCAACGTCAACTGCTTCAATTCCGACCCGTCCGCCTTGATCACCCACAGGCGCCAGGCGCCGGACCGGTTGCTGGAGAAGAGGATCTGGCCGGACCTGGGAACCGCGGCGGGCGCGTCGAAACGGGGTGCAAGAAGGAACAGGAAGAGGAGCAGTTTGGCGGTGTTCATCTGAGGAAGGCCACGGACATCATGTTCGATACTCAGCCGGTTTCATGGCGTTTGTCAATGCTCCGGTCGAGTTCTTCCATTCTTCTATATGGCGGATTCAGGAAAGCTTGTACGTTCAAGCAGCAGCACCATAGGCCAAGTTCGGCCGCTCGAGCGGTGACTGGGTAAGAGCAAGCGAATGGGTTAAAGGGAAGAAAAGGGCGTGAAGCGTTCCGGCAAGTCAAAGCGATGCCCGCCGGTCGCGCAGAACATGGCCGTTAGGAAGTGCCGCCGGGATTGAGGCTCAGCCTGGGTTCAATCCACCACCTGCCGAATCATATGCCAACGATGGCCGGAGTTCCATTCCCGCCATTGGGGAAAAGTTCGGTCGCGGACCCGGCGCTGGTCTCCGGCCCAGCGCACAAACAAGGCCACGCTCACCCGCGCAAACAATCCCAGGATGTGGACCGCGCCCTTGTGACGGACGCGCAAGCGGTCTTCAAAGCCCGAGCAATCCAGCCGCTGATGCAAGCCGCTTTCCCGTACTGTCCGAAAACTCGAGCATGCACATTTTCAAGCCGCCTCACGGTAATAGTAACGCAGGATTC
>ODAK010004815.1_pt1 | contig 13788 bp, 7 predicted proteins | sample 1539591 | NCBI WGS metagenome assembly ODAK01 (sample SAMEA3539303, study PRJEB22396) | soil metagenome | biome: tundra; feature: field; material: soil | place: USA | collected 2010-05 | depth 0.15 m | reverse complement strand
CGGTGCTCGAAACCATGGACAACGGCAAGCCGATTCGCGAGAGCCGCGACATCGATATTCCTCTGGTGGCACGGCATTTCTACCACCATGCCGGTTGGGCGCAGCTTCTGGAGCAGGAATTTCCGGAGTATGTTCCGTGCGGAGTTGTCGGCCAGATCATTCCGTGGAATTTTCCGCTGCTGATGCTGGCGTGGAAGATCGCTCCTGCGCTGGCGACGGGCAACACTGTGGTGTTGAAACCGGCGGAGTATACGCCGCTGACGGCGCTCGCCTTTGCCGAACTTTGCCAGGAAGCCGGCTTGCCTCCGGGCGTGGTCAACATCGTCACCGGAGACGGATCGACGGGCGAGGCGCTGGTGAAACATCCGGACGTGGACAAAATCGCATTCACGGGATCGACCGAAGTGGGACGCGCGATTCGCGCCGCGACCGCAACCAGCCACAAACGGCTCTCGCTTGAACTCGGCGGCAAGTCTCCTTTTATAGTTTTTGAAGATGCAGATCTCGACAGCACGGTGGAAGGGCTGGTCGATGGAATCTGGTTCAACCAGGGGCAGGTGTGTTGCGCGGGCTCGCGTCTGCTGATGCAGGAAAGTATTGCCGAAGCGCTCATCGCCAAAGTGCAGGAGCGGATGGGCACCTTGCGCATCGGCCCACCGCTCGATAAAGGAATCGACATTGGAGCGATTGTCGCGCGCGTGCAGCTTGATCGAATTCGCAAGCTCGTCGATCAGGGAGTGGCGGAAGGCGCGACCTGCTGGCAGCCGCAGGTCACGTTGCCGGCGCGCGGCTTTTATTATCCGCCGACGCTGCTCAGCAATGTGCATCCGACATCGATTGTGGCGCAGCAGGAAATTTTCGGGCCGGTGCTGGCGGCAATGACGTTCCGCACTCCGACGGAAGCAGTGGAACTGGCCAACAACACTGCCTATGGCCTGGCGGCCTGCGTGTGGAGCGAGAGCATCAACGTCGCTCTGCATGTGGGCGCGCAACTGAAGGCGGGCGTGGTCTGGGTAAACTGCACCAACACGTTCGACGCTGCCTGCGGCTTTGGTGGCTATCGTGAAAGCGGTTACGGACGCGAAGGCGGGCGCGAGGGGCTGCTCGAATATATGGAGCCGGCGTGGTTCAAGAACGCTCCGATGCTGGCGGGGCCGGGAATGGCACCGGATTCTGCTGCGCAGAAAGACTTGTCCGCGACCTCGGCGGCTGAAGCCGCTGAGGAAAACACGAGCGGTACCGCAGCGCTGAAGCGCTGCGCCACCCAAAACCCGGCCGAGATTAATCGCGAGGGGGTTGATCGCGAGGGGGTTGACCGCGGCGAAATTGATCGCACCGTCAAGCTTTACATTGGAGGCAAACAGGCGCGCCCGGACTCCGGTTACAGCATGGAGGTGCACGCGGCCGACGGCCAATTGCTGGGCGAAGCTCCGCTGGGAAACAGAAAAGATATTCGCAATGCAGTCGAAGCGGCTCGCAAAGCTGCGTCGTGGGCAAAGGCGACGGCGCATAATCGCGCGCAGGTTCTCTATTACTGCGCGGAGAATCTTTCGCTGCGGCGGGAGGAGATTGGCGAGCGGCTCGCGGCCGTCGTCGGTGACAAGCAGGCGGCCGCCGAAGTAGAACGCGGCATCGAGCGCATTTTCTCGTATGCGGCGTGGGCCGATAAGTTTGATGGAGCGGTGCACAATCCTCCGTTTCGCAATATTGCGATTGCGATGAACGAGGCAATTGGAACGGTCGGCATCATCTGCCCCCGGGAAGCGCCGCTGCTAGGCTTTCTTTCAGTCGTAATGCCCGCGCTGGCGATGGGGAACACCGTGGTGGCGGTGCCCTCGGAGGCCTATCCACTTATTACGGCCGATCTGTACCAGCTCTTCGACACGAGCGATCTGCCCGCTGGAGCGCTGAACATTGTTACCGGCTACGTATCGCAGCTCTTGAAAACGCTGGCCGAGCACGACGACGTCGATGCCATCTGGAGCTTTGCGGATGAAGCGAGCGCGGCCGCGGCCAAGGCCCTGTCGGTGGGCAATCTGAAGCAGGTTTTTACCAACGAAGGACGCGCGATCGACTGGTTCGATTCGAAAGTGGCGGAGGGACGCTGGTTCCTCGAGCACGCCGTCCAGGTCAAGAATATCTGGGTACCCTACGGCGAGTAGCACTGCACTCTTGTTGACAACCTGCAGCGACTTTGTTCTCCTCCGTGTTCCTGTGCGTACTCTGTGGTAGAAAAAGGCTGTTGACCACAGAGGACACAGAGGAGCACAGAGGAAAACCATGGAAGCCACGCGGACTCCTCGAGTCAAGATCTGCTGCATCGCCAGCGTCGAAGAAGCAGCTCTGGCTGTAGAAATGGGCGCGTCGGCTCTGGGCCTGGTATCGCATATGCCGAGCGGGCCCGGCGTAATCAGCGACGAGCTGATTGCCAACATTGCCGCGACCGTTCCTCCCTCCATCGGAACTTTTCTTCTTACTTCGCGGCAGAGCGTGGACGAGATCGTCGCACAGCAGCGCTTTTGCCGCACCAATACGATTCAGATCTGCGACCATCTCACGCGCGGCACGCATCGCGAACTGAAAGATGCGCTGCCGGGGATTTCGATCGTGCAGGTCGTTCACGTGACTGGCCCGGAGTCGGTGGACGAAGCCGCAGCGGTAGCGCCCAATGTGGACGCGATCCTGCTCGACTCCGGCAATCAGAGACTCGCCGTGAAGGAACTCGGCGGCACGGGCAGAAGGCATGACTGGACGCTAAGCCGGAAGATTCGCGAATCGATTGGTATTCCAATCTTCCTGGCGGGAGGAATTACTCCCGAGAATGTGGCGCAAGCAATCCACGAGGTCGCGCCGTTTGGGCTCGATCTTTGCTCGGGTGTGCGGACAAGCGGGAAACTGGATGCGGAGAAGCTGAAACGCTTCTTTGGCGCCGTGCGCAATGCGCGAGCTAGCTTTTCAGATGCCACGGAACATTGATGATACCGATTCGCTGACTGCCCTCAAAAAGCAGAAGTGCCAAGGGTAAGCCTTGCGGCTGCGTTGAACTATACTTATCTGTTCTCCCGCACGGTGCGACTCATCTCGGTTCGCATCCGCGCCGTGAATTCCGACTCCCGTTTCTCGTAATCCATGTGAGGTTGAGTATGGGAACATCCGTCAGTTGTAGTTGGATTGGCGGTCGTAAGTGTGCCCGTGAGATGTGCGTCAAGAAGACGCTCATTGCCAGAGTCGCAGTTGCAGTTCTCTGCTTCTCTCTGGGCGCCTTTGCCAAGGACAAAGACAAAGAGAACAACTCGGAGATCAAATTCAGCGCGCGCACCGAACTTGTTCTCATCCCGACGCTGGTCACCGACAAATCCGGCGCGCACATTATCGGATTGAAAAAGGAAGACTTCACAGTTCTCGAGAACGGCTCCCAACGCCCGATTGCCACTTTTGAGGAGATCACCAGCAATCCTCAACATTTGTTGCGTCCCAGCAAACCGAATGAGTTCAGCAACTCCATGAACGGCAGCGGATCGAAGCGGCGGGTCACGCTGATCGTGCTCGACTTTATCAACACACCTTTTATGGATCAGTCGTATGCGCGCAAGGAACTGCTCAAGTATCTTTCCCAGTCGGTGGACCGGCGCGAACCTACGGGACTCTATACGCTCAGCCGCAGCGGCATTCATGTCATTCACGACTTCACCACCGATCCAGGCGTGCTGATCGCGGCGCTGCACAAGGTGAATGGCGACGCGTCGCAACTTGTCGATACGCCGGAGAATATGGAAGCCCTCACCGGAACTGCCAGCCCACAGGGCAGCGCTGGCCTTGATGCTGGCACGGCCGGCATGACAGGGGGTGGCAGCCCCGGCTCGGCGGCGGCGATGGCGAACCAGGTGCAACAGGAGGCCACGCGGCTGCAGACCATGATCGAAGATCAGGCGCTGAATTTTCAGTCGTTCGAGCAGCGCCTCGCCATCACCCTCACCTTGCAAGGCATGCAGCAAGTAGCGCAGACGCTGGCCGGATTCCCGGGACGCAAGTCTCTGATCTGGGCCAGTGGCGGATTCCCCTTCAGCGTCAGCGACAACACGATGCAACTCGCTCCCGCCGGACGCGACTCTCTCGCCGACGTGCTGCCCCTGTACGAACACACGTGGCAACTGCTCAACGACGCGCAGATCGCGCTCTATCCCGTGGACGTGAAAGGACTACAAAGCAACTCACCGGGCGCCTCCATCCGCATGCCAAACGCCCTCAACCGTCCCGGTGCTTACCTGCGCGGGGCAAGCTGGCGGCAGATGGATACCGAAGCGACTTTTCAGACATTTGCCGGGAACACGGGAGGGCGCGCGTATTTCAACTCCAACGATCTGGTGAAGGGTTTTCGCGATGCAGTCCACGATTCGGCGGAGTATTACATGCTGGGCTACTATCTCGATCGATCCAACACCAAGCCCGGCTGGCGCAAGCTCGCGGTAAAGGTGAAACGGGAACACGTGGATGTCCGCGCGCGCCGCGGGTTTTTTGTGACCAACGCCACCGTCAATCCCGAAACCAGCCGTGACAGCGACATCGCTTCCGCCTTGAAGTCGCCCCTCGATTACACCGCGCTGTCGCTGGTGGCGCGCTGGGACACGGTCGAAACGAGCAAAGAAGCGGGCAAGAAAGGCGTGCGCTACATTGTGAATGTGGCTCCGGATTCCGATCTAATTGACGCCATCGACGATAATCATGTTTCTCTGGATTTTGTGGCAGCGGCAACCACGGCCACAGGCTTGCAGGCCGATCGCCCGGTGGGCAAGAGAATCGACCTTCATCCAACGCCGGAGCTTCTGGCGGCGATCCGGCAGAAGGGCGTTGGCTATCGGGGTGTGATCGATCTTGCCCCCGGCGAATACACCGTCCGCTTCGTCGTCCGTGACAATCTAACGGGGCGCGTCGGATCGGTGGCCGCACCATTGAAGGTGGAATAACCACCACTCGACGGATTCCGCATCAGCGGTTGACACCCTATCAGCGGCTGACTAGACTCACCCTTCCCGATGAAAAGATCCATCCTCGCCGAGAGCGACGGGGCCGATCACGAGCAAAGCGAAATGGCAAAACGTCCCCGGATTGCGGTCGTAGGTAGCGCCAACGTCGATCTAACGACGTTCTCGGACCGGTTTCCCAAGCCTGGGGAGACGATCTTTGGCGAAAAGTTTGACCTGGGTTTCGGTGGTAAAGGCGCGAACCAGGCAGTCGCGGCGCGGCTTTGCGGGTCGGACGTGTTCATGGTGGCGCGCGTGGGCGACGATCTGTTTGGTCCGGCAACCATCGCAAATTTTGAGAAGCTTGGCATCGATCCCACGCACGTGCGAATCGTGCGCGGCGTTTCGAGCGGCGTTGCGCCCATCTTTGTCGAATCGTCGGGACAGAACCGGATCATAGTAGTCAAGGGCGCGAACGATTCGTTAAAACCAGCTGACGTGGATGCAGCGGCCGAGATGCTGAAAAGCGCGGATTGCATTGTGCTGCAGTTTGAGATCCCCTTGCAGACGGTGTATTACACTATCCACTTCGCGCGGAAAAATAGGATTCGCTGCATTCTCAATCCAGCGCCCGCACAGCCGATTGATATGCAATCGATCGCCGACCTGGATTATTTCGTGCCCAACGAAAGCGAAGCCGAGACCATTACCGGTCTGCCGGTACGCAACGTGGACGATGCGAAGCGCTGCGCGGAGAAACTGCTGGCCGGCGGTATTCGGCGCGTGCTGATCACGTTGGGAGCGAATGGCTCGCTGCTCGCGGGGAAAGACAGCATGCAGCACGTTCCGGCCTATTTCATGAAGAGCGTTGACAGCACGGGCGCGGGCGATGCGTTCATTGGGAGTTTCGCCACGTTTCTGGGAGAAGGATTCGCGGAGCGCGAAGCCGTGATGCGCGCCAATCTCTACGCCGGCCTTTCGACCACCGGTGTAGGAACGCAGAAGTCGTTCTATGACCGCGCTCGTTTCGAAGCCGAGTGGGCGGCGATCACCAAGGCTTAGGCCAATCCCATCGCCAGCAGTCCGTGGCATTCTCCCGCGCCGCTCCGGGGATGCCGCGCCAGAAAGCGGCACACGGAGATAACTCAATATCAGATTCCTGTGGTCTCATATGCCAACACGGCGAGGCTCAGGCGATAGTCATAGGCGGCCTGTGCGTAACTGATTTCTGCCTGCGTCTCTTGAAGTTGCCCCTGACTTAGTTCAACGATTGAGCCTAACCCCAATTTGTAGCGCGATTGAGCCAGATCGAGGGCTAATTTGGCTTGCTCCTGCAACTGGCGTGTGACTGAAAGACGCTGATATGCGGTGTTTGCATTGAGCCAACTGGTGCGAACGTCCCGCGAAATCAGATTCCGCATGTCGCGCAGCCGTTCGTCTGTTGCCTGCGCCCTGAGGCTTGCCTCTCGGGCCCGAGCGGTGAAGAGAAAACCATTGAAGAGTGGGATCTCCATGTTGGCACCAACCGCGCCATAAGTATTGTTGAAAGCGCTCCCATCCGGGGCTACCGCCGGACTTCCTACAGGGGTAACTCCCAATGCGCCCAAGGCACGGATGTTGGGAAACAGGAGGTCTCGCTCGGCGGTTTGGAATTTCTTTGCCGACTGATACTGAAATTCAAGTGAGAGTATTTCCGGTCGCATCGAAAATGCCTGTGAAATCAAGTCATCCACATTGCCCGGCGGGGGAGCGATCGGGCTGGTTTCCTCAACCAGCAAGAAATTCTGCTGAGTCGGGAATCCAAGGACCATGGAAAGCGTGGCCTGGGTGGCGTTTTGGTTGTTTTGGGCGTCCAGCAGCAGGAGTTGGGCTTGTGCCAGGTTGACGTTTGCGAAGCTGAAGTCCAGTTCGGATTTCAATTTGCTCTTGAAGAGCGCGCCCACCTGGTTGGCAACTGTTTCCCGGTCCTTCACCGTTTGCTGGGCAACGGTTAATACCGCTTGTGCCTGTAAGGCATTGAAAAAAGCCTGATTTACCGCCAGTAGAACTTGTTCTTTGGTGGCGACCGCATTTTCGTTCTCCGCCTTGGCCCGGTAGTTCGCACTGGAGATCAGATTCGAGGTGCGTCCGAAGTCGGTAATCAATTGCGAGACCATGACGCCGGCAGCCGCGCGTTCATAGATGACCGGATTGTTCAGCGCCCCAGCCGTGATGCGGCTGCCGGACTGGGCATCGACACCTGTGATATTGCCGGTTACTGTCGGCCATAGGCTGGACCTTACTTCACGAGTAACTTGCCGCGAAGCCAGCGCGGTCAAACGCGCGACCGATATCTGTGGATTGTTTTTGATCGCCAGTGCTTCGGCCTGCTGCAAGCTTAATGACGTGACCATTCCGGGGTTGGTCTGGTTAGCCGAGAACGGCGGCACATTCGATGGCACGTTAGGCGTGGGATTAGTCGTACTTTGACTGGGCGGGTCCTGAGCGGGTGTGGGCTGCGGCATTGGAGCCGGTGGTAATTGCTGGGAGGTCTGGACCTCTGAGGGTTGAAGGTGGGCGGACGTCTGCGCAAAGCCGAACGCGGACAGAAATGAAGTTAGGGCGAAGAACAGGAGTATTGGGATAGCGTGTTGCTGTTTTTGCATCGTCCGACGCACCTTTTGAAAGTCATCCGGTTGTAAGTTATCCGGGTGAACATTGCCTTGCCATCGTAACGCCCACCCTGCAATGGCGAGGATTTCTGCGTTGCAAGTAATAAGGTTGTTCTTAATTGGCAAGCTCCATGGGCGGAACGTCCGTGGCGTCCTCTTTGCGCCGGCCGTACACCAGCAGATAAGCGGCGGGCACTATGAAAATGGTTAGCAGCACGGAGGAGGTCAAACCGCCGATAATGGCACGCGCCAACGGAGCATATTGTTCGCTTCCTGTGCCGAGTTTCAGGGCCATCGGAACCATCCCGATAATTGTCGCCAAAGAGGTCATCAAAATGGGACGGAGACGCACCCGGCAGGATGTAATCACTGCTTCTTCGACTCCCTTGCCTTGCTCTTCAAGGCGATGAGCGAATTCAACAATCAGAATGCTATTCGACGCCGAGATGCCCACCAGCATGAGCACGCCCATCAGCGACATAACGTTGAGACTGGTGCCCGTCAAAGGCAGGATAACCAGCACTCCGATGAAGCCCATCGGGATCGCCAGCATGATGAGAAACGGATCTTTGAAGGACTTGAACTGGGCCACCAGAATCAGGTAGAGCAGGACAACCGAAAGCGAGAGGCCGATGGCAAAGCTGCGGAACGACGCATTCATCCCTTGCACCATGCCCCGAATATGGATGCGAACATTGTCGGGAACCTTAACTTCCGGGATAACCTTTGCGACCTCAGAGGAGACCTTTCCCAGATCCTCGGTCGCCGGAGTCACGTAGACATCAGTGACCCGCTGAATCTGATAGTGGTCCACCTCGGTCGGTGTCAGTACGCTTTCAACCTTGACGACGGCATCCAAGGTTGTGGGCTGCTTCAGACCGGGCGCATGGATTGGGATGTTGGTCAGGTCAGTCAAGTTGTGAATCGCCGCCCGTCCGTTTTCGAAATACTGGACGGTGAGGAAATAGTCGTTGCCGCTCTTGCGGTCCACCCAATAGTTGGGTGCGATCATGGAGTTGGAATTCAGCGCCGTGATCACGTTGTCCACCACATCCTTCTGCGTCAACCCCAACTCGGCCGCATGTACGCGGTCTACGTTCAGCCGCAAAGCCGGGTAGTTCAAGTCCTGGGGGATATACACCTGCCCCACCCCTGGCAGGCTGCGAATCCGGCTCGCCAAGTCCTGCGCGATCCGGTAAGTCTGGTGCAGATCTGGACTGCTTACCTGCACGTCAATCGGCGCCGGCATCCCCATGTTCAGTACCGCGTCCACCATCGACCCGCTGGAGAAAAACGCTCGCACCTCCGGGAGTTCGCGCGCTATCTTTTTCCGCACCAGGTCCATATATTGAAAACTGCTCCGGCTGTGCGACTCTTGCAATGCGACCTGGATCGTCGCCGTATAAGGCCCGGCATTGGTCGTATAGAGCGACGAGAAGTCCGGCATCACTCCCAGATTCGACACCACCATCTTCACGTCCTTCGCCCCAACTGTATTTCGAATCAGATCCTCCACCTTGGCCACATACTGTTCCGTCACTTCAAGCCGCGTCCCGGTCGGCACCTTCAGATTGATGGTGAACTGACCAGCGTCGGTTTGCGGGAAAAACGCCAGCCCCAGCAGCGGATAGATCGCCAGACTGATCACAAACACACCACTCAAAACCGCCACGGTCATCCCCGGACGCTTCACGGCACGCTTGACCCAGTACTCGTAAGAATCCAGCAGGCGGTTGAACGATCGGTTGAAGCCGGCATTGAAGCGGTCCCAGCGCGACCCACCAACTGCCGAGATCGGTTCAATCTCATACTCGCCTGAAGGGTTGTGCCCTCCTCCGGGTGGCATCGCTTTTAGATAGCGCGCGCAGAACAACGGAATCACCGTCATCGCGACCAGGTACGATGCAAAGAGAGAGATCACGACCGCGAGCGCCAAGGCCGAGAAGAGGAACTTGCTCACTCCATACAGAAACGTAACCGGAAAGAACACGACCACGGTAGTGAGAGTCGCGGCCAGGACCGCCAGGCTAACTTCCGAACCTCCGATCTCCGCAGCCACCTCCGGTGCCGCTCCCAATTCCAAATGACGATAGATATTCTCAAGCGAGATTACCGAATTATCGATGATGCGGGAAAAAGCCAGCGCGAGACCGCCCAAAATCATCGTGTTCACGGTGCTTCCTGCGAGGTTGAGAACCACAAATGTGGCCAGCGCGGAGAGCGGGATGGACAAAAACACAGCGGTCGTGGCGCGCAAGCTACCCAGGAAAATAAGAATCATCAGGCTGGTCAAAATGAGCCCGATCAGTCCTTCATGAAGCAAGGTCTTGATCGCTTCCTTGACGAATGCCGACTGGTCAAAGACTACCGTGGCCACGAGCGTCTTGGGGATGTCGTACAGGTGTTTGATCGCCTCGCGGATACCATCCACGACCTGGATGGTGTTGGTATCACCACCCTGCTTCATGATCGGGAGATAGACCGACCGCTGGCCATCCACTCGTACCAGGTTGTACTGAATCTGATTGGCGTCCTGGGCTTTGCCAATGTCGTCGATCGTAACCGAGGAGGTTCCCACAGTCTTGATGGGAAGCTTGCCTAGTTCCTCCATCGTGTCGACCAGGCTGTTCGAGTAGACGTAGTAGTCGTTGGGGCCGATCTTGACATCGCCAGCAGGCAGAATCAGGTTGGAATCGTTGACGGCATGCACCACGTCCATCGGACTCAACTGTCGGGACGCGAGTTTGTACGGATCGACGTAGACCATGATCTGGCGGTATTTGCCGCCAAACGGCGGGGGAATCTCCGCTCCCGGGACGCCCGCGATCTGATTGCGGATCGTAAATTGACCAATGTCATGAATCTGAGTCTGGTTCAGTCCGTCGCCCTTCAGGGTTACGAGGCAAACCGGCAGACTGGACGCATCGAACTTCAGCACGACCGGCGGTAAAGTGCCCGGCGGCAGCCGCTTCAAATCGGCGAGGGCGAGATTGGAAAGCTGAGTTACATCCGCATCCGCGTTCGTTCCCGGCTGGAAATAGACCTTGATGATGCTCACGCCCAGGAGCGAGCGCGACTCCATGTGGTCGATTCCGCTGGCCAGTGTGAAGAACCTCTCCAGAGGGTCCGTAATATCCGTCTCAATATCCTGCGGAGGCATTCCGGAATAAAACGTCGCCACCACCACTTCGGGAAGATTGATCGTGGGAAACAGATCGACGGGCATGCGTGCCACGCTGGTGGTGCCGATTACTACCAGCGCCAGACAAATCACTACGATGAAGTGCGGATTACGTATCGAAAAACGAGACATTTGCGCTCACTCAATTCAGTTGCACTATGGAGTGGAGAGTCGGGCACTGTCGCCCGGCAACGGTCGAGACGCCTGTTCCTCCACCTACTCCTGGTTGCTCTCGTGATACTGCATGATTTGCACTACCTGCGGATGAACCTTCTCTCCCGGTTTCAATCCGCTGCGATCGCTGACTACTACCTGCTCTCCTTCGGTTAGACCGGCAACTACTTCGACGTCGCTGGCCGTCTGAATGCCGAGGGTTACTGGACGATCCTCGATCTCGCCGTTTGCGTTCACCACAAAGACGGTGGTTTTATCATTCTCGTGATTTACCGCCTGCAAGGGCACGGACGGTATACCTTCCTTGTGCTCAAGCGTCAGGTCGGCATCGGCGTACAGGCCCGGCATCAGCACCCGGTCGGGATTGAGCACATCAACTTCCGTGTGCATGGTGCGCGTTGCTTCCTTTACATCTACTGCGAACCGAGCGACCTTGCCCGGGAACGTCCGGTTGAGCGATGGAACCCGGACGTCGACGCGATCGCCGATTTTGATATATCGAACGTACGATTCGGGCACCGGAATCACCAGCCGGAAAAGATCGTCCTGGGACAGGCGGACGATGGGCATGGCTTGCGTGCTCGAATTTGTGCCTGCCTGCACCAACGTGCCGAGGTTTGCGAAGCGCTCCGTCACTACTCCCGCAAAAGGAGCCGTGATCCGCGAATAGTCATACAGGGTTTGATCGTGCGCGAGCTTTGCCTTCGTGACGGATAGCTGGCTTTGAGCCGCTTCCAGAGCCGCCTGGCCAGCATCGACCTGAGAGGATGCCGCCAGGTCCTTCCCCTGTGCATCGTCCACTTCCTGCTGTGCCACGATGCCAGGCTGGCTCTCGAACACTCCGTTCAAGCGCGTATATTGCAAGTGCAGAGCGTTGTACTGGGCCTGATACCGGTACAACTCGTGCTGTGCCCGGCTGATTTGATTCGTCGCATTCCTGATTTCCGCCTGATCTTCGTGAAGCTGCGCCTCCAGTTCCGGAATCTCCAGGATCGCGATAACCTGGCCGACCTTTACGTGAGTTCCATAGTCGACATTCAATTTCCGAACATAGCCAGACTCCTTCGCATAGACATCGATCTCCTGAAAAGGCACCAATTCAGAAGACACGGTAAGTTGCCGGCTGAGATTTTTCTTCACTACATTCGTTACCCCGACGGTAACTGTCGTCTGCACATTTGCCCGGGCGTTCGTTCCATCCGAACAGGAAGACAATCCCATCGCCAGCATTGCGGCAAATGCAGCCGCCAAGGCGGAGAACAGAGGATTGAATCTGCCCACGACGTGGCGAATGCCGCCCTGAAGATTCTGATGTTCGCGCATCAATTTTCTAGAACCCCTCTTCTCTGGCGTCTTGGCCTGCCATCCTCGACTGTTCCGATCGACCATTGAAGGCCTACTAACACAGGTCTTTCATAATCTGGCACAGTTGATCGACCGAGAATTCCTTCGAACGGCAAAAATCGATTACTTTTTGCTCACTTTGCTGCAGTTTGGTTGCAACCGCCGGGATCTGGACAGCGATTTGGCGAGGGACGGTTAAAATCCCGTGCCGATCTCCGTGCAAAAGGTCACCCGGTTGCACTTCCAGTCCCCCGACATTGACCTTGGCTCCGAACTCAAAAATGTGCGCATAGGCGTGCGACACGGCAACACTTCCGGCAAATAATTGAAGTCCCATCTCACGCACGCGCGGCAACTCCCTTACGGCGCCGTCGGTCACGTATCCCACGCATCCCAACGCTTTCAAGATTGCCGCGTGCATGTCACCGAGAAACGCTCCGACACCCGGCGGCTTGTCCAGATCTTCCAGAACGACGACCCGCGGTGCTGGAATCTTGAGAATGCTGTTCCACCAGTCTGCGCGGTCACGGTAGAAGCGTCCCGACATCGGAGGATCGCCGGAACGAAGGCGCGCGGTGGCGGCGTACCCGACCATGGGCGGAAAGTCCTTGAAGATGCATCGAATGCTGGCATTGGCGAAACCGGTGTTTCGCAATCTCACGTCGAAGGTCTCAATTGCGTTGGAGACCATGCACGTGTCGATTTGACGAAGAGCGTTCAACACGTGCTCGTCGACTGAGGGCATATGATCCATTCGAATCCTCTTCGAACGATTTTCAACTTCACCAGTTGGCATTAACGGCGGATGACTTTCGTCCTGCAATGCGCGCGACTTCAATCACAACCCTGGTCGTAACAACGATTAAAAGCGGGTGGCGGTATGAACTAAAGGAAAAATAGAGAAGAAGGCGGAGGGGGCCTGTTATAGAAGATGAGACTCAATATGTCGTTCGAGCGGATAGGCTCGGAAAGAACGGCATGCAGATAAAGTGCGGCGGGCTCCAAGCCGGTACAACTGGCAACGGGCGCAGCAAAGCGAGTGGAATCTCGATCAAGGCGCTGCCGATGGGGTTCGCCGGATCGGCTGTCCAGAGACTTGATCGCGGGAGTTTGAGACTTGATTGCGGGAACTTGTGAACCAACAGTGACGGAAAAACGAGTGGCAAGACTCAGCGTCAATGAACAGATGGCAACTACGATCAGAACAGCACGCCAGCCGCGTCCATCAGCACGCCAATTTTTGGGAAGCATCATCTTGCAGTCGAAAACTGATCCCGGTTGCTGTGAATATACCACAGCGAGGGCTCGAACCCTGGAGATCACGCCGGTGCCCCAATGAAATTGGATAGCACAAGTCTGGATGTGGTTGCCCAGCGGCCATTTATTCCGAACAGAACATGTCGGATCGCACTGCCAGTCGCCTAACAGGCTGCTGAAAAAGTCATTGCGCGGGCGAAATGCGACCCACAGGGGCTAA
>ODAK010004813.1_pt1 | contig 13791 bp, 7 predicted proteins | sample 1539591 | NCBI WGS metagenome assembly ODAK01 (sample SAMEA3539303, study PRJEB22396) | soil metagenome | biome: tundra; feature: field; material: soil | place: USA | collected 2010-05 | depth 0.15 m | reverse complement strand
CTGGCCCCTGCACGGACCGAGAGCAGCGCGAACTGGAAATCGCGCTCACCCCCACCCCAGAACTCGCGATGCAGGTCGAACTCCGCGGACGGGTCGTCGAGTTCGACGCGCTCACGCGCGAGCCGCCGGTAGACCGCGGCGGCGCCCCGGCGATTGCTGACCTCGCTCAGCGCTCGCGCCTGTCGTTCGAGCATCGGCCAGATGAACTGCGGGGGTAGCCGGCCCTCCGATTGCTCGACAAGATGAAGCCACGCCCCGCCAGCCCGCACGAAATCCCGCTGGGCGTCCGCGTCGAGCGCGTCCGCCAGCTGTTCGGCCAGGCCCAAGGCGGCGAGCGGTCCCTTCACCAGCGCCTGCGCCGCTTCGGCGCGGCGTGCCTCGTGCGTGCGAAACACGCCGAATAGTTGCTCGCTGCTCGCCGGCGTGAACGCGCACGTCGCCTTGTCGAAAACGATCACCCGCTGTTCACGCCGGTGTGGGTCCCTGAAGTACTCCTTGACGTCGACCCAGTACCCCTCGTGGTCTTCGGGACGGGAGACGATCAGCAGGACTGGCCCGCTGACCTCCATCCAGTAGTCCAGATCCCGTCGCAGCACGCGGAACGCGAACTCCGCCTCGGTCTCGTCATCGAACGCGCCGCGGTGGGCCTTGCTCTGCACAAAAACAACCCGGCCGGTCATCGCCCGGGTGGCTGGGTCGCGCAGCTCGATCGCGCCGTCGATCCCGACCTCTGGCTGCCCGTATGCAGCGAACTGATGCTCCATCAGCCCCACGATCGTTTGGACGAAGCCGACGCCGGCCTGGCCAAACGCGGCCGCATCACTGAGCTTCTTTGGATCCTCAGCGAACGACATACCAGACTGTGTTGTCGGGACTCAGCAGCGCCCGTCCCACCAGCGGCAGGTTCCCGCGCCGCTGATCGCTGCGGTGAGTCAACGACGCAGCGATCCGCGCTCGCGTCGCACGTGGCCAGGCGATCACGCGCCGGAGGCGTGAAGTCGGCTTGTTGCTCAACTCGTCAGCTGTTGAGATGGCCCGTCACCCACGCGTAGCCGCACTGCGAACAGGTGACCCGAAGATCGGGCGCCGCATTGGTTAGCTCGACCGCCGACGAGCCGCACTGCTTGCACTTTCGCGCCACGATGCAGTCGGCAGCTGGGTTCGGGTTTTGCTCGAGATGGATCGTCCGCCCGGCCGTGTCGTGCATCTCGAGGCGCCACGCGTCTTCGGAGTACGGACCGGCTTCGGGGTTGGTCGGATGGATCTCGACGAAGTAGCCGCACACGTCACAGCGAGCCGTGGGAAGGAACGTCTCAGCGGGAGGCCGCTCGCCGGGCTGGCCGAGTGATCCCTGGCAGCTCTCATCCATGGGCTCAGGGTAAGCGCAAACGGTTCGCTTTGGGGAGAGGCGGTCCAGAGCGCCGCCACGCCGGCGAGCCTCCAGCCGCGGGCGCAGCCGCCGGCTCGGGCCAAGGCGGCATGCCGTTGGTCCACAGCGCTTGCCGCCGGCTGGCGGATTGGACCCGGCGCAGCGAGCGGGACCGTGCACCGCTCGATCCGAGCGTCGTCAGGATAGTCGGGCCGGCGCAGCCTCGGTGGTGGCAGCGAGCGTTCGTGAGCGTCGCCGGACCCCCGCTGCCTCGCCGCTCGTTGCGGCCAACACCGCTCGCGCGCCACAACGGCCGGCCACGGGCGTACGCTGACCGCCATGGAAGGCGGCGCCGCAGAGCGCGACGCTCTGCTCCGGCAGCAGATGAAGGTCATGCCCCCGGAGCGGTTCGAGCAGATGGTGCTCGAACTCGCTCAGCGCGAATACCCCGGCGAAGTGCGCCGCCTTCAGCACCCGGATGGCGGCGCCGACACGCTACGCCCGGCAACGGCTGACAGGAAGGCGGAGGTCTGGCAAGCAAAGCGCTACGGGGACGACATCAACTGGGAGGAGTGCGAGAAGTCGCTGATCGCTGCTATCAAGCGCTGGGACCCGTCGAAGGTCACCTTCGTGTTCGCCCGGGACCTATCCCAGCAACTGGAACGGAGCTTTCAGCGCCGGCTCGTTGAGCATGAGGACGCCCGGCGGGCTGGCGTGGAGTTAGTACCTTGGAATCAGAGCGAGGTCGTCCGCCGCCTGGACGAAAACCCGGACCTCAAGATGCGCTTCTTTGGCCCTGAGCAGGAGAGCATCTTCGATGCCCTCGACCGCACCATCAAGTCCGGCGGGCGCCTTGAGAGCGGAGCCGACCTCGTCGAGCGCGCACAGACGCTCAGCAAGTACGCCGAGCAGCGCGACGTCGACTTCACGTATGCCGTCACGGCCGCGTCTGAGCAGACCCCTGCGCCGCAATGGCCGGAGCTTCCCTATCTGCAGATAGAGCTGACCGGAGCGGGCGGGAAAGTCCAGGTTGCAGCCTGGCCGCGCGAAGGCGCCAACGTCCAGCTACCGAGCTTCAGCTTCACCGACGACGTCGCCGGGCACGAGGCACGCGCCCAGGCTCTGCGGCATTGGGCGCGTGGAGAGGAAGCCGAAGTGACCGAAGGCGCCCGCGTCCAGTTCCACGCACCCGAGGTCATCCGCGAGCTGCTGCCAGACCCGACCGAGTGGCAAGGCGGCGGCGTCCCATCCCGCCCACGCAGGAGTTCGAAGCCGAACTCGAAGTCGCTACCGCAGACGAGACCCTCAACCATCGCTTCCAGGTCCGCCCCGTGCCGCCCCGCCCGGGCGCGTTCGGTGCACTCGTCGGCTACATCGGGGAGACGCTGATCGAAATCGGCTTCGCGCTGCTCGACGAGCAGCACTCACGCGCCACCTTCACCCTCTCAGCGACCTTCGGCACGAACGCCCGCGCGAGCATGGACGCCGCCCGGCTGCTTCATGCGTGGTGCACGCACGACCGGCTGACGTTCCGAAGCGACGAGCTCTACTCGGACGGCATCGGCGGGCACTGTGAGGTCCCCGGCGACGACGTGTGCGCCGAGATGGAGTGGCGGGCTCGCTTTTACACCGACGTAGTCTTCCTGGAGGAGCAGCTAGGAATTGTGCTGGCGCTGCCCAACGAGATGAAGGTAGAGGACATGGATGTGGTTGGCACGGCCGCGAACATACTCCGCACGGGCGAAGGGAGCGCCACATTCCGCCAGGTCGAGGGGTTCGTCGCCAACCCGGCGGACATCCCCGGTCTTCCGGAGCGGTTCCGACAGCAAGGCGCGGTCAGGAGGATGGTCACCTACACCGCTTTCGGACGCGACCTTATCCTTGGCGAGGCGCAGTACGAACTGCCGCCACTGAAGGTGGTCGACATCATCCCGCACGGCCAGACTCCGACGGCCCCGGCGCGGGTCGTACTCGCAGCCGATGGAGGTGACCAGATGCGCTTCCGCCTTGTCGACTGGAAGCCGCCGTCAGCGTGACGACCGACTGCCGCATGCCAGACGACTGCTTACGCGGATCCGCCCTTCCTTGGCGCAGGATCGCTTCGGCGACTAGGCGATTGCCGGCGCCGGCAAAGCTGCGGGCGAGCGCTCCTCGCGCCAAGCGATCGTGCGGCCCGGCGCGCGGTGACGAGTGCGTTCGTGGCGAAGCAGTCGCGCGACGGCCCACCGCGCGGACGACTCCTCGGTCGCCGAAGGACTCGTCCGCTGGAGCTCGTCGACCGAGGCAAAGCGATTATGCGGCATGCAGCGGGTCAGAGCAGTTTACGAGCTGTCCGGGATCCCCCTGTGAACGGCTTGGACGAGGTCGGGGCAGTTCTTGCGGTGGCCAAGCTTGCGCAACACGAGAGACACGTTCCCTGCAGCCCCCGCGCTCCGTGAGCGCCCTGCTTCCGGCGAGATCCAGGGCCACGACTCACGTCGCTGAAGACGCGTCTCGGGCGTCCACGACAGCGACGCCAGCTTGCGCTTTGAGCAGTTGCGCGGTGGGGAGATCGCCGCTGCTTTCGCGTGGAGGCAGCGGGCCGCGCCGCGAGCTGGCGGGCGAGTGCTTTGTCGCCAACGCGATCACGCGACGCGACGTGGCGGGCGGATGAAAGCGGTCGTGCGGACCGCGCAGCCAGACGCTCGAGATTGGGCGATCGCGAAAGCCGACCGAAGTCGCGTTGCTGCTTGCTGACGAGGGCCGAGCATACGAGGCGGCTAGCGTCGGACCGGTTAGCGGTGCGCGCTTGCAATGTCCCCGACGGTCCGGTGGCGCCTCCGACACTGGCTTGATCTTGCCGCCGGCGGATGGTCGCCGAGCGAATCGAGCGGACGAGGGGGGCCAACGGCAGCCGCTCCGCTTTACCGGACGGCTCGCGCGCCCGCCTCGATACGCCTTGTTGCCGGGGTGCTGAGCCGATCGATCGTGGCGTCCGTATAGACCCCGTTGGTGCGGAAACTATGCGTGCACGCTTTCTGCGACGTTCGGCGGCCTGCGGGCAGGCGATCGCGCGCCGACGACGCCGCGTGCGGTGGTCGATCCACCGGCTGTTCTCGTTCATCCGCTTCAATTGGCGCGGGCGGCCGCTGACCAGCTATCAGGTCATCATCGACCTGACCAGCCAGACCACCACCAGCTCCGGGCTGGAGGTCTACGCCCGCCGGGACTCATCATCTACGCCAAAGTCAGGGTCACCAAAGAACAAATCGCCGCCGTCAACATCACCGGAAGCGACTGGCACCCTGAGTGGAACTACCGCATCACTCCCGCCAACCACTCCCCGTAAGCGAATCCACAGTTATTGATCCGCGAGCCTTAAAACTCCTCCGTTACCACCGATCGCACCGGGCCGCGAAATGATCTCCCGGCGAGGCCTCTTGGTGGTACGCTTGCCAACCTGGGACCGGGTCGTCCCGAGGCCGAGCGCTGGGAGGCGCGGAATGAACGCTGCACGTGATCGTCGAACCCTCTGTCGATCGAGGCGGGGGGCCTGCGGCCGTTGGCGGTTCACGGTCACCACTGGCTGGGGCCGCCGGCGGTGGATGGTCGCCGCCGCGTCCGCCCGGCGGCGCGTGATTCTCGCTGCGGTGGTCCTCGTGGTTGGTGTGGCGGCGCTCCCGGCTGGAGCTGCTGCCCGCGCGAGCGCGCGTTCCGCTCAGGCCTCCTCGACCAACGCGCAGTGTCCCTGGGTCGACTCCAACCAGCCGATCGCCGAGCGGGTGTCCGAGCTCATCGGGCAGATGACCGTGGCCCAGGAGGACTTCCTGGTCGAAGGTCACGGCACGACCAACGAGGGGCCCAATCCGTCGCCGAATCCGTACGTGTTCTGGATGCCGGGCATCCCTGCGCTGTGCATCCCGGCTCTCGGCGAGGAGGACGGACCCGCCGGGGTCGCCGACCAGCTGACCGGCGTGACGCAGCTGCCCGCGGGCGTGGGCCTTGCGGCAACGTTCGATCCTTCGCTCGCCACGCGGTACGGCCAGGTGATCGGCCAGGAGGAGTTGGGGAAGGGCGCGGCCGTCAACCTGGGGCCGACGGCGAACATCGACCGCGACCCGCGGTGGGGGCGGTCCTTCGAGACGTTCACCGAGGATCCGTTCCTAAACGCGGCCATGACCAACGGCGAGATCGACGGTGTCCAGAGCACGGGCGAGATGTCCCAGGTCAAGCACTTCGACGCCTACAACCAGGAGACCAACCGCAACACGCCGCAGGATGACGTGATGGTCGATCAGCGCACGCTGCACGAGATCTACATGCCGGCGTTCGAGGCCGCAGTCAAGCAGGCCAACGTGGCGTCGGTGATGTGCGCGTATTCGTCGGTGAACGGCAACTTCAGCTGCCAGAGCCCCTATCTGCTGACCGATGTACTCGATCAGGAATGGGACTTCCCCGGCTTTGTCACCTCCGACTACGGGGCCCTGCACGACACGTTGGGCGGCGCGTTCGCCGGGCTGGACCAGGAGCAGCCATTCGACACGTATTTCGGCATCCAGCTCGAGGACGACGTCAACAACGGCACGATTCCGCGCGCGGTCCTCAACACCATGGTCCAGCGGATCCTCACCGAGATGTTCCGCTTCAACCTGTTCGACCAGCCGCTGACACCCACCCCGACCGCAACGGTGACAACGCCGGCCCACCAGGCCGTTGGAACCGACGTGGCCGACGCAGCCGCAACGCTGCTCAAGAACTCATCCCACACACTGCCGATCTCCGCGGACCACGGTGGAACGGTCGCGGTGATCGGGCCGTCGGCGTCGGCATCGCCCACGTATGGAGGAGGTGGAAGCGCATACGTGGTCCCGTCGCAGACGGTGAGCCCGCTCCAAGGGCTCCAGTCCGCGGCCGGTGCGGGCACCCACATCATCTACCAGCAGGGACTTCCCACCGACGCGGCTCTACCCCAGATCCCTTCCTCGGCGCTGACGCCCGCCTATGCCAGCACGCCGTTCGGCGGCACCTACACCGGGACGCTGACCGCGCCTGAGACGGGCACATACGTGCTTGCGCTTACCAACTCGTGCGGCTGTTACACGCCCACGTACCTGTATCTGAACGGGCACGAGCTGCTCGATAATCCGAGCACGCCTCCGGTGAGCGTGTATTCGGTGGCGGTGAACCTGCAGGCGGGGCAGAGCTACTCGATCCAAATCACGGGCGACTCGAGCAACTTCGCATGGGGCACGCCGTCCTTCCTGGCTCCCGGGATCGCCCAGGCGGTCGATGCGGCGAAGTCGGCCTCGAGCGCGGTCGTGGTCGTGTCCGACGACACTGAATCGGAGGCCACCGACCGGCCCAGCCTTGACCTGCCGTCGGCGCAGAACGAGCTCATCTCGGCGGTCGCTGCCGCCAACCCGCACACGACGGTCGTGATCGATGCGGGTGCTCCCATCGTGATGCCGTGGTTGGGGCAGGTGAGCGCGGTCCTTGACGCCTGGTATACGGGGCAATCGAACGGAACCTCGCTCGCGCGCGTGCTATTCGGTCAGGTCGACCCAAGCGGCCACCTCCCGGTGACGTTCCCGATGAGCCTCAGTCAGGTCCCGGCCTCGACCCCCGCCCAGTTCCCAGGGACCAACGGTCAGGTGCAGTACTCCGAGGGCACCGACGTCGGCTACCGCTGGTATGACGCGAAGGGCATCCAGCCGCTGTTCCCGTTCGGCTACGGGCTCTCCTACACGCAATTCGCCTTTAGCAACCTGCGCGTCGGGCCATCCGCCGTCGACGGGGTGCACGCCGTCCACGTGTCGGCGACGATCACCAATGTCGGGCGCCAGTCGGGCGCGGACGTGGCCCAGCTCTACCTGGGCGATCCATCGTCAACGGGCGAGCCTCCGCATCAGCTGGTCGGCTTCCAGCGAGTCACCCTGGCGCCGGGACAATCGGCTCGGGTGCAGTTCACGATCACCCCGCGGGACACCTGGTGGTGGGACGACTCGGCCGCGGGCTGGAGCCAGACGGCCGGCCTCTACCAGGTCTACGTCGGTGACTCCTCGGCGCTCGCCAACCTGCCCCTGCACGACGCGTTCGACATCGTCGCAACCCCGGCCGCTCGACAGGTCGTGATCCACGCGCCGAGTACGATGCAACCCGGCCAGCCCTCGACCGTAAGCGTCACGCTGACCGCCTCTGGAGATGAAACCCTCCGGAACGTCCGTCTGTCGCTTCAATTGCCCGAGGGGTGGTCCGTGCGCAACCAGGGCCGCTCGCTGTTCCGGTTCGTCTCGCCGACGCAGGCTCCCGCGGCGACGTTCGTGGTCACGCCGCCAAGCTCGGCTCCGGCCACCAACGCCGTAGTCCACGCGACGGCCGATCTGAGCCCTGACGCTCAGCGCGAAGCGGGGGTAACGGTCGGCGTCGGCTGACGGGACATGCCGAGCCGGTCCACCCGCGCGAACCATGCTGCCTCTTGGCCTCAGTCGCCTTGAAATGCGCGCAGCGTAGACGTCGAGGCGTGCCCCAAGGACGCCCGGTTCGGCGTCGGCTCGGTCATAGTGAACGTTGCCTTGCGAACCTTGCGGCGTCGCGACTTGTCGGGGGTTTGGTTCGCGGCGCGGTTGGCACCTGATGGTGAAGTAGGCGGCGACGTGGGAGAGCTCCCGCCGGTTCGGTGATCGCGGCGATGTGTTGTGGTATCGCGGTGATCGAGTTGACCGCGCCTTGGGCGACGACGGGGATCTTGCGCTTGATCGAGGCGAACATCTCCCCGGTGAACTCCACCCACCGCTCGCGCACAGGCGCAAGCTCACGCTCAGTCAGATAAGCCGGCCATGGCCTTGCATGGTGATCCTCCCCCGACGGCGTTGTAGACGAGTTCGAGACGCCCAGACAGACTCATTCAAGCTAACGGAGGACTAATAAGGCTAACTCAGCGCAACGGTCTGCTGGATATGGGCCGTGGCGTTCCCATGGGTCGCCACGACGGTGACCACCCACGTGCCCGGCCCAAGCGGACCGAGTGGAAGTGGGACGGTGTACGAACCGTCGTTCCCGGCGACGACCTGCTGCAGTGTCGTGGGGACCGGCTGGCTGTGAGCCGTGCCACCCGGATCCGTGGCCCCCGCCGGCGAGAGGGTGGCCGCCACGACAATGGAGGCGCCTGGCGTAGTCGTTCCGGTCACGGTTACGCCCCCGGGAGTCGGCGAGGCCGTCGCGCTGAGCGGGGCGGCGGGCGGGACGCCATGGAGGAGGTAGCGATCTCGGACGACCTCTGGCTGTTCCAGTATCGAGCCCGTCCTGATGTCCTGGGCCAAGCGGACGAACCCAGCCTCGGCCCACGTGATCTCGCCGGCCGAACCCGCCGGCTTGCCGTCGAGGAAGCCGATCGAGGCGAGGGTCGGATCGCTTCCGTACGGGGACGGTGCGACGTTCGGGTCAGCCCAGTCCTGCTCGGGGATCATGCCCACTCCGGTGGCGAGGTTGGCCATGTCGAGCAGCATCGGTGACGCCCCGCTGAGGTCATCAGTCTGGATGTCCTGCTCTCCGCGCTCGCCGTTCAGTAGCGGCCACACGCCGCCCGTTCCCGTGAACCACGGGATCCAAGGACGGCCGGTCAGTGGGCAGTGCATCGGATCGGGCGCGTAGCAGTCGCCGTAACCGTCGCTGCTGCCGCTCACGGGAACGTTGCTCCCGTTGACGTTCTCAAACAGCGTGCCGTAGCGGTGCCAGGCGAACCCGCTCGGCGTCTGCGTGCCGATTACCTTATCGACCACCTTCAGGGAGTTGGCGACCACGGAGCTCGTGGCGGCCAGCTCGCCGAAGCGGACGAGCTCGAGAAAGCCCGCGTCGATGACCGAGCGCTGGTCGGCGTTGATACTCCCGTTACCGAGGTTGTACACGATCGGCGCGTTGGGGTCCCCGGTCTTGGAGAGCCGCAGGAAGTACGGCGCCGACGAGTAGGGTCCCGTGGTCGTGACCGTCCAGCCCTCCACGTGGCGCCGCCAATCGTCGGCCGTGGCAAGGTACAGCTGCGCATGCGCCGGATCGCCGTTGGCCTCCGCGACGGCGGCGGCGCAGACCAGGCCCGCGATCTCAGTGGCGATGGTGGACGGCGAGTAGCCCGACTGGTCCTCCCAGCGTTCCTCACCGTAGACCGGGCCGTGAGCCACGAGGAAGTCGGCGGCGGGAACGACGTGGTTGACGTAGAGCTGGTGGTCCCGGGCGAGCCCCGACTGCCAGGCCATGATCAACGGGAACGCCTGCTCGTCTGGCTCGAGCACGTAATTGTCTGAGGCTGCCGCCCCGTTCAGCAGTGCGTCACGCGGGAAGCTGCCGTCGGGTAGCTCGACCTCGTCGAAGATGAAGCGGGTCTGGGCCTGAGCGGTAGCGAGGTCCCCGTCGGTGAGGAAGCCGGTGAACGTCTCGTAGAAATCCCGCTCGAAGATCACCCGATAGTTGACGCTCACGTTGGGCAGCCCGCCGCTCTCGGTGTTCGCGGCGGTGGCCTGCCCCCAGGGATCGGCAAGTGAGGACACGATCGCGCCGGGGAACTCCTTGTCCGCCGTGGCCTTGATCACGTTTGTGGAGATCCAGTACTGCCCCTGCAATTGGCGGTCCTGCGCGGCAGTGAGCCCCGGGAACTGGTTCGGCGGGGGCCTCAGGCGAGCGTCGTGGCGAAGCCAACCCTCAACATAGCGCCGGTAGGTGTCCGCGAACGGCGTGCGGACGCTGGCCTCAGCCGTCCCGACGGCGGAAGCCAGCGTCTGACCGTAGCCGAGGGCGAGGGTGAACGAATCGTCGTGGCCGGTGTCGATCTCGGCCGTCTGCTCGACGTTGCCGTTGATGGCATCTCGGTACGTCGGCCCCAGCCGGTGCTGTTGATCGAGCTGGGTCAGGCCGTCACTCGGGCCGCCGACGAATCCGCTGGAGGAGACCGCGAACGGGCGGCTCGCGACGAGCGCCCCAAACAGCGGAACTTCGTAATTGCGCTGCAGCGTGCTGCTCTTGGCCAGCGTCGAGGAGGAGACAAGGGCATCCGCGCCCGTCCCCGGCCCGGCAGGGACGATCGTCGCGGAGTTCGCGCCGCCGTTCTGACTGCCGCCGCCGCCGGCGCCATTGATCATCGCGTTGTAACGAACGTAGATGTGATACGAGCGCGCCGCGACGGTGAGCGGCTCGTAGGTGGTTCGCATCACCACGCTGTCGCGTTCGGGGTCAGTCAGGAAGTCCGTGACCAAGCGGTACCCGCCGCTCCGAGCCGTCGCGACAACCCGGCAGCTCATCCCAGTCGAGTCAAGCGGCCCAACCGTGTATGTCATATCCCGGGTCTGAAGGTCAGTGAAGCTGTGACCGTCGGTCACCAGATACTGCAGCGTGTTGAGATTCGTGTTGTCGGTGGTCGGGCTATAGACGTCGGACAAAACGCCGTCGGCGACCGTGTACCACACGCGCGAGCGTAGGCTCGTCGCCGAGCCGAGGCAGTCCTTGCGGCCCAAATCGAGATACGAGGTCGCGCCGGGCCCGTCGGGGGCAGACGAAGCCGACCACGACGATCCGGCCGCTTGGTCCTGGGCGGCCGCCGGGCTAACGAGAAGAGCCGCCCCAACCAGAATCACGCCTGCCGCGCCGGCCAAGAACCGCGCTAAACCTCGCACCACTCCTCCTCTGATCCAGAACACGCGCCAGCATACCCAGCCTTGGCGCGCCCTAAACCGGAGACGCTTTGGCGACCCAGCCGCCGGTTACCCCAATGTGACGGTTCCGGTTGCCATCGATCCCCGCCCGGAAGATCGTGTGCCGCGACACGCTCGACGGACTAAACCTGAGTCCACCGAATGGCTGGGTGGGGTGCCTCGGGAAGCGGGCGGATTGGTTGTTGGTCCGTGTTCGGGTGGTCGGTTCGGGGATGGTGCGACGCGGCAGCGCTCGTGAGTGCGTTGGTGACGGTTCTGGGTGACGGTTTCGGGCAGGGGTCTGCTGGCCGTTTGCCGGCGGGGTTGGTGAATGGTGTCGGGTGTCGCCCTCGGGGGTCAGGTTGAGGGCGGGGAGCGCGCGGATGCAGGTGAGCGCGCGGTGGACGGCGGTGCGGGTGGTGTCCCGAGGCAGGCCGATCAGGGGTTCCGGCCGAGCGGCGCCAGCGACTTCGGCTGCTTACTTACGACCGCATCCCAGCAAGCGGCGCGTGAGTTAGCTGGGTTGATTCGATTATGAGCCGGTGCAAGCAATCGGAGCGATTGCGACCGCTGTCGCTATCGCCCAATCTCGAGCTTCTGGCTGCGCGGTCCGGACGATCGCTTTCATCCGCTCGCCATGTCGCGTCGCGCGATCGCGTTGGCGACCGAGCGCTCGTCCGGATCGAGCCCGTGCGGCGCGGCGCACGATCCGATTCGCCCAGAGGCACGCGTGGCCGACTGCGGTGCCGGACGACCCCTTTCGTCGCCCGGCGGTCATGCGGCGGACGAGCGCGTTGGCGACAGCGCAGAGACCGCCAAGCGACTGGCCGGGGAACGCGACAACTGCTCGCCGTATTCGCGTCTCGCGTGCCCTGCGCCCACGCATCCTGACTTGTTCGCGCCAACAACGTGGGATTAGAGATAGCGTCTCGAGAATGGCCGACGAGGGCACGAAGGACGAGAAGCCCGCCGCGAAGGCGAACCACGAGCCGCCCGCCGGGGCGGAGACGACCGCCACCTGGACGGCGGCGGGCGTGTCGATCGACTACACCGCGAGCGCAAAGTGGATCGTCCTGCGCAGAAAGGAGAAGCCGGCCGCGGAGATCTTTTCCGTCTCGTACGTCGCGGACCGCGATGCCGACCGTCCGGTGACCTTCGTCTTCAACGGCGGCCCGGGCGCGTCGTCGGCGTACCTCCATATGGGCGCCGTCGGGCCGTTGCGGGTGGCGTTTCCGGCCGACGGAACGCTGCCGCAGTTGCCGCCTCGGCTCGTCTCGAACGAGGAGTCGTGGCTCGCCTTCACTGATGTCGTGTTCGTCGACCCGGTGGGCACCGGCTTCAGCCGCGTCATCGAGGACGACAGCAAGGACGGCGAGGATAGAAAGAAGCAGAAGAATGGCGACGACGGCGACGCGCGGGAATACTTCGGCTACAAGCGCGATCTCGAGTCGCTGTGCGAGTTCATGGGCCGGTGGCTCTCCGGCCACAGCCGATGGGGCTCTCCGGTGTTCATCGCCGGCGAGAGCTATGGCGGATACCGCGTCGGCCGGCTTGTGCGCATGTTGCAAGAGACGGCGGGTATCGGGCTCAGTGGCGCGGTGCTCATCTCCCCGGCGCTCGAGTTCGCATCGCTCTCGCCGACCGATTACGACGTACTCGGGTGGGTCGACCTCGTGCCGACGATGACGATCGCCGCCATGCACCACCGGCGCTCGCGGGCGTTCGCGGCCAGCACGCCGCCCGAGGACGTCCTTCAAGAGGCGGAGAGGTTCGCCACTGGCGACTACGCCACCCTCCTCACGCGTGGCGCGTCGATGCCGGCGGTCGAACGCGACCGGATCCTCGGGCGTCTCGCCGACCTCATCGGCCTCCCCGCCGACATGGTCGCGCGCGCTGAGGGCCGCATCACGATCGGCATGTTCACGCGTGAGCTGCTCCGCGACGAGCGGAAGGTGCTCGGGTTGTACGACGCGACGATCACAACCACCGATCCGTTCCCCGATCGGGAGGCGTTCGCCGGTCCCGACCCGACGCTCGCCGGCATCGGTCCCGCGTACACGACGGCGATCAACCGGCAGCTCCGATCGGAGATCGGCGTGGAGACCGATCGCGAGTACGTGGTGCTGAGCCACGAGGTGAACGAGTTGTGGCGCAACGACGCGCCGCAGCACTTCTTCACGCCGCCCGTCGGCGGCACTGACGACTTCCGCTACGGCATGTCGCTCAACCCGCACATGAAGGCTTTCATCACGCACGGCCGCTACGACCTCGTGACGCCGTACTACGCGAGCGACCGGCTGCGGAACCTCATGCGGCTCGACTCAGAGATGGCCAGCCGGCTGACCGTCCGCCATTTCGGCGGCGGCCACATGTTCTACACCTGGGAGGAAAGCAGGCGCGAGTTCACCGCTGCGATCGCCGCGTTTGTCGCCGACGCAGTCGCGACGGCGTAGTTTCGGCCATACCACGACGAGACCCCGCGGTGCATCGCCGGCACTACGGGCGCGGCGCGCACAGCCGGTAAGCACGACCACCAGCGACCTGATCCGCCGACCGACACAGAATGCCCGCAGATCGAGCATCTCTAGTCGCTGCGCGCACGTGCCGCGACCGGATCCGCACACAAGTGCCCCCTCCAACATCGGTCGTCTGTCGCCGCGGTCCAGACGGCCGCTTTGATAGTCCGAGCACCCCTACCACCGGCGATCGCCTTGGCGACGTTGCGCTCGTCCCGATCGGGCGCGGCCGGCGCCTCAGCGCGCGATC
>ODAK010004808.1_pt1 | contig 13802 bp, 12 predicted proteins | sample 1539591 | NCBI WGS metagenome assembly ODAK01 (sample SAMEA3539303, study PRJEB22396) | soil metagenome | biome: tundra; feature: field; material: soil | place: USA | collected 2010-05 | depth 0.15 m | reverse complement strand
GTGCCCGCCAAGGAAAGTCGTAGCGGCTATTGAATCTTATGAGACGATTCCTGATTCGTACGTTCGGCGGGCGGAGGGCTTGGCTGCCCGTCATTTCTGGGCAGGTACTCATGCATCAGCCAGTCAGCGGCACGAGGCAAGGCTGCCTGGATAGCCGGTGACAGCCCTTGAGAGATTTCCTCCGGAAGCGGCCCAGTCTGACAGGCCAGCACCCGCACTTCGACCCCGCAGCTTTCCTGCAGTTCGCGGAGCAGGTTGGAGGTGGGCAATTGGTGGATGGAAAAATCGTCAAGTTTGACCGCGGGGATGTCATCCGGGTCGATCTCGAACACCTCGCCTGGTTCGCGTCCAGCGTCGAACGCGTCCAGGATAAGCAAGCGCTCAGGTCGAACATGACTTAAACAGAGTGTGAATAGCAGCTTGCGCACGCTGGTGCCAACATCGAGCAGGCAGACGGCTTCGGGCACGGCGTGGTGTTTTTCCACGTAGTCCACCACGGCGCAACCGAAGCCGTCATCGCCGAATAAAATATTCCCGCAGCCCAGCACGAGAATCGGCTTCCGACAAAAGTCGGGGAGACCGTATTGTTCGACATCCTGCATTTTCTTCCTCTTCCTCCGTCGCGTTCAGTTCGTCAGCGTGTCCATCAACTTGCCTTCCGCGTCGAAGATATCAAGCTTGACCGACACCTTCCCGTCCAGCCGGTGAGTCGCGCAGGACAAGCATGGGTCGTAAGCACGGATCGACATTTCTACAGTGTTCAGTACTCCCTGGTCGTATTTGCCGTTCTTGATCAGACTCTTGGCGGCCTGCGTGACCGACATGTTGATGGGAGCGTTATTGTGAGTAGTGCCCACGATCAGGTTGACGTTGGTGATCATGCCGTCGGCATCGGTCGTGTAGTCGTGAATGAGCGTGCCGCGCGGAGCTTCGGTACAGCCCACTCCGCGAGCCGCACGGGCTTTCACCTTCACACGCGTTTCCGTGCTGGTGATGTCTGCATCATCGAGCAGGCGAATCGCGTTTTCGGCGTTGTAGAGGAGCTCGATCAAGCGCGCCCAGTGATAGAGCAGGGTCAGTTGAGCGGGCCGCCCGAATTTCTGCCGGAACTCGACTAGCTCGGCTTGTGCGAGAGGCGTGTCGATGTATTCGCAGACGTTGATTCGAGCGAGTGTGTTCGCCCGATAGACGCCCTTCCCGCTTTCGCCATCCATGGAGAAACCATCGCCCCACTTCTTGGCATAGGGGAACTTCAGGTAGCTCCACGATTCGATGTGCTCGGAGATGAAATCCGTATAGCGGTCGTACGGAAAATCTTCGTACGTGCCATCCGGCTTCATCAGGCGAATCTTGCCGTCGTAGAGATTGAGCGCGCCATCCTCTTTGACCGTGCCGATGAAGCCGGTGGTAATTACACCGAGCGACTTCACTACGTCGAGATATTTGGGGAAGACGTTCTCTTTGGCAAACGCGATGGAGAACTTGGCCAGTTCCAGCGCCTCGTCCGCCATTTTGCGCAGCTGATCGCGGTCGGCCGCCGCCAGCGGTTTGCTGAATCCGCCAGGAACGGCGGCCTGGGGATGAATCGACTTGCCCGCCAGAATTTCCAGCATCTGGGCGCACATGTGCCGTACGCGCACGACACGAGCCGCGATATCGGGCGCCGCCTTGAGGATACCCATCACGTTGCGCACGGAGTAATCGGCATCGGGACCGAGCAGGAAATCAGCTCCCGCCAGGAAGTAAAAGTGCAGAATGTGTTCTTCCATGTACGCGACGCTGTTGCAGAGCTCGCGCAGCTTTTTGCCTGCCGGTGGCGGCTCAACTCCGAAGACAGCATCGCAGGCCTTGGCTGCTGCCAAGTGGTGTGACCATGGACACACTCCGCAAATACGCGGCGTGATGCGCGGCAGATCTTCCACCGGGCGGCCCAGGCAGAACTTCTCAAAACCGCGCAGCTCGATGACGTTCACACGCGCAGTATCGACGTTTCCCTCATCGTTGAGCTGAATGGTGATCTTGGCATGGCCCTCAATGCGAGTGACCGGCTGAATTACCAGTGTTTTTCCCATGACTACCTCCGGGGCATCGGCCGGAGACGGCCAGCGCCAGCAAAACGGTTGAAGGTTGCGGCTCGATCCGGAATCTGCTTGGGATCGAGGCCGATGCTAGAAAGAGCGCCCATCATGTCAACCATGGGGTTAGCCTTTTCCGACAGCGGGCCGAAGCAGCCCTCGCACGGCATGTATGCGCGGATGCAGCGCGGGTTGCCGTCGCTGCCGCCGCAGCCGGCACGAGTCGCCGGGCCCAGGCACAGGTACCCCTGCTCCATGAGGCACCGCATCTCGGTCAAGGGCGCGCCGGGAGTGAATTCCGGATCTTCGAAACGACGCTTCAAGGTCGACACGGATTTTTTCTCGCGCTTGGTCGGACACTCGTCACATACGCTCTTCGAAGGCAGCGTGGGCAAGGGCTTGCCTGCCAGGAGAGCGAGGAGTGCTCCGGCCACCATCTCCGGAGTGGTTGGACATCCCGGCAGATACGCGTCCACCTTCACGACCTCGTGCAGGGCATACACACGGTCGGTCAGGGGCGGAATTTGCTCATTCGGGATTCCGTTCGCCTCGGTGCTGACGCTATCGCGATAGACCTTGTGCAGTATTTCATCCGTTGTATAAAGGTTATTGAGTGCGGGAATACCGCCGAAGCAGGCGCATGATCCGAGTGAGATGAGAACCTTGCACTTCTTGCGCATCTCCTGCGCCAGTTGCTTGTGCTCCTCACTGCGGATTCCTCCGGAAATAAGTCCGACATCAGCCGGGGGGATGTCCATCTCCGCGTTTTCGCCAGTCTGACCGAAGAGCTTATGGTCCATCAGTACGGGCATGTGTACGATTTCCACTTGTTTGAGTACGTCGATGAGCGGCTCACCGATGTCGAGGATTGTTACCTCACAGCCTCCACATATAGAGAACCACTCGGCGGCAATTCGAGCTGCCATGCTGCACCTCCGTGTCAGATCCTGGATCGATTGATTCGTTCTTATTGCTTGTACGGGCTGGGTCCGAGCTTTTGGACCTGCTCAGTGAAACCCTGGACCACTTGCGCAAATCGCGGACCTTCCGCTGCCGATACCCACTCCAGACGAAACCGTTCTTCTTCCACCCCAAAGTCGGCGAGCATCAGGCGAATCGCCTCCGCCCTCTGTTCTGCTTTCAGATTGCCTTCCTGATAGTGGCAGTCGCCGTGATGACAGCCGCACATGAGGACGCCATCGGCGCCCTTGGTGAGCGCCTCGATTACCAGATTCGGGTGGACCATGCCAGAGCACATCACGCGGACCATGCGGATGCTGGGCGGATACTGGATGCGCGAAACACCGGCCAGGTCGGCGCCGGCATACGAGCACCAGTTGCAGCAGAGAGCGATAATCACAGGTTGAAAAGTGTCTTCCATCACACAACCTCGAGGGCAGCTTCGATTTGAGCCCTAATTTGCTCGAGCGTGAATCCCTGGATCAGCACACCATCCTTCGGACAAGTTGCCTGGCAGCAGCCGCAACCCTTGCATGTGCTGTCGTTGGTCTCGACAACTTTCTTGACTGAGCCCTGCCACATGTACTCGAGCAGGGTGATGGCCTTGTAAGGGCAGGTGTCCACGCAGTAAGCGCACCCGTCGCATTTCTCATCGACCACGTGCGAGATGTTGGCCTCAAGCTCGATGCTGTCTTGCGCAAGAATGGTGGCGGCTCGAGCTGAGGCCGCCTGGGCCTGGAGGATCGATTCCTGCAACGTCTTTGGAGAATGGGCGAGACCGCAGAGAAAGACGCCGTCCGTCATGAAGTCCACGGGACGCAGCTTCATATGGGCTTCGAGGAAGAAGCCCTCGCTGTTCAGCGGGACCTTGAGGAATTGTGCAATCTGTCGATTGTCATCGTTGGGATGAATGCCGGCGGACAAGACAACGAGGTCGGCGGATATCAAAATCGGCATACCGAGGGTCTGGTCGGTAACAACGACTTCGAGCCCGTGGGAGTTTTTTGAGACTTCGGGTTTGCGCTGTTCGTCGTAGCGCACGAACGCGACACCCTGCTCGCGCGCCTTCGTGTAGTAGCTCTCTTTGAAGCCATAGGTTCGGATGTCCCGATAAAGGACATACACGTGGGTTTCGGGCGACAGCGTCTTGATCCGCAGGGCGTTCTTGATGGCGTCGGCGCAGCACACGCGCGAGCAGTACGGATGGTCGGCATCACGCGAGCCGACACACTGGATCATGACGACGGTTTTCGTGTGGCCATTCCCGTTCTTTGCCAGGAATCCGGTTCCGGTGGCGGCCAGTCCGGCTTCGAGTTCCCGTTGGGTGATTACTCTGTCGTCCTGCCCGTATAAGAACTCTTTCGGCTGATATTGCTTTGCTCCCGTGGCGACGATCACAACGCCGTGCGTGACATCCTTCGTGTCACCGTGGGTTGTGATGCGAGTCTTGAAGTTGCCGATCGAGCCTTCGATGTGTGCGATGGCGGCATCGGTAAATACATGAACTTTGCTGTTCCCGGCAACCGCGCTCTTAAGACGCGCCAGTTCTTCTTGTGGCTTTTCGCCGTTGAGCAGGTAGTGAACATGCTGGAGATGGCCGCCAAGCTCGTTTTCCCTTTCGACCAGATACGCGTCGTATCCCTGCCCGGCCAAAGACAAAGCAGCAGTCATCCCGGAGGGTCCGCCACCGATGACCACGGCGGATTTATCGATTGTCAGACGGTGCCGCTGGAGCGGCTTCAACAGTCGGGACTTGGCCACGGCCATCCTGACCAGGTCTTTCGATTTGCGCGTGGCTTCTTCGGGCTGATGCATGTGAACCCAGGAGCACTGATCGCGAATGTTGGCCATCTCAAACAGGTAGGGATTGAGTCCAACCTCGGCCAGCGTGTTTCGGAACAGAGGCTCGTGAGTGCGCGGTGTGCAAGAAGCTACAACAACCCGGTTCAGACTGTGTTCCGTGATCTTCTCCTTGATCCGGTCCTGGGTATCGTTGGAGCAGGTGTAGAGATTGTTCTCCGCGTACACCACGTTGGGCAGCGTCTTCACGTATTCGAGCACGTCCGGGATTTTGACGACCCCGGCGATATTGGTTCCGCAGTGGCAGACAAATACTCCGATGCGAGGTTCTTCTCCCGCCACATCTTTCTCAGGCGGATATATTTTCGGATTAATCAGCGTGCCACGGGCGTCCTTCAGAAGCGCGAGCACCTGCGAGGCCGCCGCCGAGGATTGCATGACGGTTTCCGGAATATCCTTGGGCTCGACAAATGGGCCGGCAACGTAAATTCCTTCCCGAGACGACTCCGCCGGCTTGAATTCCGAGGTGCTGCAGAAATTGAAGTTGTTGAGCGCGATTCCGAATCGCTCGGCCAGCGCCTTCACCTCTTTCGGCGGTTGCATTCCGACTGACAACACCACCAGGTCGTATTCGGCGGAGAGCTTTCTGTCATTCTCGCCGAGATACTTGACCACCAGGTTCCGCGTCTTTGGTATCTCCTCGATGATTGGCACCCGCGAACGGATGTACTGCACGCCCAGATCTTGCGCCCTGTGGTAGTACTGTTCGAAGCCTTTGCTGAAGGCGCGCATATCCATGAAGAAAACATCGCACTGCAACCCCTCGCCGAGGTGCTCCTTGGCGATGATCGCCTCCTTGGTGGCATACATACAGCAGACGGAGGAACAGTAGTCGTGTTCGGAATCGCGCGATCCGACACACTGGAGAAACGCGATGCGCTTCGGTTCCTGGTGGTCAAACGGCCGCAACACGTGGCCGGAGTAGGGACCGGAAGCCGACAGGATCCGCTCGAACTCCAGAGAAGTAATCACGTTTGGGAAACGTCCGTAGCCAAGATCCTTCTTCAAACGCGCATCGTAAATCTCGTATCCCGGGGCTAGGACGACGGCGCCGACATTGAGTTCGAGTTTTTCTTCTCGCTGCGAGTAGTCGATCGCGTGCGCCTCGCAGGCAGTCTGGCAGAGATGGCAATCACAACAGATCCCGCAGGCGAGACAACGCTTTGCCTCGGCAACTGCTTCTTCGGCGGTATAGCCTACGTGGACCTCGGCAAATGTTTTTCCGCGCGTCGCAGGGTCGAGGGCTTGCATGTGAATCTGGCGTTGCATCAGCACGCCAGCCGTGTCGACCACGTATTCGGTGTGATATGGTCCTTCCGCCTCGCGCCCAATGCGCAGGTCCTGCTGATTGAGCCAACGATCAATCGATGTTGCCGCCTTCTTGCCGGCAAGCTCTGCGTTGATAACCACGTCGGGACCGGTTACGCAGTCTCCACCCGCAAAGACTCCGGGCAGGCCAGTTTCGAGAGTCAGCGAATCGGCTTTGAGCGTTCCCCACTTGGTAGTGTCAAGACCCAAGCGCTCTCCGAGAGCACTGACATCGGGGGACTGCCCGATGGTGGCGATGACCGCGTCACACGGCAAAACAACTTCGGAGCCGTGAATCGGCTCGGGAGCGGGGCGGCCGCTGGCATCAGGCTTGCCGAGCCTCATCCTCAGGCACTCAAGGGCGGTGACGCGTCCATCCGCCCCAGCTCGAAACGATTTGGGGGCGGCAAGAAACATCAGTTTGATGCCTTCCTGTTCGGAGTCTTCGATCTCGCGCGGATCGGCAGGCATCTCGGCTCGCGTGCGGCGATAAACGATCGTGACGTCTGCAGCTCCGCAACGAAGGGCGGTGCGCGCCGCATCGAGAGCGGAGTTTCCGCCGCCGATCACCAGCACGTGTTTCCCCGGTGTTACCGGTTTTTCGAGATTGACGCTGCGAAGGAACTCCACGCCCCCACTAACGCCCGGCAGATTTTCTCCGGGAATCCCGAGTTTCCGTTCGATATGCGCGCCGATGGCGACGAAGACCGCGGCAAAGCTTTTCCGTAATTCCTCAAATGCGATGCTTCGGCCGACCGGCGTGTCCACCAGGATTTCAATCCCGATCGCGCGCAGCTTGTCGATTTCGGCATTCAGCGTTCGGCGCGGGAGGCGGTATGAAGGGATACCAACAGTCAGCATTCCACCGGCGGTTGGGAGCGCCTCGAAAATCGTCGGACGATATCCCTTTTGGCGGAGCTGATACGCGCAGGCGAGTCCTGCCGGGCCCGAGCCAATAATGGCGACTCTTTCCGAACGGTCGGGAACGGTGGGTTGCGGCAGCTTGTAGTCCGGAAACTGGTCGGTGACAAAGCGCTTCAACGCGGGAAGATTGACCGGATCGTCCACCGCGGCGCGAGTGCACACGTCGGTGCACGGGTGCGTACAGACGCGGCCGCAGATCGAGGGGAGCGCGTTATCGCGCAAAATGACCTGGAGCGCTTCCTCAAAGCGTCGTTGCGCAATTAGCGTCACATAACCCTGTCCATCCTGATGAATGGGGCATGCAGCCTGGCAGGGAGATTCCCCGCGGCGCGAGATCGTGAAGACATTGGGAACGGCTTGCGGGTACGACCGGAAGATCGCCTTTCGCTCTGCCAGCCCCTGGTCGAATTCCGACGGGAGCGTGACCGGGCAATCCGCCGTGCATGCGCCACAGCCTGTGCACTTCGTTTCGTCGATGAAGCGTGGCTGTTGCTTGATTGTGACGGTGAAATTTCCCGGCCGGCCCTCGATGCGTTCCACTTCGCTGAGGGTGAGGATCTTGATGTCCTTGTGGCGTCCGATCTCCACGAGGCGGGGCGCCATCGTGCACATCGCGCAATCATTGGTGGGGAAAGTCTTGTCGAGTTGTGCCATCACACCGCCAATGGCGGAGCCGCGCTCGACCAGGTAGACCTTGATGCCCCCAGCCGCTAAATCGAGGGCGGCCTGCATGCCGCCGATACCGCCGCCGACGACCAGGGCAGAACCCACCGGCTGCATATTGGATTTGTCAGACGGCATGCGGCACCGCCTCTCCCGTGGGCGCGGGCTGTGCAGCCCTGTCCCTGACCGCAAGGAAATACAAGGCCAACGGGCGATAGACCATGTGAGACCATTTGCCGAACGACATTTCGATCACCAGCATTGGCGTCGCAATGACGACGTGCAAGGCGTAGGCATAGTGACTGGCGAGAGCGAAACCGACATAGCGCAAAGTGTGCGCCGCCAGGCCGCTGAGCGCCGTCAACACGATCAGAATGGGAAAGACCAGTTCGTTGAAATGGGTGTCTTTGTAGATCTCCTTCTGCGCCTTCCACCGTCCGACTAGAATGTCTCCAATTCCATAGAGGATGAAGCCGGCGGCAATGTAGCCAAGCCAGCGTTGTGGGTTGTAGATGGGATAGATATTGTCAGTTTGAAACCAACGCAGACCAAATACCTTGATGGCCAGCATGATCACGGTGCCCACTGCGAGAAGCGCATGCCCGAGCCATCGACTATGTTCCTTGCATTTGCGCATCAGCGGCTGGGCTACCGACTCGTATGCATACACCCAGGCCTCGACCATGTAGGTAGACCACGGGATGCGCGTTTGCGCCTCCCCGGCCATGGTGAGGCGCCAGATGTGGACGATGCGAGACAGCAACAGCAATAGCGGAAGGAGTATGACTGCTAGCGTGTAATACGTCATGAGGGGGAACATGTGATCGAGCCCGAAGGGCGTGGTGGCAAAGTCGGCGACGGGCATCGCAACGTACCAGAGGTGGTAGCCGATAATAAGGAACAGCGTGAGAACCGCGATGGAGACTAAGGAACCGAGATACCACGCTTTGGACTGGAGGAGCCTGGAGCCGATGCCGGTCCACTCGTACTGCGCGCTGAGAAAGCGCCGCAGTGTGATCATGGAGATTCGGGGTTCGGCCTGGCGCGGGCAGACGATCGAGCAATCGCCACAGTCATGGCAGACCCACGGTTCCAAGCTCGCCACCAGCGGCTGCCTCAGCCCAAGCAGCGCGTAGCGGATGCTCCTGCGTGGAAAGGTTACAGAATTTTCGACCAGATCGCAGGAGAGAGTGCAGCTTCCGCACTGATAGCAGCCTGCAGTGTCGAATTTCCCATACCGCCGAATTTCGGCCAGCAGGGTCGGATCGCTTTGCACCGGGAGGGCCCCAACTGCCATTTGGCACATCCCTTTCTGAAGTGGCTGCTACGGCTTGGTAGCCGCGGCCTCCTTGGGGACTCTTCTGGTGTAAACAAGAAACTTCCCGTCTTGCTCCACCATTTGGACCTCAAAGTTGTCGCTCTTATATGCTTCCGCCTCGCGTAGTCCCTCATCACGGGCGTCGAAGAGCCGGCCATCCCACATGAACTTCTTTCCTTCGCTGATCATGGAAAGATTCGGGCTCAAACGAAGCCTCCAGACTGTCCGAGGAGGAAAAAAGCCGTGGCCCACCTCTCGGAGTTTCGACCTGGCGTTCGGTCGCGCCGCCCACATTCTCGTTCAGAGCTGCACTCCGACCGTTGTGTAGTTATGCCTCCATCTGCACGGCGTGTCTGTGAGTCGGATCACTAGCTGTTGTGAGATGCAACCTCGGAGTTGTGAATCGCAACAGGGCGGGTGGGTTGTGATCCGCAACACGGGCAGAGTGTGCTAATGATTGTTCTTTTTACTCGTTCCCGCTGCTCAGTAACCGAGGATGGCAACCAAGCACGGGGTATGGAGGCCGGTCTGACGTGCCGCACGCGCGCACCAGGAAATCGAGACCATTGCCCTTTGTGCAAAACCCGCGAGATGCCGATTGCTCCCGCTGGCACTTATAACGATGTACATTTCATTGGATCTATTTGCTGTTGATGCCCGACACTTTCGGAATAAGCAGCTAACAAGTTGACTGCATCAGGAAATAACTTCAAGCCTCGCTCCAATAGTCTCTTCGACTCTTCCCACTGCTTCAGGTGGGCGCGAATACTAGCCGCGCGCAAGAATGCCTTGGGATTCACCGCTAGCGTGCTCAAACGCTCTGCTGCCGCGGCCGCTTCTGGCAACATGTTTGCCAACATGTAGGCTTTCATGAGTCGATCGTGAACATCGATCCTCGGTGGAAACAGCGTTACGGTGTGTTCGAGTCGGGCAATTCCTCTTTTGTTCATCCCGAGTTTGACTTCGATTAAGCCTAATTTGCTTTCCAGTTCCGGGTTTTCCGCGCTCAACTTGAGGGCGTGTTTATAGGCACCCCTGGCTTTCTCCAGTTGTCCCAATTGCGAATGTGCATCGCCCAACAGCCGATGCTTTTGTAAGCCACTCTCCTGATCGGGAGGGATGAAATCAAGAAAAGGCAGAGCCTCCTGGGCTCGACCGAGATCAAGGTGAATCATCGCCGTAAACAAAAGGGCCTCGACGCAGCGGGGATTCAACTTGAGAGCCCTCTGAAAACATCGAAGGGCTTCGCTCCGGTCATTGAATGAGTCGTACTCCATGCGGCCGAGATAGGTCCAACCCCTGAAGTCATGGGGCTCCTCATTCACTCTCAGGCGCAGAAGGTCACGATAAAAGACGATCTTTTTGCCCATACCCTCCCGAGCCAGAAGAAGGCCGAAATTATGAATGCAGGGATTGGCGGGACGAAGGTGTAAGTTCGCCGCCTGGATCGCGACTTCCACCTGCTCGTGCACTCTGCCGGTAAAAAAGATGCGTGGATCGCGGCGGAAGAGGCGGCATTTTTCATAGATGAAATAGCTGCCAGCGGTGGCGGCACGTGGATGCCGAAAGTCGTTGGGCTGTCCAACAGAACTGCCCGCCCGGATATCCTTTGCCGGTGTGTAGTTCCTGACGGGAAGCACGTATCCAGCTACAGCCGATTTCTGAAGGAGAGTGACCAGGACAGGCCCCGCCTCGCGGTCTAACTCCTCATCCGCGTCAAGCGAAAGAACCCAATCCGTCGTTATGGGGGCGAGTGCGGCGTTGCGCGCGTTCGCAAAATTGTTTTCCCATGGGGAACAGAGGACGGTGGCGCCTGACTTGCGAGCAATCGCGACTGTATCGTCAGTCGAACCCGTGTCCACTATCACAATCTGGCTGGCGATTCCTCTGACGCTCTCCAGGCACGGGCCAATCGTCGCGGCCTCGTTCTTCACAATCATCGAGAGTCCCAGGGTTGGCATAGCTGCGTCGATTCCCGAACCCAATCCAGGAACTAGTTGCAACTTTCGTACCACGGACTTTCTAATCGTCGTCTCAGAACGCTGTTTCAGAACACTTCCGGTGACGACGATGAGCGAAACACTCATGTCGCTATAATGATGGGACGCCTCAGAGGGATTGCACTGTGACTCAGCATCAATCCAGACGCTCGCGTATCTTGCGCCGCGTGCTCGAATACATTAACGCGGGTGCATGGTGGAAGGAGAAGAACGGTCTACTGGTGTTTGGAGACAAAGAGCGAGTCGAGGCCTGCATTGAATCGCAAGCGCCCGCCACGGAAATTAGCAACGACGCGATTCGGGAGGCTCAGGCGATCCGGTCGCGAGTGATTGCGAGCCGGGGGCGGAGGGTGGCGGCGAGGCGCGTCACGATTGGAAAGCTTCCTCCTCAATTGACTAAAACCGAAATTGAGGAGTGGTTGCTGAGCCTGACACCCAACAAGCGGGAAGAGGTTACGAAGTACATACTTGGGAGTCTCTCGGCCTGCCGGGTCGACCCGGAGACAGGCACTCCGATCAGCCGTGAAGAGGATAACCTGGATGCCGCCTTAGCAATTGACATGCTTGACCAACTGGAGAAGAGTGTTTCCGCGACCAAGGAATACCGAATCCTTCGAATCCAGCATGCGGGCCCTTGGGTGCAGCAGTATTTTGAGGAGGCACACCGCTGTTATATCCATGGTTTCGAGGTGGCGTGTGCCGTTCTGTGCCGGGGATTACTCGAAGCGGTTCTTACCGATCTGGTAGATCCGACCTATAGCCTAACTCGTAGGACGGGCAGCCCCCATCAATCCCACCTCACCGACATGATCGAGGCGGCGAGGGGCAAACTGTTAAGCGGGAAGAGGGCCGCTTCCGCCGAGATGATTCGAGATTGCGGGAATAGTGCGATTCACGACCTCAAAACCTTTCGGCAAGAGTATGCGCCGCGGCTCGGTCAAGTGCTGGAGGAAACTCGTAAGATTGTGAGCGATTTGTACAAGTAGAAGGTCCGCTTATTGAACGCTGCTTCTATGCCTGCTCATCCACCGCGTGAGGATCGTCGTCCTTCGGCGGCGTGTCATCCTCTTCGGGCGACTCGGGCTTGTATGCCGAACGCTTCTTGCCTGATTGTTGCTGGTCACCGCCGGTCGAATGCCTGGACTGCACCTCTCCCACAGGAGCGGGTGATACCAGCGGGTTGGTGATGGATAGATCATCCATACTCGTATCTCACGGAATACCTTCCAACCACTTCAGGGAGAGATTTGAGAGTTAGAGTTTAATCGGCAGTTCAGGGAGAAAACTTTAGGGGGCTGCGCTCTAATCAAGACTATTTATGGACGCTGCTGCCACTCCTTTAGCATTGCATCCGCTACTTGGCTGGGTTCGACGTTGTATGTGCCGGTCGCGATGGCCTGACGCAATTGCTCGACTCTGTCGGTGCGAACCCCGCTTGTGTCCATAGCCGCCGCGGTGAGTGCGGCCATGCTCGTTGCGCCGGCGAGAAGTGTTGTCGTTTCCGTCGCGGGCGCATCGGTTGCCTCGCGCGCGATGTTGTTCTGGCTCGAGGTGACCCGGTCCACAGGGGAATCGGTAAACTCGGTTCTAGGTTGCGAACCCATACCCCCGATCGAAATGGTCATGCTATGCCTCCCTCATGGGGCGTTGCCTGGTCCCACTAGTCTTGAGATTCTATGGGACGGGATCTCCAGAATGATACTGCCCAGAGCGCACCCAAGTTAGAGCCAGATGAGCTACTGGGCAAAACATGCCTAGTTGGTGGCATTTTGGCTGCCAAAATCCAGGATGCCTGAGGACGGTTGTTGACGATCAACTTCCAGGACTTCCCGCCGACAGCAAATACTGCCGCAGATGCTCGCGGTCCTTTGTTGAGGAGAAGATAAACGCGAATGCATGGTCAGAGCCGCGGCGACGTGTAACGATGGCCGCAATCGGCATGGTGGTCCAATCGCCGGGTAAGGTGAGAATCAACGTGGCCTTGGTATTGACATGCAGAGCTTCTGAGAGTCGGGCCACGAGGCCGCACTCACTGATTTCATAACAACGAGCGTAGAGGACACGAGGCTCGAGCTCGGTCTGCAACAAGAAATGGAAGTCCGTTTCGAAACGGGGGGCCCTGTACTCGAAATCCCGGATGTTCTCCACTTGTATCTCCCATCGCACGATCGGCCCGTTGTGGACCGCGAAACAAGGTTCGAGTACACCCTCAAGAGCTGAGCGTTCAGACGATCACACGAGCCATTCTTATCGGCAACCATAACCAAATTCTTTAATGTTTTGGGTCCAGGCGACGGCACGGATTGATTACGTTCGATGCTGTACCCGGAAAGGAGGGCCCATTTGGCAGGATCGTTGCATTTCAGCTAGGCAGATGTTGCCTACTTCTCATGGGACTCCAATTCAGGTAGCCCCCGGGTTCAACGGGGCCACCGACGGCCCGTTGGCTGACGCCTTTACTGCCTTCATCTCGGCAGCAAGCCGATTGGAGCGCTCGCATGGCCAGTTGCACGAAGAAGTTGCTCAACTGCGGATTCAACTGGAAGAGCGGAATCGGGCGCTCGCTTCGAGCCTGGAAGAAAACGAACGGATGCGTGTCCTGCACGGGGAGATCCTCGATGCATTGCCTTGTGGCGTGGCCGTAGTCGAGGCCGAGGATGAAAACGTCGTTCTATTAAATCCAGAGGCGAAGCG
>ODAK010004807.1_pt1 | contig 13803 bp, 9 predicted proteins | sample 1539591 | NCBI WGS metagenome assembly ODAK01 (sample SAMEA3539303, study PRJEB22396) | soil metagenome | biome: tundra; feature: field; material: soil | place: USA | collected 2010-05 | depth 0.15 m | reverse complement strand
CTTTCGCGCCACGACGAGCATCTCGACGTCATCGACGAGGAGCCTGCAATGCGCGCGGTAAGCAGGTCTCTCGCACAAGCCCATCGACCACCGGACATTCGTGACGGCCGTTCGGACCGTCGTACTCCGGTCGGGAGCGCGTCGCAAATGCCCAACGCTTACTGCGACGGGGACACCGCCGGCCGAGCGTCGCCTCGCCGAGTGATCGGTTCCTTGACGCAGCACTCCAGGTGATCGGCCGGCGCTTCCGCGCGGGCGACGTCTCGCCATCTCGTTTCGGGCCGAGGGCTGGCAGCCGGAGCGCGCGAAGATCGTCGTCCGCACCGGCCGGCTGGCCAAGGTGAAGGCCGGGTAGCCGGCGCTCGGCGACGGCCGGCGCGGGAATCCGGCCGGCGCCGCCGGCGACGAGCGCCCTCACCCTCAGCCCGTCACCGCCTCCTGGGCCCAGCCCGTGGCGTGGGCGCCGACAGTGGCCGTCGCGGTGATGATGGTCGTCCCGGAGGGGGTCGGGATCGTGGCTGAGTACGCGCCGTGCGAGTCGGCGACGGTTGCCAGCACGGTGCTGGTGTTGGCCGCAGATCCCGGCTGACCGGCGGCTACGTCGACCCGCGCCCCTGGCGTCGTCGTCCCGGTCACGACCGTGTTGGCGCCGGTCACGGTCGCGCCATTGGCCGGCGAGGCGATCGTCACCGGCGTGTCCGCTGGCGCCGCCGGATCCAGGTACCGCGCGCGGGTGATCTGGGGCTGGTCGATCAGGGTGCCGGCCTGGAGGTCGAGCACCAACCTCAGGTACTGCGCCTGGCCCCAGATCAGCGGGGCGGCTGAGCCGGCGGCCTTGCCGTTGCTGAAGCCGATCGAGGCGGTGGTGGGGTCCGCGCCGAATGGCGACGCTGGCGTGTCAGGGTCCTCCCACACCTGCTCGGACACGTATCCCAAGCCCCAGGTCATCCGCTGGAAATCGACCGCTAGGCCGGAGGCAGCAGCCCTGTCGCCCGACTGGAGGTCCTGCTCGGCGCGCTCGCCGGTGAGCAGCGGCCACAGGTGACCGGAGCCGACCGCGTGCGTGAACCACGGCTCGCCGGTCGGCGAGCAGGTGGTCGGATCCGGCACGTAGCAGTCTCCGTAGCCGTCGGTGGCGCCGTCGGCCGTGATCCCGTAGCGGTGCCAGCCGGGGCCGGACGCGGTCTGGCTCTCCAGCACTGAGTCGACGACGTGCAGCGATGCCAGGACGTCGGGATCGCGCGCGGACAGCTCGCCCATCCGTGTCAGCTCCAGGAAGCCGGCGTCGACGATCGAGCGCTGGTCGATGTGACTGAGGCTGCCGTTGCCGAGGTCGTAGGTCTGCGCCGTGTTGGGGTCGCCGTCGACCGACTCGCGGATGAAGTACCGGGGCCCGTCGGGACCGGTCGTGGTCACCGTCCACCGCTTGACGTTGCGCTGGTAGTCGTCGGCGGTGGCGAGGTACAGATCAGCGCGCGCTGTGTCGCCGGCCGCGGTCGCCAGCTTGCCCGCCGCCACCAGGCCCGCTATCTCCGACGCGATCGTTGCCGGTGAGAACCCGGGATGCTCCTCCCAGCGCTCGGCGCCCGTGCTCGGGCCGTGGTCGACGATGTAGTCCGCCGCCGGGCGGATGTGGTCCTGGTAGAAGGACACGTTCCCGGCCAGGCCCGCCTCCCACGCCATCAGCAGCGGATAGGCGACCTCGTCGATCTCCGACAGGCCGAACGTGTCGGGAGCGACCGTGCCGTCGAGCTCGGAGTCGCGGGGGAAGCTCCCGTCGGGCTGCTGGACGCGGTCGAACAGGAACAGCGTCATGTCCCGGGCGCTGCCCGTGTCGCCGTCGGCGAGCAGGCCGGTGAACGTCTCGTAGCTGTCACGGGCGAACACCTCCCGGTAGGTCCAGCCGGCATGCGTGGTGGCGGCCGGCACCGACTGGCCCCATGGGTCGGTCGGCGAGGCCACGAACGCGCCGATGTTCGTCTTGTCCTCAGCGGCCTTGATCACGTTGGCCGACACCCAGTAGGTGCTCTGCATCGCCGCATCCTGGGCATTGGTGAGCCCGGCCAGGCGCCGCGGTGGGCGGCGCAGGGCGGCGTCGTAGCTGCGCCAGCCGGCTATGTACTGCCCCAGCGTCCGCGCAAACGGCTGGGCGGCGCTGCCTCGGGCGGCAGCGATCGCTCCGGGGGCGTCCGGCGCGAATCCCAGCGCCAGCGTGAACGGCCAGCCCGGCGTCATGTCGACTCGGGCGGTCTGCACGACGTTCCCGTCGGTCGCCGAGCGGTAATCGTCGACAAGGCGGTGGTGGGCATCGAGCTGGCTCAGGCCGTCGTCGGCGCTACCGACGAACCCGCTGGACTCTGTCATGAAGGGGTGATTGGCCACGAGCGCGCCGACGACCTGCGCCGAGAACGGACCCGTCGGAGCCGTGGTGTCGGAGGAGACCAGGGCCGTCGTCGCCGGATCGATGGTGGCGTTGTTGGGGCCGCCGTTGGCCGCGCCGCCGCCGCCCGTGTTGTCGATGGTGGCGTCGTAGCGGACGTAGACCTTGAGGTTCTGGTCCGAGCGCGCGTCTCCGTCCATCGGCACCAGCGTCGTGTGGATGACGACGCTGTCCCGCGCCGGATCGGTGACGTAGTCGCTGACCAGGCGGAAGCGGTGGGCGCGGTCGGTGCTCGTCACCCGGCAGACCATGCCGCTGGGATCCGGCGAGCTGACCGAGTACGTCATGTCCCGCTGCTGCAGGTCGGCGAACGTGCGTCCGTCGGTGACGATGTACTGAACGGTGCTGACGTTGGTGTTCTCGATCGTCGGGCTGAACACGTCGGACAGCACGCCGCCGGCCACCGTGAACCACACCTTGGACGTGGTGTCGCGCGCCGTCCCAAAGCAGTCCTTGCGTGCCGTGTCCAGGTAGGAGGTGGCGCCCGGGCCACCCGGAGCCTCGCCTGACGGTGTGGCGGCGCGCCGTGACACCACCGCCGGCGCTGCCAGCGGGGAGGCCAGGAGTAGCACGGCGCAGATGCTGCCCGCCCCGATGAGCCGGCGCCAAATCGCCCCGGGCGCGATCGTCCCTATGGACATGAGTTCTCCTCCCGACCGTATGCAGTGGCGCCAACAGAGATACCCGCGCCTGCGCCGGGCAAACCACGGGAGCTGCGCAGTACGCTCCCCTGTGGGTTAGACAACCCCGGATTGGTAGCGTGATCGCGTGCCGCCCGAGCTCGCCCCGCGTCGCAACGTCGAGCTCAAAGCGCGCGATCACGACCTCGCCGGGTCCTTGGCGGTCTGCCGGGCACTGGACTGACCGGAGGTAGCGGTCTGCTTCGCCTCTGAGCGGTCGATCTGGACGCTTTGGCAGATGGCGGGGGGGTCTTGTTGTGTTCCTGCCTGGCGCTCGTGTCGATCAGCAGCTCTGCCCGAAGCAGTCATCGGGCGCGTCGTGGGCGATGCTGCTGTGGTCGAGGATCACAGGGAATGTGGTGAAGAGTCCTCCTCCGTGAACGGTGATGCGTGGGCTCGCGGTTAGCGCGTTGTCGGTGACGGTGGTGTTGTCGAGGATGAGTTGTGGGTTTGGTGGTGGTGGGAAGAACACGTCGTTCCAGATTCCGCCTCCGAGCGCCTCCCCTGAGGGTCCGGTCGCGTTTGCTGTGTTGTTGCTGATCCTTGTGTTGCGAACCTCGAGCAGTCCGTTGCCGTGTTCAAGGCCGGCACCACGCACGGTCGCCGACCCGGTCTGGCTGCTTGCGGTGAGCCGATTGTCGCTGATGAGGCTGTTGCTGAGCGTGGTCTCGGTGGTTTGGATGGCGCCGGCCTCGGCGAGCGCCGCGCCGCTTGTGGCTGTGGCGTTCACTTCGTTGCCGGTGACGCGAGTATCGGAGATCGTGGCGTTGTCGACGATCCCGATTGCGCCCGAGGTCGGATTCGCGGTGCCGGCGGCGGCGGTTGTTGTTGCGCTGACCCGGTTCGCCTCGAGGGTGCTGTCTTGCAGAGTGAGCTGGCCGTAGTCGGCTATCCCACCTGAGAAGGCGATCGCATCCCCGACAGCGCTGCTCGCGGTGACCCGGTTTCGACTAACCATGACCTCGTTGATCGTTGCCGATCCACCGTCTTGCACGAAGATTCCGCCTCCCTGGGACTCGCCGCAGTTCGAGGAGCTCGATAGTTCGACCGCGTTGTCGCTGACGCTGGTTGCGCCGATCGCGATCTTGCCGAATGCCTCGATCCCGCCGCCGCCGGTGCTGCATGCGCTCGGGCCGGTGGCGATCGCGTCGTTGTCGTTCACGACGCTCTTGCGCAGCGTCAGGTCGGTCCAGCTGAGGATTCCGGCTCCGTGCGCGTCGCTTGCGAGGCGACCCCCGGCGTGATTGTCGTTGACGGTCGTGTTGGTGAGTTTCAATGTTCCCCAGTTGTCGATGCCGCCGCCGCCGGCGAATGCGAACCCGTGGGGATCGGAGTTCGAGGGTATTGCGCGGTTGTGGGTGATGGCGCTGTTGGCGATCGTGACGGTCGCGCCGCCGGTGCCGGCGGCGTTTTGCGGGATCTCGATGCCGCCTCCGAGCGCCCAGATGCCTTCCTGGCGGGCGAACGGGATCGATTCCGGGCTTGAGCGTGCGACGCCCCCGGTGATCGTCACCCCGTCGATCGAGACGGTCGGCTCGGTGGTTGCGCCGAACGCGCCGATTGTCAGGACAGAGTTGCCGCCTTTGATGATCGTCTCGCCCACACCGGCGCCGACGAGCCTGACGTCGAGGTTGATCGTGAGTCCACCGCTGTACGTGCCGGCGCCGATCTGGATCGTGTCGCCGCTGTTTGCGACGGCGATTGCTGGGGCGATCTGTGTGTACGGGCAGCCGCTCGGACAGACGCTCAGGGTCGCCGCCTCCGCTCGGCCTGCGCCCACCAACGCCACGATCGTTAGCACCGAAGCGAGCGCAACGAAGCTCGGGGTGCGAGACTCGCGGATCGTGGCGCGCACGACGCCCGCCGCGGTTCGACGTGAGCATTTCATCGTGACTCCTCTTGTATGAGTGTCGGTCTGAGGGCAGTTAGCTCGTCCTGGCGAAGCGATCTCATCGCCGGTGACTACGTTGAGTAGCGAGCCGAACCACATGGCTAGCCGGCGGACACTTTCCTCGGAAGCCTCACGCTGGCGAGGATCTTTTCCGCCGTGCGGATCACGGCGTTGAAGGCCTTGCTGGATGGTGCGTCGATCGAGATCGTGAACGTATGTTTGGCTTTGTCGCTCGGGATCGTCGCGAAGTACAGTCGTACCGGCTCGCCACGTCCCGTGCCATAGGGAAAGCTGTAGCCCGGGCCGTTGAAGACGAAATAGGTCACGCACGGGCTTGGGCAGCTGGGGTCCTCGCGCGGTGCGGTGGCGCTGAGGTTGAGGTCCACGCTCTTGGCGGCGAGATTCCCAGCGATTCGCTGGGTGGTTGGGGCGGAGACGACGAAATCGGGGTTGTGCCGAAGCCACCGGATGAGCGCCATGGGTGTCCTGCCAACATGGTGCAGCAGGACACCGTGGGGCGCGGTGGCACGCGGGTCGAGCCAGAAGTGGATGTTGGTCCCGCCCATCGGTCCGGCGGGCGCGGCGAGGTTGAACTCACCAGGGTGGTCCTCGAAGATCGTCCAGCGTCGATTGGGAACGGTGACCTTCATCCCGCGCATAAACACCCGCGCGGTGTACGTACGCGCCGTCGGTGCGCCTGCGACCGAAGCCGCGGCACCGAGCCCGACGGCTACAGCGACCAGGGTGAGGGTGACGGCGATGAGTATGGCGGGTCTCTTCATGGCTTCTCTTTTTGCTCCTACGGATTGGCGCACGCGGTTGGCTCCTGCGCGCTAAGCGGTTCCCTGTCTCAGGGGGTTCCCTGTCTCAGGGTCAAAAGCGCTTGTGCGGGCCGTGTTCGGGCGCTAGCCAGATCGAGTGCATGATGTGCTCGTAGGGGATGCCGGCACGGTCGTTGGCTCCTGTATTGCTGCTGAAGAGGGGGCGTCGAACAGTCATAGGACCAGTTCATCGTCGGGGAACAGGATCGAGCCGAGGTACGCGAGCGCGCTCCCGCGATGTCGGGCGAGCTCGGCTTCGCACGCCGCTCTCGTCGCCGCTCGGGTCAGTTCCTCAGCGGTGATCCCGGGGCGGTAGCACTTGGCTGCGAAAACCATCGCCGCGAGCATCCCGCCCTGGGGTCTCAACGAGGTCTCAACAGGCTCACATGCTTGGGTCCTAGCTAGTGGCAGCAAGCGTCGGATCGTGGGAGACTCGCCGAGACAGACTGGTTCACGGGGCATGAACTTCCGCATACTCGGCCCGCTCGATGTCCGCGCGAATGGCGATTCGCTGCGAATCGGCGGTCCCAAGCAGCGCGCGCTGCTGGCGATCCTGCTGCTGAGCGCGAACGAGGTCGTCTCCCGCGAGCGACTGGTGGACGAGCTGTGGCCGGGCGACCCGGCGGACGCGCTGGAACACACGCTCACGGTTCAGGTGTCGCGCTTGCGCAAGGCGCTGGATCGCGACGGTTCGGGGCTATCTCGGGTCGTCACCCGACCGCCGGGATATCTGTTGCGGGTCGAGCCCCGCGAGCTGGACCTGCATTGCTTCGAGTGGCTTGTCGCGCAGGGACGGCAGGCACTTGACGCTGGCGACGCAGGACGCGCGGTTGAAATGTTGCGTGAGGCGGAGTCGTTGTGGCGGGGGCGGGCCCTCTGCGACTTGGAGTTCGAGCCGTTCGCGCGGCTCGAGATCGAGCGACTCGCCGAGCTGCGGACAGCGACCGTCGAGGACCGCATCGACGCGGAACTCGCGCTCGCTGGCCACGCAGCGCTGGTGGCGGAATTGGAGGCGCTCGTTCAAGAAAATCCGCTCCGCGAGCGATTGCGCGCCCAGCTGATGCTTGCGCTTTACCGCTGCGGCCGCCAAGCGGACGCACTGGCGGCGTATCGCGAGGGCCGGATGCGACTAAACGAGGAGCTTGGACTCAATCCCGGCCCGCAGCTGAGGAGGCTCGAGCATGCGATCCTGCGCCAGGACGAAGCGCTTGAGCTGTCATCCGATCACGGAACGGCGCTCGCAGTAGCGACAGACCGCCACGCAGAGCGGCCGGCTCCCAGCGCCCCGGAGAGTCCGCGGCCGGTGCTCGGACGGGCATCGGCGACGGTGCGCCGCGGCTGGGTAGTGGTCGGATTGGCGTTGGGCGCGGCCCTGGCGGCGATCGGGTTCCAGGTTGCGGCGGGCAAAACCACCGCGAAGCTCGCACCGATACGCGGTAATGCGGTGGCGCTCGTCTCGCCCCAGACCGGCCGTGTGTCTGCCTCGGTTTCGCTTGGCGCAGCGCCGACGAGCATGACCGCGGGCCTCGGTTCGTTGTGGGTGACGCACTCCGCGACGGGGACGGTCTCGCGCCTGGACCTGAGAACCCGAACGATTCGCCAGACGATTCGCGTCGGCGGCGGTCCGAGCGCGATCACGATGGCGGCTGGCGACGTGTGGGTGGCAAATACGCTGGACGGCAGCGTCTCGCGGATCGACCCGAGCAGCGAGGCGGTGGTCCAGACGATTTCGGTTGGCGGCCTGCCCAGCGCGGTCATCTCGTCCGCGGGCGCGGTCTGGGTGGCTAACAGCGAAGACGGCACGGTCACGCGCCTCGACGCCGATAGCGGCAGGGTGGACGCCGTGGTGACGGTCGGGAAAGGTCCAAGCGGGCTTGCCTACGCTGACGGCGCCGTGTGGGTGACCAACCAGGACGCCGGCACAATCTCGCGGATCGATGCGCGCAGCAATCAGCTGATCGACACGATCGATGCCGGCGATGCGCCATCGGCGATCGTCGCAGCCGGCGGCAGCGTGTGGGCCACGGACACACTGGACTCCACCATCTCCCGTGTCGACACGACCCGAGATCGCGTCGCAGCGACGATCTCGATCGGTGGCGGCCCCGGAGGAATCGCGGTGATGGACGGCGCGGTTTGGGTTACCAGCGAGCGGAACGGGACCCTTTTGCAGATCGACCCGCGGCGCGGCGTGGTGACGCGAGCGACGGCCGTCGGTCAGCGCGCCGGGCCACTCGCGGCGTCGGGTGGGCACCTTTGGATCGGTGTTGTCGCGGGGGGCCGCGAGCACAGAGGCGGCACCCTAACGGTCGTGAACGTCGACCCTGCATCGATCGACCCGACCGGACTCGGGCCAACGGCCGCGACCAACGACGGGCTGGTCAGCTTCGATCATGTCGCCGGCCCGGATGGAGCCCAGCCCGTCCCCGACCTGGCACTCTCGCTCCCAGCATCCGCGGACTCAGGGCGGACCTACACGTTCCGGCTACGGCCCGGGATCCGATACTCCAACGGACAGTTCCTGAGAGCCAGCGATGTCCGCAGCTCGTTCGAGCGTCTGTTCACGATGCATTCGGCCGAGACCAGCACGAATTACAACATCGTCGGCGCTCAAGGCTGCATCGCGTATCAGCGATGCGACCTATCCCAGGGAATCGCCACTGATGACAAGCAAGGGACGGTCACGTTCCATCTCACTGCGCCGGACCCCGACTTCTTGCTCAAGCTGGCGCAGCCCGATGCCTACGTACTGCCGGCGTCAACACCGCGGCGTGAAACGCGCTCGGCTCTGCCGGCCACCGGTCCATACAAGGTCGGAGCCTACGTTCCGGGGAGAGAGATCCGGCTCGTTCGAAATCCCTATTTCCACCAGTGGTCAAGCGCCGCTCAACCGGAGGGCTATCCCGACCAGATCGTGCTGGAGCTCGGGCTCACCCCGGCGCACGCCGCGATGCTGATCGAACGTGGACAGGCCGATCTCATGCCCAACCTCGGTCCGCCACCCCGCGGCCACCGCACGCTGCTGCAAACCCGCTTCCCCAGCCAGCTGCGCGTCAACCCGTTCATGTTGACCGACTTCTTCTTCCTGAACACTAGAGCGAAGCCCTTTGACGACGCGCGCGTTCGGCGCGCGCTGAACTACGCGATCGACCGCAACCGCATCGTGCAGATCTACGGCGGAAGCGAGTTCGCGCAACCCACCTGCCAGATCCTGCCGCCCGAGATGCTCGGGTACAGGCGCTACTGCCCGTTCACGCGAGACCCGCGGTCCGACGGACGCTGGCTTGCACCGGACTTGCAGCGAGCCCGACCTCTCGTGTCCGCGTCCGGGACGGCCGGCATGAAGGTGAACGTCTGGGACACACCCAAACCGCAGATAGCCCTCGACGAGGGACGCTACCTGACAGCGTTGCTCCGACAGCTTGGCTATCGCGCCGTGCTCCACCTCCTCGAGATCAACCGCTTCTACGCATACACCAACGACTCAAGCAACAACGCTCAGGTCGTTTCCGGAGGCTGGAGCGCAGATTACCCCTCGCCCTCGGACTTCATCGGCAGGCTCAGCTGCGCCGACTACACCCCACACAGCACTTCGAACGTCGACAACAGCGAGTTCTGCGATGCCGCCATCGACAGGCAGATCGCGCGCGCCGAGCTCGTCCAAGCAACAAATCCTGCGGGCTCAGAGGTTCTCTGGGGCCGCCTCGACCGCGAACTCACCAACCGCGCGATCTGGCTCCCCACCGTAAACGGAAAGGAGACCGACGTCATCTCAAAACGCGTCGGCAACTACCAATACCACCCATTCTGGGGCGTCCTGATCGACCAGCTCTGGGTACGCTGAGCATCCAGTTCGCCAGCAAAAGCAAGGAGCAGACGAGCTGCTGGCGCACGCCATCCACGCGCGTCGCGGCGCCGTAATGGACCGCGAGCAACACAGACTGAGCCCTGCCTGCACGACTGCCGACTCGGGCTCCTCCGCATAGCGACGCCGACCGACGCGGCAACGGCTGCCTCTTTGCCGCGGGGATGCAGCACCATGGCGCCGCCGACGGACCGGTCAGTTCCGCCGTCAGCCAAGACTCGCGCGCCTGCAAGCACAAAAGGAGCAGTGTGGACGTCATCGACGAGACTGTCGGTGCTGGTGCGACGTAGCGACGGTGGCACGCCCGCGGCCGCACGGAGCCGGACGCCCGCTTTCGCGCGGCAGGCGGCCGCGGCCGCACGACCGCTTTGCCACGAACTGAAGCGCCCGCGTCGGCGGAGCCGGCCACCTCCTTCCGCGTGGATGCAAGCGCCGGGAGCCGGCCGTGCGCGCTCGCGCTCGCTTCTGCATTGTCGCCAAGGCAGCCACCAAATCGAGACTGCCGCTTGCCGTCGAAGGCGGTCACGCTGACGAAGTTGACGTCTCAGAGGGGATCCACCACCGAACGGATTTGCCGGCCAACGGTCGGTCCGCGGCGGTTCCTGAGCCCGTCGCAATCGCCCAACGATCAGTGCGACAGAAGGTCGCCTCCGATTGGCATTGCTGGACAGACTCAAGGTGGAGCGAGAGACTTCCGGGGTGCTCGTTGCCGGCACATCGCAAAGACGCCTCGCCTGCGTCCTGAATACCGCCTACGCGAACGGCCTCCTGAGCCAGGACACTTTCGTGCGGCGGACCGACCAACTCCTCGGCGGCGGCGTGATCGATCCCGTACGTCTCGTGGGAGATCTCAGTTTTCGCCGCCGGCGCTCACTGATCCCGGCCGCGCTCGCGGGGCTGATCGATCGTGCCGTGCATGCATTTGAGCCTGAGGAGGCGCCTGCATGCCCGTTGCTCGCGCTTGATTGGAGCGGCGCGCAGAGCGAAATGCTCATCGGTCGCCATCGCGGTTGCGATCTCGTGCTCTCCGAGCTAACGGTCTCACGCCGCCACGCCCGCCTGATCTTCCGAGACGGGCGATGGATCCTTCAAGACCTCGAATCGACCAACGGCACCACCGTCAACGGCTGCCGCGTCGGTCGCAGCGAGCTACGACCAGGCGATCACCTCGCGCTCGGCGAGGCACACTTGACGATCGATTGACTCCCCAGAACTTGACGCTGTCGGGCGTGTCCGCTCGGGAACGCTCTACGAACAACGACGGGCGTCTCGTGAGGCGCCCGGGCCCTGAGATTGGCGAGGAGCGGGGCGCGATTCAAGCTTGAGCCAGAGACCTGCTCTACTAATCGCGCGGTACTCGTGCTGCGGGCGTAGGAGCAGTTCAGCGACCAGGCGTGAGCGGCAGTTCGATCGACAGGCTGGCGGACGCGCTCGGGTCAATCGACCGCTGGTGCACGTTGGAGGCGACGGCGGGTCGTATGAGGCTGAGGGTGTGCTGCCCGCGATCGCTCCTGAGCAGCCACGGCCGCCTTCGACCGCTCGAGCTTCTCGAGCAAGTCGGCGAGTGTCCGTATTTCTTTGGGTGTCCATTCGGCTACGAACAGCGCAAACCGGTCTAAGCCGAACTCTTGCAAGCGCCGCTGCTCCTGGACGCCCGCGGTTGTGAGCGATACCAGCAGTGAGCGTGCGTCATCCGGGTTGGCGGTTGCGTGTACGTATCCGGCGTTCTCGAGTTCTTGGATCCGTCGGGTGATCAGCGACGGATGCACTCCCGTTCGCTCGGCGAGATCCGACGGACGCAGGCCGTCGCCGTTCGCCAGCAACTGAAGCAAGCTCAAGGTGCTGGCGCCCTTGCTCCGCCGCCGGGCGCGGTCAAGCCCGGCGTTCATGGTGAACAGAGCAGCGACCATTCGTTCCACATCGGTTCTGTTAGGCGGCATACCGCCAATATAGTTGCTAGAGTCAATCAACAATAAATGAAGGGCTACCGATGAATGACGCCGGGCAGGACAAGTCCCCTCCTATGACCAGCTCTCGCCGACGCTGGCTGCTTGCCCTTGACCCTGTCTTCGAAGGCGGACGGAAAGGCAAACGTGCGCGACGCTGGGATGTCGAGGAGGAGCTGATCGCCGTGGCCTTGCTTGGCGACGTCACGATCGACCTCTCCGACACCAACAGCGCCCCACCTGAGGTTCACATCGAGGCCTACGCGATCTTGCGCGACGTCGACGTAATCGTTGGCGAGGGAACCCACGTCGAACTCGGCGGGGGCGTGCTGCTCGGGGACCTCGACAACGAGGTTCCGCTGGTACCCGAGGACAGACGTACCCGCACCGTTTCGATCAACGGCCACAGCCTGCTCGGCGACGTCACGGTCCGGGTGGCCGGCAGCTAGAGACCGCGGGCCCGCCTCGCTACGACGCGCCCTGCATCGATGGCAAGTCGCGCTTCTCTCTGGCGAGAGTGTGTTCCCTGGAATGCGCGCAAGGTAGCCGCGATGGATGACAGAGAGGCTTCGCGGACCTCGAGGAGTTGCGCGAGCCGCTGTCGAGACTGCTGAGCACAGTCAAACGCCAAGCCGACGAGTGAGCCAGATTTTCTTCTCAGGTCTGAGTGGTCTCTGGCGCTCAGTACTGCGGCGCATGTCCTGTCAGTTGGGGGCATTGCCGGACCTCGTTGGGGTGACCGGCGCAATCGCTTTTGCTTCTCGACGGGTCCGTAGCTCACGAGCGCTTCGGCGACTTAAGGGTCGTCAGCCCGGCGGCCGGGAGCGCCACTGCTTCGCCACGATTACGATCACGAGCTCGTCGTCGGCCAGGTGGCCGCCCCTTCTGCAAGCGGATCACGGTGGCCTTGACGCTCGGCGCGACTCCCGGGGTAGGTCGGGCGGCGCATGCGTCGCAGCGGGGATCCACCAGCGGACGAATTGCCGGCCAACGGTCGGTCCGCGGCGGTTCCTGTGCCCGTCTCAATCGCCGAAGGCTCAGCGAACTGTGTGACGGAAGAACGTCAGCAGCGCGTGAGTGAGTTCCTGTGGGGCTTCTTCGGCGATGTGGTGCCGCTCTCGAGCCCGTGGCCAGACAGCTCGGTGGCCCACGGCTCCCAGACGCCGAGCACGTCGTTGTCATAGAGGTCGGCGAGGTCGTCGCGGATGCCCCACTGCACGAGTAGCGGACTCGTGATCTGCCGGCCGGCGTGGCGGTCGGCGTCGTCGGCCGCCCGGTCGACGCCGAGTCCGGCCCGGTAGTCCTCGCACATCGCGTGCTGCACCGCCGGGTTGGCCACCGCCCGATCGGCGTCGGCATAGTTCTCCGCGCCCATCAGCGTCTGGTCGAGGTCGTACCAGGCCTCGACATCAGCCGCGATCAACCGCTCGGCAAGCGGGGCGGGCTGGCCGATGAAGAACCAGTGCCACCACGATTGGGCGAAGCGCGCGTCGCAGCGGGTCAGGGCCTCACCGATCGGGACGTCACCCAGGATCACGATCCGATCCACCGCGTGTGGGTGATCGAGCGCCAGCCGCCCGACGACGTAGCCGCCTCGGTCATGCCCGACTGCGTGGAAGCGCTGGTGGCCCAGGCGCGCCACGAGCTCGACCAGGTCCTGGGCCATCGCTCGCTTGCTGGCCTGCGAGTGGTCCGGCAGATCGGCGGGTGCAGAAGACTCGCAGTAGCCGCGCAGGTCCGGGCACACGACCCGGTAGCCGGCGGCCGCGATCGCGGGAGCGACCCGGTGCCAAGTGGTGTGTGTCCTGGGATGGCCGTGGACCAGCAGGACCGCCGGCCCGGACCGGCGTGCCGGACACGGAGCCGACCCCGGCCGACGTCAAGGTGTTCGGTCTGGAAGCCGTCAAACATGCCGCCACCTTGCCAGCTCTGTGCTGAACGCGTTCCTCAAACTCCCCAATTGCGGTGTCCGGTCGACCGGGGATCCAACCACCGCGCGCTCTCCAGGCCGAGCCGGCCGAGCTTGCCCATCCCGATCTTGGTGAGACTCTCTGAGACTGTCGATACGTTGAGGGGGTGGACCTGCCAGCGAGGGTTACATCAGCACCGACAGCGCCATGATGAACGCGAAGGCGATTAGTGAAACCGCGGTCTCCATCA
>ODAK010004805.1_pt1 | contig 13805 bp, 10 predicted proteins | sample 1539591 | NCBI WGS metagenome assembly ODAK01 (sample SAMEA3539303, study PRJEB22396) | soil metagenome | biome: tundra; feature: field; material: soil | place: USA | collected 2010-05 | depth 0.15 m | reverse complement strand
TCCCCTTTATCGCAGCGCCACCTCTTTTCTGTCAATGCACCAGGTTTGTCTGTTGCATCAAAATAAGCTGCTGCTGTTGTTGGATAAGTTGTTGCTGTCGAATCGCCGACTGATATTCCGCTTCTCTGGTTTGCAATTCCCGGGCTTCGGCCAATCGTTCGGAATCGTGCCAGGCTCCCAGCCTGATTTTTGCACCGTAATCATTTTTCTCATCCTCGTAGGCTCGCTTTTTCCGCTCGTAGAGGCGCTGAACCACAGAGGCCCTGGCGGTTAATTCCTCATGTCTGGCCCGCCATTCCCGCCTTCTTTTCTCCGCGTCAGACAGGTCCGCCGCCGCCGTTTGTTCATTGATATACGCAGCGGCAATCTGCGGGTCAAAGCCATACATTTGTTGGAGATCGGGGGGCAATTCATAAAATTTAAGTTTGATTTCACTGAGTCCGACGCCATTCGGAGCGTATTTTATCGTGATGCCATCCGGCTCCACCTGGATGACTTTGGAGTTTTGATAGGTTTTTCCCGAAAGCGTGACAAACGTATTGGTTTCGTCCGGGTCGGCCGCGAAAATGGACAGCCAGGAAGTCGTGTCTTCCTTGGGGGCAGAATTGGTTTGCTGGGTTGGCGGTTCCGGATCGAAATCAAGCGGAACGGCATGATTATCGGGTCCGACCATTAAAATGTTATCAGCAGATTTCACGCGGATTTGCGGAATTCCAAATGAGTTGGTGGTGATCCGGCCGCGCACGACGATCTCCTTTCCTTCCAATTGGCCAAGCTGACTCACCAGTTGATTGGCGTTCGGAATAACGGCCGTAAAGACAGCTTCCGTGTAGAAGCCGCCGAAATCAAAATAGACGTTGCTGTCCCAAGAGACATGATAGACGCGCCCGAACACGGCGGCGCGTTCATGCACATGCGCTCTGGCCTTTGCGGCGGGAATTTCATTGGTCCAGGAGTTTCCCTGGCTGTGCGCGGCGACGAGTGGCGCAATCAACGCAGAAATGCAAGCAACCGTTTGGAAAGTTTTCATCTTGTGGTTTCTCAGAGCTTGCCTGCACGACGCGGATTCATCGGACTTTGGTCGGAGTCGCCGGGAAACTCCCATCCATCAAGGACGCCATTCGTGGGCAACCAAATTGCGTTATAGTTTTGTCTTATTTTTATTAGGTTACGACCCTTCCATCATGTTCTAACCAGCAGAAATTTGCAAACAATTTGGAGCAGGCATGAACAGGTGCCGTGAAGTTTTAACCGGACGCAGGATCGCGGTGGCTCCATTGGCCAGTGCAGTGTGGGGTTGCCTTAGCGCAGAGATTGAAGCGCTCTTGAAACGGCGTCCGGCTGCGGGACCGCTGTTTCCGTATCTTTGCACGATGCGCGCCGAGGATCGGGCGACGGAATTCAAGCAGCGGTGTGACGGGCTGGGGATTTCGGGCGTGTCGCTTCATAGCTATCGCTATTCTCATGGGCGGAACGGGCTTTGAAATGCGGTTTCCCCGAGCGGTTCGCGCAACAGGCGTTGGGGCACAACTCCCAGGCGGTGCATCGGGCGTATGCGAAACATGCGGAAGTCACGGTGCCGTCGTTGGCGGATTGGGAAAAGGATTGGCAGGAAAATCCGCAACGCAACGCACAACCAAAGTTGCTGCCGGTGGATTTTCGGTCGCCGTTGGCTGTCATTGGACAAGCCAATTAAATGAGATTGACCAAACGCACGTTCAAACCGGCATTCGCATTGTGACAGAACGGATTCAAAAAGCACTGCACAGATTTAAGATCCTTTGCGCGGTTGCCCGGATCACCGGCGAACCTCGCTGCGGCTGTGAAACTGGCCGCCGTCCATATTTTGAAATCACGCCCTAAAGCCGTCGAACCCGGTAAAAGCGCTGATGGTTGGGTGGTGCGTGTAAATCGGTGAACTGGAAATGGCCGGGCGAAGCTTCGGTGACGCCGCCGAGCGAAGTCCAGTTGCCTGGCGGTGTGGCCAGATTGGTGGTGCAGAGCACGGTGAAGGTCATGCCGGGTGTGTTGGTGAAGCCGGCTTGAAACGAGCCGTCAGGCCGGAGAGTCAGGTCGGTGAGGTTGATGGGCGATACCGGCAGCGTAAAGGCGTAAACCTTGTTGTCCGCCGCCACGAAGATCCGGCCGCGGGCGACAATGCCGGTGCTGAAGCGGCGGGTGGCGGTCATCAGTTCATTTGAGCCGCCTCCGTTATAAAGAACGGTGCCAGTGTTGCCGTCGAACCCATGCAGGCGCTGGTCCCCCTCGGCCCCGACGGCCCAGACGATGACGTTGTGGGTGCCGTCGGTGGAAGTAACGAAGGGAGAACCGCGGCCGTTTTCATAGCCGCACCAAGCAGTGGATATGGCGGGAGGATTGGACGGGCTGATCCAGAAAGCGCCGAGGTCGGCCGAGTGGAGGACGCTGTTGGAACAAACTATCGGGTTGCCTCGGTAAACAACGAAAGTGCCATTGGAGGTGGTGCGGTAGCTCGCTGCGGCCTGGATGATGGGGGAAAACGCGACGTGTTGCGTGACGGTGTATGGGTTGATGCCGCCGAGATTGGTGCGATTGAGCAGATAGGCATTGCCATCCTCGCCGAGGGCGACGACCAGGTTGGGAGGAGTGGCACCGGGCACATCAACCAGGAGAGGGCCTGAACTGCCAATGTCAGCGCCGACGTTGTCAAGGGCCAGCCAGTTGGCGGGAGTCCAATAGTCGAGGATGCAATTGGTGGACAACGGGCCGGACTGGAGGCGGATGATGGCTTCGCCGCCCCCCCAACCACTGCCGCCAGTGTAAGTATTGCCAGTGGCGATGAATGGGTCCACGCCGTCACTGGCTACGCCGCCAACCGCCCATACCCCGCCCCAAGTTGCGGCTGTGGCCCATGCCGTGGCCCCGCTGGGATTGCACAGAGGCACGTTTACGAGCCAGCCGTGGTAGAGGCCGCAATTGCCGTAATGACCACCGTAAGGGACATAAAGGTTGGTGCCAACAATCGCGAGGGCACCACGCTGATTTTGTATCTTGGAGGTGAAGGCAATGCCATTGGCGTTGGTGATGGAATTCAACTCCACCGGCCAGCCGGCGTTGGTCATGCCCGTATCCACATTCAGCGAGAAAATGCGGTGTTGCGCAAGGACCCCGCCGTTGGTGGTCGTCATTGCGTCGAAGAAGAGGTTGCGCGAGGGGAGGTCAACGATCGGCGTGCCGGTGATGCCAAGCGGGTCGATGTCACCGCAACCAAGCGCGGACATCGGCACGTTGGTGCCCACGAACGTATGCCAGAGGACGGTTCCGTTCGCCGCGTCGAGCGCGTAAACGATGTTCGACTCGGTGACGGCGATGATCATGGCTTTGCCGCTGGGTCCGCCTTCAATATACAGCGGCTGGGCGTAGATGTTGCCACTAACGGTGCCGTCGAAAGTCAGGTCGCGTTTAAGGTTGGTGGCGACGTTCAGGGTGAAGGCGGGGTCAATAAAAAGGCCGTCACGTGAGTCGTGATTGTGGTATTGGTAAACATTAATGGCGGGAGCGGTGGTGGTGGTGCGCAGATTCTCAATGAAGGCGACATCGGCTGCGCCAGTGTAAAATCGGAGGTCATCAATCCAGCCGTCGAACGCGCGATCGCGTGCGCGGCGGTTGCCGACGTAAAGCGCGCCATTCGCGCCAAGGTTGACCATTTGACTGGCTGCGGCGGTCTGGCTGATCAGCATTGTCGGAGCCGTGTCAGTGCCTTCATAAACCGTCACGTTGGTTCCATCATAGGTCACGGCGACAAACACCCAGGTATTGGTCGGCAGGTTGGCGGCAAAGGTGGCGCTGGCCGTTGGATTGCCCGTGTTCATGTAGAAATTTAACTGGCTGGCCGATAGGAACGTCAGCCCAAGACTGTTCGTCTGGCCGGCGTCGCTGGCCGTCCCGTCGGCCAAAATGAACAGGCGTGGGCCGTTGGTGCCTGACCATCCTGCAGCCTGCTTGAGCCACAGTGTGAGGGTGAAGGCGTCTAGTTGGCCGAACCCGAGGGTGGCATTGGTCGTGGTCGCGACTGGCCCCGCCCCGCCCGGGATTGCCACCGAAGAAAAGTCCAGCGCCCGGTTGCCGTTGAGATTCCCGGCCACGCCGGAGTTGGGGCCGCCGTGGTAGTCGGTGGCCACGCCGGAGTTGTTGAGCATTTGCAGGGTGGCCGCCGCTCCGCCCGTGCTCGTGTCGCTGGCAGTGGTGGTGCCAGGGCCGGCGTCATCAAAGCCGAACCGAAATTTGAGAACTGGCGGAGCGCTTTCGCCACGGTTGGCGAGCATCACACCGGCAAAAACAGCCAGCCAAACCAGCCTGCGGACTGCCGCAGTCATCCAGTCTGGCCTGGACGCATGACTCTCGCGGGCAGACAGGATGGTTGGATGCCTTGTGGCGCTGACAATGCAAGGTTTTTTCATATGTTGGGTGTCCAATTCGGCATGTCCTGGAAAAGAATTTGCTAATACAGATCATCAGGGACGCTTGGCCGGGTGTCAATTGGCATTTTCCATTTGGTTTTTTGCCCGCAACATGCACGACCTTTTCGTGATTATCTTCCTGCTCCACAGATTGGCAAGGGCTTATTTCCAGTCCGCCCCCGGTTTTTCTCCGGCAAAGGGAGCGCTTCGTTGATATTTGCGCCTTTCCACACGCTTTTCAATACCATCTGAAGAATCCTCTTCCGTGGTTTCCGTTGTTTTCATGCTGGCACGGAACAACTCACTCGGAACCGCCACCTCCGTCATCTATTTATTTATGCCAATTTGAAGCGTGACATCCGGAACGGCTCGCGCGACAGGCGCTTTGACGGGATACCATTCCAACGACGTGTCGGCGGCGAAATTCAGCATGGTGTCTTTCATGCCCTCGTGGTGCCCAATGCGCCGAGTCATGCTGCCGCCTGCTTCCGCCGGTGGTGTGTGGCCTTATGTGGCAACCAGCAGCGCAGTTTTCGGTTGTTTCCTAATCCCAGGTGACGCCCGCTCGGCAAAGCGCGCGCAAGTTTCCAAAACCTGGACATATAGCACTTGCCAATCACCAATGAAAACGTAAGCTCACCGGCAATGAAGCTGACGAAAAAGCACTTTTCCCCGAACCGCGTAGCGTTGGTAAGTAAATTTCTAACAGTTCTTTGTCTCATAGCGATGGTTCCCGCCTTGGCGCGGGGCCAACTCTCCTATTCCCTGGATTCCGACGGTCATGGATTCATAGTCACCGCCTATAACGGCGCGGGCAGTGCGGTGACGATTCCCGACACCGGTGGGCTGAATCTTCCAGTCACCGGCATTGGAACCAACGCTTTCTACACGAACAGCATTATCAGGAGTGTTGATATGCCCAGCACCGTGACCAACATCGATGCGGCGGCGTTCTTTGGCTGCACCGGATTGAACCGAGTGACCATCACGATTTCCACGAACTTCACGTTGCCCGCCATAGTCGCCAGCATCGGCACCTCGGCGTTCGCCTTCTGCACCAGCCTGACAAACATCACCGTTCCCGACCGCATCACCCGCATCACGGACTCGGCTTTCTATTCCTGCACCAGTCTGCCGAGCATCAGCATTCCCACCAACGTCGTTGAAATCAGCGGGTCGGCGTTCGGATTCTGCACCAGCTTGAACAACATGCTCCTACCGAACCGTGTCCTCAGCATCGGCGGTTCCGCGTTCTACTACTGCACCAACCTGGCTACCTTCACCATGTCAACGAACGCCACGAGCATCGGCGATTCCGCGTTCTATCAATGCTCCCGCCTGACCAGCCTGAATCTTCCAGGCAGCGTCGCCAGCATCGGCGGTTCGGCGTTTGAGTTGTGCAGCGGCTTGAAGAGCATTGCCATTCCGGATGCCGTCATCACCATTGTGAGCAACACGTTCTTCAACTGCACCGCGCTTACCAGCCTCACCTTGCCCGCAAACCTGATCAGCATCGGGGATTCGGCATTTAATAGTTGCAGCAGCCTGACCAACTTGGCGATGCCGCAAAGCGTCACCAACATCGGGGACTATGTGTTCGCATTTTGCAGAGGCCTGAAAGGAATTACAATCTCCACGAACCTCACCACTACCGGGAACAATACGTTCTTCGGCTGCTCTGGCCTGAAGAGTCTCACCTTGCCGAATCACGTCACCACCATCGGCGATTCGGCGTTGGCCTTTTGCAGCGGGCTGACGAACATCTTCATTCCAAACAGTGTCACCACCATTGGCGCTGCAGCGTTCGATGCGTGCAGCAGTCTGGCAAGCTTGACCCTGCCAAACAGCGTCACCAACATCGGCGACTCGGCCTTCGAGTTCTGTCGGAAACTGACGAATATCACCATGTCTGCCCAGGTTGCCAGCATCGGGGCTTCGACGTTCTATAACTGTTCGGGGCTGACCAGCCTCACCGTTCCAAACAGCGTCACCAACATTGGAAACTCGGCGTTTGTCGGCTGCTCCAACCTGACGAGTCTTTATTTCCAGGGAAACGCCCCCGCTCTCGGCACCAACGTGTTCACCTCCGTCAACGCATCGGCGGTGGTTTACTATCTGCCCGGCACCTCTGGCTGGGGCACTCACTATGGTGGGTTGCCTACCGTGGAGTTGGGGGCACCGGTTAACTGCGGCAGTCCCGGTGTGGGGGCGAGCGGGTTCGGCTTCACCGTCACCGGCGGCAACAATCAGGTCGCCGTGGTGGAGGCCAGCATGAGTCTGGCGGCTCAAAATTGGCAACCAATCCAGACCAACACCTTGAATGGCACGCCAATCAACTTCACCGATTCACATTGGACCAATTATCCAAGTCGTTTCTACCGGATCAGAATACAGTGAGACAATGGCCGTTAAATGGTCCGTGTTTGAAAACGGCAAGTAGCGGGGCCGGCCCGCGCTGGGCGGGGCCGAATATTGTAGCGCGGCGCAAAGGCGTAGATGTGAACCAGCCCGGCGATAACCACCTTGGCCTGACCGAGCGTCAGCGTATAACGGGCGCACATGGCGGCAAGCTAGCAGCGAACACTTTTCCTCCCAAGGCACCGAAGTTAGGTTCGGCCTTCGAATTTCGGGCTTCTTTCGGGCTTCGGGGATTCGGATTTCGGATTTTAGGCTGAATCATGAAACGCATCTTAAAACTGCTCGCCGTGCTGGTGCTGCTGGCCGCCGGGGCAACTTGGCTGGCCACCGGCGCCAATCGTGGCTGGACCAAAACCAGTGTGATGGTCAAGACACTTGATCCCGTCACCGGCATTGACGGCATTTCCTACGAGAAAAAATTTCTGCCGGGCGTGGATTTTCTCGGTGCGGCTTTTAGCGGTGCCGCGTTGCTCGCGGGCACATCTTTTTTCTTTCGTAAACCAAAAACAAATCAACAAAACAAACAATAACAAACCGGTGGGGCGAGGCTTCTGACGAGCCGCCGTTCCAATACACGCACGGCTCGCGAGGACGCTCGCCCCACCGCAACTCAATAAACACAATATGAAACTGACACACATCATCCCACTCGTCTCCCTGGCCACGGCTGTTTACGCCGCGCCGCAATCCTTCGACTTCAAAGATCCGAAAGGCGTGAACAACGCCGTCTTCAAGCTCGACGCGCCGCTCGAATCCATCAACGGCAGCGCCAGTGGCATCACCGGCACGGTTTCGTTTGATCCGGAAAATCCGCCGGCAACGACTGGAAAAATTGTCGTGGCCAGCGAGTCCCTGACCGTGCCGAATCCGATGCAGAAGGAACATCTGCACGGCGCCAACTGGCTCGACGTGGCGAAGTATCCCGAAATTACATTCGAGGCCAAGTCGCTGGCAAATGTCAAAACTGAAGCCAATGTCACCACCGCTGATGCCACCGGCACGTTCACGCTGCACGGCGTTTCCAAGGAAATCACCGTGCCGCTCAAGCTCACCTATCTCAAAGACAAATTGAGCGCCCGCGTGCCGAACCTGAAGGGCGATTTGCTGGTCATCCGCGCCAATTTCGTCATCAACCGCGAGGACTTCAACATCCAGAAAGGCCAGTATGAGGACAAGGTTTCGCCAACAATTGATCTCTCGTTGAGCATCGCCGGTGCGTCACCGAACAAATAATCCACTCATCCACAAATCCATTTATCCAAAACACCGTGCCAACTGTCTCTGTCATCTACTTCTCCGGTTCGGGTCATACCTCAAAACTCGCTGAAGCCGTGTAAAAAGGCGCAGCATCGGTTGCCGGTGTGAAAACCCATCTCATCGCCATCAGTGGTGATGACATCGTTAAGGGCCGTTACCACAATGACGAAGTGTTTGCCAAGCTTGATGCGAGCGACGCCATCGTTTTCGGCAGCCCGACTTGCATGGGCGGCCCGGCGGCGCAGTTCAAGGCGTTTGCCGACGCGACGGGCGGACGCTGGTTCGCTTCGGCGTGGCGCGATAAAATTGCCGGCGGCTTCACCGTCTCGATGGGACCGAGCGGCGACAAGTTAAGCACGCTGCATTATTTCTTCACGCTGGCAATGCAACACGGAATGGTCTGGATTGGCCAGAGCGAGATGCCGTTACAGCCCAGCGGCGTCAACCGCCTCGGCAGTTCCAGCGGCGTGATGGGACAAGCGGCGCAGGAACCGCCGGACGTCACTCCGAACGAAGGCGACAAGCTGACCGGCGAACTCTTTGGTGCGCGGGTGGCACAGTGTGGGGTGAAGTTGAAAAAGTGACGGCTGGAACTGCCGGGAAATTCTAGGCGCGACGCTGGCAACGGCGTCGCGCCAATTTCCTTTAATAACGCAGTGCAGCCGGAGGAAATTGCCCCGACACGCCGTCAAGCGTCCAACTTTGCCGCGCCATAAATGAGGCATTTGTGTCTGGTTAGCAGGCATGGCCAGACTGCCAGCGACAAGGCTGGCACAGTTGGCGGGAGACGGGAGAATTGATATGATGGCGAATACCCGGTCAATTCCTGCTCCAAGCAGCATCTTTTTGGAGAAACGCCAAACTTAGTGCCGTGGCATATAGCCTGCTTGATTTATACGTTCGGAAGTTATTTTGCCAATCATGCGAATCCGGTTTGAATCATCCGTCATGCCACGCGCCGACCGGCGTTGGTTGGGCAAAGGGACGGTGTCTGTGCGTGCCGCCGGCTTCACGCTGATAGAAGTGGTGATCTCAACCGCCATCGTGGCGGTGGTGTTCGGCGGCGTCATCACGTCTTATGTCCAGTCGGGAATGCGGGTGCAGTGGTCGGGGTATTCGCTGGCGGCGCAGTCGCTGGCGACCGCGGTGCTGGAACAGGCCAAATCCGGGGTCTGGGATCCGGCGCAGGCCGTGCCCATCAATAATTTGACGAACTTGAACCTGCGTTCGCCAAGCTATAACTCCTCGACGAAGACTTACACCGGTTATTCAACGGCGATTCTGGATGTTCCCTATTCGAGCACCAACTTCACTGTGGCCACCAATTTTGTGACGGTGCAACTGATCTATGTCAGCGGGGTCACGAATGTGCAGATGCAGTTCGTCCGCGTGGACACGGTGTGGCCGTTTCAACTGCGGCAGGCGAATCTATTTTTTACGAACACAGTCTGCACCATGGTCGCGCCGGACAACCGGAGCATGTGAACGAATTGACATGATGAAACCGACCATACATCATATCAAAATTTCCCCCGCAACCAGCCGCGCGCAGGCGGGGATGACCTTGATCGAGGTGATGGTCGCGTCGGCGCTGATGGTGCTCGTCGTGACCGGAGTCATGAGCGCGCATTTCTTTGGGCTGCGGGAAAGCCAGTTGCTGGAGAGCAAAGCGGGCGCGAATGACACCGCGCGGCGCTCGGTCAACCAGTTGCTCCAGGACATCCGGGCCGCGAAAGGCTACGAAATCGGCACAGTGTCCGGGACGAGTTTCACGGAGATCACTAACGGCAACTTCCAGGGGGTTGGACTGAAGCTGTATTCGATTATCTTTGGCACCAATCAGGCGATTGATCCCAGCAAATTCCTTCTCTACTATTTCGATTCGGCAAATTCTGACCGTGCCAACGGCAAGCTGTGGCGGATGAACAGCACGAACGGGGTGCCGGTCGTGACGATTTCGAATCTCATCAACACGCTGTATTTCACGAGTGAAGATTATTACGGGCGGACGCAGACGGTCCGCACTTACAAGGGAACCATCCACGCGACCTTTGATTTCTGCCAGTTCCAGTATCCCCTGACGCCGGTGGGATCAAACGGGCTTTACGACACTTACCGCATAGACTGCCGCGCGACGCCGCATTTGCCGGACGGACCATGAAAATAATACTCAACTCCAAACGACGCGCCTCGGGCTTCATTCTTCTGCTGGTGCTGGTGCTCTGCGCCTTCAGCCTCGTGATCCTTGTGGGCGCAATGAACCGCACCTCGACGGTGTCCCTCCTGAACATGCGCAGCACTCAACTGGCGACGTTGAACAACGCCGCCGAGGCCGCCACTGAAAAAGTGTTTGCCCGCATGGCCTGGGATTTTCAGGGATACGGCCCCGGGGCCGTGAGCAACAACTGGGCGGCGGGATCGTATAACATGGTGCCGACGAGCACGGACAACGCCTTCTGGTCGAGTGTGCAGTTCTCGGATGCGCAGGGCAACGGTGGCAGCACCTACGTCGGTTATTTGACCAACTACACCGGGCCGCTGCCCACACAATACAACAACCAGTTTGCCACCGTCTCACCCGTCTATCGCATCACCTCCAACGCCACCATGCCGAATTCCCTGTATCCCGATGTCGTCGGCACGGCCCAGGAGGATCTGCTGCTGGCGCTGGTGCCCATCACCACCTATGCGATCTTTTACAATGGTGAACTTGAATTCAGCGACTGCGCCACAATGCTGGTCAACGGGCGCGTGCATTCCAACGATAACATCCGGGTGGGTGCCGGCCAAGGGGCTTGGCTGACTTTCAATGGCCAGGTCACCGATTGCGGCATTATGAACGCTCCCCCCCGTGGCGGGATCAACATCTGGGGCACATCTCCCTATACTGATCCCACTCAGTGGGACACGACTTTCAACGCTGGTTACACCACCAATGTGCCGAGCATATCACTTTCGATCACCATGACCAACACCCATGCGATCATTGATATGCCGCCGTCAGGCGAACTCCCCATGTCGGCGCTGGGTCAGCAGCGCCTCTACAATCTGGCCCATGTCATCCTGACCGTATCCAACAGCGTCGTAGCCGGCAATCCGCCGACCGTTCAATTCACACTTCAAACGGCCTACAATTCCGCTGTGCCGGGCAATGACGGGAGCAAGATCGTCCGCACCGTCCTCAACGCCACGGAGGGCTTGCTGGACACCAACCCCATCGTCAGTTCGCGAATGCCGTTTTTAAGCCTCACCAACACCTTTAACGACGGACGCCAACATCAGCCCAACCAGTTCATCACTCAGATTGACATCGGCCAGTATATAGAATGGCGGCGCACCAATACCCTTTGCGCCGGGAAATTCCCTAGCGGCGTGAATCCTACCATTCTCTATGTGGCCGACCGGCGCAACATTGGCACCACCAAACAAGCCGCCGTGCGCCTAGTCAATGCAGCCAAGCTGCCCTACAACGACGGCCTCGGTTTCACCGTCGCCAGCCAAAACCCGATTTATACCTTGGGAAATTACAATACGACCATCAACGGCACGACCTTCGCTTTGGGCCTAGGTTCCACCACCAACGGTTGCTCCGTGCCGGCCGCCATTCTGGCTGATGCCCTCACCATTCTTTCGCCAAGCTGGACGGACGCCAAAAGCACCGCTTCCGAACCAACTCGCAACGCCTCCAGTATGACTTTTAACGCCGCGCTCGTCATCGGCAACATTCCCTCCACCGGCACCACGGCCTACAACTTCAGCGGCGGAGTGCATAACGTGACCCGTTTTCTGGAGAATTGGTCGGGCGACACACTGACCCTCAACACCTCCATCGTGGTGCTGTTCGCCAGCCAGATCGCCACCAACCAATTCATCATGCCGTATTCCAGCTCCCAGACGGACGGCTATTATAATCCACCCACGCGCAACTGGGGTTTCGACACCACTTACTATAGTCCGAACAAACAGCCACCCGGCGTGCCGTGCGCGCTGGTGCCCATCCGCTTCAACTGGCAGACCCCGCCGCCCGGCTCCGTCACCAGTAACTGATAGAGGCGAGTATCGGACGCGTGCCTTGGTTGTGGTGAAATTGAAAAGTCGTAGAAACCACTAATCTTCGCTGATATAGCGATTCCCAACAACTTCGGGACAGGAATGGGTAGCACAGGCGACCCGCCTGTGCCGTCCGGCCACTGGCCGGACGGAAGGGACCGGACGCTGGCACTGAAAACCGAGGCGCGGAAAATTCCGGGCGCTTGCCCCGTTCCGAGCGGCGGGTCGCCGCTCGGCACAGGCCAGTGGCCTGTGCCACCCACCGCGATGGCCGCCGCTACTTCGGAATCCGGGTTTAATTGCTATAGCCACTAATCCCGGAGGTTTCGCATGAAAAAACAGCGGGTGGTATGTGGCTGGAAACAGTCACTACGCGGCTTTGCCATCAGCGAAGATTAGAGCGGATTAGCGGTTCAAAATCGGTTTTCAATTTGAGGCGGGCGCTGACAAAGGCATTGTGACTACTTTACTTTCTGCTGCCAGAACGCGAAGACGTCCCGCCACCATTCCGGTGATTGGGCGGCCACGTCGTTGTGATGCGCGCCGGGAAACACCTGAAGATTTTTCGGGCCGGCATAGCCATCAAACAACCGCTGACCGGCTGCCGCGCCGATGACTTCATCGGCTGCGGCAATGATCATCTTCACCGGACCGTGAAAATTTTTCAAACAATCCGCCGGATTGAACCGGTCGAACAACAGCAGATACGCCGGCAGGAAAGGCATTTGCTTTTGCGCGACTTTCGCCAGATTGTCATACGGCACGAACAGAGCCAGTCCCGCAATCTCCGCCGGATGATGTTTCGCCAGTTCGCACGCCACGCCCGCGCCGATGGATTCACTGACGAGGTAACGCGGCGAGTTGGTCGGCAACATTTGAAATGCTGCTTCCGCTGCGACGACAAAATTTTCTTTGCCCGGCGAACCCGGCTGCGCGCCATAGCCTGGATATTCCAAAACAAAAACGTCCACGTCCGCCGCGTCGTGGATGGGCCGCGCCAGATAGTCGCGGCTCAAGGCACAGCCGGCGTTGCCATGCACGATCAGCACGCTACCGGTGGAGGCTCCACTCGCCAAGATTTTCCAGCCAATGATCAGACCGGCCGGATTTTTCCACGGCGCAAAGCCGTGTTCCGCAGCGACGGATTCGATGACGTCGGCTGGGATTTTGGTGGGGAAATAAATCAGGCGGCGCTGAAAAATCAGCGCTGCCAGAACGACGAGCAGATACGCGATGACGAGCAGTTGCATCACACGGAAAATACGCCTCCGAAATCCGGCTTTCGGTTCTGGCGGCAAGTTGTTCATTGCATGCACGAAAACCTAACCTGAAAAATTGAATTGATAAACCACCAAATGCATGAACACGAACCGGGCGTGCGCGTGTTTGGTTGCCTTTCGGAGTGCGCCCGTCCTCGGGCACTGCGATGTCCCAACGTCTTGCTCCACTGCAAATCAGATGCCGGTTTGTCTCGCCGAGTTGCTGCGCCCGGGGACGGGCGCACTCCGGTTTACGGCGAGCGGAGGCGGTAGAAGCGGCCGGGATAATTCGTCCACCGCGGGTCGCTGAAATAATCATCCCGCCCGCTCACGGCACCGGCGTCGGCACCCGTTGCACGGTGAAAAAGCGGTTGCTCGTTTC
>ODAK010004804.1_pt1 | contig 13806 bp, 6 predicted proteins | sample 1539591 | NCBI WGS metagenome assembly ODAK01 (sample SAMEA3539303, study PRJEB22396) | soil metagenome | biome: tundra; feature: field; material: soil | place: USA | collected 2010-05 | depth 0.15 m | reverse complement strand
CAACTCGTCAATATGCAGCAGATCGATGGATCCTTCCGAAAACCACTCGAGAGCGTCATCGAAACTGGTTCGCAATAGGTACGAAAAGGACGCGTACCGCTCGGAGTTGTACCGCTGCACATTCCCATAGACGTCCTCGCCGTTGGCCGCCGCATGTGGGTCTCCTGACCAGGTGTCCACCGCGTAGCACGCACAAGGACCTCCGGTTTCCGCCACCGACTGGCAGAAGCCGAAGTAGGATTCGCCATCGTGTGTTCCGAGTTCAACGAGCAAGCGGGGCCGCAAGGAAGCCACCAAATCACGCGCAAACGGCAGATGCCCTGACCAGTGACGCAGACCGCGCGATCCGTAGCGCATGGGAATAAATATTGAGGAGTCGAGCACGGGAAAAACTGCGCGCTCGTTGGCCGGGACGACGAGATCGCTGGGGGGCGTGCTGGTAGTCCGCGCCTCCCAGCCGAGCAAGTATTTTACGGCATCGGCCAGCAACCCCCCCACGCGGTATCCGTCCAACCCCGCCGGAGATCCAATATGCACAAGGCGGGTGCGCGGAGCCCACGTCTCTCCGATGAATTGCAGACTAGCGGCAGACGACCACAGCACAACAGTCGGTATCCCGGCGCAACTGGATACGTGGCATATTCCGGTATCCACGCCGATGACTAGCCAGCTCTGGCGTAAACACGAAACCAGATCGTCGATCCCGCCGGCTGAAAAGTAGTCCGCCTCCGAGAAGCCAAGCTCGTGCATGGAGAAGCGCTCCGTAGGGCCGCCAATGACGCGCAGGGGCCAACCGTATCCACGCAATATCTCCAGCAAGGGCACCCAGTCCGGTTCGCTAATAGTCTTATTGGGCGGTTCTCCCCTGTGCCGGGCACAGGAAACGGAGAACGGCGCTAAGGCGACATGCTCTCGCCGCAGCGCTGGCTCCGGCGTTGGCAGCCAAGCCACATCTGGCTCAATCGACCCGGTGAGCTCCATTCCGAGGATGCGCCCATACCCCTGCGAGATGTGACCGTTATCGCTTCGCGTTTTCTCCCACGCTGAACGGGCACTCAGCGCTATACCATCGGCACCGGGCCAGGCAGCTTCCAGGACCTCCATTGGCCCCACCCGAACGCCTGGAAAACTGCGCTCTACAATCTCGCCGGGCAAGCCGCCACTGACTCCAAGCGCCACTTGTCCAAGCCGCCGCGAAGCCAAGAACTGCCGCAGCGGTTTGATGAGATAGATGGTGTCGCCGATGAGATTACGACAATCGATTATCAGGCGATCGCCCATGGCCCTGCCTTTCTCCTGGCGCGCCATTGCCTGCACTGATGAGGGCAGTCCAAAACCTTCGTGCAGGCTCGGCCAGACTACAACCTTTGCGGCGCTGTAAAGCTCCGGCACTTCCCGCCGCCCGGGATGTTCGCAGAGAAGGGCATCGGAACCGGCTGGTCAAGAACTCAAGCCTCATGGCATACTCGCGAGCCCGGCCGGACTGCCCGCCGCGCACCTCTGCGGGAGGGCTTTCTGCTCGAATATATCACAGTGGCGGCGGCAAAGTAGAAATGTCCGCCGTGCGAACCACATAGAGGCGCCGGCCAAAGTGAGATATACTCAAACTTCAGCATTCATGAGCATCGTTCTTGGGACACCTGCCGTCACGTTAGCGGGCCAACCGCAATGCTGACGGCTCCGGCTGCACCGGAGTACGTTTGCCCTCTCCATCACCAGCGCCTCACGAATGACGGCATATCGGGCATCTGCCCTCAGTGTCCACGGCCATTTCCAATAAAGGAAGGGATATGGTTGCTGGACATCGTTCATCGCGAGGACCGAACCGCCTTCGACCGGCAGGTAACCAGCTCGCCAGTTCCTCTGGATCTTAAGCGCGCGGAAGGGATGCTTGGGGCCGCCGGAATCGAGGCTCTGGAGAATGCCAGGATTCTCGATGTTGGCTGTGGACTGGGTGACCTTACCGAGGGTCTCGCAATTTCCCCGCGTGTTCGCTCATCCAATATATATGCATTCGATCACTCCATCGAGAGTGTTCGCATGGCACAACGCGCCGTGCAGCCGTCCTCTGGAAATTGCGTGCATTTCTCCACCCAAGATGCGAGCCGTTTATTCTTCGAGCCGGAAAGTTTCGACCTTATCGCAGGGTCGGCCGTTCTGCATCACATCACCGATTACCCGGGGTTTCTGCGAAGCCTGTATGCGCTCCTGAAGCCAGGCGGTACCGTGATATTCGCCGAACCGTTTGTTGAGGGCTACCTCTGGCCGTGCCTGCTTCTCCGCATCGCTGTAACTGATCTGAAGCTGTCCCGGCTGGACGCCCCTGAACTCGGAATGTGCAGGTTGATCATCGAGGACACAGCGTACCGCGTGACGCACTCGGAAGACCCTTCTCTGCTCGATCACCTCACCGACAAACACTACTTCCGAATTGATCGCCTTGTTGATATAGCGTCGAACATTGGTTATCGCACCGTACGATTCAAAAACCTCGACGAGCCCGCATTCTACAACGACTGGATGGGCCATTTCATGGATGTATACGGCATTCGCCACAAGGAACTGCGCGAAAGGGCTATCGAGCTTTACGAACAGTTGCGTAAGATGACTGGCCCGGCTCTGCCCGACATGTTGTCGCATTTCCGATTCTTCTCACTGCATAAGTAGTCGGTCCGGCTTGGGGTTTTCCCGCCGACGGGCCGAGGTTTGCGATGGAGCCGGTATGCTAAGGTTACTTGTAGCAGGAAACGTATTTTGATCTTGCCGCCCGATTGCCGCGGCCAAGAACGGTAATGGACTCGTCGCGACTGCATTCCACATCGATTCTGCTGGCGTTGCGCCGGTTTCTTGACCGCTGCTACACGCGCCTTGTCGTAGCGGCCTGGCGCGTCAATCCCAGGGAACTTTTTGACACGAAGTATTATCTTTCCACTTACCACGATGTGGCCGACGACGGAATAGATCCTTTGTTCCATTTCCTTTGCTACGGGGTCAAGGAGTGCCGCAACCCACACCCGCTGTTCGACACGGGCTATTACCTGCGTCAGTACCCGGATGTCGCCCGTTCGGGCCATAACCCATTTCTGCACTTTCTGCGATTTGGCGGCCTGGAGGGCCGCAATCCGCACCCGGCGTTCGATGCGGCATTTTACCTGGCAAGCAATCCGGACGTGGCCGCGCAGAGGATGAGTCCGCTGCTGCATTTTTTGAAATATGGCGCGGACGAGGGAAGGCTGCCGCATCCGGATTTCGATCCCGCGTTTTATCTCGCGGCTTATCCCGATGTGGCGGCCGCCGAATCGGACCCCGTCTGGCACTTTGCGAGGCATGGTGCGGCTGAGGGAAGGATGGCCTGCTTCAGTCGCGAATCCAACCTGCCACTCGCATCGTTTCTGCCAGTTCGCAGTCCGAAGCGGCGGCCGGTCCCGGATCGTGAGATCGATGTGATCATTCCCGTCTACAAAGGGATTCGTGAGACGGAGACCTGCATAGCAAGCGTGCTCTCCAGTGGTTGTGCGGCAACCTTCCGGGTCGTCGTGGTGAACGATTGCAGCCCGGAACCGGACTTGACGGAGTACCTCCGTCGCCTGTCCGGCGAGGGCAAGATCACGCTGATCGAGAACGCTTCCAACGTGGGATTTGTGCTCTCGGTGAATGCCGCTATGCAGGCGAGCACCCGCGACGTCGTCCTGCTGAACAGCGATACGCAGGTGTTCGACGGCTGGCTGGACCGGCTCTGGGCCTGCGCCTACGCCAAGGCCCGAACCGGCACCGTCACGCCGTTCTCCAATAACGCCACCATTTGTAGCTATCCGCACTTCTGTGTAGATAACGACTTCCGGTCGTTCTCCGGCTTCGCGGAACTCGATTCCGCCTTTGCCACGGTGAACTCCGGCCGTTCGGTCGAAATCCCGACGGCCGTCGGGTTCTGTATGTACATCCGCCGCCAGTGCCTGGAAGAAACCGGACTTTTCGACGCGGAGGCATTCGGTAAAGGATACGGCGAGGAAAATGACTTTTGTTTGCGGGCCACGGCAAGAGGCTGGAAACACAAGCTGGCGTGCGACGTTTTCGTCTACCATGCGGGCAGCGTAAGTTTTGGAGAAGCCTCCGCCCGCCAACAAGCCGCCATGCGGGTATTACTCGCAAAGCATCCCCAGTATGCGGACATGGTGCGCAAGCACGTGGAAGCGGACCCCGCCAAGGCCTACCGCATCGCCGTTACCGCGCACCGGATCCGCAACAGCGGCAAGCGGGTCTTCCTGTCCGTCACACATCATCTCGGCGGCGGTGTGGCTCAGTACGTCGACGAGTTAACGGAGGTTACGGCCGCCGCGGTGATCTGGCTGACCCTCAGACCGGTCTCCTCCTCCGCCTGTATCCTGGAGTGTTCTCGGAGCGAATATCCGTTTTCGCTGATGCTGGAAGCGCCTGCGGAACATGCCCTCCTGGCAGCGGTCGTGAACGCCTGTGGAGTCGAGCGGATGCACATCCACCATTTGGGGGGACATGCCGCCGCTATCGATCGTCTGTCGCAGGATCTCGATCTGCCCTGCGATTTTACGGTGCACGACTACTATGCGATCTGCCCGCAAATCACCCTCAGCGACGAACACGGAAGGTACTGCGGTGAACCGGATGAAGCCGGCTGCAATCGCTGTCTTTCGAGGCGGCCCGTGGCTGCGGCGCTGGACATCTCGTCGTGGCGCGCGATGCATGCATGGCTGCTCCAGGCGGACCGCGTGATTGCGCCGTCCGTGGACGCCGCGGAACGGATGAAAAGGTACTTCCCGGAAGCCCGAGTCCTCGCGGCGGCGCATCCGATGCTGCCCGCGCCGGCGACCCTCAAGCCAACGCCACTGGCGGAGGGCGAGCGCCTGCGCGTGGCCGTTCTGGGTGTAATGACCATTCATAAGGGACTCGAGTTGCTCGAAGAGTGCGCCGCTATGGCCGCGCGCTCCAGTTTGCCGCTCGAGTTTTCCCTGATTGGAAGCGTAGAGGGTTCCACCCACGCAGCAGCCGCTTTTACCCAGACCGGGCGATATCAACAAGCCGATCTGCCGGCGCTGTTGGAGCGGTTCGCACCGCATATCGTTTGGTTCCCCGCCAGAATACCGGAGACCTTCAGTTACACCCTGAGCACTTGTCTTGCCCTGGGGCTGCCGGTAGCCGCGCATGGCCTGGGTGCGTTTCCCGAGCGTCTGGCGAGCAGGCCCTGGTCCTGGATACTCCCTTATGATGGGTTTTCCGCCGCCGACTGGACCGATTTTTTTCTGCAAATCCGGCAGAATCACTTCCTCCCCGCGATCGGGCCGGTCCCTCCACCACCGCAGCCGCAGGCCCAACAGGGGTTTTACGTTGAAGGTTATCTTGCGGACGCCAAGGCCGCGGCTGCCAGCCGGCGCCCAAGACCACGCGGCGTGCCGCGGTCAATCCGGCTTGCGGCCGCGGTAGCGAATGATGACCGGGGTCAAATTCAAGCGTGCGGCTACGTGCGGCTCATCCAGCCTCTGACCCATCCGGCTCTGGCGGATACCATCCGACTCACCGTTACATCCGCCAGGCGCCTCGCCACATCCGAAACCGACCTGGTTCTCGTTCAACGTATGGCCGTGCAGGACATGGAAATGGCCGACCGGATCGTGGATGCGTGCCGCCGCCGCGGGTCCCGGCTCCTCTTCGAAATCGATGACGACCTGTTCCATCTCCCCGAGGAGCATCCCGAGAGTCAGGCGTACGCCGGCCGGCTCGAAGCCGCGAAGCGGTTGGCACGTTCGGCGGATGTGGTCCTCGTTTCCACCGAGACCTTACGCCGGCAGATGCTGGCGTTCAATGCCGAGACCATAGTCCTGCCGAATTATCTTGATGACCGGCTGTGGAGGCCGCCAGCGGCATCGCCGCAGTTCAACCCCGCGGACATACGGATTGTGTATGCAGGCACGATGAGCCATCGGGAGGATCTGGAGTTGCTGGGCCGCGCCATTCGAAAGCTGAGCCCGGAGTATCGGGACAGGATCCACCTCGACGTAGTGGGCGTGGCCGATGGAGCGCCCGGCGCGGACTGGTTTCACACCATACCCGTCCCTCCCGAAATCGCGCGCTCGTATCCGCGATTTGTGGAGTGGATCCGGGCGCAGAACTGCTGGCATTGGGGCGTCGCGCCTCTGCTGGACACATCCTTCAATCGCTCGAAGAGCGCCCTGAAGTTTTTGGAGTACGCGGCACTCGGTGTTCCGTCCATCTGCTCGGACATGCCGGTCTATCGCGATGCCGTCCGGCACGAGGAAACGGGGCTGCTGATCGCCAACGATCCCGATTCCTGGCGGGACGCGCTCGAGCGGGCGGCGGACGCGCACTTGTGGGAGCGGCTTCGCCAGGCATGCCCGGCCGTCGTGAGTGCGAACACCATCGCCGCCAACGCGGAAACCATTAAGAGTGTCTGGCTTTCGCTCACCACAAAGAGAGCCGGTGGACATCAAGTCGCGGGAGGCATTCCGATGACGGAGACGGGCCGCGACGGTTCCGCGTCGCCCGCCCAGGACCCCACCGTTTTCCCCGTGCTCGATTCCTCGACTTTCATCCCTCTCCGCTACCGGGCGGGGAGGCAGCGAACGTGGTCGGGACACCTACCCTTCGCGCGCGACCTGGTTGCGTCGTTGCGGCCCCGCCTGCTGGTCGAACTCGGGACGCAATACGGCGAATCCTATTTCGGCTTTTGCCAGTCGGTAGTGGAAACCGGATGTGCCTGCGCATGCTACGCCGTGGACACGTGGCTTGGAGACTCGCATTCCCTCGCCTATGGCAGCGAAGTGTTTGAGGATGTGAAGCAGTATAATTCCGAGCGGTACGGCGAGTCTTCGCATCTGCTGCGTACCACTTTTGATGATGCCCTCGCCGGATTTTCCGTGGAATCCATCGATCTGCTGCACATCGACGGCCTGCACACGTATGCGGCCGTCAAGCACGATTGGGACGCCTGGTTTCCCAAGGTTGCGCCCGGGGGGATCGTGCTGTTGCACGATATCGGCGCCCGGCACGCCGACTTCGGCGTCTGGAAACTCTGGGACGAGATCGCGCGAACATACGAGAGCTTCGAGTTTCACCACTATCACGGCCTCGGCGTCGTCCGGAAACCGGGCGGGCGGGCGGAGCACGGGGGAATTCTCGATTACCTTTTTGTGCCCGAAAACGCGGAGCCAATCCGGCGCTATTACGCCTTATGCGTCGATCGCCTGGACCGAAGAGCGGACGCTCAAGAGGCAAAAGAATCGGGCCATGTCGTTTCCACGGATCCCGCGCGCGAGGTAGTGCGCGCGCTGACAACCCCACCGGACCCGGATGCGGAACGCCGCTTTATGGAACTATCTCCCGGCGATCCTGCCGCGCATCGAAATGACTGCGACCCGTGTGAGTGGAGCCCGAATACCTGTCGGGCCGCCACGCACGATCCCTGGATCGTGTGGCCAGCCCGCGTGTGCGGGTCCGAGTTCCGCTTCTTTGTTCTGGTCATGTCCTGCTCCTGCGCGGCGCCGCAACCCTACGCCCAATTGTTTTGGAGCGGCCCGGGCCGGCCCGGTTTCAGCGAGAGCTTCTCGCTCCGGTTCCCGGTCCTGCCGGACGGAAAACTTCATACGTACATCCTGGACCTGCATGCCGGCGCGGATCCCGGCGCCCTGAACTATCTCTGGTGGCATCGGGAGAAGCTCGATGCCGTGCGGCTCGATCCGCTAAACGCACCCGGCGAATTCACCATCACGCTCGCCGGTTTCGCGCATCGGGATCTGGTGGATAGCGCCCAGATCCGCGACGCGTTGTTCCTTCTGCCGCTCCGCACGGAACTGTCGTATCGCTATCTTCGCGGATCGGGCATCGAAATCGGAGCCCTCCAGAACCCGCTGGAATTGAGACAGGACACGCATATCCGGTACGCGGATCGCCTGACCGTGGGGGAAGCGCGCTCGCACTACCCGGAACTGGATCAAGTGACGCTCGTCACGCCGGCGATTATTTGCGATGCCGGCGCCCTGGCGCCGGCGGCCGACCAGAGCGTCGATTTCGTGATCGCGAATCATGTTCTCGAGCACTTGAAAGACCCGCTGGGTGGGCTTAAGGAGTGGCTGCGGGTTGTGCGCCCGGGCGGTTATTTATATGTCGCGGTTCCGGATCACGCCAACCTTCTCGACCGCCTGAGGCCGATTACTCCGCCGGATCACCTGATTGCCGACTTTGAGAAGCGAAAACACCGGCAGGATCTCGATCGCGCGCATTACCGTGAGTGGGTCGCCAGTACCCGCCCGGACCTGACTAATGACCAGCGGGCTGAGGTGGAAGCCGAACTGCTATCTAAAGACTATGCCATCCATTTCCATACTTTCACCCGGGACACGTTTGCGGAGTTGATGGAGCAGGCGGCTGTGAGATTTTCGGCCGATCTGATTGAGTGCCGCCGGGGCGCCACCGGCGATGCGATTGAGTATATAGCCATTTTGCGTAAGTTATGAGCGAATTCCCTGTTGCCGTCCGCCGCCCGGCGGGGTTGTATCTTGACCTGCTCAAGAACTGCCTGACGCGCGTCCTGTTCCCTGATCGGGGCCTCGATCACGATCTGGTCACAACCAGCCCGGTGGTGCTCGCCGATCGCCTGGAAGGGAAAGATTGGCCGACGGAAGCAGAAACCATGGTGGGCATCCGCCGCCTCGATCAACTCGAGGCATGTATGGTGAACGCATTGGAAAACGGCGTGCCGGGTGACTTTGTCGAGACCGGTGTCTGGCGCGGCGGAGCTTCCATATTGATGCGCGCCGTCCTGAAAGCTTATGGCGATTGCGACCGGCGCGTCTGGCTTGCCGATTCCTTCCAGGGACTTCCTCTTCCCGATCCCGCCCGGTACCCGCAAGATGCCGGCGACGGCCATCATCAACTCAGCGGCTATTTGGCTATCCCACTGGAGGAAGTCCAGGCGAACTTCCGGCGGTACGGCCTGCTCGACGAACAGGTCTGCTTCCTGCCCGGTTGGTTTAAGGACACCCTCCCTTCCGCGCCGATCGCGCAGATCAGTGTCTTGCGGCTCGATGGCGACATGTATGAATCCACTATGGAAGCGCTGGAATACCTGTATCCCAGAGTTTCGGACGGAGGCTTTATCGTCGTGGACGATTATGGGGCCCTGCCGAATTGCCGCGCTGCCATCGAGGATTTTCGCTCTGCCTGCGGGATTACGGAGCCGGTGGTCCGCATCGACTGGACTGGTGTGTTTTGGCAAAAGGGCCACTTCGCGCCGCGTTCTCCCCTGGGCCCCGCCGGCGACGGAATCGGCGGGGATGAGGAACTGAATGCCACAGATTCCGACTTCGACGAGGAATTCTACCTTGCTCTCAACCCGGATGTGGCCCAGGCTGTTCTGCAGGGTCATTTCCATTCCGCCAGAGAACACTTTTTCAAATACGGGAGGGCCGAAGGACGGCGGCTTCGCTGAGGGCCGCCCGATGTCCTTCCGTCTCACGTAGCTATCGGCCGCGATGATGTCGAGGCTATCTCTGCCTGGATCTTTCCAGCGGCGTGGCCGCTTGGGCCGGCCTGCTCGAAGATTCCGCGTAAGCCTGAATCACCTGCCGTACCGGGCCGGTCAGCTTCACGCGGCCATGGTCCAGCCACAACGCGCGATCACACAGGATCTCCATGGACTCGAGCGCATGGGACACGCAAAGCAGCGCCTTGCCGGCGCGCCGGAACTCCATAATCCTCTCGAAGCACTTGCCGAAGAACTCCTGGTCTCCGACACCGAGAATCTCGTCGATGATCAGGATGTCGGGATCCACGTTGACGGCAACCGAGAAGGCCAGCCGCATGCGCATGCCCGAGGAGTAAGTGCGCAGCGGCTCATCGATGAAGTCGCCGACGCCGGAGAACTCCACAATGCTGTCGAACCGCTGGTTCACTTGTCGCCGCGTAAGCCCCAGAAGCGCGGCGTTGATCCGCACGTTTTCGGCGCCCGTCAGGTCTCCATGAAATCCCGCGCCCAGTTCGAGCAGGGCCGCCACGCTGCCGTTAATCCGTACAATGCCTTCGCTCGGCGAACAGAGTTGGGTTGCGATATTCAGCAGGGTGCTCTTGCCTGCGCCGTTCTGGCCGACTATCGCCAAGCTCTCGCCGCGCCCGACGGCGAACGAGACATCGCGCAGAGCGAAAAAAAGCTCGCGAGGCTCGGGCCGCAGCAGGTGCCGCAGACGATCACGGATCAACATCTGGCCGCCGTGCCGGTAGAAGTGTTTCGAAACACCCTCAAAAACTACAACTGACATGTTCTATATGTGCTCGTAAAAGGCATCCTTGCCTTTCCGGAATACCAAGGTTCCAAAAGCAAATGTGGCGCATGCGACAACACTGAGTTTCAGTATGGTCGCAAAGGGCGGCGGCGTAGCCTGGAGGAGAATGTGTCTCAAGCATAGGACCAACGCCGCGACCGGGTTGAACTCGTAAAACTGCACAAATCGTCGGGGAATGGCTTCGAATCCGTAAAAAATGGGAACCAGCCAGAACATCACTGTGTTGATGGATTCGACGATATAGCGCGTATCGCGAACGTACACGTTAATCGAAGATGTCATGAGCGCCAGCCCGCACACAAAGACGATTTCGAGAAGCCACAGCAACGGCAGCCAGAGCCACTGGATATTTACCCTGCCGCCGAATGCCAGCGCGCACACCAGCAGCAGGGCAATCTGAATTAGCAGATGGATGCAGTTGGAGAGCACGGCTGCGATGGGCACGACCTCGCGCGGTATAGGGATCCGCTTCACCAGGCTGGCATTATCGACGATCGAGCTGGTGCCGGTGATCCACGCAATCGTAAAAAAGTTGTACGGCACCAGCCCGCAAAGCACAAAGGCCGGAAACTGCTTGCTCGGGCTGGGGAAGACCTTCGTAAAAACGAAGGTCAGTACACCCATCATAATGAGCGGGTTCATGAGCGACCACAGAAGCCCCAGGGACATGTTCCGGTAACGGATTCGAAAGTCTTTCAGGATCAGGCTTTCCACAAGATAAAGCAGATCGCCATTCCAAGTTATGGCCGCGTGCGGTTGCTGGACTGTCGCCTGTAATCCCTGCGGCTGCATGAGAGTTTTGAGACTGAATTGTACCATGACGGGAGATCCTTTACGGGGACCGGGGGTCTTTCGCGGAGTCCTGTTATGCGCGTTAAGGCCGCCAGGGCAGCGCCGGTACAAAAATCCCAATGACCGTCAGGTTACGCAAGACTGACGATCACTTAGGGTGTAGCGGTGGCGATTATGGGCTCGGCGGCATAATAAGAAGCGTCTCCCATAGCCAGAACGGGTTGTAACGTATTCTCACCAGCCTTGACCATATTCAACGGCAGGTGGCAGGTGTAGCCCGAATTCGTATACGCATCGCTGTGGAGCGCGGCGGCAACATCCGGGCGGGGCGTTCCATAGTCGCATCCGATCGTTTGGCCGTTGACAGTGATCATCATCTTACTGCCAACGGTCGCCCCAATCCGATCAACTGCCCAACCCGTAACCTCGATTTCCGATTTGCCGCCCATCGATAGCACGGCCCGCCCATTTTGTGGGGCGCTCTCGCCGACTCGATCCACGTTACCTAGCAGAACCGGGTTAAGGCGTTTTCGGTTGCTCAAGTCCTCCGCTCGAACCTTGGTTGTCCCGGCAGGTGGGCTCGCAGGACCAGAACATCCCTCGGCCAGCAGGAGGGCAAGTGCGAACGCCAGCCAAAGCGCCGGCCTGTAGGGGCGGTCCCGTCCAGTGGTTCTTCTCATGCGATCGAGAGTAACACGCGGTCGGATCTGGTCGCAAGCAGTCCGCTCCGCATCGAGGGTCGGGTGGCGCATTGCCGAACTGCCGCGGCGCCGCGGAAAATTTCCTGCGGACCCGGGCCATCGCCGACTGGGTAAACCGGATTGAGCGGACGGGCGCATTTCGGCGGAAAGGTTACCGCGCAGCAGCGGCGATTATGGGCTCGGCAGCATAGTAAGAAGTCTCTCCTATACCAAGAACGGGTTGTAACGTATTCTCACCTGCCTTGACCATATTCAACGGTAAGTGGCAGATGTAGCCCGAATTCGTATATGTATTGTTGTGGAGCGCTGCGGCAACATCCGGGCGGGCCATTCCATAGTCGCATCCGATCGTCCGGCCATTGACAGTGATCATCATCATAGTGCCAACGCTCGCCCCGATCCGATCGACTGCCCAACCCTCAACCTCGACTTCCGATTTGCCGTCAACCGATAGCACGGCACGCCCGTTTTGTGGGGCGCTCTCGTCAATTCGGTCCACATTACCTAGCAGTACCTGGTTGAGGCGTTGTCGGTTGCTCAAGGTCTCCACTCGAACTTTGGTTGTCTCGGCATGGGGACTCACGAAACCGGAATATCTCTTGGCCAGCCGAATGGCAAGCGGATAAAGGAGAACCAATACAATCAGACCAACGCTCAATCTCACGGCGCGCCCATGCGGAAATACGCGCGGAAAACCGGAATCAAGCCGTGGCGGCTCGCCCCAGAGCCACCCCGGCAATGAAACAAGGTTAACCAGGAGCAGGGGATACGCCGGTGCGGCAATGCGATCCTGAGAGGCTAGCCACAACGAATTCAGCAGCAAAAAAGCCAACGGGATGCTCCCCAACGCGAGCCCGGCAGGCTCTTTCCGGCAAAGAGCAATCACGAAAATTAAGAGTGTCGCCGGCACTCCCAAAAATACCAGCCGGTCATATACGGGGGAGACCCACGCCAAAGTGGAGGCAACAAGCGAGGGCCCGGTATGCTGAGCCATCTCGATATCAAGCGGCGGGAAGCCGGGCGGATGGGGCGCAACCACGGCGCCGCCCGACAGAACCCCCTGGCGAAAGCGCGCGGTATCGCTTTCCGAGGACCCGCCTCCGGCAAACAACAGCGATGCGCGAACCAGGCCACCGGCGTATCGCCGGGGGTACCTGAGAATACTCCTTACAAAAATTGAGCCGGCTTGAGGGGCTTGCGCGTGGATTAAAGCGAGCGGCGGGTAAACCAACTCCTCTCGCACGCCGCTGAGCGGAAGCCTGCCTTGAACCATGGATCGATCGAGGGCGTCCTTGTAAACGGCCGCCGCGTTCGCCCAAATGGGATCCTCAGGCGGTATCACGGCCTGTTTGGCCAGCCCATAGAGCAATACGGATAGGCCTGTCCGCTCCGCCACGCGCGGATTGCGCTGCCAGGCGTATGCAAGCAGGAACGGCAGCAGGAGCACAGCCAGGGCCTCGACGAAGATCCGGCCGTTCGTGCGGCGCCGCAATGTATGATCCGCTTCACGCTGCTTCCAGGAGGCCACCGCATACACCAATGCCACGGCCGGTGAAAGGTATAGCAGCGATGATCTGTGATAGTAGCCTAAAGCGAGCACACCCGCTAACTCGGCCACCCGCCGATGTGGATTCGACACAGGCGCGGTCATCACGTAGAGCAGAAGAGAAAGAAAAAAGAAGGTCCCCGCTTCGGTCAGCAGAGCATGTTCGTAAGTTACAAGCGTAGGAAATAAACTGAGCAATAGTACAACGATTGCCGCCTCCACCGGCCGCCCCAGCCGTTTTACCGTGGCGCCGAGCAGGCAAATCCCACCGAATCCAAAAGCCGACTGAAGCGCGATTACACCCAGAGGCTGTCGCCCGAATAGCCAAAAAGACAGCTTGAGTAGGATCGGGAAAAGAGGCGTACGCAAATAGTCCCACTCCGCTGCGAACCGCGCTGTCCCCACAATTTCGGCCAACTTGGCATACCAGTATCCGTCGAAA
>ODAK010004803.1_pt1 | contig 13806 bp, 9 predicted proteins | sample 1539591 | NCBI WGS metagenome assembly ODAK01 (sample SAMEA3539303, study PRJEB22396) | soil metagenome | biome: tundra; feature: field; material: soil | place: USA | collected 2010-05 | depth 0.15 m | reverse complement strand
AAACACCGCTCGTCCGTGGTTCACTTCCTCTACCGGATGGTGCAGAATCAAGCTGTGGCCGAAGAGTTGGCGCAGGAGGTTTTCCTGCGGGTGTATCGTTCGCGGAGTACCTATGAGCCGGCTGCCAAATTCACCACCTGGCTGTTCCGGATTGCGACGCACGTGGCGCTCAACGCGCTCCGCGACGGGAAGAACGAACGGTGGCAGGAGAGATTGGATGACGATACCAGCGATGCGCCGGCCAGGCAGGTTTCCGACCGCCGGCCGTCGGTGGAGCAGTCCATGGTGTACGAGGCCAAGATGGATGAGATCCGGAGGGCCATTGCGGCGCTGCCCGCCAAACAGAGAGCGGCCGTGCTGATGCACAAATACGAAGAATTGGAGTATTCGCAAATCGCAAAGGTTTTGAGTTGTTCGGAATCGGCGGTAAAATCGCTGCTGTTCCGCGCTTACGAAACCCTGCGCGCGCGCCTGGCGCATATGGCGTGAAGGTAAGGTTGGTATGAACTGCCCATTGAAGACTCGGGAGAACGCGCAGTTGCTGTTGGATTATTGCACCCGCAAACTGGAAGCGGAGCAGGTGGTCACCCTGGAACGTCATATCGCCGGGTGTGGAGCCTGCCGGGAATTCGCCCAAAGCCAGCGCGCGGTCTGGGAAGCGCTGGATGGCTGGGAGGCGGCGCCGGTTTCCACGGATTTCGACCGCCGGCTCTACCGGCGGATTGAAGCGCAGGCGCCCTGGTGGAGCACGCTGCTCCGCCCGATCGCGCTGTGGCGCAATTTGCCCGCCGCGGCCATGGTTTGCCTGTTGGTGATGGCGGGGGTCGTGCTGGAGCGCTCCGCGGTTTCACCCGTGCCGGCGCCCAACGATCTGGCGCAGGTGGAATCGGTGCAGCCGGAACAGGTGGAGCGGACGTTGGACGCGATGGAGGTGCTGGACCAGTTCAGCCGGCACGTCCGTACCGATAGCCCGGACTCGAAGCTCTAGACGAATGAAACGCCGCTGCCATGCCGTTGGGATTGCGCTGCTGATGGCGGCCGTGGGGATGTGCGCCCAGACCGCCGGCCCCAAGCCGGCCAAAGCGCCTCCTCCGCCACGCAACGTGGCACGGCCGGGCGGGGCGGTAAAGCCCCCGGCCGCCGGGAATCCGCAAGCCCCCAAGAATGGCGGAGCGCCGCGGTTAGGCAACCCGGGCAACCCGGTGGAACGGCTGATGGCCATGCCGCCGGAGAAGCGCGAGCAGGTTCTCGAAAAGCTGCCGCCCCAGCAACAGGCCAACCTCCGGCAGCGCCTGGAGCGCTACGACCAACTGCCGCCGGCGGAACGCGCCCGGCTGAACCAGATGTGGAACACGTTCAACAACCTGCCGCCTGAGAAGCAAGCCATTGTCACGCGGCAGATGCAGGCGTTCAACAACCTGCCCGATGCGCGCCGCGAGGACCTGAAACCGGTGCTGCAACGCCTGCGGTCGATGCCCGAGGACCGGCGGAATGCCTTGTTGAACAGCGAAGGGTTCAAGAACCGATTCTCCGCCTCCGAATTACAGATGCTTTCCGACATCTCCCAGAACTATCCACTGCCGGGGCGCTAGGGGCGACCGCTCCCGGCCCAGAGGGCACCCCGTCGCGGCTCCGATTCGATTCACCGTAACTCCTATCCGAGCCGCGACCGTCAGGGAGCGGTTGCCTGGACGGTGACGGAGACTCCGGCCTGGGTGGCGATGCCGCCGATGGTCGCCAGCACGGCGGCATCGCCGTTGGGCAGATTCGGCACGGTCACGTTGAACTGGTACAGGCCCGGCGACACGAGCCCGGCGAACGCGACCGGCGCCGTGACACCTCCGATGGTAATCTGGACCGGGTTCGCCGGACCGAATCCCGTCCCGTAAAGCAGGATTATCTCGCCCGGCTTGGCCGGTAGGGCCGCACCGACCAGGCTGTAATCCGCATGGAGCGCGGCCACGTAGACGCCGCCAAGGGTGAAGAATGCGGGTGAAATCAGAGTCTTCGGCGCACTGAAGGTGTTGCTCTTTTGTTGCGCCGCGGTCACCTGGACCGGGACCGTTCCGATCGTCGCATCGTCCGGAGCCAGCACGTTAATCTGGGTGGGGCTGATGAACGAGACGTACGCCGCCATCCCGTTGATGGCGACCGATACGCCCTGTAGTGAAGTGGGTAGGAGCCCGTTGACGAAATCGCTGTCCTGCCAGGTATACGTGCTTTGCGACAGGTTCGTGCCGAAGATGGAAACCCACGTGCCGGCGGCGAGGCCAGGTATGAAACTCGCTGCGTTCGCCACGGCGGCGATGCTGCCGGCCGGTTGAGTGCCGGTGACTACCAATGTTACGGGAACCAGCGCCGGACTGCCGCTTGCGCCAACCGCCGCAATCTGCACGGTTTCGGTGTAAGTGCCCGCCGCCAGATTGGCGGGGTTCACCGATACGGTGAGCGTCGCCGGAGCCCCCCCGGATGCAGCGGAAATCACCAGCCAGTAAGCGCTCGCCGCAGCCGTCCAGGCGAGCGTGCCCCCGCCGGTGTTGGCAATCGCCAGGTTCTGCGCCGGCGGAGCCGCGCCGCCGTAAGTGTACTGGAAGGCGAGCGCTTGCGGCGCAACCGCCAGAGCCGCCGGAGCTTCCGTGACGGTAAGCGTAACGCCTATGGATACGGGGGTGTTCGCCGCGCCCGCCGACACGATCTGGATGCTGCCGGTATATTCGCCGGCGCTCAAACCGGCAGGCCCAATCGATACCGAAAGCGTCGATGGCGCCGTGCCGGAAGCGGGAGATACGCTCATCCATCCGGCGCTTGCCGTGGCGCTCCAGGAAAGCGTGCCGGTCCCGCCGTTGGCAACCTGAATCGACTGCGCGGTGGGCGCCGGGTCGCCCACGGTATAAGCGAATTGCAGGCTGGCAGGCGCCACGGCAAGAGTGGCCTGGGGAGTCAGCAGCACATTCAGGGTGTCGCTCCCGGCCGCGGCATACACCTGGATGGCGACCAAGCCTGTCAATGTTGCCGGCAGGGCCGCCGTAATGGAAGTGTTGCTCCACGCGGAGATGGTCAGCTGCTGACCCGTGGTGGATGCACTCGGCGTCGCCGTAACCTTGCAGCCGTTGCACACGGAGTTTCCGAAGCCGGTGCCGGCGATGGTGATTGACGATCCGGCGTTCACGGTCTTGCCGCCCGTGCCGGTGAGCGGACCCACCGAGATAATCGTCGTGGCCTGCTTGCAGCGCAGCGCTTCGGTGAAACCCAGCGAGGCCGGCCACGAGCTGCAGTTGATGGTGCCCGCCGACGGACTCGTGGCGGTGAGCGTGCCGGTCCCGTAGACGAAGTCCACGTAGAAGACGGTTCCACTGGCCGCGCCATTCACCATGGGGACGCTTCCAAAGGTGACTCCCGTCAAATCAGACACATAACTTCCCGCCGTGTTCACCATGGCGAAGTACATGGCGCCGTTCTTGGACAGATACTGGTCCGTGGACGGGGTGGAGGACCACGTCGTAGACTGCCAATCCGTAGTCCCGGCCAGGAAAGAGCGAATAATAAGGCCGGTGTAGTGCGCCGTGCCGTTGACATTGGCGATGCCGCCCGCGCTGCAGGCGAAGGTTCCCATGCCGGCATTGGTAAACGCCGCCGGGTCCACGTGGCAATAAGGCACGATGCGGGTCAATGCGTCCTGTTGGCCGTCAAATCCCAACGAAGCGCTGGTCAACGATACCAGCCCGTCGCTGCCATAGAGAAGCGTGACACCGGAGGAGATTCCGGCGGTGTAGGAGCCGGCGTTACCGATGACCGCGATGGCGCTGACTCCGCGCAGATCGTCGGTTCGCTGGTTCCAGGTTGCCAGGTTCCACAGGAAGGCGCTGCCGGGCAGCAGTTCGGCGCTCTGCGAGCCGGCCACAATCGAGTAAGGATAGTTGGCCGCGGCGAACGACCCGAAATTCGGCGTAGCAAGCAAGACCAGTTTGTGAACCAGAGTCTCCGCCGGCGGCGTGAGCGTGAGCGTCGATGCCGGCTGGAGTCCGGCAAGGTAGGACCTGGCGATCAATCCGCCCAAGCTGAAGCCCACCAGATCGATCTGCGGCACCTGCGCCCCGGTGTCGTATTTAATCAGATTGAGGAAATCGCCCAAATCGTTGCCCAGGGTCTCGACGGGCTGGCCCGGGTCTTCCAGGCAGTTGTCGAACAGATACACCACCGGAACGCCGTCCGCCACCAGGTATGGGGCGAGGTTCCCGAAGGTATCCGACGAACTGGCGGCAATGGGACACGCGCCGGTGAAGCCGGTCTCCCAGCCATTCAAGAGCACTACCGGAGGCCGTTTGGAGTTGGATGGCACGGATACCAGCGGCAGCACCTGCACCGCTAAGGTAGTTTGCCGCTCCTCGCCGGCGGCGTTGGCGGCGGAGAGTCTGACGGTATACTCGCCCGGGGCCATGCGCAGGGACGCGCCGAGCAGAATCTGATCGCCGGCGCGGTTCGGCCCGGCCACCAGGCCGCGGCTGGAAACTGCCGTTTCCGGGGTAACGAAGGCGACCTGGCGGCGGCTGGCCTTCGCCAGAAAGTCGAGCGTCTCTGGCGGCGCCGCAATCGGCACCGCCTCGCCGGCGCGGAGCTGGTACCGGGCTTGCCGCATCTCCATGGTCCCTTGGGCTGCCGCGGAGAAAGCGCAGCACGCCATTACGGCCAGGGGCATCCACGCCCGCCGGAACGAGGCTCCAGCGGGGCTTCCGATTTGCCAGCGATGCATCTATTACATTGGGACGCGCGGGACCGCCAAAACGCGCAGGGAACTGTTCCACACCGGAGGTCTCGCGGACCGGTTTTGTACGGGATTGTTCCGTTCGGATCAAGAATTCTGTTGAATTCCAGCGAGAACTCTGATAGCGTGACGGAACCAATCGGGTGTCTGTGTCTGAAAACGGCCCTGGGCTGCATGGGCGGCCAGGAGGTACGGATGAAAAGAATGGCGAAGGTGGAGTGCGATCGCGAAGGCTGTCGCGCGAGGCTGCTCGAGAAGCCAGTTGGGAAGGGCTGAAGCCGGTGGGACCGAACGACTCGATCGGCCCCGCCCTGCCGAATACTTAGACTGGCACGACTTTAACGTGGGCGTCGAGCATCTTCTGGACTTCGCTCTTGCCAATCGCGCCGACGCGCTGTTCCACCACCTGGCCGCCCTTGAAGAGCAACAGGGTGGGGATGCCGCGGACGTTGTACCGCATGGCGGTGGCGCCGTTTGCGTCCACATCCAGTTTGCCGACCTTGACCTTACCGGCGTACTCGCCGGCGATTACATCGATGGTGGGCGCCATTTGCCGGCACGGCCCGCACCACTCGGCCCAAAAATCCACTAAAACCGGAACGTCCGAGCGGAGCACGTCCTGATCGAACGTCGCATCGGAAAAACTCAACGTGTTATCGCCTGCCATTTCGTCTCCTGACTACAGTCTAACTATTAGAATCCCACGGGGGCCAAAGGATTCAACGGGCCAACAACCGCCGGTACAGCGCCGAATAGGCCGCCGCCGACGTCTTCCAGGAAAAATCCTTACTCATGCCGCGGCGCATCATGCGCTGCCATGCCTCGCGGTCCGCGAAGGCCTGCACGGCGGAGCGCACGGCTGCCAGAAGCGCTTCGGCGGAGTACTCGGCGAACTTGAATCCCGTGCCTTCCTCGATGGTATCATCCAGCCCGCCGGTGGCGCGAACCACGGGCACCGTGCCGTAATGCAGGCTATAGATCTGGTTGAGCCCGCAGGGTTCGTAGTGGCTGGGCATGAGGAACATGTCGGCGCCGGCCTCGATGCGGTGCGCCAGGGGGTTGTCGAAACCGATGCGCACGGCGATCCGCCCGGGGTGTTCCTGCTGCATCTGGCGGAAGAAGTCCTCGAACTCCGGGTCGCCCGTCCCGAGGGCTACCAGATAAACGTCTTCGGCGACAATCCGGGCGGCGGCTTCCGCCAGAATGTCGGCCCCCTTCTGGCGCGTGAAGCGGGAAACGACGCCCAACAGGGGGCGATCCATGGCTTCGGCGGGCAGGCCGAACTCCTCCAGGAGCCGGCGCTTGCAGGTGGCCTTGCCGCCCAGGTCTTCGGCCGAATACGCCGCCGGGATGTGCGGGTCGGTTTGCGGGCTCCACTCCGCGTAGTCGACGCCGTTGAGGATGCCGGAGAGAACGCTCGCCCGGTCGCGCAGGTCGCCATCCAGGCCGAAGCCGTATTCGGGCGTCTGGATCTCGCGGGCATAGGTGGGGCTGACCGTGCTCAGGGCGTCGGCGAATTGGATGCCGGCCTTGAGGTAGCTGACCCGGCCGAAAAACTCCATGCCGTCCGGGCGGTAGACGGCGGGGTCGAGAGAGACCTCGGCCAGCGCGGTTTTCGGGAACAGGCCCTGGTAACCCAGGTTATGAATGGTGAACAGCGTCCGGCAGCCGAAAAAGGTCGGGTCGGTGGCGAAGGTGGTGCGCAGGTAGGCGGGCACCAGTCCGGTCTGCCAGTCGTGGCAATGAAAGATATCGGCGCGAAACAGGACGCGGGCCACACCTAGAGCGGCGCGGCAGAACGCGGCAAAACGAATGTGGTTGTCGGGATAGTCCAAACCGGATTCGCCGTAGAAGCCTTTTCGGTCGTACAGCGGCGGGCAATCCACCAGGTACAGCGGGTAGTCGGCCTGGGCCTGGTAGATGGAAACGGGATAGGAAGCCGGACCGAAGTGAACCGGCAGGTTGTCCCACACGCGCCGCACGGTTTTCAGATCGATGGAAGCGTAGCGGGGAATGACCACGGCCACTTCATCGCCAAAAGAGCGCAGGGCGGAGGGGAGCGAGCCCACCACGTCGGCCAGACCGCCAGTCTTGGCGAGGGGTGCAGCCTCGGAGGAGATCATGAGGACGCGAGCCACCAGGGAATTGTAGCAGTCGCGAATACCTAAAATCCCAATCTCGGCAACGCCCATCCCAACAGAGTAGAAATGACACGACCTCCTTCACGACTACCGTCAACCGGGCATCCTGGAGGCGCGGTACCGGTGGTACAATAGGCCACCCTTGAGGAGGGGTATGGGGATGTCTACACGTCTGTTTGTCAATGTCGTAACCACCGTCGGCGCGGCGGGCGCGGTGCTGGTCGCCGGAATGTTGCTCAACTCGCCACGCGGACAAGCACAGTCCAGCAACAGCAGTTTCGATTCGTCCAAGGTCGAGCAAGGCCTGGACATAGCGCCGGTCCAACTGCATTATTCGCAGGAGAAGCGCAACCTGGTGGGATACGGGAGCTGGCTGGTGAACGCGGTGGCGGATTGTAATGGCTGCCACACCGCGGGCGGCCCTCCGAATTTCAATTATGCCAACGGTTTCAATCCGTACTTTGGCCAGCACCCCGCCAAGACCGACCCGACGGTTTACCTGGGCGGCGGCCAGGAGTTCGGCCAGGTTGGCTTCGACCCCAAAACCTTTGCGCTTCAAGGCCCGGTTATCGTCTCCCGCAACCTCACTCCCGACTATACTGGAAGAGCAGAAGGTGGCAACACCTTCGATCAGTTCCTGCTGATCATGCGGACCGGCGCGGACCTCGATCATCTCCATCCCCCGTGCACCGGCCTCAACACACCCGCAAACTGCATCGTGCCACCCACGGATGGCGCTTTGCTCCAGATTATGCCCTGGCCCGTGTTCAACAATATGTCGGACCAGGATCTGCTGGCCATCTACACCTATCTGAGCGCCGTTCCGTGCTATCCAGGGCCAGCCAAAGTGAGCGACCTGCCGCCGGAACAGCAGTATATGTTTAAGGCGCTGCACAACGTCTGTAAGTAATCACTGAGGGGCGCTAAGGGCGATCAGGGCATTCTCATGGTTTGCTCAAAACCAGGAGCACGCCGGTCTGCGTTGGCACGCCGCCGGCGGATGCCTGTACGGCGACTGCGCCGGTGGGTACGGTGGCGGGCAGTTGGACGGTCACCTGGTACAACCCGGCGCTTCCGGCCGTGAGCACCGTGCCGATCACCGGTACTGCCGTTCCACCGACCGTCACCGTGGGCGCCGTCACCACCGCCGGCGCGCCGCTTACCGTGGTGCCCGCGGCTACCGCCGGATTCGTCGCGCCGAAGCCCGTGCCCCACAGCACCACGGTGTCGCCCGCCTTCGCCGCTACGGTTCCCGGAATCGCGGATGGGTCCCCCAGCAGCGCGTAATCGGGCAGTCGCGACGCGACTGCATAGTTCGTCCCCGGATACATAAAGAATGCCGGCGCCACGGCCTGCAGTTGCGCAGCCGCGGGAGCGCTGATATTGCCGTTGTTGTCGACCACCACGCTGACCGTGCCCACCGCGCTGTCGGAAGGCGCTTGCACGTTGATCTGCGTGGGGCTGATGTAATACACGAAAGCCGGCTTGCCATCGATCGTCACACTCACCCCATCGAGCGCCGTGGGCAGGTTGCCGTTGACCACTTCATCGCTGCGCCAGGTGCGGCCAGGATACGTGTTGGCGAGGTTCGCGCCCTGAATCATCACCCACGATCCGGCTTCGATCCCGGGTTGATAACTGGCGCCGTTGAGCACGGAAGTAATTACCGCCGGGCCCGGCGGCGCCAGTTTCACCACGAACGCTTCGCCATAGCCGGTGGGCGGCTGCACTCCGCCGGGAATCGGGAAGTCGAACGACCAGGTCTGGCCCGCGAGAATCACATTGCCCTGGGAATCGAGCGCGAGCGCGAGCGCGCTATCGTCCTCGGAACCGCCGAAATAGGTCGAGTAGTTCAGCTTGCTGCCATCCGCCGCGATCGTCGCCGCGAAGATGTCCGCCAGTCCGGCGCTGGTGGCTTGGGCCGGCGTCACCACCGGAAAATCGGCGGCGCGCGTTCCGCCGGCCACCGCCAGATTCCCGGCCGTGTCGAGCGCGATGGCCGAGATCCAATTCTGCGTCAGGAAGACGCCGGGTTCGGCGGCGAAATCGCTGTACGACTCCATGGACGCATGGCCGCGCAGGTAGGTGGAATATACGATCTTCGACCCGTCGGCGCTCAGCCTGGTGACGAATCCGCTGGTCGCTGTCTGGTAGATGGTGGCGTAGACTGTGCCGCTAGTGCCGGCTGGAACGATGCGGTTGACCACGGGGCCACTCGTTTCCGATCTCCATGGCGGAATAAAAGTGCCAATCGCCGACCACGTCTGGCCGCGGTCGTGCGAAGCAAAGTTGGCGTTGGTATATGACACCGCTGCATAGAGAATTCCACTGGAGTCCACCGCGAAGGTGCTGCCGGCGGCAAACGGACCCGGCGGGGGAGTGATCGGCGACCAGGTGACGCCGCCATCCACGCTGCGAACGCCAAGGCCGTCGTATACCGTCGAAGGGCTGGTAGAGGCGTCCACGACCAGGCTGTTCGACGCCGGTAAAGTCTGCTGGATCCAATCGGCCCCGCCGTCCACGCTGCGATAGAGATACGGGGGTTGGTTGTTGGCGCAGAAAAAACCGCAGAACACCATGTTGGAGACCGCAATCAGGTGGCCGCTCACGCCCGGATCGAGCACCATGGACTGGACGCTCCCAGGGAATGTCACCGTTGTCCAGGTAACGCCTCCGTCGGTGCTCTTACGTATGGTCCCGCTGATTTCATAGACGATGTTGGAATTCTTCGCATCCACGGCGAGTTGGGCAATTGAGACCGGCGGGGAATCGACCAACGTCCAGCTATGGGCGCCATCCACGGTCTTATAGACAGCGCTCGCGGATGGACCATAGGCAGCCGGCGCTGTGGCCGCGTACAAGGTCTGCGTATGGACCGGGTCGATGGCCAGCGCCTGTATGTTCGTGCCTGCGATGCCGCTATTGGACCTGGTCCAGGTTGCGCCGCCATCCGCGCTCTTGAAGACGCCCAGATCCCCTGTGGCGGCGTAGAGCGTGCTGGGGGTGGATGGGTCCACCACCAAGGTCTCTAGGAGCGCGAACGGCAGATCGTCGATGGGCGCCCAGGTGGTCCCGCTATCGCCGCTCTTCCACAGCGGACGCGCACCCGGCGTGCTCTGCAAGGGATGCACCAGCGGGAAATCCGCCGACGACGTGCTGCCCGCCACGTAGACCTCCCCCGTGCCGCTCACCGCGATCGCCGTTCCGCCCGTCTGGGCGCTGCCGCCCAGCGCGGTTTCGTAGATTTTCTTCGTTCCGTCGGCCGAGATCTTGAAGACGATCGCGTAGGCGCTGCCCAGCGGGCCTAAGGCTTGCGTGGCGGTGGAGGGATATGCCGAGGATGACGATCCCGTGACGTACGCGTTGCCTCCCGCATCCAAGGCGATTCCTCCCGCGGCGCCGCCGGGATGGAAGAACGAATAAACCACCGCGCCCTGCGGATTCAGTTTGCTGACCACGATGCCGAACAAATCGGGGGCGTTCTGCGTGCCAGGGTAGCCTGCCGCGGAGTTCACGTTCACGGCGACGTAGGCGTTCCCGCCAGCGTCGACCGCGATCCCGGCGGCCCCATCGTCGCCTGCGCCGCCCAGAAACGTGGAATACAGCAGTTTGCTTCCGCTCGGGTCGAGTTTCGCCACGAAGGCGTCATAATCGTCGGCGTTGGAACTGTTCAGCGTGCTCTTGACGGGGTTGACCAGCGGGAAATTCCCCGAGCGCGTATAGCCGGTTACCAGCACATTGCCGGCGCTATCCAGCGCCACGCCGGTGGCCCAGTCGTCCAGGATGCCGCCCAAGTAGGTGGACCAGATCACCTTGCCATCCGGCCCAAGTTTGGCGACGAAAGCGTCGCAGGTGCCGCCGAACCTGGTCTGCACCGCTTCTGCGGTGACCGGAAAGTCGGGCGAATAGGTCAGGCCGGCGACATAGACATTCCCTTGAGCGTCGGATGCTACCGAAGTGGCGAAATCCTGGCCGCTGCCGCCCAGGAGGGCCGCGAAGACGGGTCCGGCGGCGTGGACGTTGCCGGAGAGCAGCCACAAGAGTACGGGGATTTGTATTGCTGCTTTCATGTTTACCCTGTGCAACTCGATGCCGCGGAGGATGCCGGTTCCCCGTGCGCCGGTGTTTTCGCGATGGCCCGGAACGCCACGACTGGCGGGGCAGAACCACCCCAATGCCGGGGCGTCGACGCGCGTAAGCCCAACATTCTCGTTATCTCCGATCTGGTCTTCGCTCTTGTGCCTGCATTCCCAACGCCAAGATCGCCGCTTGTCCTTGATTATCTTGATGTCTAAGCGAGGAACATCTGGCTTGGGCTATGCGCCCTGGCAGCTAGCCGCACATGTGCGCCGGCTTGCCTGGCGGACAATGGCGGCCCTTCCGCGGAGCCCTTATCCCACTAATTCGCGGCGGGAGCGGGGACGAAGACCAGGCCGCGATCGGAGGCGGTATCAAGCAGCCAAAGGGGCTCGGTGCCCAGTTCATTCAGGCGGAAGACGGAGCCCATCCGAATCAGCGCCGAAGGAGAGCAATCGCAGGCCAGTGCGGAACGGTCGCCGGTGGCCACCTGGATGGTGGTGACTGCGCGGCCGGTGGCGCTGGCGACGAATAACGTCTGTCCGCCGGGTGAAAAGGCCACAGCGCTGGGATCGGCGATGCCATCGAAGGAGCGCTCGGTGGCGGCCCCGGCGATGTCCTGGAACAGAATCAATTTGCCGCTGTGGATGACGGCGGCGTCGTGACCGCCCGGCGCGAAAGCGGCCAGCACTCCGTCGGCGCGGTCCATCACCTGGCGGCTATTGCCGGACACGCCGATCAACTCCAGGGGACCGGCGGCGGCGTACAGCAGGTACGCCCCATCGTCGCTCACCGCCAGGGTATCGGGGAGCGGACGGTGCGGCGCCGGGTTGCCGCGCAGGCGGATGGTGGCGGCCACTACGGGAGCGTCCGGCAGCCCTTTGATCACTCGCACACTGCCTGGCGAATAAAGGGCGGCGGCGCTTCCCGACGGACTGAAGACTACGCGGAGGGGCGCGCCCAGCGAATCGACGGCACGTTCCAGCGGGGCATCCGCGGTCAACAGAAAAAGATGCGCCTGGCCGTCGGCGGCCAGCACGAATGCGGAATCCAGGAGGGGCGCGGCCCAGGCGGCCGACACGGCAAAACCGAAGTCCACCGGAGCCCCCACCAGGGCCGCGCCGGGGATACCTACGATCCGGCGTAAGGTGTGCGCCGATGGGTCGAACGCGAAGCCCGCGGAGGGCGCGGCCAGTTTGCCGGCCTGGCCGTAAAGGGAACAGATTGCGAGAAAAGCGGAGAGGAGAATTCTCATGGCGATTACCTCGGGGGTCCAGCGGCGCCGGCGCCGGCCGCGATGGTGGTGCTGGCCCCCGGCGCGATGACGGCGGTCGGAGTTCCGGAACCGTTGTGCGTGGCGTAGACGATTCCGCCGGCCGCGGCCGCGCCCACCACTATCAACACCGCGATCAGTTTGCCCGACACCCCGGCGGCGGGCGCGCCGGATGCGGTGAGCGCTGCGTTGGTCTGATTGATGTTGATCGATGCAATCAGGCCCTGGTACGATGCGTTGACGCGAATCTGGTACTGCCCCTTGTTGCCGTTTGGGTGGAACCCGCGGGCTACCGCCTGGCCCTGGTTGTCGCTCACCATGGAGAGGGTTCGCGCGCCGTTGGCGAAGGCGCCGCCGGCTCCGTTGGAAGGCAGCGTAAAGACGATAATGGCTCCGGCAACCGGCTTGTGGTTTTCATCCTGCACCTGGACGACGGGTTCGCGCGCAGTGCGTTGGCGGATGTTGTTGGTTGCGCCCTCGCCTTCGAGAACTACCAGGTTGAGCATCGGGGCAACTTGGGCAGTCGCGGGAATCCACAGTGCCAGCAAGAGCGAAAGATAGCGCACGGCATCCTCCTGCGCCATTATGGCACGCGGCAGGGGGCCGCGGATGAGAGAGGGTACTGCGGGATGGTCCGAGCTGTGCCCGGATGGACAAGGCAAAGCCTTATCCCACTGGAATGTCGTACTCTAAACTTATGTGGATGCGAGCCGGCCGCTGGGTAGCCGCCATAAGCTTCGTGCCCTGGCTGTGCGCCGCGGCGCCGCCGCCCTCCGCCTGGGTTCCGGTGCGATGGCCGTGGGCCGACACGCGCTCGCTCGAACTGCTCGCCGGGACGCCCGTCAACTGCCTCTTGCTGAAGTCTCCGGCGCCGCAACTGGTGGCGGCGGCACAGGCGCGCGGCGTGGTGGCGCTGGCGGTGGTCACCCCGGGGGGCGGTTCCGGCGCGGTGGACGGCGCGCTGGCCGCCAAGGTGGATGGCATCGTGCTGGAAGGTGAATTCCCCGAGGGAGCGGCCGCCGCCATCGCCGCCGGCAATCGGAGCGTGGCGGTGATCGAATTGACCTCGCGCAGCCGCCTGGCGCTGGGCTCCGCCGCGCCGGTGATCGGCACCTACCAGGGTGTCTGGCCGGGGATCGCGGTGGATGAAGGGGACGCCAGGAAATCCGGGCCGACGTCTTCGGTCTGGATCGACACCAACACCGGTTTCCTGCGCGCCGTGCGCGCCTGGGGCAACGCCAGCGTGTGGATCGCTAACCAACCGCCGCCGAAGACGGCGGTCACCGCCACGCGCTACCTGCAAGCCATCGCCGACGCGGGCATCTCCGGCGCGCATTGGGTGGTAGCTCTGGACGACGATCTGGCCGGCCGGCTGGCGGCGCGCGAAGAGGGGGCCATGGGAACCTGGAAGCGCATCGGCGGCATGCTGGCCTACTTCGAGCAGCACGCCGAATGGCGCGCCATGCCGGAGGGCGGCCAACTCGCCGTGGTGCAGGATCCGGGCAAGGGCGGCCTGGTTTCCGGCGGCATCCTGGACATGATCGCGGTCAAAC